>Ga0207676_10003677_pt1 | contig 10840 bp, 10 predicted proteins | sample KBSSwiS72_FD_184307 | JGI IMG/M metagenome (GOLD analysis project Ga0207676, IMG submission 184307) | Switchgrass rhizosphere microbial communities from Kellogg Biological Station, Michigan, USA - KBS Switchgrass S7-2 (SPAdes) (version 2) | ecosystem: Host-associated > Plants > Roots >... | reverse complement strand
TTCAGTCTATCGACAGCCTCCGCGGCAGTCTCGGAATTCTGAGCATAACCACTCCCGAACGCGAGCATCAAAAACAACAGCGCCAAACTGGTCTTAACTTTCATTGTTCCTTACCTGCCTTTTGTGCCTTTTTGTGGCTATTCTAGGGTCTTAATCGGATGCGCGCGAGAATGTCAGTAAACTGCCGGTTCGAACGTAACTTCGCGAACACCGGATCGACTTTCAGATTCATCAACCAGATATCGCGTTCTGCAACCGCGCGCTCGAGCCACTTGAACGCCTGCGTCTGATCGCCAAGCCCCGCATAAATCGCAGCCACCGTGTACGGTGAGACGTAGCGCTGACTTTCCAACTGCTGCAAATCAGTCAAAACCTGCTTCGCTTCAGCCGTGCGACCGGCAACAGCGTAAGCATGTCCAAGCAGCGCATGCATCAACGGACTTCCCGAAAGCTTCACGCCTGTTTGAAACTCCGCGATCGCCTCGGGATACATTCCCTTCGCTTCGTAAGCCAAACCGAGATAACGACGCGCTGGAAATGAACTCGGATCGAGTTCGAGTATCTTGCGACACTGCTCGATCGCTTTGTCGTTTTGTCCTGACAGGTAATAGATCCAACCGAGATGCGAGCTGGCGACAAACGAAAGCGGCTCAAGTTCTTCGGTTCGTTTTGCTTCCGCAATTGCTTCGTCAAAACGTTCGACAGCGACGAGATATGAACTGTACCACTGGTGCGCGGGCGCATACGCGGGCTTGAGCTTGATCGCCTCCTGAAACTCGCGCTCGGTCGCAGTGCGATCCCAATCCCAGCGAAACTTAATAAACGCCATCGACGTGTGCGCTTCCGCTGAACTCTCGTCGATTTCGAGCGCCTTCAGCGCCGCTTCTTTCGCTTTCGGAAAACCGTCTTTGGGCTCCAGCCGTCCGTAAACGACGAGCATGTTGTAACAGTCGGCGAGACCCGCGTAAGCCGCGCCGTAGTTCGAATCGATCGCGATGGCCTGGTTGAAAAACTCGATCGCTTGCTGGAGATCGTCGCCAGTGCGTTTGTTCCAGGCGTTGCGGCCTTTCAGATAAACTCCGTACGCCTCGAGCTGTTTCTTCTCTTCGACGTTCAGCTTCAGACGCAGGTTCTCAAAGATGTCGCGCGAGATGTCATCCTGGACCAGCAGCACATCGGAAACTTTGTGATCGTAGTGCTGGCCCCAGAGTTGGGCGACGTTGTCGAGATCGATCAGATCAGCCTGGATACTGATGATGTCGCCGTGACGGCGCATGCGTCCAGTGACGACCGCCCGCACGTTCAATTCCCGGCCCACCTTCCGCGGGTCGACCTCTTTTCCCTTGTAACCCGCGACGACACTGCGCGGCACCACGCGCAACTGCGGCAACTTCGAAAGACTATTGATCAAGCTCTCGGCGATCTTGTCGTTGATGTACTCGCCATCGGGATTTGACGACTCGTCAACAAACGGCAGCACGGCGATGGATTGAATCGCCGCCGTATCGCCGGCTTTGCCGCGCCCGGTAAAGTAGACCAGGCCGATGATGCCGATCACCACGATGCCGGCGACCAAAGCGAAAACAGGAGTTCGCTTGATTCCAGCAGATTGACTGGTCGCGTTTGGAATTGAGACAACCGGCGCCGGTGCTTCAGGCAGCAAGGGTTCGGAGCGTTCCGGGTGTTCCTCGTTCCACAACTCGTTCGTGTCAGCGACAAAGCGATACCCACGGCGCGGCACAGTCTCGATAAACTGAACGCCGCCCGCCGTTTCTCCGAGTGCTTTCCGCAAAAGTGAAATGTTTTGAGTGAGATTCCCTTCCTCGACAAAGGTGTTTGGCCAGACTCTCTTCATCAGATCGTCCTTGGCTACAACCTGCCCGCCGTGCTCGACGAGCGTCACGAGAATGTCGAAGACCTTGGGAGTGAGTGGGACCAGTTCGCCTTCGCGCAGCAGGGTCCGTTCCGCGACTTTGAGGCGGAAACGACCGAATTCATAGCTGTGATTGTCCGGCTGACTCATTAAAACGGCCTTGAGAAATATCTTTGAGGAATTCTTGAGTGCGACCTGAGGACTTGCCGGGTGCTCAGGTCCTAAGATTTGTTCGTTAAGCGCAGTGATTGTAATGCAAGCATTGAACAGGAGCAACGAATAGGTCCATCCACGGATTACACCGATTCTTTTAAAACCTGCGGAATCTGTGGATGGCTTTGAAAGTGAAGGATCTCCCCATGATCAACGGAAAAAAAACTTCTGAATTTGTCGAAACCTCACTGATTTATCTGCTGAGCGCAGCCGTCGCCGTCGGCGCTTTCGTGCTTGTCTGGCTACTCTCAACGCTCCTTGGACTTGGCCAGACGTGATTTCCGGAGCAACAGCCAGGAACTGGCAGAGCTTGCCACCGCCAGTCCGGCAGAGGTGAACATGATGATCCGGAAACCGAACACAAACGAGGCGGCGACCGCTGCTTTCAATTGCTCCCGCGTCACAGCATCAGTATCTGCCGGTAGCTCCACGCCGGCCAGTTTTACCCGTTGTTCATAAATCGAATGCTTCAGTCGTTCATCAATCTGAATCTGGTTCATATGGCTCATCAGGCTACGGCTGAAAGCATGCAAGACAATCACCCCAAACACGGCGATTGCAAGTAAACCCGCCGTGCGCGACACGGCATTGTTAATTCCCGATGCCACCCCAGCCTGTTCCTCACCAACAGCACTCATCACCGTGGTCGTCAACGGCGCCACAGTGATCGTCATCCCCAAACCCAGCACGATTACCGCCGGGAAGAAACTCGTCCAATAGTTTCCGTTGATCCCCGGCACAGCGAATAGTGCAAAACCAACTGCCGCGGTGAGTGGACCAATCGTCAGCGGCAAACGAGCGCCGAAGCGATCGATCAGTCCACCAGACCAGCGCGAGAGTGTGAACATGAGTATGACGAACGGCAGCAAGGCGGCGCCGGCAGCAGTTGCCGAGTAACCCTGAATCTGGATCAAGTTGAGCGTGAAAAAGAAGAACGTGCCGCTGAGGGCCGCATATAAGAAGAGCGTCAACAGGTTCGCGCCACTGAAGTCTCGACTGCGAAACAGCGACAACGGCACCATTGGATACTTTGTGCGTGCTTCGTTGAGGAGGAAGAGTGCGACCGAAATCGCGCCAGCTATGAGCGACAGCAACACGAGCCAGTGTGAAAAGCCTAGTCGCGGCGACTCGATCAGTCCGTAAACTACGCCGCCGAGTCCGATCGTCGCGAGTGCGGCGCCAGCCCAATCCAGTCGTCCTTCAGGATCTTTCTCGCGACTCTCCGGTACTTTCCAAACTGAGATCAGCAGCACTACCAGCGCGATTGGCAGGTTGAGAAAAAACGCCGCACGCCACGAAACGTGTTCGACCAACCAGCCGCCAAGCACCGGCCCAATAGCAGTCGTAATCGCTGAAAAGCCAGACCACGTGCCAATCGCTTTGCCGCGTTCGTCTTCATTGAAACAGGAACTGATCAGCGCCAGACTTCCGGGAACAAGCATTGCGCCGCCGATTCCCTGGAGCGCTCGCGCCACGATTAGTTGGTCGATGTTGGTGGCGAACCCGCAGAACGCCGAAGCCGCGGCAAAGATCACGACGCCGATGTTGAAGATCAGCCGGCGGCCATAGCGATCGCCCAGCGAGCCACCGACCAATAACAGTGCGGAAAGAAAAAGTGAATAAGCTTCGACGACCCACTGAATACCCATGGCCGTCGCGTTGAGATCAGTCTGGAGGAAAGGAAGCACGACGTTGACAACCGTGCCATCGATAAACGCCATACTCGAGGCAAGAATCGTCGCCGCTAAAACCCATCTACCCATTTTAGCCACAGAAGGCACAAAAAAGTTCTAGCCACAAAAAGGCACATAAGTCACATAAAAGGAGGTATCGTAACATCAAGTTTCTTTTTTGCGACTTTTGTGCCTTTTTGTGGCTAACTTTCTGTGCCTGTTTGTGGCTAGAAAGGTTCGTCGATTGACTCGCTTTGCTTCGTGAAAAACTTTGGCCCATCCGGCGTGATGTACAAGCAATCTTCGAGGCGAATACCAAACTCGCCATAGATCACAATCGTCGGTTCGTCACTAAAACACATCCCCGGCTGGATCGGCGTTTTGTTGCCCCGGACAAAGTTGGTCCATTCGTGACCGTCGAGCCCGATGCCGTGGCCGGTTCGGTGCGGCAACCCCGGCACCTTGTAATCAGGACCAAACCCCGCGTCGACTATCACCTTGCGCGCGGCGGCGTCGACAACTTCACACGGCGCGCCCACCTTCGCTGCGGCAAAGCCCGCGTCCTGCGACTTCTTTTCAAGGTCCCAGATCTGTCGTTGACGATCCGTTGGTTTACCAAACACAAACGTGCGCGTGATGTCTGACTGGTAACCTTCGATGCTGCAACCGCCATCCATCAACACAACGTCACCCTCGCGTAAACGCTGCGGCGTGCTGCTGCCATGCGGAAACGCGGTGTACTTGCCGAAGCTAACAAAAATTCCGCCCGACGTTCCGAGCGCGCGAAAAGCTGCCGCGCAGTTGCCGGCAAAGTCGCCCTGCGTCATGCCTTCAGTCATCGAGTCGCGCGTGGCTTTGTAAGCCACGATGGTGAGATCGTTGGCGATCTGCATCAACGCGAGTTCCGCCGGTGATTTGAACATGCGGCCACCAGCGGTAACCGGAGTGGCACTTACAAACTTTAACGCCGGCGCAGCCAGCCGGATTCCGTCGTAGAGAAAGAACCGGACGCGTTCTTCGATACCAACTGTTCCTGTGCGCACGCCGCGGTCCTTGAGTATTTCAGCGACGCGTTTGTAAGGGCTCTCGTCCTCTTCCCACGTGCGAATGTCTGTGCCCAGCTTGATCAACTCGCGCGCGCGTTCTTCTTCAAACTTCGGACACACCCAGGCAATTTCGCCGCGCGCCGGAATCACCATCGCCAACATGCGCTCGCTGGTACCCCAACGCATGCCGGTGTAGTAGAACATGCTGCTGCCGGGCTCAATGTAGATCGCGTCGATGCGGTTATCGTGCATCAACTTCTGCGCTCTCTCGATGCGGGCTTTTCGTTCGTCGAGCGTGATGGGAACAACGTTGTCAGTCATGCGCCGCAAACGTCGAATCGGTTCGGGCTGCGTTCCCTGCTGTGCCTGGGCCAATGAGGCGCCGAGCAGCGTGACTCCGGCCATACCTGCGGACAAACGTAGAAAGTCTCTGCGATCGGTACACATTGATTAGGGGCCCTCGGTGTTGGTATTTTGGCTAAGATCTTAGCGACAGATTAACACGGAAAATGCCACGAGCAAGTCACGATCTTCATGGTTCAGCGCCGGACAAATCCGAAACTGCGTTGCTTCTGATCGACGTCATCAACGACTTCGACTTTCCCGAGGGTGAACAACTGCTACAACTCGCGCTACCGGTCGGTAAAAACATTGCCGCGCTTAAACAACGCACCAAAGCCGCCGGCATTCCAACAATCTACGTCAACGACAACTTTGGTCGTTGGCGCTCAGATTTCAAAAAGATCGTCGCTCATTGCAGAGACGAGAACGCGCGCGGCAAGCGCTTCGTCGAATTGTTATTGCCCGACGAAGACGATTACTTCGTGCTGAAACCAAAACACTCGGGCTTCTATTCAACCACTCTCGATCTGCTGCTCACTCATCTCAATGCGAAGAACCTGATTCTCACCGGCATCGCCGGGAATAACTGCGTACTGGTCACAGCGAACGATGCGTACATGCGCGATTACAAAGTGTTCGTTCCCTCCGACTGCATCGTCTCCAACACGGAAGAAGAAAACGCATACGCCTTGAAACAGATGGAGACGGTACTGAAAACTGACACTACTCCTTCAGAAAAGTTGGACGTTAACGCGATGAGCCGCTAGAATCTCGCTCAATTTGCCACGCACACACCCCAAGTCGCTTCAAGCGTTAACCAACTCCCTATGCGCTTTGTGTGCCTTTTTGTGGCTCATTCTCTTTGTGCCGACTGTGGTCCACGCGCAAAGAGTGCTTCGTTGGGGCGCCGATCCGAGCGGCGGCGCGCCTTACGTCTTTACCGATCCCGCACATCCCGAACGTTACATCGGCTACGAAAAAGAGATGGTCGACGCACTGGCCAAGGCGATGGACCGCCAACCGGAGTTTGTGCCGGCCGATTGGGAAACACTCATTCCCGCATTACAACGCAAATCGTTCGATGTGATCGTCAACGGCCTCGAGCCCACGGGTGACCGCGCGCAACAGATCCTGTTCAGCAAGGCTTACTATATTTTCCAACTGCAACTGACTGTGCGTCGCGACGACAATCGCATTAACTCGCTCGACGACTGCAAGAACCGCACGGTTGGAACACTCGCCAACACCGCCGCTTCACGACTGCTGGAACAACAAAATATTCCGCTCAAGAACTACGCCGATCCAGTTGGCGCTTATCGAGATCTCGAGTTGAAGCGGATCGATGCTGTGATAATGGACGTGCCCGCTGAAGCCTTCTATGCGCGTCCGAATCCGAAACTGAAACCGGCTGGACCACCGTTCACCAAGGGTCAGTATGTCATCGGCCTGCGCAAGAGCGACGTCGCGTTGAAAGCCGAAGTCGACGCCGCGATCGACAAGATAATCCTTGACGGCACGCTCGAAACGATCTTGAAAAAGTGGGGTCTTTGGAACGAGGCGCAAGTGGAGTATGAGGCTCCGATTCGTTCCGGAACTCAGCCGGCGAAAGAAGAGCAGTACACGTCCACCACTACGACCTTCAACTGGAGCGCAGCACTGTGGCGACTGACACAGGCCGCCGCCGTCACCGTACTCCTGGCACTCGGATCAATGGTCATTGCAGTTGCGCTGGGACTACCACTCGCGGTCGGACAGTGGAAAGGACCGGCCTGGCTACGCTCGCTCTGCACACTCTATGTTGAGTTCTTCCGCGGCACACCGGTGCTGGTCCAACTGCTGTTTCTGTACTTTGGTTTGCCGGTGATCGGCATCGCCATGCCCGGTTTGCTGACTGCGCTCGTCGGCCTCGGTTTGAACTACGCTGCCTACGAATCACAGGTCTATCGCGCTTCCCTGGAAGCGATTCCCACGGGCCAATGGGAAGCGGCGTACTCACTCGGCATGAGCCCGGTGCTCGCGTTCCGGCGCATCATCATGCCGCAGGCGTTTCGCATCGCTTTGCCGCCGATGACAAACGACTTCGTCTCGCTCTTCAAAGATACGTCAGTTGCCTTTGCGATTTCGGTTTGGGAGTTGGCGACAGCCTATCGCGAACTTGCCAACGCGTCGGGACAGTTTCTGCTACTCGGTGTGGCTGTCTCGCTGTTTTATCTGGCGATGAGTTTGCCGATGGCCCACGTGGCGCGGCTACTCGAACGACGTTTGCGCGAGCGCTCTACGGAGCGGGTTGAAGAGGAGGAGGCAACCGCATGATCCGCGTCACTGACCTGCGCAAGCGCTTTGGCGATAGCGAGATTCTGAAAGGAATCAACTTCGAAGTGCCGCCGCAAACAGTGCTGGGCGTCATTGGCGCTTCAGGAAGTGGGAAGTCGACGCTGCTGCGCTGTCTCAACGGATTGGAGACGATCGACGGCGGCGCGATCGAGGTTGACAAGGTACGGCTCGAGGCCGGCCTGTCTCAGGCTGACTATCGCCGGCGCGTGAAAGACCTGCGACTGAAAGTCGGCACTGTCTTTCAGCACTTCTATCTCTTCCCGCACCTGTCCGTGGTTGGAAACATCATCGAAGCCCCAACGCACGTGCTGCGGACACCGAAGAAAAACGCGGTGACTGAAGCTTACGAACTGCTCCAATCCGTTGGTTTGAAGCAGGCGGCGCGAAGATATCCGGGTTCGCTCTCAGGTGGTGAGCAACAACGAGTCGCGATCGCGCGGGCGCTGGCGATGCATCCGGCGTTGCTGTTGCTTGACGAGCCGACCAGCGCCCTCGATCCGCGTCGCATGAACAGTTTGCGAACTTTGCTGCGGACGTTCGTCGATCGTGGTCAGACGATGATCATCATTTCCCACTCGATGGGCTTCCTCGGCGGCGTCTCCGATTACATACTTTATATGGAAGGCGGGCACGTGGTGGAATACGGCCCAACAAACGACGTCCTCAACTCACCCCAAGACGACCGCACCAAAGACTTTCTGGAGCAGGCTGAGTAGATCCGTCATCAGTCGGTGTAAATCCGTGGCTTAGTTTGAAGGCTTTCCAGGTACTGCTCGAAGCGGGCGCGGTTCTCGACGTTCGTGATCTTCGTTCCCAACAAATAACCGGAGCCGGTGTACGTACTACTCAAACGTTCACAACGCACCGGCGTCACTTCCAACGCGATCACGCCACCCGGAACATGCAGCGATAAATTCAACCGGTTCGTGCCCGAGCAGAATCGCTCGTCGATCGTCGTTGAAGGAAGGAACATCCCGAGTCCGGCAGCGCTCACATCCTGCGTGCGGCCGAGAAACACCAACGATGAGTCAGTATCGCTGATGTCGTTATCCAACAGCGACAGGCTGGCGCACAGCTCAAACTCGCATCTCACTTTGAGCCTGCGCACCCGGCGCCGTTCGATTGATGATGCAAGCTTATCCAAGCTGGTCACTCGTCCAAATCGGGGGTAATCAAGACCGTTCCCAGTTCCCTTGAACTGTTCCTTTATTATTGAGGCTCGCAGCCGTAGGCCACCTTCACTGGTTGGCCAGTAGTAACACGAAACTATAAATTTGTACATGAAGAGGGTGTTAAAACAGAGTTCTGAGCATAAACCCTGCGCCGTCCCAGGCATCCTGTAATTTTCGCTTAACGTATGAGTTAAAAAGCGCAATGCGGCTATAATCCCACTTTCCGAACCCTGCATGGAACCCACGGACTCGCCCCATCCACGAACAGCGCTGATAGCCATCCTGCAACTGGCTTATTCGGGCGAATTGGCTGCCGGTTACGCCTATCGCGGTCACTGGCATTCGGTAAGCGACGCCGGCGAACGCAGTCGCATCAAGCAAATCGAAGACGAGGAGTGGCATCATCGCCAATTGGTGGGCGAGATGCTGAAAAGTCTCGGCGCTGGTCCCAGGAAGATGCGCGAGATACGAGCGACAATCGTAGGACGGGTGCTTGGGTTTATGTGTCACCTGAGCGGCTGGTTCGCGCCGATGTACGGCGCGGGCAGGCTCGAGAGCCGGAATATCGTGGAGTATGAGACTGCGGCTCGACACGCACGTGCCTGCGGACGTGATGATTTGATTGATTGTCTTTTGACGATGGCGGAAGTTGAGTGGGAACACGAACGTTACTTTCGTGGCTGCGTGTTGCGCCACCGTTGGGCCAAGCGAGTTTCGATCTGGCCCGAGCCGCCGCCAAAGGAATCTATTCGACGGGAGCGCAGATGAGACGGATCAGGTACGGATTTTTATTCCTCGTTCTGCTGATGCCTATGCAGGCACAAGCGCAGCGCGGGAATAAGCAGCTTGCGGCGGAAGTGAAGGCGGAGTTTGTACACGCGTGGAATGGTTACAAGAAATATGCGTGGGGACACGACGATCTGAAGCCGCTTTCGAAGGGTTATCACGACTGGTACCCACAGCCGCTCCTGATGACGGCGGTCGACTCGCTCGACACCATGATCCTCATGGAGATGGACGACGAGGCCGACGCAACCAGGAAGTACATTCTCGACAATCTTTCGTTCGACAAAGACATCGAGGTCCAGAACTTCGAGATCACGATCAGGTTGCTCGGCGGCCTGCTCACGAATTACCAACTCACCGGTGATAAACGGCTGCTGAACCTGGCGGAAGATCTCGGCAATCGACTGTTGCCGGTTTTCAACTCGCCGACTGGCATGCCGTATCGCTACGTCAACCTCAAAACGGGCAAAGTGAGTAAGCCGATCAGCAATCCCGCGGAAACAGGCACGTTAATCATCGAGTTTGGGACACTGAGTAAGTTGACGGGCAAGCCGATCTTCTATGACAAGGCAAAGCGCGCGCTGGTTGAAACTTATAACCGGCGGTCGAAGATCGGCCTCGTTGGCGAATGGATCAATGTTGAGACGGGCGATTGGACCAACACTGACAGTCATATCAGCGGCGCGATCGATAGTTACTACGAGTATCTGCTCAAGTGTTCGTTGCTGTTTGGCGATCAGGACTGCGGGCGCATGTGGAACGAAAGTATCACGGCCATCAACAAGTATCTGGCCGACGACGTACAGGACGAACTTTGGTACGGCCATGCCGACATGAACAGCGGTAAGCGACGCGCCACCACTTACGGCGCGCTCGACGCGTTCTTTCCGGCGGTGCTGGCGTTGTCGGGCGACTTGAAGCGCGCGAAGCGTTTGCAGGACTCGTCGTACATCATGTGGAACCAGGCGGGCATCGAGCCGGAAGAGTTCGATTACCGCGTGCGCCAAATCACTGCGCCGGGGTATCCGCTGCGGCCTGAGATCGTCGAATCAACGTACTATCTATATCGCTTCACGAAAGATCAGAAGTATCTGTGGATGGGCGAGAGGCTGTGGCGCGACTTCGTAAGGAACTGCCGCACGGAAGACGGTTACGCGGCGCTAAAGAGCGTGGTGACGAAGGAGAAAAGCGACTCGATGCAGAGTTTTCTCTTCGCGGAGACTTTCAAATACTTTTATCTTCTCTTCTCTCCACCCTCGACGCTAGACTTCGATGGGGTGATCTTCAACACCGAAGCTCACCCCATTCGAAGATTTAAATAAAGCCACAGATGAACGCGGATTTACTTGTACTCCACTCCCAGGTTCTCAAACAGGAACGCATAAATATCGCGCGTCTGCT
>Ga0207676_10003676_pt1 | contig 10843 bp, 9 predicted proteins | sample KBSSwiS72_FD_184307 | JGI IMG/M metagenome (GOLD analysis project Ga0207676, IMG submission 184307) | Switchgrass rhizosphere microbial communities from Kellogg Biological Station, Michigan, USA - KBS Switchgrass S7-2 (SPAdes) (version 2) | ecosystem: Host-associated > Plants > Roots >... | reverse complement strand
GTTGTTCTTCCACATGAAGTCGTAGACGCAGTTGTGGAAGTAATAGAACTCGAGGTGCTTGAACTCGGTCTTGGCGGCGCTGAACAGCTCCTCGACGCGGTGGATGTGCTCGTCCATCGTTCCGCCGACGTCCATCAGCAGCAGCACCTTCACCTTGTTGTGACGCTCGGGGACCATCTTGATGTCGAGCCAGCCGGCGTTCTTCGACGTCGCGCGGATCGTGTCGTCGAGGTCGAGCTCCTCGTCGGAGCCTTCGCGCGCGAAGCGGCGCAGACGCCTGAGCGCGACCTTGATGTTGCGCGTGCCGAGCTCGAGCGAGTCGTCGTAGTCCTTGAACTGGCGCTGGTCCCAGACCTTGACCGCGCTCTTGTTGCGGCCCTTGTCCTGGCCGACGCGGATGCCCTGGGGGTTATAGCCGTAGGCGCCGAACGGGCTCGTGCCGCCGGTGCCGATCATCTTGTTGCCGCCCTCGTGACGCTCCTTCTGCTCCTCGAAGCGCTTCTTCAGCGTCTCCATCAGCTCGTCCCAGCCCATCTTCTCGATCTTGGCCTTCTCCTCGGCGGTGAGCTCGAGCTCGAGTTTCTTCTGCAGCCAGTCGAGCGGAATCTCCTGGGTGAAGTCGGTGAGCAGCTCGACGCCCTTGAAATAGGCGGCGAAGGCGCGGTCGAACTTGTCGAACTGCGCCTCGTCCTTGACCAGCGCGGTCCGCGCCAGATAGTAGAAGCGGTCGATCGTCGGCCCTTCTTCGGCGTCGTCGATGACCCCGGCCTCGAGCGCCTCGAGCAGCGTCAGGTACTCCTTGACCGAGACCTTGAGCTTGGCGGCGCGCAGGGTGAAGAAGAAGTCGATCAGCATGGACGACGAGGATAGCGCCGAAGGGGGCATACTGTTCGACCCCCATTTCAACCCCGATGAAAGGAGAGCATCACGATGGCCCAGTTCGAGCCCTACCTCAGTTTCGACGGCACTTGCGCCGAGGCGATGCGCTTCTACGAGAAGACGCTCGGCGGCAAGATCGAGATGTCGATGACCTACGGCGAGGCGCCGCCGATGCCGGGCCAGCCGCCGTTGAGCGGCGATGCCGCCAAGCGCGTCATGCACGCGTCGATGACGCTCGAAGGCGATCGCATCATGGCCTCCGACATGCCGCCCGGCATGCCGTTCGAGGGCATGAAAGGCATGACGGTGTCGCTGGCCTACCCCGATGTCGCCAAGGGCAAGGCGATCTTCGAGGCGCTCGCGGCCGGCGGCAAGGTGACGATGCCCTACCAGAAGACCTTCTGGGCCGACGGCTTCGGCATGTGCACCGACAAGTTCGGCACCCCCTGGATGGTCAACGCCGGCGACGGCGGCGGCGCCGACAAGAAGTAAACCCGCTTGCCGATCGCCTCACCGCGCGACGATCCGCGCGCGTTCCTGCGCGCGCTCTTCGACGCCGCCGTTGCGCAGGCGCTGCCGGGCCCGTCGCTCGCGAACTTCCTGCCGGCGCCGCCGCGCGGCCGCACGGTCGTCCTCGGCGCAGGCAAGGCCGGCGGCGCGATGGCGGCGGCGTTCGACGCTGTCTGGCCCGCCGATGCGCCGCTGAGCGGCCTGGTCGTGACGCGCTACGACTCGGTACCACCGGCCTACCTGGCGGCGCAGACGCGCGGCGCGACCCGGATCGAGGTGGTCCAGGCGGCGCATCCGGTGCCCGACGAAGCCGGGCGCCGCGCCGCGGCGCGAATCCTCGAGCTCGCTCGCGGCCTCTCGGCCGACGATCTCGTCGTCTGCCTGATGTCGGGCGGCGCGTCGTCGTTGCTCGCCTTGCCGGCCGCCGGCCTGACCTTCGCCGAGAAGCAGGCGATCAACGGCGCGCTGCTGAAGAGCGGCGCGGCGATCGACGAGATGAACTGCGTGCGCAAGCACCTCTCCGCGATCAAGGGCGGCCGGCTCGCGGCGGCATGCGCGCCGGCGCGCGTGGTGACACTGCTGGTGAGCGATGTTCCCGGCGATTCGCCGTCGGTGATCGGCAGCGGCCCGACCGTCCCGGATCCGACCACCTGCGCCGATGCGCTCGCGGTGCTGGCGCGTCACGGCATCGAGGTCACTCCTGCGATCCGCGCCGGCCTCGAGAGCGGCACCCTCGAGACGCCCAAGCCGGGCGATCCGGCCTTTGCCGGCACCGAGGTTCATCTGGTCGCAACGCCGCAGCAGTCGCTCGATGCCGCAGCCGCGCTCGCACGCAGCGCCGGCCTCGATGCCCACGTGCTCAGCGACGAGATCGAGGGCGAGTCGCGTGACGTCGCCAAGGTCCACGCTGCGCTCGCGCGGCAGATCGCGCGTCGCGGTCAGCCGTTCGCCCGGCCATGCGTCGTCCTCTCAGGCGGCGAGACGACGGTGACGGTGAAGCACAAGGGCGGCCGCGGCGGCCGCGCCGGCGAGTTCCTGCTCGGCTGCGCGCTGGCGTTGCAGGGCGAGCCGGGCGTTTGGGTGCTCGCCGCCGATACCGACGGCATCGACGGCATCGAGAGCAACGCCGGTGCCGTGGTGACACCCGATACGCTGGAGCGGGCGCGCCAGATCGGACTGAGCGGCCGCGATCACCTCGACCGCAACGACGCCTACTCGTTCTTCGCCGCCCTCGGCGACCTGATCGTCACCGGGCCGACCTTCACCAACGTCAACGATTTCCGCGCGATCCTGATCCTTTAGCTCGGCCATGCCCGCCGGGGCGGCCGTTCAGGTTGCGCGGCGCGATCGGGTCATAGCGCGGGGGCTCGCCGATGCGCGGGCCGATGTAGGGCGACGCGCGGAAGGGAACGGCGCAGCAGCCTCCACCACCGGCGTAGCCGTAGCCAATGCCCTCCTGGCCGTCGAGCGCCAGCAGCCGGTCGCGCTCATAGGCCAGCGGGGCCCAGCGGCTCCGCACCGCTTGCTCCTCGATGCGCTGCTGCTGCTGGCGATCGAGCATGCGCTGCACGCGCTCGGTCACCAGGTTCGCCTCGGCCTTGACGTCGATCGCGCGCTGGCGAGAGACCGCGGGATCCTCGTGGGCGACCTGCCACGAACGCTCGGTCTTCGCGCCGGCGGCCGGTTGATCGGTGAGCAGCAGGCGACCGTCGGTGGTTCGCTGCTGCAGGATCTGCGTGCCCGGCGTCGCCGCGGCGACGAGAGCCGGGCTGGCGCATAAGACACCGATGAAGGCGACGGTGGCGAGCTTTTGCATGATGTGGCCTTGCAAACGGAATGCGATACGCCGACTGTGCCACTGCACCGCGGCCGAAGCGAGAAAAAGGGTGATGGGCGGCGCGCTTGTTACGCTTCGGCTGACTTCACTTTCAGAACCGCTCATGACCGAGACCTTCACTTTTCGTGCCGACGCGTTGACCGTTGCCGTGCACGCGATCGTCGCCGCTGCCGGATCGGCCGACGGCGAGGCGGCTCAGGTCGCGGCCAACCTGGTCGAAGCCAACCTGCGCGGCCACGACTCGCACGGCGTGGGCATGGTGCCGCGCTACGTCGACGCCGTGCTCGAGGGCGGGCTCGCCGTCAACGCGCATGTCCAGATACGCCAGGACAGCGGCGCGCTGCTGACGCTCGACGGCTGCCAGGGCTACGGCCAGGTCATCGGCCAGGAAGCGATGGCGCTCGGCGCCGCGCGGGCCAAGGAGCACGGCGTCTGCGTCGTCGGCCTGGCGCATTCGCACCACCTCGGCCGGATCGGCCATTGGGCCGAGCAGTGCATCGAGCACGGCCTGGTCTCGATCCACTTCGTCAACGTGCTGTCGCGGCCGATCGTCGCGCCGTTCGGCGGTCGAGACGCGCGCCTGGGAACCAATCCGTTCTGCGTCGGCATCCCGCGCCCGGGCGGCGAGCCGGTCGTGCTCGACTTCGCGACGAGCAAGATCGCCCAGGGCAAGACCCGTGTCGCCTACAACAAGGGCATCGCGATCGAGCCGGGAACGCTGATCGACGACCGCGGCGAGCCGACGACCGACCCTCGCTACACCGTGGTCGAGCCGATCGGCGCGCTGCTGCCGTTCGGCGAGCACAAGGGCGCGGGGCTGGCGCTGATCTGCGAACTGCTCGGCGGAGCGCTCGCCGGCGGCGCCACCGGTCGCGCCGTAAGCGACGGCCGCAGGCGCGTCCTCAACAGCATGTTCTCGATCCTGGTCGATCCCGAGCGGCTCGGCACCGCCGCCAACCTGGCGCGCGAGATGGAAGGTTTCGTCGCCTACGCCACGGCGTCGCCGCCGCAGGCCGGGCTCGATCGCGTGAAGACCCCGGGCGAGCCCGAGCGCGCGATGCGTGCAGAGCGGCTGCAGCGAGGCATTCCGGTCGACGCCGTGACGTGGGGCGAGATCGTCGCTGCCGGCGCCAAGGTCGGCGTGGCGGCGGCGCAGGTCGAAGCGCTGGCGCGCAAGTAGCTCCGGCACGCGGCTCGCCAAGGACCGCGCAGGAGATCGCCATGACATTGCATCGCGCGCCAAGGCGCAATTTCTGGCGTGCCGCGCCCGTGGCACTCGTCGCCGCGCTGGCGCTCGGCAGCGCGGCGGCCGCTCCGCCGATCGATCAGCTGCGCGCGCCGCCGGGCTTTCGCATCGAGCTGCTGACCGACGCCGTCCCGAACGCGCGCCAGATGGCGCTCGGCCGCAGCGGAGACGGCCAGGGCATCGTCTACGTCGGCAGTGCCGGCGCGGGCAACGTCTACGCAGTCGAGTACGGCGCGAGCGGCATCGGCCGCGTGCACCTGGTCGCCAGCGGCCTGTCGTTGCCGTCGGGAGTCGCCTGGCGCGACGGCAAGCTCTACGTCGGCGCGCTCGCGCGGATCCTGCGCTTCGACGACATCGACGATCGCCTCGCCAGGCCGCCGCCTCCGGTCGTCGTCAGCGACCGTTTTCCGTCCGATACCCACCACGGGCGCCGGTTCATCGCCTTCGGTCCCGACGGCAAGCTCTACGTGTCGGTCGGCGCGCCGTGCAACGTCTGCCTGCCAAGCGAGCGCCATGGCGTGATTCAGCGCATGGACGGCGACGGCGGTGCGATCGAGACGGTCGCGCGCGGCGTTCGCAACTCGGTCGGCTTCGACTGGAGTCCGAGCGACGGCACGCTCTGGTTCACCGACAACGGCCGCGACATGCTCGGCGACGAACTGCCGGGCGACGAGCTCGATCGCGTCACGCGCGCCGGCGAGCATTTCGGCTATCCGTTCTGTCATCAGGGCGACTCGCCCGATCCGGAGTTCGGCCGGCAGCGGCCGTGCGGCGAGTTCACGTCGCCCGCGGCCAATCTCGGTGCCCACGTCGCGGCTCTCGGCATGCGCTTCTACGGCGGCAGCCGGTTTCCGGCGGCGTATCGCGGCAACATCTTCATCGCCGAACACGGCTCGTGGAACCGGAGCAGGAAGAGCGGCTACCAGGTGGTCCGCGTTCCGGTCGATGCGCAAGGACGCGCGGGCACGCCGGAGGCCTTCGTCCAGGGCTGGCTGAAGGTCGACGCATCAGGGCGCGAGACGGTGTGGGGGCGCCCGGCCGACGTGCTGCCCCTGCCCGACGGCTCGCTTCTGATCAGCGACGATCTTGCTGGCGCGATCTATCGCATTCACTTCGTTCAGTAGGTCGGCCGGCGGTCTCTCAGGAGTTGCGCCGAAGCGGTCGCCGCGAGCAGCGACAGAGCGAAGCCTGCCCAGATGACCGGCGTGTAGCTGCCGGTGCGATCGAAGACGGCGCCGGCGACGACCGGCCCGAGGAGATTGCCGAAGGCGGCGCCGCTGTAGAGCGTGCCGAGGATGCCCGAGACCGCGCGAGCGCCGAAGAGGTCCATGCAGATTGCCGGCATCAGCGAGACGATGCCGCCGTAGCTGAGGCCGAGCCAGAGGGCGAAGATCGCCAGGGCCGGATAGCCGCCCGCGACGAGCCAGAGCAGGTAGCAGGCGCCGAGCGACGCTTCGAGCAGGGCGATGCTGGCGATTCGGCCGAGGCGGTCGGCGAGGCTGCCGATGGCGAAGCGGCCGACGATGCTGCCGACGCCGATCAGGCCCACCAGGCCGACCGCGCGCGCGTCGCCGATGCCGAGATCGCGCGCGGCCGCCGAGACGTGCGCGAACGGAATGAACATCGCCGGCGCCGCGAGCACGCAGGCGGCGTACATCCACCAGAAGCGGCGACTGCGCAGCGCCTGCCCGAGCGTCATTCCGGCGGCGGCCGTTCCAGCGGCGGCGCGTGCCGGCGCACGGCGCAGCAGCAGCGCGGCGCCGACGCCGACGACGAGCACACCGGCAGCGATCGCCTGCAGCGCATGGCGCCAGCCGAACGCGTCGATCGCCGCCGTGGCGAGCAGCGGCACGGCGAGCGTGCCGACGCCGATGCCGGCGCTGGCGATGCCGGCCGCGAAGGCGCGCCGGCGAACGAACCACGGCGGCACGCAGGCGCTGGACGGCGCGTAGACCAGGCCGATGCCGATCCCGAGCCCCGCCCCCCAGGCGAGGTAGATCGCCGCCATCGATTGCGCGAAGCTGCTCGCCAGCAGCCCGGCGGCGATGCAGACCATGCCCGCCGCGCTCACGACGCGCGGTCCGATGCGATCGGCCAGCATCCCCGCGCCGGCGCCGAGAAGAAAGTAGATCAGCCCCGACAGGCCGAAGACGAGCGAGACATCGGCGCGATCGCCGTTGAAATCGCTGCCGAACGAGCGGAAGAACGCGGCGAACGAATACGCGACACCGAAGATGACACCGACGCAAAGGAACGACGCCGCGACCACGACCCACGCGTACGGCGGCTCGTCGGCCGCGTGCGCGCCAGGGCGGGTCACGGGACCAGCTTCGCGCCGGTCAGCTGCTCCTGGGCTTCGACCAGGGAAGGCACGAACTTCTTGCCATGGCCGAGCGCGCTCGCGAGAACGAGCGACTGGTGCACCGCCTCGCCGACGACGGTCGGGATCGCCAGGCCTTCGGCGAGATGGGTGTAGTAGCGGACGTCCTTCCTCGCGTTGTCGAGCTCGAACCTGAGCGCGCCAAGATCGCCGTCGAGCGTCTTGGCCATCATCTGGAACAGGCCCGAGTTGACCGCGCCCTGCGAGACCAGCTCGACCAGCTTCTTGGGATCGATGCCGGCGCGCTGGCCGACGGCGAACGCCTCGGCGGTCGCGGTGCAGATCGCCTGGGCGATGAAGTTGTTGAGCAGCTTGATGATGTGGCCCGCGCCGGGACCGCCGACGTGAAAGACGTTCTCCGCGAAGCAGCGCAGGACCGGCTCGAGCCGAGCGAAGACCGCGCCGTCGGCGCCGACCATGACGTTGAGCTTGCCGGCCTCGGCCTCGATCGGCGTACGCGCCAGCGGCGCGTCGACGAGCAGCACCCCGCTTGCGGCGCAGAGCTCGCGCAGACGGTTCGTCGATGCCGGCTCGCTGGTCGAACAGTCGACGACGACCAGGCCGCGGCGCGCTCCGGCGAGCAGGCCCGATGCGCCTTCGAGCGACGCCTCGACCTGCGGCGATCCGGTGACGCAGAGGAAGACGAACTCGCTCGTCGCCGCGAGCGCGGCGGCGTTGTCGACTTCGCGCGCGCCGGCGGCGAGGAGATCTGTCACCCGATCGCGGTTGCGATGCACCGTGAGCGACACCGCGTGGCCCTTGGCCAACAGGTTCTTGGCCATGCCGTGGCCCATCAATCCCGAGGCGCCGATGAAGCCGATCGCTGCCATGTGCTGTTCCTTGTCGCTATGGTCGGGCCGATTGTGCGCACCCGGCCGACCGCGGCCATCGGTGCCGACGCTAGCAGGGCGATGCCTAGGCGGCGCGGGCCCAGCCGACGATCTGCGGCGCCTGCACCGCACCCGCCTGGCGCTTGACCTCGCGCCCGTGGTCGAGCTTGACCATCGTCGGGATGCTGCGGATGGCAAAGCGCGAGGCGGTGCGCGGGCTCGCGTCGCTGTCGACCTTGGCCAGCACCGCCTGGCCCTTCAGCTGGCGCGCCGCCGCTTCGAACTGCGGCTCCATCGCCCGACACGGTCCGCACCACGCGGCCCAGAAGTCGACGATCACCGGCAGGTCGCTGTTCTCGACGAAGCGGGCGAAGCGCGCGTCGTCGAGCGTCACCGGCTTGCCGTCGAGGATGGCGGTGGCGCACTTGCCGCACACCGGGTCCTCGCCGAGACGCTCGGGCGGGACGCGATTGAGGGCCGCGCAGTTCGGACAGACGACGAGCATGACGATCCTTCGACTCGCTGTGGACGGTTCAGCGTAGCGACGATCGATCGACCCTGCGCCGGGCAGGCTTTCGTCAGAACGCCACTTCGTAGCGCCAGCCGCGAAAGGAAAGCACCGCCGAGCGGCGGTTGATCTTCTCGAGCACCAGGCCGGCGCCGAGCGAGTCGCCCTCGTGGAAAATCTGGCCGTTGACCATCACCATCCGGCTCGCCGCGTCCCCCGAGTAGCTCGAGCCGTTGAACGCGATCCGCGGCAAGTCGCGGCGCACGTCTTCGGGCAGCTCGCCCTGGGCGTAGATGCGCGGCGCCGATGCCGCCGAGGCTGTCGTCGCCGATGCCGGATCGGCGGCGGCGCGCCGGGTTGACCGGTGCGGCTCGGCGGTGGCCACAGGAGGCGGACGAACCGTGGCAGCCGGCGCGACCCGTATCGGCGCTGCCGGCACCGCCGTCGGGACGTTCGCCGGCGCGGCGGCGGTCGGCGGGACGGCGGCTGGCGGCGCGGCAGGCACTGGATCGGCGGTCACCGGCAACACCGCCTTTGCCGGCGGCGCGACTGCGGCCGGGGCCACGGAACCTTCGACGACCGGCCGCGGCAGCGTGGTTCCGCCGCCGAGGAGCATCCACGCCAGCACCGCCACCAGTGCCACGCCCAGGGCCACGATCACCCAGACCAGCGGTCTCGACTGCGGCGCCGCGTCGTCCTCCTCCATCACGGTGTGCTGCTGCGACTGCAGGCTCGGCACGACGCCGCGCTCGCGCTCGGCATCGGCGCGGCGCAAGGCATCGAGGATGTAAGACATGGCGCTGCCTCCGCGATGAGCTAAGGCGCCGCGGCGTCGCCGCCGAGCCGGGGCTCGTCGACGCCGGTGGCGCGGTTGAGCTGCATGAAGGTGGTCGGGCCGGCCCGGCCGACCGAGCCCAGGCCGTGCGCTGCCTGGAAGCGCGTGACGCGCTGGCGCAGCGCGGCATCCATCGTCTGCGGTGTCTCGGGCGCGGGCTGATTGTCGAGCCGCGCCAGCTGGGTCGCGAGCTGGTCGACCGCAGGACCCGATGCGCCGACGTCGATCGCCGTGACGTAGCCCGGCGGCACGCGCCAGAGCGTGCCGAAATCGCCGCGCCATACGTTGGTGAAGGCCGACGTCTTGGCGACCAGCGTGTGCGCGCCGGCGTGCAGCGTCGCCGTGGTCGGGCCGAGGCCGACGAGGACGGCGCTCACCGTGCGCCCGTTCGCGTCGCGCAGGCCGACGACGCCGGGTCGCGCCAGGTTCTTCAGCAGCGGCAACGTGCTGATGAACTTCGAGCAGCGGACCTGCTGGCGCGCCGCCGCCGTGCACGGATCCAGCGTTCCCGGATCGATCCCCCAGAGCGGCACGAGCTCGCGCCAGGCGAGCTTGTCGTCCTGCTCGATCGTCGCCAGCTGCGCCTTCAGCTCGGCGGTGTCGAGCACGGCCAGCAAGGCACTGCCGCTCGCTGACGCGGCCGCAGTCGGCGCAGTCCCGGCGGCAACGTTGGCCGCGCCGGCCAGCGGCGCGGTCGACACCAGGACGCCCTTGGCCGGCGCCGAACTCGCGCCGCCCGCCGAGGCCGTCGCGCTCGCGGCGCCACGGCCCGGCGTCGTCTTGGCCGCGAGCGCAGCGGAGGCGGGCGCCGACGCGGCCAGACCCGGCGCGGCGGGCGGGCGCAGCCGCTGCCAGCCGGCGTAGCCGGCGAAGGCGATCAGCGCCGCCAGCGCCAGCGTCGTCGCCGCGACCAGGCCGACTCCGGCGCCGCGGCCGATCTTCGCGCGGTCGGGCGCCGCAGTCTCGGAACGGCCGAACACCTCGCGCGCCGCCTTCTCGATCATCATCACGTCGATCGAGTGCCGACCGTGCGCATAAGCGCCGAGCATGACGCGATCGCAGAGCAGGTTGATCCGCCGCGGCACGCCACGCGCGATCTCGTGGACGCGCAGCAGCGCGGCGCGATCGAACGGGATCGCTCGGGTCATCCCGGCGACCGAGAGGCGGTGGCGGATGTAGTGCTCGGTCTCCTTCGCCGAGAGCGCGTTCAGGTGGAAGCGGGCGATGACGCGCTGCGCCAGCTGCTCGAGCTCGGGCCGCTCGAGCATGGTGCGCAGCTCGGGCTGGCCGATCAGGACGATCTGCAGCAGCTTTCTCTCGTTGGTCTCGAGGTTGGTGAGCAGGCGCAGCTGCTCGAGCACCTCGGCCGAGAGCATCTGCGCCTCGTCGATGATCAGCACGTTGTTCTGGCCGACGGCGTGCGTCTGCAGCAGGAACCCGTTCAGCGCATCGACGTAGGTCTTTACCGTCGGCGTCGGCGCATCGGCGTCCGGCAGCGGGATGTGGAACTCGTCGCAGATCGTCTTCAGAAGCTCCATCACGGTGAGCTTCGGATTGAAGATGTAGGCGACGTTGCAGCGCTTCGGGATCTGCTCGAGAAAGCAGCGGCAGACGGTGGTCTTGCCGGCGCCGATCTCGCCCGAGAGCAGGACGAAGCCGCCGCCGCCGCCGACCCCGTAGAGCAGGTGCGCGAGCGCCTCGCGGTGGCGCTTGCTCATGTACAGGTAGCGCGGGTCTGGCGCGAGCGAGAACGGCTGCTGCTTCAGGCCGAAGAACCGCATGTACATGGCCGGGAGAATAACGTTCCCGGGGATGCGG
>Ga0207676_10003671_pt1 | contig 10851 bp, 8 predicted proteins | sample KBSSwiS72_FD_184307 | JGI IMG/M metagenome (GOLD analysis project Ga0207676, IMG submission 184307) | Switchgrass rhizosphere microbial communities from Kellogg Biological Station, Michigan, USA - KBS Switchgrass S7-2 (SPAdes) (version 2) | ecosystem: Host-associated > Plants > Roots >... | reverse complement strand
TGACAACACTTTGCAAAATCAAATGAATGCTGCTGTTCTTTCTTTTGACAATATTGATCAGAACTATGGTGCAGCTATCTATACTCAGCAAGTGCAAATTCACAATGCGCAGGATGCCATCAACAGCATAGACCACAACCAACTGGACACGGCCGCCAACACACGTTTCATGCAGATTCGCCTCTGGGATCAGTTCCGAGAACACGAATGCATTGCAACTGACTCCCAGATCGCTGAAATCGTCCAACTGCGTATGCCGCATGCAATTCGGTTAGCGTTAGTGCGCGCTTTCCATGCCCACTTCCTCGCTTCGCACGAGGAACAGGAAGACATACAAGCCGCCGCACAAAGCTATTCAGCAAATGTGCATGATCTATTAGCTGGTGTGTTAGAGGCTTGTCGTCCGTCCGACGGTATCGAAGCACTGCATTCTATTGCCTACAAAGTATTCCTTACCAAGGACGGGAGCCTACCCACGCGTTTGATCGCTGAGTCTGAGGACCAATTAGTCAAGGAGTTGCTCAGTCCCTTGCAAGTACCCGCTATTGCGCCTCGTCCGCCTGAAGATCAATTCATGGATTCTTGGCGGCAGGGAGATTGGCGTTCGTTGCAGGAGATCGGCCAACAGTTGCTCGAATCCGATGCACCAGGACTAAGCGTCTTGACCTCCGATTATCTACTTTCGACACTCCGTTTCAGCTTGAACCTCCACGCTAACCCTACGCTTGCTGAGCGGTTGGAAAAGGTCTCAATCCAACAACCGTCGACTATTATTCCTGCTCAGACTTGGGAGCAGTTTGTCGCACGGCTGAGCGTGAATGACTGGGATGGCGCGGACCATTTCCTCTCTTTGGACGAGCGACCCAGCTTGGAAGGCCTGAAACTAAATGACATTTCTCAGGTGCTTGAATCCCTCGAAGAGATGTTTACAGATCCTAAGATCGATCAGGATCAGACTGGTCGTCAGGTAATGCTAGGGAGCTTACCGGTCATCATTAAGGACTTTCTCAACGATCCAGAATTTCCGCGGGCATCGTTGGCAGGCGTGTATAGGCAACTGTTCCAACTTTGGGCTCAACACAGGCGCGGCGGCGCATCACAGCAAGACGCCAACTTGCTCCTCGCGTTAGCCGAAGCGGTACTTCAACTCGATAGCTCCTCGGAAAAAGAAGTTACGGATAGCGTTCGCGCGTGGTGGGAAGCGCGAAGGGTTCGAGCTATGCTTCCTTTTCTTCTTAGCGCTTTGGATCTTCTCTCGGAACTGACGTCTGAACGGTCCGTCTGTGAAAGCTTGTGGGTAGACGGAGCCGAGGTCATACGGATTGATCCGCAGGCGCTGTCACCCGGTGAACGAATGCTGTGGCGGAATGTCGGCAGTAGGATTGGCTTGGACAGCGCGACGATTGAGGAGTTTCTCGGACTCCATGCTGAAGCGGACGCTGGCGTTGTCGACGTGCTGGCCCAAGTCATGCTCAAGAAGGTCGCGATCGTTTCTTTGCGTGAAGAACCGGCCCGGATCGCGGCAGAAATCATTCGTCAACGCACAGGCGCACAAGTCGCAGTGGTAACTGAGACCCACGCCGGCGCCGGCACTAGTAACGCCAAGACCGCCGACGTGGTGCTTTTCGTCTGGGCGAGCACCACACATGCAGTTTATCGCGCGTTCGATAATGTCCGCGAAAAACTCGCCTACGTGGAAGGAAAAGGTGCGGTCAGTATAGTGCTTTCACTTGAACGGTGGGCCATGAAGCAACAGGAACTAGTTCTACTTCAATGAATGATCGCAGTAGGAAATGCTCAGCGCCAAATGCTAACACCAAGTAGAACAGCAATGACTGTCAGCAAGAGTGTTACTGCTATGTATACCCAATGAAGTTTCGTCTCCTTTGGCGGACGTACCTTAGTCACAGCCGCCAGCGTGACAGACCAGGCAACACCGCCAATCGTTGTCAATAACCAAGCAACCCTATTGTCGGTGGTGAGTATCCCCGCGATCAGAGCCATTAAGCAGAATATTGCTAAAATGAAGAAGACGCTGCCTACAGTCATGTAGGTGTATTTGGCCCTTGCGTTTTGGGCAATCATTCGTGATTCATATACCTGATTCTCCACAATTTGCTTTTGCAGATCAGCCGATCTTTCTGAAGACCAGTATCCTTTCCAGTTTTCTTCTTTCTCTTCAGCTACAAAATAGAAAAACAGCAACGAAGGGTTGTTTCTAACTCTTTCTCTCCACCCTTTTGGAACATTTAGAAATGGACCCAGCGCTGTCAAATACAGTACGGCGCCCACAAACACCAAGAGCATATAAACTGCAAAAGTGACGAGGGACCATTCAACTCCCAGTATTGTTGCGTGTGGAACATCCCATGAAATTCTATTGATGGCATTCGACACATCCGTCCCAACAGTCGTTGGTAGGACATCGTAAAGCTTCCGCCGGATCGTCTCCGAAGGTGGGTTCGGCGAATAGGCCTTTGTGAAAATCGCTGCCGCTGCCGCCGTTAGAAATGCCATGGCGGCCAATATTCGGCCAGCTTTATCATCCAAATGTTCATTGGCCGCTAACAGCCCGTTGATCAGTTTTTCTGATAAATCAAACCGTTTGTCTTCGGATTGACTAGCAGCAACCGCTCCTTCGAGTGCACGGATTCTGGCAGCTAAGCCCGTTAGCTCTGTTGGCCCTTGCTCGAGGGCCGCCGACTGATCGTTAACTTTTCCTTCGAGTGCTTCGATCCTGGCTAGTAAGGCTTTGATCTCCGGTGTGCTCATAGCGATCTCATCGTCGCCCAATATCAACCACTTTTCCTACCTGAGCGGATAATTCTGTGAGATTCCTGTCCTGCGATTCGTTCAAGACGTAAATGTTGATGAAAGAGGCTGCATCCTCGAGCGTGAGGAACATTTTGTGGTGGTGGTAGAGTAACCAAGGGCTTAGTTCTTGGCTCGACGACGCAACTAACACCACCGTCTTGCCTCGCTCCCAAGCAAAAAGAATCTCCATGCTTGTTCCGACACTTGGCTCGACGTAATTTACTAACACAACATCGCAGCTATCAATATCCGTTTTGTCGTCCTCAACAATCGCAACAAATTCTTCTGGTTCCCGCCCACGATAATCTCTAACCATGGGGTCAATAGTGGGACAATTCAGCAACTGCTTGACGTATTGACGCCAATCAACACACTCCTGATCGGATCGGCCCATTATCGCGCCTGCCAAATAGACTGTTTTCACAGGGCTCCTATGAACACCATCGTTGCAGTGCCTACCTTGCCATAATGCCTATTCCCAATTTTAATGAGACTCTTGCATTTTATCTCAAGCAATCCCAAGCAGTTTATGGGTTTGCAGACTCAACCGCCATTGAGGATGCTTGAGACAGTATTCAATTGCCATCCGGGTATTCAAGTCGCATTGTATCCCATCCATTGGCTGCAGAAAGAAGTGTCCGAAATGTAGATGCTCATATAGTTCCGGCTCTGCTCCTTGTTGGGGAAAGATCAGTTTCAACTCGTTTCCCGAACGCACAACAAGATCTGCCCCGGCTTTCGGACTCACGCAAACCCAATCGATGTCGGCAGGAGGCAAGCGAGTGCCGTTGGTTTCGACTGCCACTTCCATTCCGATCGCGTGGAATGAAGCAACCAAAGAATCATCCATTTGTAGTAACGGTTCGCCGCCCGTACAAACCACAAACGGCTTACCTCCTACACACGACTCCTGAGGCCAACTGTCGCGTACGGCCCGAGCCAACATTTCGGGAGTATTGAAATGTCCACCCCCAGGCCCGTCAGTTCCGACAAAATCCGTATCGCAGAACGAACAGGTCGCATTGACTCGGTCCTGTTCATGTCCACTCCAGAGATTACATCCGGCAAAGCGGCAGAATACTGCAGCCCGGCCAGTGTTGGCTCCTTCACCTTGAAGAGTGTAGTAAATCTCTTTGACAGCAAAGCTCATATCGATTCTGTCCTGGCCTCTTGGTAGCGCGCCGGATCTATCACTTGGTTCTCTCTGAAACCCCTCAGCCGCAAGAGGCAGGAGTCACATTGTCCGCATGCCAATCCGTCGAATGACGGATCGTAACAAGTCAAAGTGAGCGAGTAATCAACCCCAAGTTCTAGACCCTTCTTAATAATCTGAGCTTTCGAGAGATGAATTAAAGGAGTGTGAATGCTTAGTTGTTGTCGACCTTCGACGCCGGCTTTCGTGGCTAAATTAGCCATCGTCTGATAAGCCTCGATGTATTCAGGTCTACAATCAGGGTACCCGCTATAGTCGAGCGCGTTAACGCCGATGAAAATATCGCTGCTTCCTAAGACTTCTGCCCAGGCCAAAGCGAACGAAAGAAAGATTGTATTTCGTGCTGGAACATAAGTAATTGGAATTTCGCCGGTCATCTCTTCGATCTGACGATTCTTGGGAACCGCTACATCGCTTGTGAGGGCGGAACCTCCAAACATGCGTAGGTCAATCTGAGCAATTGCATGTTCTTCTACACCAAATTGCGTAGCAATCTTTTTCGCGGCTTCTACCTCTAACTCATGCCGCTGTCCGTAGCGAAAACTTAAGGCATACGTGATGTACCCTTCGCTCTTAGCGATCGCGAGCACAGTTGTTGAATCCAATCCGCCACTCAGGAGTACAACTGCCCTGCGTTTCACAACCATACTCAAACTTTACCTGCCTTCTCCGTTGAGTGCATATGACACACGAATCGCTTGTTTCAACGCATATTACATTAGGCTCTCGGATCCAAAGTAAGGAACCCTATTGGTTCAGCCACGACGATCTGGTGTGAGCCTTTCAATAGACCGTTTACCTTTAATGGATCACTCTCTACCCTATCCGCTAGTTTCTAAAGATGCCAGCGGCAACAGCATCGATGATGTTCTCGTGGTTCATGCGGACCAGTGATCAAAACAACAATTGGACGAAGACTTGGCTTTGGAAAAGGAGTAGGGATAAAGCTCACAGTCCAGATGCAGAAAATTCTCAGGCTTCGAGGTGTCGGGCCAATCCAAAGCAGGGTATCGTCATTGAGACAGCACCCCACCACTTCGGCCAAAGGCTCTGTCTCCCGCATTCAAAGGGTATTTTCCGTTCCGACGGAGGTTAGTCACGATCCGCCTTGCAACTTGTCGGTTGTAAGCAAAAGCGAGTTCTCGATATTTAACAATATCCGTTATTGTGCCAAACAATAGCAAACCCCAAGTGAGCAAATACAGAAAACCGATGCCAACTTGGCCCAGCCAGAAGCGATGGAGCCCTGGAATAGCAACGATGCCGATAATAGCCATGAGGCGAAGCGTCTGAGGGTCTCTTCTAACCTGGCGATAACCAGCCGCGAATTGTTGAATGTTATCGTGTGACATTCCAACCGTCAGCTGTTCAATAAAAGATCTTTCGACCTCATCTAACTCGGGTAAGTAGTGAGTGATGATATGAGGCATGTTGAACTCGTGGAAGAATTTTATGCTAACAAGATGCGAATCGTCTACCTGACAAACAGCACGACCGAATCCCCAGTTCAATTGCGACCCACTAACACGAAACCCGCCCAATAGAATGGATGTCTGTAGCGTGGATCTTTAAGAAGGTGTAACGATGCTTGCCTTAACGCCTCTGATTTATGGTCAGTATTAGCCTGCCTCGCGAGTGCCTGATAGAAATTCTTCATCAACTCTGACGTACTTGCGGAATTCACTCGCCACTGACTGACAAGCATCGAGCGAGTGCCTGCGACGAAGAACGCCCAAGACATTCCGATCACTCCCTCACCGGGACTAATTCGGCCATTTCCCGTTTCGCAAGCAGATAGTACTGCTAAATCCGCATTGAGGTGCATGCTTATGATCTCACGCGCCTCGAGCGAGCCGTCGTTTTCGACGTCGCCGTCTGTCTTTGTAAGTAGTAGATGGGAATACAAAGGATCTCTGTTATCCAACACGCCATGGGTTGCGAGATGGATCGTCGCGTAGGCGGGCGCAAGAGCCTTAAAGGTCTTTTCATCGGCGTCTCGTCCAACGAATATCTTCTTCACTTTGGACCGGACAGCAGCTGCGACTTCCGCGATTTCTGTTTCAGCTTCAGGCAGAGGACATAAGTCTTGATTGAGTTTCTCGTCACGTCCAATCACTGGATTTGCGAAGGCGATGAGTGAGTTGCTCATCGTTTCTTTGGCCCGATCATTCATTTCGTGCAGCACGCTGAGAGACGGTGCGTAATACAACGCGTATTGTTCTACAAGGTAATTTCCACGCTTCGTTGTTAATGCTTGAAAGGGCAATGTCCACAGCAAACCGTCGGGAACAATGCAAACAGTTTTCATGTTTTGAAGTTCTTTAGCGAAGGGCTCGATAAGTAACTGGTAAAGTTCGCGACTTAATGTCCGGTGATTTGGATGCCGAGCTGCCAACATAGAGTGAAACTGGTTCACTTTTTGTCGAAGCTCATCAGCGTTAAGTGGCAAGTTCAAGTATCTGATGCCCGGCTCGTTGGTGGCGCGATTCCGCGTCACTATGAAGACACCGAGTTTCCTTTCGGTCACTACATATTCCACATACGCGAGATCAGTGTTAGCCGTAAGCGTCTTAAGACTGGCTAGTGCCAACCCTTGAGCAACACCGGACCGTATTCTTAATTCAGGATGCGCTGCATAGGTTCGATCCTTAAACGACGACAACTCGAGCCGCGCTGCATCCAGCTGGCTGTCCAGTTCATTTTGAGTTCGCGTGTCTCCGGCTGGCTCCGACTTAATCCGTTGGTTAATTTCGGAGATCTTCTTTATTAAATGCTGCTCTTCAATTCGTTCACTTTGAGTTAGAACGTTTGCTAAATCACTTCTGACGCCGCTAACTGCATCAAGCAGCACGCGGCCCTTTGCACGTTCGGCGTAAAGCAGGGCTTCGAAGTTCCTACCTTGCTTCGTCAGCAACATTACCAACGAGTGATATGGCCCAAGCTTATTTTCGAAAAAGAGCTGGAGGCCTTCCTCACGTCCGGCCACGCGATCGCGCAAGGTTTCGAGTTCAGCGATCGAATCCTTCAAGGTCTGAATTGCCAGTTCTGTTTTGTTATTCGCTGCGTACGCATCGCCGAGTGTCGCCGTTGCTAAAAAAGTGAGCTTCGGTAAATACATCGCACGCGCTAGGGCAACAGCATCTTGAGCGAGCTGTTCAGCCCGTGCGTAATCCTGCATCTGCTGATACGTCTGTGCTGTGCGCCACAGCAATTCCGTTTGACGCATCTTGTCCTGCGTTACGCGTGCGATTACGAGGCCTTTATCTAAAGCCTTTAAGGCATCATCAAAGCGTGATTGGGCTGTCAGTACGACGCCGATCCCTTCCCGCGCTGCAATTTCGACGTCGACAATCTTGGTCGCGGTTGCTAGATCAAGACTCTGCCTAAAGAGCGTCAACGCTTGATCATGGTTACCTTGTCGTTGTTGAACGACGCCAAGATTGAGAAGCACTCTCGATTCTTCTCTTTGATTGTTTGCGGAACGGTAGATCTTCAGAGTTTGATGAAACTGTGCATCTGCCTGGGCATAGTCTTCTTGCTCCATATATAAGTAGCCCAAATTACTCAGCACCTTTGGTACCTGGGCGGCAGTTGCTATTTGTCTTGCCGAGTTTAAAGACGCGAGAGCTTTGACGTGATCGCCGGCGGACGTGTAAACACGGCCTAGTCCCGTATACGTTTCAGTAACGTAGAAGTCGTAACTGTGATCGCGGTTCAATTCGTTAAGAAGATTCAAAGCCCTCTGAAATTGTGAGATGGCTTGGTCGATATCCCCGTCTCGCAACGACAATTCGCCGAGCGTCCGCAGAGATCCGGCTATACCAAATGCGTCTGGCCAGGCACCGGCTGGCGCCGAGCTATCCTTGAGTCTCTCGGCCAAGCTGATGCTGGTCTCTGAATACTCTTGGGCGTCAGCATAACGCTCCTGGATTAAACTGATAGTTCCCAAGTCGGCGAGAATGTAGATTACATCTCGTTCCGAAGCTGCTGCTTCAAAGGCCTTTCGACTTTCCGAATAAGCCGCCGTAGCGTTGTCATAATTACCCAAACCCGAATGGGATCTAGCGATGTCGTAATACGTTTTCGCGAGTCGCTTCTGATCCTTTAGTTGCAGAGCGACTTCTCGGGCCAGGCCATACAATCGAAACGCCTGCTCAGAGTTTTGATAAAACTTCTGGGCTGCCATACCCATCAAGATTTCCCATAAGTTATCAGTAACTAGTGAAGCGTTAGCGTGCAGAAGACTGGTGATCTCTTTCGGCTCTTTACTACTTTTGACGAGAGCAAGAATAAGCTCGGTCTCGGTCTTTATCGTTTGAGATTGCTGAGCTCGAATGGGCAGGCTAATGAAGCATAGCAGTAGTGCACTGCTGAACAGGACCGCGCATCGAAGCCAAATCTTTCGCATACCTCTCCGAAAGAGTTGTAGAGGGTGAGCAACGCCGCACATTCTCACCCTCGTTACTAACTTCAAAAATTCTCAACTGATTAGATTGAGTATAGTGGCCACGATCTTTCCCAAAGTTCCCGAAGGTGGGGGCGGCGGAGGCGGAGCACTCGGACCCGAGTTCGAGCCCCCCTGTGGTCCATCCTCAGCTAGAGCGACCGTTGGAACGGCGAATGTCAGCAACGCAATCAGACACAGACTTGATACAGCGACCTTAAGTTTTTTCATATCTTTACTCCTAGTGTTTTTCGCCACGATAAAACTGTGACTTCGAGGTTGAAAGTAATGCTCATTTGAGCAGGAACTCTTTGACAAAGAGTATCGTTGCGTACAGTCGGTAACTTCGATTGCTTAGTTGAACAAATCCGTGCCCCTCGTTTTTAGCCAGGACATACCAGACCGGAATTCGATCCTTCGTTGCAGCCACCAGCTTCGCTGTGTCGGAAGCGGGAACGCGAGGATCGTTCTGGCCTTGGATCAGAAGCAGAGGCTTCTTGATCTTTGGCGCGTTATTCAAGGGCGCAATGCGTTCCATGAACTGCTTCGTCTTCTCATCGCGTTCGTCGCCAAACTCTGAACGTTGAAGCCCTCGCCTCCAGCCTTCCGTTCGCTCCACAAAGGTCGCCAGGTTCGAAATGCCGCTATCAGAAATCGCTCCTTTTATGCGATCGCTGTAAACGTATGCGGTCGAGAGCGCGAGATACCCCCCATAGCTCGCGCCTTCGACCATCACACGGTCGGCGTCCAGATCGGGTTGCGCTTTGATCCAATCTAATAGGGCGCCGATGTCCTTTATTGCGTCTTCGCGTCTGAGTCCGTTATCCAGCTTGAGAAAATTCTTGCCGTAGCCAGATGAGCCCCGCACGTTTGGATAAATTTTGACCACTCCTAACTCATTCAAAAAATAGTTGTGTTCGTAACCAAAGGTGGGTCGATACTGCTCTTCGGGGCCACCATGAATGTCGATTATCACTGGACGTTTGCCAGTGAATTTAGCGGGCGGTCGATAAAGAAGTCCCGAGATAGTCCGTTTGTCGAAACTAGTCCAGTGGATTACTTCAGGTAGCGAAAATTTCTGAATATCAACATCATTCGTGACACTCTTAGCCCACAGCTCAGCCTTACCGGTGCTGAGATTGATTGCGTAGACATCGTTCGCACTGCGTGGCGATTTGAGGTTGAAGGCCAGATCTGTGGAGTTCGAATGCCACTTTAGGTCAGAGACAACACCTATCGGAACTGTTGGAGCTGTTATTTCATTCAATGTTTTTAGATCGAATAAATGGAGTCGTGACACGCCATCTTCATTTGTAATAAACGCGATGGTTTTACCGTCGGGTGATATTTGAAACTCATCTACATCCCACTTAGGGTCAGACGGTATAAGAGTGAATTTATGTGAGGCGAGATCGATACGTGCAATCCTTCTCACATCTGAATCGTGATCAGTGAGAACAAAGACGGCTTTCCTATCTTTCGTGAATTGAGGAAAGTCATAGAATTCTGGCGCGTCTTTTTGGGGGGAGAGAAGTACCTTTTTTCCAGTCGATACGTCGATCATCCAGAGCGTACTTGTTGTATTGGACAGGAAATCGCAAAAGACAATTTGCTTATCATCAGGAGACCATCCATAGGCCTTCAGATAACTTCCAGAGGACTGAACCAAGAGACGATCCGTTTTGGGATCGAATGGATTCAGCACCCTGAGATTCACGCCGACCGAACCTGAAGGACTTGAGCTATAAACTATCTGGTCGCCAGCGTTGGACCACACTGGCTCAGTATTTCTGGATTTGCCGTCGGACAGTTGCTTTGAGTTACCGCCATCGATCTCGTACAGGTATAGCTGGAAGTTTTCGTTACCATCCGTGTCTTTTGTGTAACCGAGATACTTGTATTGCGGTTGAAAGTAAATGTCATAGATACCAGGCGACTGGATGTAAATCGACGAAGTTTCAGGACTGGCACCTGGACTCTTTACCCGTGATATCCAGGTCACGCTCGACAGCCCCTTCAACCAGATCTCTCGTTTAGTCGGATCCCAACCTGCTATTGGCAAGCCATAAATTTGCGAATAGGGCGCGACCTCAGCCGCCAGAGATGTCGGCACCGGCGGAACACCCAGCACCTCGATATTCTTGTCAACGGTGACGAAAGTCTGCGCCCAGCCGACAACCGAGCTCATCAGAATTAGGAAGGCGCCATGCCTCACTCGCATGCTCGAACGCCAAAGTGTCGATCGAAATTGCCGCTTCATATCGCAGAGCACATTATGCGCAACTTCAAACAATGATTCTCACATTGAAATGACATTCTCTATAGACGGAAGAAATCGACTCAACTTCCAGCAACCTGAAAAAATTTTTTCGATTGGACC
>Ga0207676_10003669_pt1 | contig 10853 bp, 15 predicted proteins | sample KBSSwiS72_FD_184307 | JGI IMG/M metagenome (GOLD analysis project Ga0207676, IMG submission 184307) | Switchgrass rhizosphere microbial communities from Kellogg Biological Station, Michigan, USA - KBS Switchgrass S7-2 (SPAdes) (version 2) | ecosystem: Host-associated > Plants > Roots >... | reverse complement strand
CCGAGCCGCTATCTAAATGCTCCGTCGGAGTCGTCTATGACCTATTCCAATGTGGAGTCGGAGCGTAGAGACTTAGTGGACTTGTCGCTCCGCCCCTATGTCGCCTCGCTCGAGGGGCGGTTATCCCTGGATGATGTGGTGCCGAGGGGCCAGACTGTCGCCTTGGAGCTTGACGATTTCTACCGGGGCGATATGGGGGCCCGTTCCGCCTATTACGCCGCCGGCCTGGCCGGAGGTTGGCTCACCGCCGACGAGGTGCGAGCCGCCGAGGGCTACGGCCCACTACCGAGGGGGGCCGCTAATGCCGTCTGACACTCGCCGGCTCGAGGCCGCCCACGTGCTCGGCCGCTTGGAGCTCTCCGCCGCCGACGCCGCCGACGAGGGCCCCATCCTCGTGACCGCTCAAGCGGTGCCGTGGGGGGTGGTGGCCCCGTTGGGGATGGGCGATACCGTCGAATTCGCCCCCGGCTCCGTCACCGTTGCCGACGCCGGCCGTATCCCGTTCCTAGCCGACCACGACGCCCACGCTCTCGGCTACGGGGTCACGTTCACGAACGGGCCCGCCGGCTTGGATGCCGTCGTGGCCATCCCTCGAGATGAGCTATCCGACCCCCGCACGGCTACCGCCGTTCGCCAGATGCGGAACGGTATCCGGACCGCCGTCTCCGTCGGAGTGGACGTGGACGCCTACACCGTGGAGGAACGGGCCGGCCATGACCACTACATCGTTACGGCCGCCCCGTTGCGTGAACTGTCCACCGTGCTCGTGCCCCGTTTCGATGATGCCCGAGTCAGTCAGATTGCCGCCACATGGAAAGAGGCTCCGCCCATGACCACGCTCACCGCCACCCCGACGGAGCCCACCGCTCCCCCCGATCCCAACGCCCCGCCCGATCCCAACGCCCCGCCCGAGCCCGAGAGCGTGACGGCCGCCGCCGCCATCCCCGCTCACCGCCGGGGGAGCCCGCTCGGGAGTCTGTCGCTCGCCGGGATCGCCTCGAGGATCGCCGCCGCCGGGGCCCGTGGCCGGGCCGCCGAAGCGAACCGCATCCTGGAGGATCTCACCGCCGCGTGGACCGACGTCAAGACCACCGACGTGGAGGCCCTCGTCCGGCCGCAGTGGCTCACGGAGGTAGAGGGCCTGATGGCGTTCGGGCGGCCCGTGTCGATGGCGTTCCGCTCCGGCACCATCACCTCGAGCCCGATCAAGTACCCGCACTGGGTCACGCTCCCCGTCGTGGACTGGGTGGTGGGGGAGAAAGTCGAGATTCCGTCGGGGCCCGTGGACATCTCCGAAGCGACGATCCCGGTGGAGACCCTGGCCGGGGGGAACGACGTCTCCCGTCAGACGATCGACTGGTCAACACCGGACTTCATCGCCGAATACTTCAAGGCCGCTACCGAGGTGTGGGCCCGCAAGGCGGACGCCCATTTCGTGGCCGAACTCGCCACCGACGCCGCGTGGACGATCGCTATGACCACGGAGGACCTGGTTGACGTGATCGGGGCGGCCATGGGGATCGCCGCCTCGAGCGGGGTCGGCGGCCGGCTCAACATCGTTGTAGCGGGCAACGTGATCGGCGGCCTGTGGTCCACCCTGACTCGCCTCGGAGTGGGCCAGACGGGAGCCGTCTCGGCCAGCTTCCCGACGCCCAACGTCGTCCTATCGCCGCTCCTGCCCGCCGGGACCATCATCGTCGGCATGTCGGAGGCCGCCGTGGCGTTCACGTCGCCGGGGGCCCCGGTGCGGCTCCAAGCCCTCGACATTCCACGGGGTGGCGTGGACCTGGCGGTGTGGGGCTACTGGGCCGACTCCGTTCTCCACCCCGAGGCCGTCTGTACCGTCACCGGCTACGTGCCCACCCTCAGCCCGACGCCCAAGGGCGGGCCCGCCGCCGACGACGCCGGCCGCTCGAGCCGCTCGAGCAAGCAGAACGGCTAGCCCGCCGTGGCGGGGCCGATCATCACCGGGCCCGACCTGGCCGCCCATCTCGGCGGCCAGGCCGACGCCGGCTTGTGCGAGCTTCTGGCCGCCGCCGTCTCGGCGGTGATCGCCGCTAGCAATGACGCCCCGATCGACCCCGATCCGTGGCCGGCCACGCTCGAGGCCGCCGCCCTCATGGCCGGCTCCGACATGTATAAGGCGGCCACCGGCACCGGGGGCGGCTACCAGCTGGACGCAACCAGCTATACCGACGTCTACCGGATGACTCCGACGTTTCTCCGCCGTTACGAGCCGCTCTATGCCACGACGAGGGCTATCGGGGGGATGATCGGCTGATGAGTCTCGAGGATTCCCGCTATCTGCTCGCCGCCCAACTGGCCGAACGACTCCCGGCCCTCACCGTCTATCCGTATCCGCCGCCTCAGCCGGTGCCGCCCTGTGTGATGGTGCTCCCCGGTAACGACTACCTCCCGCCGGCCGGGCCCGCCGTCACCGTCTGCTCCTATCAAGTCAACGTGATTGTCCGGCTGGTGGCCGGCACCCATGAGGCTGAGGGGGCATGGGCGGAGTTAGACGCAATGTTGGACGCCGCCCTCACCGCTTTAGGCCGGTGGCTGAGGGTGGACACCGGCATTAGTCGAGACATTGCCGGCACCACCTGGCTAACCGCCGATATCTCCATCTCATACCCCGCCGAACGGGCCGCCGTGGCCCCCACGACTCTTAGGAGGGCCCTCTAATGCCTGCCGTCGTTCCCTATTACATGGTCCGGCCGCTCATCCAGCTTGGGGCCACCGGCTCCGAGGTGGAATTGCAGTGCTACGCCAACAATGTGGAGACCACCCCCGACCAGGACGAGAACACCGCTAAGACATTCTGCGGTGTCTACAAGTCGTATGGGCCCGTGACGTGGACCATCGTCATCACCGTTCTACAGTCGTTCGGGGCCGACGGCTTGTGGACGCAAGTCCAACCGATGATGAACACCATTCAGCCCTTCGTCATCACCCCCGCCGAGGGCACCGTCTCCGTGGACAATCCGGTCATGTCCGGTACCGCGATGGTCAAGGCCTTTCCGTTCCTCTCCGGAGCCGTGGGGGAGGTGTCCGAATTCGACATTGAGCTTGCCGTCCAAGGTGATCCCACGTTCGGGATCGTCGCCCCCGTCGTGGCCGCCGCCGAGGCCGCCGAGACCGGAGAGCCCGTGGTGGTGCCCGAGCCCGCCCCGGCCACCTAGCCGTGCCCGTCGAGATGGAGGGGTGGGCCGAGGTGGCCCGAGCCATGGGCCAGGTGCCCCACGCGTGCGAGACGGCCGCCACGAGGGCGGGGCTCGAGGCCGGCCGGGCTCTCGCCTCGAGCACCGCCGGCCGGCTCCCCGTCCGTACCGGCCGGCTCCGGGCCTCCGTGACCGTCTCCGAGGTGCCCGACGGGACCGCCGTCACCATCGCCGCCCCGTATGCCGTCTATGTGGCCGCCGCTCGAGCCATGGCCCTCACCGCCGAGCCGGCCGCCGCCGACTATCAACGCCGCACCCAAGCCGCTACCGACTCCGAACTAGCGAGGCTCCCATGGCCCTAACCGATACGAACGGGCTCGAGCCGGCCGCCGCCCTCGAGCTTCCCGAAACCGTCCAGATCGGCGGTACACCCCGGCTCACCCCCAATGAACTCCGCTTCCTCAAGGTGGCCACCGGCCGCACCCTCTCCGATCTGTTCGGAGACGAGGCCGACGCTATGCAAGCCATGGTCTGGCTCAAGCTTCGCCGGGCCGGCCATCACGTCACGTGGGAGCAGGCCGGAGACGTGGAAGCCGACATGACCGACGGCCCGCCGGACCCTACGAAAGTCGGCACCTTGCCGACGTCGCCGCTTTCTGCCGATATTGGCGGATGACCCCTCGTGACGTGGACGCCCTCTCCGATGCCGAGTGGCGGGCTTTCGTCCAATACATGCGAGACGAAGCGAAAGCCATGGAGCGGGCCGAACGCCGCCGAAAGCGGTAGACCATGGCGGTAACGACCGATGTGATGGTGCGGTTTCTGGCCGACTCTAAGGGTGTCTCCGATGAGGTGTCCAAGGTGGAGGGCACCGGCTCCAAGCTCAAGTCGTGGGCCAAGTCGTCGGCCGCCGTCATTGGCGGAGCGTTCGCCGCCACGAAAGTGGCCGAGTTTGCGAAAGGGGCGATAGACGCCGCCTCGAACCTCAATGAGTCGGTATCCAAGACGGGAGTCGTATTCGGGGCCTCGGCCGCCGATATCGAGGCCTGGTCCAAGAATTCCGCCACGTCGATGGGCCTCTCTCAGCAGGCCGCATTAGAGGCCGCCGGCACCTACGGCAACCTGGCCGTGGCTCTCGGCTTGCCCCAATCGCAGGCCGCCGACATGTCGAAGAGTCTCGTCGGCTTGGCCGGAGACCTGGCCTCCTTCAATAACGTGCCGGTAGACGAGGCCCTCCAAGCCCTACAGTCCGGCCTCACCGGCGAGACGGAACCCCTAAAGAAATTCGGGGTAAACATCAATGAGGCAACGCTAAAGGCCCAAGCGATGGCTATGGGCCTCTCCGACGGGAAAGGCCCGCTGGACGCCGCCGCCAAGGCGCAGGCCTCCTACGCCCTCATAATGAAGCAGACCACTACCGCTCAAGGTGATTTCGCTCGCACCTCCGACGGGCTAGCGAACAAACAGCGGATCGCTGCCGCCCAAGCCGACAATATGAAAGCCTCGCTCGGCCAAGCATTGTTGCCGGTCATGGAGAAACTGGTCGGCATCCTCAACGACTACCTAATCCCCGTGCTCAAGATATTTGCCGACTTTCTCGCCGCTAACGCCGGCTGGATTGTGCCGCTGGTCGCCGCCATCGGCGGTATCATCTTGGCTGTCAAGGCGTGGACGCTCGCTCAAGCCGCCTTTAATATCGTCATGGACGCTAACCCCATCATGATTGTCGTGCTCGCTATCGCCGCTCTCGTGGCCGGCATCATTTGGGCCTACCAGAATGTGGAGCTATTCCGAGACATAGTGGACGCCGCCTTTCGTGCCGTCGCTACCGCTTTCGGTTGGATCACCGACGCCGCCAAGACGGTATTCGATTGGCTCAAGGATCATTGGCCGCTCATCCTCGCCGTGCTTACGGGCCCGTTCGGTATCGCTGTCTACGAGATAGTCCAACATTGGGATACGATCAAAGAAGGCGCCCAAGCGGTATGGGATTTCATTAAGAGCACGTTTAGCACCCTCTCCGGCTATATCACCGCCCCGTTTACGACCGCATGGGGGATCATTAGCGGGGTGTGGGAGAACATTAAAGGCGGAGCGACGGCCGTCTACGATTGGGTCAAGCAGAAATTCGATGATCTAGTCGGTTTCGTGCGGGGCATCATCACGACGATCACCGGCATAGCGGGCGATATCGCCAACGGGCTCAAGGCTCCGATTAATGCGGTGATCCGAGCGTTTAACGGTATCCGCTTTCAAGTGCCGTCGTTCACGTTGCCGTCGTTCGATATCGGCCCCGTGCACTTGGGGGGCGAGACGGTGGGCGGTTGGACGATTGACTTCCCCAACATTCCCGAGCTTGCTAAGGGTGGCATCATCACCGGGCCCACGTTGGCCATGCTCGGAGAGGCCGGCCGGGAGGCCGTCGTCCCGTTGCCCCGCCGGGCCGGGCTCGGAGCCTCGAGGGTCTACAACCTCCACGTCGCCGTAGCCCCCGGCACCGACCCCGCCGTCACCGGCCGGACCATCGTCCAGCTGATCCAAGCGTTTGAGCGGGGCAACGGCACCGCATGGCGGAGCGCTCTCTAATGGCTACGTGCTGGTCTGCGTTCGATGATTGGGCCACCCTTCACGTGGAGTTAGGCATAGGCGACTCCAACGCTCCGAGCGTGGACACGTTGTGGGGGGCGGGCCGGTGGGGGGCCGCCACCTCCCATTGGTCGGGCCTCGAGCCCACGTGGCATGACGTCACCGGCCGACTCTCCGAGGTGAACGTTCAACGGGGCCGAAGCACGTGGCTGGACCGTATCGGGATGTCGTCGGCCGTCTTTCAGGCTGATAACGCTGACGGTTGGCTGACGTGGAACGCCGGCACCCTCGGAGCCCAAGACGTGCGGCCCGGCCGGCCCATGCGGATATGGGCCGACGTCGCCGGGGTGCACCGGGATTTGTGGCGGGGATTCGTGGAGGGCATCGACGACAGCTACCAGCCGTCGGACCGGCCCTCCGCCTCCGTGCGGGGCCAGGATGGGCTCGCCCAAGTCGCTCACGTCGATCTACCGGAGCGGGCCCCCCTCGGAGCGGGAGACACCTCCGACGTGCGGATCGGCCGCATCCTGGACGCCGCCGATTGGCCCGTCACGTGGCGGGCCCTCGAGGCCGGCCAAGTCACCGTCCAAGCCACCAACCTGGCCCGCAACCTGGCCGACGAATTGGGCATCACCGCCGACTCAGAGGGCGGAGTCGTCTACGCCGGCACCGACGGCCGAGTGTATTTCCGCAATCGGGATTGGCTCCGGATCGCCCCCTATGCCGTCGCCGTTCAAGCCACCATCGGCCCCGGCGGCCCGATATGCGCATCGGAACATACCGTCGTGAGGGACGCCGCCGACGTCCGAAACGATGTGTCTCTAGCCCGTGCGGGCGGGACGATGCTCCGCTATACCGACGAGGACTCGATAGCGCTGTACCGTCGCCGCACCTATAACCGGGGTGATCTGATTTGCGAGACCGACGCTCAAGTAGCCCTCCTGGCTCAACGGCTGATCGGTGCTCGAGCCCGATCGACCATTCGCCTAACTGACGTTGCCGTGCCCGTGGTGGACGCCGCCTCCGCCGCTTTCGTGGCCGCCGTCGACTACGGATGGCGGCTAGTCGTCTCATGGGCCGACGGGGCCGAGTCGTGGTCTCGGACTGTTCACGTGATGGGAGTGACGCACCAGATACGGCCCGATAGTTGGACCGTCACGCTTGCCGTGGACGACGCCCAAGCCCAACCTACGGAGCCGTGGGGCATTGGTAAATGGGGCTCCGCCAAATGGACGGAGGCCGCCTAATGGGCTACACCCCGAATGTCGTAGACGGAAACATCATCCTTGCCTCATGGGGCAATGAGGTGAGGGACCGCACTAGGCAGGTATTCGCTACCGCCGCCGAGAGGGACGCCCAATGGGCCGCCCCGCCCAACGGGGCCGAGTGTGTCACGCTGGACACCGGCACCACCTGGTATCGGCTCGCCGGAGCGTGGCGAGTCGGCAACGATCCCTACCTCTTTAGCTTCAAGGTCTATCAGGCCGGTACCGGGGTCAATGTTCCGGGCAACGCTCAATTCACACTTGTAGGGTTCGACTCCGAGGATTGGGACCCCTCTAACAGTTTCGCCGCTAACCGCTTCACCGCCCCGGTGCCGGGGGTGTATGCCTGGCAATCCGTCGTGGCTATGGTCTCTCAGAACAATCCGCAACGGTGGGTGCTGTCGTTGCATAAGAATGGTGGTGAGGCCGAACGGGGCACCGATCTACAAATACGTAACGCCGCCGCTACTGACGAATTCAACCTCATGGGCTCGGGTACCGTCCGATTAGCGGCCGGGGACTATATGGATATCCGAGTGCTGAACGCCGGGGGGAATCCGACCCCGATCGCCGCCTCTCCGTTCGGGGCGCAACGGTGCTGGTTTAGCGGATTCCTGGTCCGATGATGGCCGACCTAGACGAAACCGCCGCCGACGACGGAGCCCTCCACCGGCTCTATGCCGAGGTGCCTCTCTCGGCCATCGTCCGGGCTCTCGCCTCGCTCCGCTACCTGGCCGCCGTGCGAGGCCCCGTCACCGATGAGCAGAGGGCCCGTGCTCGTGCACTGGCCGACGATCCCGCCTTTCCGCTCGGCCACCATCCCGTGGTGGCCCGCATCCTCGAGGCCCCCTAATGCCCGGCTACCGTTGGCTAGACGACTTGGACTTGGCCCTCACCTTGGCCGGCATCCCCCATACCGGCATACCGGCCACCGTCTATGACCCCACGGGGGCCGCCGATTGGCGGAGCCGAGGCCGGCCCGCCTCAACCGGCGGTTTCGACCCCTCCGGCATTCTCTGCCATCACACCGCCTCACCGGCCGGCACCTCCGACCGGCTGGACTTGCAATGTATCTTGGCCGGCAATAGTGACGCGCCGGGCCCGATAAGCACGCTCTATATCGGCCGGGCCGGCACGGTTTATATTGTGGCCGCCGGCCGGTGCAATCACGGGGGGAAAGGCCGCCGGCCCGGTTTGGACACCGCCGGTTGTGCCGATATGAACAATCTCCTATTAGGCATAGAGGCCGGCAATTCGGGGGTGGGGGAGCCGTGGCCCGTCAATCAGACGATCGTCTATGCCGAAGTCGTCGCCGCATTATGCGACTATTACAACTGGTCGATAGCCGACGACGTGTATCTCCATGCCACCACCGGGCCGCCGTCCGGGGGGTGTAACTCCAAGATTGACCCCGCCGGCCCGTGGGAGCGAGAGCCCGGCCTGGTCGGCTCGAGCACGTGGAACCTCGAGACGTGGCGGGCCTACTGCCTCGAGCAGGCCGACGCCCCCCTCCCCCCCATCCCACCGCCCTTGGACCTTGGAGACGAGACCATGAGCAAGTGCATCATCCACGTAGACGAGAGCCAACCGGCCGGCACCCCCGGCTACTGGCGATTCAACGCCGTATGGAACTGGGCCGGCCCGTGGCGGTACCACCTCCCCACGGAGCTTGGGGTCCAATCGGCCGTCTACGAGAACACCGGAGACGCCGCCGTGTTCGGCTCGCCCCTCGGAGACATCGTTCGTAACCCGTCGTGGGTCCAAACCGTCGGCTCCCTCGACGGCTACGGGGCCCCGGCCGGCACCGACCCCGGAGACGTCTAGCGGTGTGGCCACCCCCCTAGACCCCCGCTCGAGGCTCTACCGCTCCGATGCCACGTTGTGGGTGTGGATTTGCTATGGGCTCGCTCAAGCCACCGTGACCATGCTGATGGCGTTCGACGTGCTCTCGAGCCTCACCGCCGCCGAGGTGGTGACCGCCGTTTCACTCATCGCCTACGTAGCCGTCAATGAGCTAGTGGTGAGGCCGGGCCGCCGCCGCCACCGCCCCGTAGCGGCCTCTGAGAGCCCGCCAGACGGCCCGGACGGGCCCGCCAGCATCGACCCCCCCGTCCCGCCCATCTAGCGACAACGCTAGATTGTCGCCGTGGACGACTACCGCTTGAACGCTCGAGGGGTGCCCGTCAAGTCGGTGGAACACACCCTCGAGGCCGCTACCGCCATGGTGCGAGGCCTCGGCCCCCGCCGCCGCCGGCCCGACGCCGGCATTAACGACGACATGGACCTAGCCCACCTCACGCTCCTGTTTCGTCTGGCCGAGGCCGTCCAAGCCGAGATAGACGAGGCCGTCACCGATCTACACGTCGGGAAGGGCTACACGTGGGGCGAGATAGCCCGCCACCTCGGAGTCTCCCGACAGGCCGCACGGCAACGATGGGGAGCCCTCGAGGGCCTCGAGGGCCTCCCCCGGCCGCCGCTCGAGGGGCTCGAGGCCCGCTAGGAACGGGGAGCCGTGCTCGGCCGCCATCTCGAGGGCTCGGGCCATGTTGTCGTCCATGGGGGCCGAGGGTAGGCCCCGCCGGGCCGGCTGATCTCACCCTACGGATGGCCGGGCCGGCGGAGCCGCCCTCGAGGGTATCCGAGACAGCGGGGGCCGACTTCCGTACCGTGCCGCCCATTCGCCATCCCAACGAAAGAATTAATCGGACGCTCGCCGTTGACGCCGCCGCCGAGAGCGTGGAAACCTCACAGGAATTCTCGTCCCTGGACCTTGGGCGGGCATGTCATTTCGGAGGCAGTGGGGGCCGGCAACGATGGGGGGCCCCGGTTGGACGACGTACATCTGATCGAACTCCTACGGGACGCCGCCGAGGCCTTGGGCCTCTGTACCTTCTTGGCCGTCTCCGAGGCCGCCGAGAATCGTCTAGCCGACCTGGCCCGAGACTGTCACGACGCCGCCGCCGCCTTGGCCCGCCGTCATTCCGCCACTACCGCCACGGGGGGGAGGTGACGGTGGGTGCCTACCGCAGACATTTGGGATGGCTAGCAAGCCAGGCCCCCACCGTCACACTCCGGAACCCTCGGGAGGTGTAGCCCGCCCGAAAGGGGCTCAAGGTGCTCTCTCACCCGTTACCCGGTGCGAACCTTCCCTCACGGGGGCCGGCTCAGTCAAGGATTAAGGGCTACCGGGCCGCTAAGCGAGCCTCTCGCATGGCCGGGCTCCGCCATTGCATCGGCCTCCTAGACGTGCTCGAGGGCCTCCACGTGGCCGCCGCTCCGGGCCTGGCCGCCGTCCACCCCTCCCAAGAATGGCTAGCGGGGGAGCTTGGGTGTGCGGTGTCCACGGTGCGCGCCCAACTAGACGCCCTCGAGGCCGCCGGCATCATCGGCCGGGCCGTCTCGAGGGCCACCCCGACGGGGGAGGGGGGCCGGTGGAAACGCCGCACCAACCGCTATTGGCTGACCCTTGGCCGCATTTGGGGCCGTATCCGTGCTGGTCACACCTACCGCCGGCGAGCCGGTGCTATGTCATCCCTACGGGATGCTCAGAGTCCGGGGGTGGCCCTCGAGGCCCCACCACCCCCCCCGATCGCCGCTCCGCAACCGTCGGAGGCCTCGTGGGAGCCGCCGTCGGCCGATGAGAGGGCCCGAGTAAAGGCCCTGGTCACCGCCGCCAAGGCGAAACTCCGTCACACCCTCCCGTCATGCTCGAGCCGTGCCCCGACCGATACCGCCGCACGGCTCGAGGGCCCGCTACAACCACCGAGTCCAGCCGTGCCGGTGCCCGCTCTGTCGGGGGATCAACGCCCGCTACCAAGCAGGTTGGAAAGCAGGCAAAAAA
>Ga0207676_10003664_pt1 | contig 10864 bp, 6 predicted proteins | sample KBSSwiS72_FD_184307 | JGI IMG/M metagenome (GOLD analysis project Ga0207676, IMG submission 184307) | Switchgrass rhizosphere microbial communities from Kellogg Biological Station, Michigan, USA - KBS Switchgrass S7-2 (SPAdes) (version 2) | ecosystem: Host-associated > Plants > Roots >... | reverse complement strand
CCCACCACGATGATCATTTCCGGAAAGAACACAATCGAACTGAAGAATATCCTGGTTGGCGAGGTTTGGCTTGTTGCGGGCCAGTCAAACATGCAGCGCCTCTTGAGCGAAACTGCTAATGGCGAGGCTGCGGTTGCGGCTGCTGATCGTCCGCTGATCCGTCTCTTCAATGTCAGTCGCCAGGTAGCGTTTAAGCATGCACCATCTCCGCTGGCGAGATGGCAGGTTTGTTCACCTCAAACAGTTAAAGACTTTTCCGCGGCCGGTTACTACTTCGGCGTCGAATTGGAAAAGGAACTGCGCGTACCGATCGGGTTGATCAATTCCGCATATGGAGGATCGCAGGCGGAAGCATGGACGCCCGTTGAATATCTGCTGGCATCCGACGATCTACGCCCGACAGTTGAGCGCACTAAGATTTGGGATGAGGAGCGACCACGAGTGCGCGGTGAATATGATGAAGCTCTGAAGAAGTGGCGCGCCGAGGCAGACAAAGCAGTTGCGTCAGGCGCACGTCCGAGTCCATCACCTTCCGTTCCTGATGCGCTGCGTGAATTCCGAATCGCATCTTCCATCTACGACGGGATGATTGCACCGCTGATTCCCTTCTATATTCGCGGCGCGATCTGGTATCAAGGCGAGTCGAATGAGGCGCGAGCGCAGCAGTACGAACTCCTTTTACCGACCATGATCAGAGCGTGGCGAGAGCGCTGGGGCCAGGGCAACTTCCCTTTCGGCATCGTCCAATTACCAAACTACCGCGATCAAAAACCTGAGCCCGCTGACGAGCCGTGGGGTCATCTGCGCGAAGCGCAAAGGCGTACCGCGATGAACACAGCAAATACCGGTTTGATCGTGACGATCGACATCGGCGAAGCGCGCGACATCCATCCGAAGAACAAGCTCGATGTCGGTAAGCGCATGGCCCGCTGGGCCCTGGTCGATGTCTATGGCAGCAAGATGACTAAATCCGGCCCTGTCTTTCGTGAAGCAAAGAACGCGGGTTCAAAAATAGTGGTGAAGTTCGACGAGGCCGGCGCCGGGTTAAAAATTCGAGACGGCGACAAGCTCGATGAGTTTGCTATTGCCGGCGCCGACCACAAATGGTATTGGGCCAACGCGAAGATCGCCGGTAAAGACGCGATTGAAGTCTGGTCCGATGCGGTGCCGCAACCTGTTGCTGTACGTTACGCTTTCAATAACAATCCGCGACATCCGAACCTCACTAATGAAACAGGCCTGCCCGCCGCGCCTTTTCGCTCGGACAATTGGCCCGGACCGACTGATGGTAAAAAATAACAGGTGAGTGAATGAGTCGAAACCAACTCGATCGTCGACGGTTTCTGCAACGTGCCGGCACTGGATTCGCTGGATTGACGCTGCTGACGAAGCTTCCAGTGCATGGTAATGCTCAAAGCGCGCTCCTCTCGCTTCGTAGATTGTATCCTCTCAATCACAATTGGCTTTACCGCGAGCAGGCGCAAGCGAACGCGATGGGAACCGCATTCGATGACTCCGGATTCAAGCGCATCACTATTCCGCATACCAATAAGATCCTGCCCTGGCATGGATTCGACGACAAAGAGTACCAGTTCGTCTCAGTTTATCGCCGGCACTTCAGACTACCTGTCGAACTTCGAGAGCGGCGAGTGTTTGTTGATTTCGGCGGGGTGATGACAGCTTCGACTGTATGGATTAATGGACAGCGACTCGGCGAATATCGCGGCGGTTACACGCCCTTTTCTTTTGAGTTGACGCCGCACCTCAATTGGAAGGGCGACAATGTACTGGCAGTCGAGGTTGATTCTACAGAGCGGAAAGACATCCCTCCTTTTGGCGGCGAGATCGATTACCTCACCTTCGGCGGGATGTATCGTGATGTCACGTTGCGTGTCGTGCCGAACGTGTTTATTGAAAATGTTTTTGCGCGGCCAGTTGCTGTGCTTGGCCCAGACAGAAATGTCGAGGTGCGTTGTTATCTCGACGAAAGGAAATGGACCGGTGGCGTGCTTAAGCTGACTGCGGAGCTGCGCGACGGTTCCGGAATCATTGCCAGCCAAACCAGCAAGTTCACTCCATCTCGTCAGCCACACTACGACCTAACACTGAACAATCTCGGAGCAATCGAACTGTGGAGCATCGACAAGCCAAAGCTTTATAGCGTGCGCGTCCAATTGTCTGAAAGCGATGAGGTCATCGATCAGTACGAAACGCGTATCGGCTTCCGGGAAGCACGCTTCACGCCCGACGGTTTCTTTTTGAATGGCAAACATCTAAAACTGCGGGGGCTAAATCGGCATCAGACATTTCCGTTTGTCGGCCAGGCGATGCCGCCGCGCGTGCAGCGTCGCGACGCGTGGATTCTCCGCAAAGAGCTTAAATGCAACATCGTGCGCACCTCCCACTATCCTCAATCACCCCACTTTCTCGATGCTTGCGACGAGTACGGACTGCTTGTCCTCGAGGAAATTCCGGGCTGGCAACATATCGGCGACGCGGAATGGAAAGATCTTTCAGTAGATAACGTAGAGCGCATGATTCGGCGCGATTGGAACCATCCTTCGATCGCTCTTTGGGGAGTACGTGTTAACGAGTCGCCAGACGATCATGACTTCTATACGCGAACGAACAAGGTTGCACGCGCACTCGATGACTCACGGCCGACAGGTGGGATTCGATATAAGTATGACTCGGAATTACTCGAAGACGTCTTCACAATGAACGATTTCCAGATTCCGTTGCGTCCGCCGATTCATCCGCTTTATCTCAACACAGAATTCATTGGGCACATGTACCCTACGAAGCGCAACGACAACATCGAGCGCGTCACCGAGCACACGATGCGCCACGCGCGCGTGCACAATCAACTGGCTTCAGATAAGCGGTATGCAGGCGGCATCGGCTGGTGTGCCTTTGATTACAACACACACTCGAATTTTTGCTCAGGCGATCGTGTCTGCTATCACGGGGTCTCGGATATCTTTCGTATTCCGAAACCCGCCGCCGGTTTTTACAAATCGCAGTGCGATCCAAAAGAAGAGATAGTACTGGAACCGGCGTTCGATTGGTCTCGCGGCGATCGCAATGAGAGCTTTAACGTCGCCATGGTTTGCTCTAATTGCGAGCACATCAAGATCTACATCGGCAATCATCTGGTTGCTGAAGTCGATCCCGACACCAAAACTTTCGGGAATCTTGCGTATCCGCCGTTCGTAACGAATCTTCGCGACGGCTTTCGGCGAGGCTGGGGTGACTTGAAAATCGAAGGTTATATCGGCGGTAAAGTGGTCATCACGAAAATGCTGTCTGGCAAAGGTGTGGACCAGCAACTCATCGTCGAGCCTGATGATCGCGAGTTGATTGGTGACGGTATCGATGCGACTCGCGTGGTTATGAAAGTCACCGATGAGTACGGTGCGGTTCGCCCTTTTGCCAATGCCGCAATCTCTCTAAGCATCCAGGGGCCCGCTGAAATCATCGGCGAGAATCCTTTCGCTCTATTTGGTGGTGTGGGTGCGGTCTGGATAAAAACGAAAGCGAACCTGGGACTGGTAAAGTTCACGGCAACACATCCGACACTAGGATCGAAAACCCTGGGCATAATTGTCAAAGCATTCCGCCCTGCGAACGTCATCTGAGTTGAACACTATAGGAGGATAACTTTGTACAGACAAAACAAAGGATTCGCGACGTTGTTCGTGTTAGTACTACTATCGACTGCTGCTCCTCTCAGCGGCCAATCGTACTTTCGCAACTGGCCCGCTGGAACTTCGCCTCGGGAAGTTAGCCGTCGCGTCGCAGAAAATTTTGTCGCTCGCAAACTGGAGGTAGAAGAAGGCAAAAGAAAGTATGTCATTTATCCTGAAGTCTGCGCCTGGTATGGATCGCTCACCGTCGCGCAACTTACAGACAATCAGGACTTGCGCCGGCGATTGATCGAAAAGTTTGGTCCACTTCTCAGTGAGCACGCAGACCGGATCTCACCTGACGCACACGTGGATTATCGAGTGATCGGCGTAGTTCCACTCGAGATTTATCTGCAAACGAAAGATCCAAAGTATTTGGATTTAGGCAAAGGGCTCGCGGACAAACAATGGGAAAAGACAACCCCCGACGGCATCACTGCTGAGGCACGATATTGGATCGACGATATGTACATGATCACTGCGGTCCAGGCGCAGGCTTTCCGGGCGACACGCGATCCCAAATACATGGATCGCGCAGCCTTGACGATGGCCACGTATCTCGACAAGCTGCAACAGCCGAATGGGCTCTTCTTTCATGCCGCGGACTCGCCCTTTTACTGGGGCCGTGGTAACGGTTGGGTAGCAGCCGGCATGACTGAGTTGCTGCGTGCTCTTCCCAAAAAACATCCGCGGCGCGCGCGGATCCTTGAAGGATATCGAAAGATGATGGCGTCGCTACTTAAGTATCAAGGTGAAGACGGTCTGTGGCGCCAACTGATCGATCATCCTGAGTCGTGGGCCGAGACCTCGAGTACGGGCATGTTTACCTTTGCCATGGTGACGGGTGTCAAAAACGGATGGCTACCGGCGAAGACTTATGGACCAGCCGCACGCAAGGCTTGGCTGGGGTTGGTAAATCATATCGACACCCAGGCCAATGTGACTGACGTCTGTGTTGGAACAAACAAAGCGCATGCGGAAGTAGGAGCAAATCCTGAAACCCAACTGAAATACTATCTGGATCGCACACGCCGCACCGGAGACCTCCACGGCCAGGCACCCATACTCTGGTCCGCTACGGCATTGCTGCGATAAATTGCGCAACAGGGTCAATGGTGACAGTAATCGGACTTGCTCCATCGGCGATGCGGCAGTCTAATTGGAACAAGCGATCGCGGCACGGCAACCCGCGCCCGGTTTGGTCCATCATTCCGATCGCGGAGTACAGTACCCTTCAGACGAGTACGTGCGAGTACTGCAAGAACACCAGATGCTGCCCAGCATGAGTCGGCCGGCGAATCCATACGACAATGCGAGTTGTGAGAGTTTTATGAAGACGCTCAAGCGCGAAGAGATCTATGCTAACGATTATGTTGATCTCGAGGAGAGACTTGCTATGCCTGACCGCGATCAAAGGTCAAAACTTCATTCGTCCAACTCATCCTCGATACATCTCGGCGGCTTGCGCGACGTCAACAGCTTTCGCTCCTATCTGGCAAAGCTTAAGATTCACATTCCATGCGACGATAAATTGATCTCTGGTGATTCGTCACCACTCGGGCAACCGATCGATAAAAGTGGTATCCATCTCGGAAATCGGTTTGCAATACAACCGATGGAAGGTTGGGACGGCACGGCAGATGGCCGGCCTACTGACCTAACCTTTCGCCGCTGGAAACATTTTGGCGCCAGCGGTGCAAAACTGATTTGGGGCGGTGAAGCAGTCGCTATTCGGCACGACGGTCGTGCCAATCCCAACCAGCTCGCGATTAACGAACATTCAAAAGAGGATCTCACTGCGCTTCGCGAAATATTGATTACGCAGCATCGATGTGTCACCGGCTCCGCCACCGATCTGCTCGTTGGACTTCAGCTTACTCACTCAGGGCGTTATAGCCGACCGAACGCTCACAACCGTCCCGAGCCACAAATCCTCTATCACCATCCGATTCTGGATCGGCGACTAGGCATCTCCTCTGACTATCCTGTGTTGAGCGATCAAAACATCCGAGACATTGTTGAAGACTTTTGTAAGGCGGCCGTTATCGCTCAGGATGCCGGGTTCGACTTTATCGATATAAAGCATTGTCACGGATACCTGGGCCACGAGTTTTTGAGCGCGCATACGCGCGAGGGAGACTTTGGCGGTAGCTTTGAGAACCGCACCCGGTTTCTGCGCGAGGTAGTGCAAGGTGTACGCAGAGTGGCGCCTCGCCTGTTGATCGGTGTTCGAGTCTCTGCGTTCGATGCTGTTCCCTTTTACGCCGGCGTGATCGGAACAGGAATTCCGGAACCGCTGGGCAACCTGCTTCCCTACCGCTGGGGCTTTGGAGTTAGTACTGAAAATCCAACCGAGTACGATCTTCGCGAACCGGTGCAGTTCATGAGGTTACTCGCTCAATTAGGAGTGAAGCTGGTAAACATCTCCGGCGGCAGCCCGTACTACAATCCACACATTCAGCGACCGGCGTTTTATCCACCATCGGACGGTTATCTTGCGCCGGAAGATCCGCTATTCGGTGTTTGCCGGCAAATGGAAGTGACTCGCACACTCAAGCAGCAATTCCCCGACTTGATAATTGTGGGTTCGGCTTACAGTTACCTTCAGGACTTCCTGCCTCATGTGGCACAAGCCGCCGTCCGCGAAGGTTGGACTGACCTGGTGGGCCTGGGACGAATGGTGTTGTCGTATCCCTCTTTACCGATTGACATCATTAAGGGTCATGCGCTCCAGCGCAAAAACATTTGTCGCACGTTCAGCGATTGCACGACGGCGCCACGGGCTGGTCTTCCATCCGGCTGCTATCCTCTGGACCCTGAATACAAACGATCTGAGAACGCGGTGCTGCTTAAAAAGGTAAAGGCGCAGAAGAAAGACGAGTGATGGGAATTGAGGAACTCAACAGCCGCGTACAACCACGTCGAAAGGTGAATGGCATCGCCGCTGCACTCTTGCCGTTCAATCCCGATGGAAGCATTGCTGTCGAAGCGTTCCAAAATCACCTCCGCGCAACGCACATTGCCGGGCTGGGTAATGCGGTTAACATGGATACCGGTTACATCAACTACCTTGGCGAAGATGAACAGTTGCGGGTTCTGAAATGGACGCGCGAGGCGCTTGGTCCAGGTGTAGAATTTGTCGCGGGTGCTTACATCGAGGGACTCGATGGCGATGTGGTTTCACAATATCGGCGGAAGATTGATCAGATCATCGACCACGGCGGAACCCCAATTCTCTGTCAAACCGAGCGCCTTCACGGAAAAGAGTCACGCGAAAAGGTGGCGTGCTACCGAGCAATCTGTCATGGCTATCCTGCGATACTGGGCTTCGAACTGGGCCGAGTGTTCGCACCAAATGGAGAGATCTTTGACGACGCAACGATTCGCGGGTTGATGGAGATACCGGAACTGATCGGCTTCAAGCACTCGTCTCTCGATCGACGGAAGGAGTGGGAAAGACTGGCACTACGCGACGAGCTGCGACCTGACTTTCGCCTTTACACCGGGAACGATCTCGCAATCGATATGATTGAGTATGGCTCGGATTACCTGCTGGGGTTGGCCACGTTTGCCCCGGAGAAGTTCGCTGAGCGCGATCGTCTTTGGGAGGCCGGCGATCCGGAGTATTACGGGCTGGCGGATGCGCTGCAACACCTGGGCAATGTCAGTTTTCGTTCACCTGTTCCGGCGTACAAACACTCGGCCGCGGTTTTCCTGAATCTCACCGGAAGGATTCCGTCAGACCGAACGCATCCCGATAGTCCGAAGCGTCCGTCATGGGAGGTGGATCTGATGCGCGAGTGCGCGCACCGGCTGAATGGTCCAGTTTGAGGGGGGAGGATTCTCGCGCAAAGACGCAAAGGCGCAAAGGAAGACGCAAAGAACGAGGCTGGATTTCTTGGCGTCTTTCTTTGCGCCTTCGCGTCTTTGCGCGAGTATTCTTCCTATCGTGACCGAGTGCGCTGCCATATCCCCCTCGTGAAGTCCGGGAACTTCACCGGCGCGCTTCCTTTCGCAACTGAGACTTGACTCAAGGGACCGGGCGCACTCCACGCGGCGGCGTCGTAGACATCAATATCCGGCTCGAGACCTTCACGCATACATTGGATCAGGCGGTAGCACATCAGATAATCCATTCCCCCGTGCCCGCCCAGTTTGCGCGCCGTCTCACCCTGGCTCTTCCAGAGTGGTGACTCATATTGGTCTTTGTACTTATCAAGCGTGGTCCAACCGTGTCCTCCCGCCTGCCCGTCAATAAATATCCGCGGTGGATAATCGCGGAAGATTCCCTTCGTGCCCTGAATCAGGTTGATGCGATCGTACGGCCGAGGCGTACTGACGTTGTGCTGCAACATGATCGTGCGACCTAAAGCGGTTTTTACGATGCTGGTATTGTAGTCACCTGTCTTGTAGCGCTCTTTCCATTTCGGATCTCCTGCGCGCACGTGATCTTTGCGATACGCTTCCAGCCCGAGATGAGTCGAACTCATTGAAACGATGTGATCAAACTTGTCGCCGCGGTTGATGCTCATGTACTGCGCCATCGGTCCGAGACCATGCGTCGGATACAGATTGCTATCGCGAAGCGTGTGATGCCGTCGACGCCACAGGCCCTCATCTTTGTTCTCAAACAGTATTTCGCGCAGATCATGGTTGTAGGCACACTCCCCGTGTACCAGATCGCCGAGCAGTCCGGCGCGCACCATGTTGAGAACCATCGTTTCTGAATCGTCGTAGCAGCAGTTCTCCATGATCAGGCAATGACGGCGAGCTGTTTCCGAAGCATCAACGATGTCCCAACAGTCTTCGAGAGTATAAGCAGCCGGAACCTCTGTACCGACGTGTTTTCCTGCTTTCAATGCTGCAAGCACCTGGGGAACATGCCATTCCCACGGCGTAGCAATGTAGATGAAATCGAGATCGTCACGAGACGAAAGACGTTCAAAATCACGTTCACCATTGGAATAGATCGCCGGCTTCTTCTGGCCGGCCCTTTCGACGAGCTGAGCCGCGCGCACACATTTCTCATTAACGACGTCACAGACGGCGTTGATCACTACCTTGTCGATCGCCAAAAACTCGCCAAGCACATCGGTGCCACGGAGCCCGACTCCGACCATACCTATTCGGACAACATCACGTGGCTCAAACTTCACCCCGATCATCGTTTGCTGTTTCGAAGGAGGCGCTTCAATTTCACCATTGGCAGTCGCGAACGTGCCTGCAGTAAGTCCCACACCGGCAACGCCGGCCGCTTTCAATAGTTCTCGTCTCGTTAGCTTTGAATGATCACTCATTTGGTACTCTTCCCTTTACATGATTTACATGTTAATCCTTATAGTCATGTCAATCCTTTAAAATTGACTCTTGGAGCTGGCGTCTTCCAATTTCCTTAATCCGTTCATCCGGCCATCTTTCGAGATAACTGTACTCGGGATGATTTGCTCTTCCTTTACATGGGTTACGCGCCGCGTTGTAGCAACAGATGAGAGACCAACGCGCGTTTGGACTACGATTCGCGTCCGATCGATGAAGCAGGTTGGCGTGAAAAAAGAGCGCGGTCCCCGGTTCCATTTCACAGTAAACAAGTTCCAGGTGTTTTAGCGCTTCGTTCACACGATCAACGTCCGCACCGGTTTGATCGCCGGTTTTGTTATGGTCAATTCGGCCCATCAGATGCGAGCCTCTTATCACTTGCAGACAGCCGTTCTTTCTGGTCGCGCTGTCGACAGCGATCAGGCAGCTTGCCATGTATGGAAACAAGCACGCGTTCGAATACCAATAACCATAGTCCTGATGCCACTCCCACGAACCACCAACGAATGGCTCCTTTAGCATCATCTTGTGGTGATAGTGATAAACCTCTCCGCCCAGAAGCTGTTCCATTGGCTCAACGAGTCGGAGACAGCGGACGAATGCGCTGTAGATATCATCCTCCAGAACGTCGGTTAACCACAGTTTGCTGGTAGTCGCATTCGCATCCTTACGTTCCAGGGCTTCGCGTTCCAACCTTTTGTCAGTTTTGCCGATTCTAATCAGGAGATCCATCTCTTCCGCGTCAAACAAAGCTTTCCGCATCAGATAACCATCGCGGTTGAATTGATTGATCTCGTTTTCCGTAAGCTGCGGCATAGTTGTTATTTTGGGACGCGCTGGTCTGTAAAAACGATCTCGCCCAAACGCGGCAAGCATTTCCTTCGCGCCTTTGCGCCTTTGCGGGAGAACAACTCTCTATTAAACAGCATCGGATAATTCCTCCGCTCTCGCGAACGGCCATTGTTGCGTATGACGAGACCACAGGATAAAACACACCACGCCAATGACAAGTGTCCCTAACCCGAACGCAATGATGGTCCAATCGGTTGTTGCAAAAACGAATGTCCAGCCGATCAGAGCGAGCAAATTCGGCAGCGGATAAAACCAAATACGATACGGACGAGGCAGCTCCGGCTCGTTTTTCCGCAAAAGTGATACGGCCGCAATTTGGCCTATGAACTGAATTAGGATTCGCGTAGTGATCAACGCATCGATCACCATTCCGAGTGAGAAGAAACTGCACACGATCGCTATCACTCCCAGGACGACAAGCGAGATGTACGGAAAGTTCTTCTTCGGATGAAGACGGGCGAAGATTTTAAAGAAGTATCCGTCAATTGCGGCGGCGTACGGCACACGCGAATAACCGAGCAACAGTGCAAACACTGACCCGAACGCAGTCCAGAGCACCATCGCTGTAAAGAAAGTGGCTACACCCTCGCCGTAGATCCTTTCCATGAAAATGGAAACGATGAAGTTGGATTCCGGATGCTTATCGGCCGGTACGAACTCGCGCCACGGCACAACTCCAATCACCGAAAAGTTTATGGCGATGTAGATCAGAGCAACCGCAATCACGCTGATGATTACAGAGCGCGGGATGGTTCGGCCTGGCTGCCGCACTTCGTCACCGATGTAGCAGGTATCGTAATAGCCTAAGTAATCAAAAATCCCGATTCGAGTTGCCGCGCCCAACCCGAGGAAGAATCCGAGCGAGAAATTGAAAGCACCCGGTGGAAAATCAAAAGCGATGCCCGCCTTAAAATTGAATGCGCCGGTCACAATTACCGCGAGCGTCGTCAGGATAGTTCCGATCCACAAACTGACGGTCAGCTTACCGATAAAAGTAATTCGCCTGTAAA
>Ga0207676_10003662_pt1 | contig 10865 bp, 9 predicted proteins | sample KBSSwiS72_FD_184307 | JGI IMG/M metagenome (GOLD analysis project Ga0207676, IMG submission 184307) | Switchgrass rhizosphere microbial communities from Kellogg Biological Station, Michigan, USA - KBS Switchgrass S7-2 (SPAdes) (version 2) | ecosystem: Host-associated > Plants > Roots >... | reverse complement strand
GGGTTTGGTGTTTAAATTGTGCGCACCATACATTTGAGGCTTTGCTATTTCAGCAACGCCATCGAGAATGATCGGTATTTCGATAGCCGGTACAGAACCCTGGTTTCCTGCTGAGGTTTGAGTGTCGTGCAATTATGAACACCGCCTGGCAAAAAAGAAAGGCCGCTGGAGTTTATCCAGCGACCTTCGCAATATCGTGGTAGCCCATACGGAACACTCTTCGCAACTTTTTGCTGACGCCAACGGAAGAAATGCTCAGTTTCTTGCAACAGTTGCGAGAGGCGCTCTAATCTTCCGCGAGTTTCTCTCCAGTGACAACTATGCTACATCCAGGAAATCTCAAGGGGAGGGTTTCTTCAAGAGTAGCCAACATGGAGAATATGCGTCTGATGAAACGAGATGGCGACTCGGAATCAAGGACTGTGCTCGGTAACAAATTTGTTATCGAATGAATAGTCCTCCATTTTTTTGCCGTCAGCTTATGTTTGGCGAAGTCACGACATAATCCTCGCTGCGTATACAGCTTGATTGGCATATAAACCGGGTTCTCGACCTCACCAAATGGGTACTCGACATTTACATATTCCGACCACCGGGTTGTAAATGGAGCGATTGCCTTTTTTAGCCCGGTTTCGTATCCCAGGTGGCCCCAAGTCAAAGCGTCCAGCAAAGTCCAAACTAAATCGAGATTGTACTTAGCCTCTACTTCGAATATGAAAGTGCCTCCAGGTTTCAAGACTCTGGAGATTTCACTTAACGCTGTATCGTGATCTTCGATGAAGCTCAATACACTACCGCAGCAGTTCACATGATCGATTGTCGAGTCAGGAATATTCAGGTCCAATAAGCTTTGGACGGAGAACTGCGGCGCTTTGTATTGAGGACTCCCCAGGCAGTTCCGTAAAAGAGTTTCTAATTCTGTATTGTAGGTCTCGGTAAACCTAAACGTCGGCTTCAGGATAGAGCCGATGGGTGGCGGATGGTGTTTTTTTGCTTTGGCAACTTCGATAAGCTTCGGTGAGATGTCAATTCCTATTACGTTCGCTCCGGCGTTTGCATATAGAAATGATTGAAATCCTGTGCCACATCCCGCATCCAGAACCTGCCGTGGCGTATCGCGCCATTGGCAAAGAATATCCTTCACAATAAAGAAGTGGATTCTGCAGAACAGCCATGAATACCAGAGGTCCTGGATTGCATCGTAGGTTGAGTCCATTTCATCAAAGATGAATCGGACTCTGTCATCACTTAAGTTCATTAGAAAAGCGATCGGACTGTTTGCCACCCGGCTTCGATTTTCGGTCTCAGGTACAGATAGATCTGTATCATGCTGGCAACCACGCCCAAAACGCCTACGGTTCCGCCCAGATACTTCGCCGTAGACTCCTTTACATTGATTACAAAATAGCCAGTTTCCTTTTCTCTTTCAAAAAACCGTTTCTTGATATTCAGGAAAGGCACAGGAACAGCCTTCCTGAGTCGGTTCTCAAACTCTCTATTAATGTCCCTATGGATCTTCAGTTGTTTTGCTTCGTACTTAAGCAGATTCTTTGACAGAGCCGCCAAACCCAAGATAGCCGACGCGGTGTCCTCGATGTCACTCCAGTTGCCGTCTGTTTTTTGATTTTCCTCAAACCAGGAAATTGTTTTCAGTATTAGCTTATCGTCGGCAACCGGAAAGCGATCGGGTAGACACAAGGACCAAAGAATTTGGCCGTTCGCCCATGCTTCACCGGTCCAAAGATGGTTTGGATCAGACTCTCTCAGCGACTTGACCAAGTAGTTCTGGCATTTCTGAGCAGTATCTTCCAGTTCTTTGCGTATTTCGTCAGATAAATTGATTTTCCTCTCCGAGAAGTGATTGATGAGCAGGAAGTAAGCTGTGTAGTGGGGCGCTATTATCTTCCCGGACTTATCCTGCAAGGAACTCAGCCACTTCATCGCTGCTGCAGCATCTACATTTTCTGGAATTCGGCCCGCCTTCAAAAAGGCTATAAGAGCCCATGAGGTTTCCCATGGTTCATCGTGCCAATTATTCCTTCCGTTAACCGAAAAGAGGCTAGCAATCCACGTGAGTCCCTTATCAACTATTGGATCGTTGGATGTTACTCCTAAGTCCTTCAGCGCAATGATGCACATCGCCGAATCCCAGATTTCTTCTCCCCACGATCCACAAACCTCCGTTGATTGCTCGCTTTCCATCCATGTTTTGATAGCATTTAACCACCGCGACGAGCCATCCTCTCTCAACTCTAAACACATGGCCGCCAATGCTGTGCAGCGTATTTCGTTCCAATGACCACTCTTACTGGCAGCTCGGAAGAGAAATGCGTAGGAATCTTTTAGCAATTCAATGACTGCTTCAATACGCTGGCTGAGGGTATCTGTCTTCATTTGCACTCACCGTCTACTTCTTGATTTCCTCACTAACGCTTGGGCCGCTTTCTCACCCGAGACCACCGCGCCTTCCATATAGCCCTGCCAACTAGCGAGATGCTCGCCGGCGAAGAAAACATTGACATGTGGCCGTTGCAGCAACGGGCGTAGTGTGAACCACTGCCCTGGGCGATAGAGAGCGTAGGCACCCTGTGTGTAGCGGTCAGACTGCCAGGCATAAGAAGTGATCGCGCGACCAAGTTGCGGCGCGCGCTCATCGAGCGGAACGAGGTCGCGTGTAATTATGTCCATGCGCCGGCGATCGCTTTGGGCAGCGAGAACATCAGCCTTTTCACCGATGGCGTAGCTGCACAAGATGCCTTCGGTTCCCTGCTGATTCTTAGTGCTGTGAAAGTAGTAGTGGGAAGTCACGTCGCTGACGAGGGAGAAGTCGTCAGCCCCCCAAAAGCGCTCGGAGAAAAGAACGGGGCTTTTGACGATTCGCGAGTATTGTAACTCCCCGGCAGCGGCCAACTGAGCCGATGGCAGCGGCGGATCAAAGCGAATATCTTTGAGGATACGCGATGGGACTGCGCAGATGCAGCCGTCAGCTTTGAAAGTATCGTTCCCCGCCCTAACCGTGATCTGTCCGGCGCTCTGACGTATCTCGCGAACTTGTGCGCCCATGTGTATGTGCTCTTCACCAACGCGCTCAGCGAGGGCTCTTACGAGACGCGAATTGCCACCTACAATCTTAAAATCCATTTCGTTGGTGTCACTCGCCTCGAGATATTCAGCGGACCCTAAAAAGGCTGAGATGTGACGGATTGACTCTCCGAAGTCAGTACTATCCATTAGATCGCGCAGTCGCAAATCATCTTCGGTAAAGCCTATCTGCTGCAGCCATGTCCACCAATCATAGCGGTCCAGCTTGATCTTATCGCTGCGTTGATAAGCCTTGAACTGCTTTCTGAATTCTTCAAAGGCGCTTTTAGCTTGCGACGAAAAGTCCCATTCACCAGGGCGATTAATTACACCATCGCGCATGAGTGAAGGCTTGAAGCGGTGGTCTTGCAACTCTATATTGAACTCGCGGCAAAGAGCCCGGATTCGCTGATGTCCCATGCCGATCCATTCGCCGCCAAGTTCGCAAATTAAGTCGGGGTTTTGCGCAAAGCTATAGGAGAAAACCCGTCCGCCGAGACGGTTTCTAGCCTCCAGCACGATCACCTGCCATCCTGCCCGTTTCAAAAAGTAAGCAGCGGCGAGTCCGGCAAGACCGGCGCCAATGATGATGCACGTGTGTAACGGTCTGGCGAAGGAGTTGTTGACAAGAGCGGGAATGCCGAGAGTGGCGAGACCGGCGCGCGTCAGAAAATTACGGCGCGATTGTTTTAGAGTTCTAGTCTCCGGCCTATGATGTCTATTCTTCGTGGGCATGTCAGTCCAGGCGTGAAGTACCAGAGACGCTAATCAGGATTTTTGCAAGGCTCTATGGAGAGAGTTACCAGACTTGTCATATACCAATCAGGGTCGTCAGCTATTCTCTTACACAGGGCTGGGCTGTTAGCAAAACTATCAACGATATACTTCTTCCAAGTTACCTTGTCTTCAGGAGAATCCTTATCCGTCGGTATATAATCTAATTGCGTCATCACCAAATCAAAGAAATCAAGCTGATACTCTGCGACGCTCATAACCTCACGAAGGGTTTTCTTATCTCGAATCTTTGAAAGATCCTCGTTATCGTAAAAATAAGGCCGGAGGTGAGGGCGCTCAAGGAATACCTTATCCATCTCCAACGTTTGAGTGTTCACAATTGCATACATAGACGACTTCATACTTGCCACAGAGAGATCTATAGTTTTCTTAGAGAGCTTCATATTCTCCCCTAAGAGTTCCATATTTTTCCTGGAGAGATCCATATTTTTCTCCATACTTTCCCCGGAGAGCTCCGCACTGGCCGTTGCCTGCATCGTTTGAAAGAAGAAGATGAAGACAAGAGAAATAGCGCCTACAAATGAAATTAATAGCGACAATTTCTCATAAAGAGTGAGTGAGTTTATTTTCAATTTATGTTTACCTCCCCAGTAATAGAGGTAAACCACGAAACCTGGTTATGTTCCAGTTCCCGTTGTGCACTAGTTCCTCAGTTTCTAATCAGATTGCAACTGCGAATGAAGAAGTCAGCATTGTTCATCAACAAAGAGCATTTCAATACAGAATTGTCGAGGCGAGCATTTGCGCACCGTGAATTGCCTTATAGGCGGCGCCTGACAAAAGTATGAAGGGTTTGGTAGCCCATACGGGACACTCTTCGCAACTTTTTCCTATCGCCACCAGCAGAAATGCTCAGTTTCTTGCAATCGATATCGGTGTAGTATAAGCCCGACTAGGTGCAACGAGGCTTTGTGTCGCGCCGGCAGATCGTCGAGTTACGACAGCGCCTCACCGTGGAGCTTCGCAACGGGTTCCGCGGATTTTTGGTTATATTGTCAGCGGGTTTCTGTACTGCACCGCAGCCGGAATTAAGCTCACTATCGAGATAAAAACGGGGCCGGGTGAGCTTTCCTCCAGTACCGGTAAATCGTGTCTTGTGTCGTTAAGTACCTGCGGGCTGAGTTCGTGAACCAGCCAATAAAACCAGCGATCAGTTCGGCGAAAGCTGACATGTGTTTTGCTTCCCCAAATGTTAGTAGCAGACCATTCTCCAAAAATCATCGGAGCTGAAGTCAGATAGATCCACGGGCTTTACCACCGCTACATCCAGACAAAGATTCGCCGGAGGATCGTTCGCTGGTTGGTGATATCGTTCAAATCCCCACAAACCGGAAAGCTATTGGATCAACCTGACTTCACCGACGCGATCCCAAAGAGTGTGACGGAACACACCACCAGACATTTAGCGACGCCTGCGCCTTCTACTCACCGCGCCCCCAATTCCCGCGAGGCCGGTACCGAGTAGAATCAAACTAGCCGGTTCCGGAACAATGGTCCCTTGAATGCGCCCATTGGTGGGTACATTAGTGCCGTTGATGAAATCCGGTGGCAAGTTAATCGAAATTCTTCTTCTATCCGGATCCTCGGGAAGAACCCAACGGCATTCAAAATTCGGTAATAACCCTGTCAACGGATTCTTGCCAAATATGTCTGTGCCATCGAACATTCCAGCACCCAACAAGGTTCCGTTTTGAATCTCCATGAATATTGGGGTCGGTCCCAACACACCGGTTTCATCGATAGTGATCGTACCCATCAGATTGTTCCCCATGCCATCGTTGAAAGTCGCATCAATCACCAGGTGCGATGTGATTGCACCGCTGGCTTCATCAACCGTGAAAAAGCTCGTTGACGAGCTGCTAAGGGTTAGCATGATCGTGCTCGTTGTAAACGTGCCTGCCACAGTTGTGTACGTTATTGGATCGACCGTTCCTGTTAATGTTGCGACCTGGAATACTACCGGGTCGGCCATGACAGGATTGGCGATGAAAGCCGCTGCAAGGATCATGATTGCCGCGAGGATTGAGGATCGAAACAAACGTCGGAATTGCATGGCACTACCTTTCTATGTTCACAAGGCGATGTATGGGATGTAGAGGGTGTAATGAGGGAGACGCTACTTCATACGGCAATGCGGCGGGCGATCCGCGTCAGGAAAGGTATGCGTAGCGTGAGGTTTGTACACCCGATCGTTGATCGTGTCAATTAGGAAAAATGCCGCAGTTTTCAACTCAAGTTTTCATCTCACGAACATTCGCTTCACTCTTTACGAAACAACAAAATACGGTATCCAGACGTGCAGGGCGATAAATTTGACAGTAGCTGATGCGGTCCTTTGTTGTAATACTCAGACTCCGCAACTGCCGGAATTAAACCTCCCAGATCAGATTGGCAGTCGGATTTCACTTATGTAAGGCTTCGATAGTTGAAGACGAAGGCACCTCTCACCGCGGCGTTTCACCACCCATTTGGTGTCCTTGTAGTTACTATATCACTTGGCAAAAAAGAAAGGCCGCTGGAGTTAATTCCAGCGACCTTCGCAATATCGTGGTAGCGCATACGGGACTCGAACCCGTGGTCTCTGCCTTGAGAGGGCAGCGTGTTAGCCGACTACACCAATGCGCCTCAGAGGACTGGGATTATAGGTGCCAGACGGAGCGCTTCGCAAGCCGTTAGACCTGACCGTCAACTGAACAGTTTTCTTACTTGGCCGAAACGAAAACCATCGAATTTACGCATTGGTAATAAGCAGTAGTCGGTGATATACAGTTGCGCTACCTTAGCAAGTCTCAATCTCTCTAAAACTGCAAAAGGAGACTTACGACATGAAGATCCCCATTCGTAGATTGTTCAGCGTTGCTGTTGCGCTGGTCCTGTTCCTCCTGTTATTCAATGCCCGCGTCTGCCTGGGGACCTGCCGGCCATAAGAACTGGGCCGTGGTCGATAAGCAACTTTTGAGAGGCGGATTGCGACTCGCCCGTGCCCTCGACTGAAATGTTCGCGCCACACACCGGAGCGAATACTCAAAACCCATTCGTGCTGCAGCCATAGTTTTCAGCCACAAAGGCACCAAAAATGTTCGTGTCTTAGTGCCTTTGTGGTTAGCTCTTTTGCTATACTGCACGAGTACTAGCTGATTCCCCACGAACGCGTATTCATTAGTCTCTCTATGCCAAACTACGGAGTTGTAGGCGGCCACACAACGCGAGGACTTCACCCCTTTTCATTTCTATCCTGCAAACGGAGCGCACTATGAAGATCGTTGTGTTGCGGGAAACACAAGAGGGTGAGGCGCGCGTCGCGCTGATGCCGGAATCGATCAAGAAACTGATCGCATTGGGAACTTCCGTGCAGGTCGAAAGTGATGCGGGACTGAATGCGGCGCGCACTGACGACGACTATCGCGAGGCCGGCGCTGAAGTAAGCGCTGATCGTGAAGCGCTGCTCGCCGATGCGGACGTGCTCGCAGTCGTGAATCGTCCTGCGGCAAACGACTTCGCGCGACTCAAGAAAAGCGCGGTCGTGATCGGTTTCCTGCGTCCTCTCGATGAACCTGCCGCCCTGCTCCCCGCGCTCGATCGCGGGGTCACAACTTTTTCCGTCGAGTTGATTCCACGCATCACACGCGCGCAGGCGATGGATGCGCTTTCGTCGATGGCGACGGTCGCCGGATATAAAGCCGTCTTGATCGGCGCCGCGCATATTCCGCGAATGTTTCCGTTGTTGATGACTGCCGCCGGCACTGTGCCACCGGCGCGCGTGTTGGTCCTGGGGGCGGGCGTGGCCGGATTGCAGGCGATTGCAACGGCGCGACGCCTGGGCGCGGTGGTCGAAGGTTACGATGTGCGTGCCGCGGCAGGCCAGGACGTGAAATCACTCGGCGCCACGTTTTTGGAAGTCGATCTCGGCGGAATCAAAACGCAGGATGCCGGCGGCTATGCAGTCGAACTGTCCGAAGAGGCGATGAATCGTGGCCGTGCCTTGATTGCCGAACACGCGAAGACAGCCGACGTGATCATCACGACAGCCCAGGTGCCTGGACGGCGCGCGCCGCTGCTGGTCACGAAAGAAGCTGTCGAGGGAATGAAGCGTGGCTCGATCATCATCGATCTGGCCGGTTCAACCGGTGGCAATTGCGCGCTAAGCCAGGCGGACGTTACGGTTGAACGCGATGGCATCACGATTGTGGCGCCGACAAATCTGGCCGCGACAGTCCCGGTCCACGCCAGCCAGCTTTACTCGCGCAACCTTACGTCGTTCCTGTCGCCACTGATTAAAGACGGACAGTTGCAGCTCGATATGAACGACGACATTGTTGGACCATCGTGTGTTACGCACAACGGTGAAGTTGTCAATCAACGCGTCGCCGCGGCATTGCAAGCTCAACCAGGCTAGGAGCAGATCGGATGTCACACGAGACCTTAATCTCAGCGCTTTACGTTTTCGCGCTCGCGGCTTTCCTGGGTTACCAGGTGATCTCGCGAGTGCCGCCGCTGCTGCACACGCCTCTAATGTCGGCGACAAACGCGATTTCCGGTATCTCGCTGGTGGGTTCTATCGTCACCGCCGGTGCGCACTACAACACGGTCAGTACGATCCTCGGTTTCGTTGCAGTCGTTTGCTCGACTACGAACGTCGTCGGTGGTTTTGTGATCACTGATCGCATGTTGAAGATGTTCAAGAGGAAAGAAATAGCCAAAAGAGAATAAAGCCGCAGATTGACACGGATCTGATGCAAACTTACTTCATCGAACTCAGCTACCTGCTCGCTTCAATCTTCTTCATCCTCGGATTGAAGGGCTTGAGCCATCCTGAAAGCGCGAAGCGCGGAATGCATCTCGCCGAGTTTGGCATGTTGATGGCCATCATCGGCACGTTGATGCACCACGAGATCGTCACCTATACGTGGATTCTCGCGGGACTCGCAATCGGTTCTGTGGTCGGACTCGCGATGGGTTTGTGGGTACCAATGACCGCGATGCCGCAACGCACCGCGCTCTCACACGCGTTTGGCGCCTTCGCTGCAGCGCTCGTCGGCATATCAGAATTTTACAAACACGGTGGTCACGTCGAGCCAATCATAATGAGCGCGCTCGGCTTCGAAGTGATGCTCGGTGCACTGACAACCACCGGCAGTCTGCTCGCCTTCGCAAAGCTGCAAGGTCTCGTCCGCGGCACGCCCATGACTTACAAGGGCCAGAACGTTTTCAACATGGCTCTGCTCGCCGTGACCGTCGGCATCTTCATTTACCTGATCGTCGTGCCCGGCTCGATGCCGCTCTTTTTCACGATGGTCGGACTGGCGTTCATCTTCGGATTGTTGCTGGTGATGCCGATCGGATCGGCTGACATGCCCGTGGTGATGTCGTTGCTGAACTCTTACGCAGGCCTCGCTTCGGCGGCGACGGGCTTCGTGCTATCGAATAAGGTTTTGATCATCGCCGGCACGCTCGACGGGTTTTCAGGTTTCATACTTTCGATCCTGATGTGCCGCGCGATGAACCGTTCGATGACGAACGTTTTGTTCGGCGCTTTCGGAAGCGCGGCCACTGCCGCCGCCGGTGGCGAGCAGGAAGGCTCGATGCGCGAAGTCGGTTTGGACGACATCGCCACCCAACTTGCTTATGCCAACAAAGTCGTGTTCGTACCTGGTTACGGCCTCGCTACCGCGCAGGCGCAACACGCAGTGCGCGAACTCGCAGACGTGCTCGAGAAGCGCGGCGTAACCGTCAAATACGGAATCCATCCTGTAGCAGGCCGCATGCCCGGACACATGAACGTTTTGCTCGCCGAAGCAAACGTTCCTTACTCCGCGCTCTACGAGCTGGAACAGATCAATCCTGAATTTCCAACTACAGACGTCGCGGTCGTGATCGGAGCAAACGACGTCGTCAATCCCGATGCACGCGACAATCCAACCAGCCCCATCGCCGGAATGCCGATTCTTGAAGTGGATCGCTCAAAATCAGTGGTGGTTTTGAAGCGCGGGCAGGGCAAAGGTTTCTCCGGCCTCGAGAACCCTTTGTTTTTTAAGCCAGTAACGGGCATGCTCTACGGCGATGCGAAGGATACGTTGACGCGGCTCGTGCAAGCTGTCCAACACGCATAACAAACATCTAACCACAAACCACAAAGGCACTAATTAGAAATTCGTGTCTTAGTGACTTTGTGGTTAAGACCATAAGAAAGAAGAACGCATGCGAAGATTCTTGACCGCACTCGTGTTGGCGAGTTTGCTCGTCACCACGGTTCCCGCAACTTACGCTCAACGCGCCGCGGAGAAATCTCAAAAGGCGGCAGCAGCCGTAACAGCCCAACGGGGCGTCGATACGATCTCTGCCGATCAGATCAAAGACTATTTGACGTTCATTGCCTCCGACGAAATGGAGGGGCGCGATACGCCATCTCGCGGTCTCAACACGACCGCGAAATTCCTGGCGCTCAATCTCGCGCGCTGGGGTTTCAAGCCGGCAGGCGACACCGGCAGTTTTTTGCAACGCATCGATCTACGTCGCGATCGCGCTGATAACGGCCAAACAAAAGTTGAGATCAACGGACGCGCTCTGACGGCAGGAACCGATTACTTGCCCGCGGGTGGCTCGGGGGACATCAGTGGGCAGCTCGTCTTCGCAGGCTCCGGTTGGTTTGTTAAATCAAAAGAGATTGATTCTTACAAGGGAGTCGATCCAACCGGCAAGATCGCCGTGGTTTTCGGCACCCCGAACGCACCGCCACGCGGCGTCTCGCGCGCGGACTTCGGAAAGCAGGGCGAAGGTTTTATGAACCCAAACGACTACGCGCGCAGCAAAGGCGTTGTCGCGCTGATTTACGTGCCTGACTTTCAATACCTCGCAAACTGGCAGCGCAATCGACAGCGCATCATGGAGCGTGGCTCTACCGTCGTGGCGAAGTTTCAAACTCAGGCGACGTCGCCGCTGCCTTCGATCGTTATTTCGCCGGAAATAGCAAATTCGCTCTTCGCGGGCGA
>Ga0207676_10003654_pt1 | contig 10878 bp, 10 predicted proteins | sample KBSSwiS72_FD_184307 | JGI IMG/M metagenome (GOLD analysis project Ga0207676, IMG submission 184307) | Switchgrass rhizosphere microbial communities from Kellogg Biological Station, Michigan, USA - KBS Switchgrass S7-2 (SPAdes) (version 2) | ecosystem: Host-associated > Plants > Roots >... | reverse complement strand
GGACGACGAGACTGACGTCACCTGAATCGCGTTTGAACCGGTCAGATTTCCCGAATCTGTTCCCGCGGCATTGGTGATGCCAGGGGAGTCACTCAGCGCCGCATGGCTCGATGAGGCATATATCGCTGCGGCATGCGCCGCATTGACCACCTCGATCGATGCGTACGCGAGTCTCGCAAATTCGGCCGCGCCAAGCAGCATGATCAGAAGCACCGGCAACGAAAGCGCCAGCTCCACCAGCGCCGATCCTTCTTCCGAACTCTGTTCGTTCCTCGGCCAGGCGGCGCACCTAAGGAAATATCTCTTCATCATTCCGGCTCCTCTACTCCACCAATGTGATCTGTTTGAACGGCGTTGTGATGGGGTTTAATGTGCTGTAGTTTGTCAGGTTGATCGTGCCGTTCACGTAAATATCGCCCACGATCAGATTGGTCGCATTCACTGAGCCGCCCTGGTCGTGCAACGTTACCGCCGCACGCGGCGCGTACACCGCCCCGATGAAATCGGAACCGCTGCTTCCAAATTGCAGCATCATCGGCTGCGTGTCCGATGCCGGCTGATACAGTGCCACCGCGTTGTACACAGAGTTTGTGTCCGCGGGCGCGTAAACGCTGAACATCGACGCTGTAGAACTGTCGAACGCGCCCATTCCTGTGACTACGATCGTTGCGCCCTTGCCCGTTGTCGTCTGAGTGCCGCTGCCCACGCCCACTTTCACGTCCCCGCTCACGGTCACTCCGGTCTGAAACAGGTATATGCCGGGTCCAAGCGTCGCATCCTTCAGGGTCACCGGCGTAATGGCTCCGCCTTTCCCCTTCGCGGAGTTGGTGAAGCAGTAGTACGTATTCTGAGAACCATTTGTGTTGTAAGAACCTGTGATCTTTCCTCCGCTGGCGGCCAGATCAGTCACGCTCGAGCAGTTCGCATCCGGATTGTCCGGTATTCCCTGGTTCGCAACGGCAGGCGTTTGCGGCACCACGCCAGTGTTCACCGGTGCGCCTGGATCACCTTTGCAATTCCCCTTGCCGTCCTGCCCGCCCACAACCGCGACATTCGAAATGTCCGATTTTCCCGCATTGCCCGTCACGCACAATGCACCCGGATCGTCCGAGTTCACATACACCGAGCAGCCCGGAGCATTGATGTCTCCAGCTCCATGGATCCAGAGCGAGCTCGATCCATGGGGATCCATCACATACATGCAGGTCTGCGAACTTCCCGGAGCCCCAGCCACAGCCGCTGCCGACACGTTCACCGTGTTGTAGTTATGCGTGCCGAAGGAGAGGCTGCTCATCGTTTGCATGAAGATCGTCGGGCTTGGTTTTGCAACCTGCACTTTCACGCAGGTCGGGCAGGCCACCCCGCCCGCGAGCGTCGGCGACGTGGTCACGATCACCGTGTTGCCGCTCACAGCGCTGTCTACGCCGTTCGCCTTCGCCGCCGCCTTGGCCCTGGTGTCCACATTTGTCGACCCGTTGTAGAACATTTCCGTAGCACCCGCCATCGCTGCAGCGTCGGCCACAGACTGCATCTGCCGACGCGCATGGAACAGCACGCCAACATCAACCGCAAGCCCGAGCATGCCGATCAGCACGGCCATGCAAAAGACCGTCATCACCAGGACTTGACCCTGCTCTTCACGCAGCCATTTTCCAAAGGGAGATCTCAAAAACCTCATCCAGCACCTCGAGTGCAACAGATCCTGCTTATTTCAATGCATCTGCACCGTCGGATCGTCAGCCTGGTGAGAGGCCAACCTATCTTCGCGGCATCAGGCTTTTCGGGAATCAGCTTTGCTCGGGAGGTATTACCGGGACATTGCCTCATCAAAACGAGAAGCGCCTGATGGAAACACTTTCTTCCTGTTTCCCCGGCGCGACAATGCCACTAATAGGTTAATTACTGAATGAGTTACGACAATTACTTGCAGGTATATAGAATCAATAGGTTAGGGTTACCCTAGACACGTTACCCTGCCAAAGACACCGATTCCGCCAAAAATTAGCGATTTCTCGATCTCGATTTCACGGGATGGGTGAGGGATGACTCCTGATCGACGAGCCTACTCGTTAATCACCATCTGCGACGTTGCGGTAAACGGGAGAGTCACCCTTTTCCAGTAAGGTATCGCCAGAGGAAAGTTATATTGGACACTCACCCGGACCGCGTACCCCGGCGTGTTGCACTTCGGCGTACTGGGCGCGCTCGTGGTGCAGGCTGTGGTCCAGGCGGTCCTGGAATAGCCATTGGTCCCGCTCGTCACTGTGGGAGATAACCAAGTTGTAGCAACCGTAAGGTGGCTGCTATCGGTGAATATGCCCGGATACGCGAAACTTGCGACGTAGTTCTGAATCGCCGTCGCCGTCGTCGTGTTCATCGAACTATCCGGCCCCAAATCGCAATCCTGAAAACCTGATTGTATTTGACACGATGGTGCGCCACGAACAACCGCATATCGTGTTGCCTGCCGGGTAACCATGTTCACCCAGTTGTAGGTGTACAGCCCGTAAGAAAACTCGATGATGCCGAACAAGGCTGGAATCAATACGAAGGCGCTGACGAGCGCCATCTCCACCAAGGAATTGCCTTCTTCGCTTCCGAGGCGGCGTCTGAGCCTGGGTATCGCGAGATCCATTCTCACTGCAATACCTCCTGCTGTGCATACCCCTGGAGGTTGAAGGTGTTATTGTTCGCCTTGAATACATTCACCGCGGACACAATGCCACCGCATGATGCCGTGGTGGTCACAGTGACAGTGACGATTGGCTTCCCCGTCCCGCAGCTATAACCTGCGCCGCTCGCGCAGACACTAGAATTCGAGCACGAACACGAACTGATCGCCGACACTGCGAAGTTTGAACACTGGCTTGAGGACCAGGGAGCGTCTGCTTTGGCAGCATCGACAATCCCGGTTCCAGCATTGCAGGTTCCGCCCGCGAATGTGCCATTACAGTCAGTGAATGCACCACCGTTCATCGCTGCATACTGGGCCGCAGCCCTCGCCGCATTGCTCATCTCAGTGGCGCGATACGAGATGTCACCGAGCTCGACGGCGCCAAGGAGCAGAAGCAGAAGAACAGGAAAGATAAGGGCTGTCTCGACGAGCGCCGAACCTGATTCGGAGCGGCGGGTCTGGTTGATCCAACGAAGCGCTGACTGTGTCACTCTCATTGTCGCCTCCTCCTACTCGACCAGTGCCACGTGGGACAGCGGCGAGTCAGCATGCGCGTAGTTGTAGTTGGTCACCGTGAGATCACCATTCACCCAAAGCGCATCTGAAATGATTCCGGCGACTCCGATGGAGCCACCGCTATCCTGGAGAGCGATCGACGCGCCCGGAGCGTAGATCATGCCATTGAGCGTGCCATTCTGACTTCCGAATTGCATCTGGAGACACGAATTTGGGGTCTTTGTGGGCCCGTAAGGCACGCCTCCATAAGAGTTAGCGCAGGTGGACGTTGAATCGGTCGGCGGCATCACAAATGCAAATCCGTTCCAGGGGTAACTTAACCCTAAGCCGGCATTATCTGCCGGCGCATTGATCGTGAGGCTTGGACTACCTCCGGAGCTGTTCCAGCTGCAGTTGCTTCCGCTCAGACTCCCTTGGCAAAACATCCCGTCGTTCAAATCGATGGTCCCATTGATTGTGTTGTTCCCGCTTAGTACGAGACCGTGCTCAAAAAAGTAGAGATGGTTGGAATCGCTGGGGCCGAGTGTCACACCGCTTAGCGTCACGTTTGTTCCGGCAAAACAAGTAACGGCGTATTGATTATTGGTCTCCGTGCTGAGACCGCCGGTTGTCACATTTTTCGTGTATGCGGCGATTTGAGCTGCGCTCGTGATTGTGGTGATCGTAGCTGGAACTTCGTTGCCGCCAGTCCCGGAGCTGCACACATCGCTCTGTCGAGGGAGACTAAGCGTGTTTGCAAATGGATTAGAGCCTGCGGTCCCGGAAGTCTGCGCGCCGGGATAAAGCTTGTTGCACGGCGGATCTTTCGCCTGCCCATTTACGACGAACACTCCCGGCGTCTCGAAACTGGAATTTGCCGCATTGCCGGTGATACAGAGCGCTGAGGTCGAAGTGGAATCTACGGTGATGGAACAGTCCGGCGATTTGACAGTTCCTCCCCCTTGAATGCTCAGAGACCCTGCGTGTGTCGGATCGAGAATGTAGATGCAAGACTGTCCAGGGACAATCCCCGCGACAGCTCGCGCGGCCACCGTCATCGAACCGACATTGCCATTTCCACCCGGGAACAGACCACCGAAAACAGCCATAAAGGCAGTTGGATTCGGCTGGCTCACGACAACTTCCAGATAGCTCGCGCTCTTATGCCAACCATTTTGCGGTGGAGTATGTACCACGACTTGGCTCGCAGGATACCCATAATTCGAGTTGGTTGGACCAATTGCGGTTTGCGCAACCGTCTGGACATTTGCCGATCCGTGGTAGAAAAACTCCAATCCCCCGGCGATCGCAGCGGCGTCCGCAGCCGTCTGAGCCTTGCGCTGTGCACGGAACAGAATGCCTACGTCGATGGCCATTGCCATAAACCCAAACAGGCAACACATCAGAAATGCCGTGAAGACCAGCGTCTGCCCTTCTTCATTCCGAAATAGCTTCATACGGTAGACCTCCCTGCCGCGTTTGTTCGCTTGACAGGCTTCTCCTGGAAACCTTGCTCACTTGCCCGAAAAATTGCACCGGTCTGCACCACTGATAACCCCGCCGGCCACTTCCTACACCCGGATCCCCGCGCTACGTTCTCCGCATCTCGGCTTCAAGCGCCGCGCTTCAAAACCACCAACTGAGAGACTTGATTATCTGATCAGGCCGGAATCGAAAGCAATGAAAATGTGCAGGATAGCCGCTGTTTAAACGGCTCTCGGAGTAACTCAGCCAGGCTAGAAAGTCACACGCGCAGAGTTACCTGCGCAGCATCCTGACCGCATGAAACCGCTCTATGCGCACACTCGCTTCAACTTAGCTCTGACCCGTTCGTGACAATTACTTGGAGTCAGGCCGCCAGCGCAGCACAGGCTTCCGTGCCGCCTGTACCTCGTCCAACCGCGAAACCCGGGTCGAGTGTGGTGCTGACTTCACCAGTTCCGGCGTCTCCTCAACCTCTTTTGCGATCGAACGCATGGCATCAATGAAGAGATCCAGTTCCTCCAGCGACTCGCTTTCCGTCGGCTCGATCATCAGCGCTCCGTGCACAATCAGCGGGAAGCTGACCGTATATGGATGGAATCCATAGTCGATCAGCCGCTTGGCGATGTCGCCCGTCTTCACGCCCTTCGCCGCCTGCCGCTTGTCGCTGAAGACCACCTCGTGCATCGAAGGCGTCTTGTAGGGTAGCTCGTAGAGATCCTCAAGGTTCTTGCGAATATAGTTCGCGTTCAGCACCGCGTCTTCCGTCGTCTGCCGCAACCCATCCGGCCCATTCGCCAGGATGTACGCCAGCGCGCGAATGAACATGCCCGTGTTTCCGTAGAACGCCCGCACCCGTCCCACTGACTGCGCCCGGTCATACTCCCAGTGCAGCGAGCCCGCAGGAACTTCCACATCCCCGCCGCCCACCCTGTCCGACGCGCCGCTCTGCACTGCCGGCGCGCGAAACAACGATGCAGCACCAGAACCGCCCGCATCGGCATTCGCGCTCTCCCAGCCTTCCGTCGAAGGACTGTTCGCCGCATCGCCCGTGCGCACCAGCACTGGCGTCGGCAAAAACGGCTCGAGAAACGCCTTGCACGCCACCGGCCCCGATCCCGGTCCACCACCGCCATGCGGAGTTGAAAACGTCTTGTGCAGGTTCAGGTGCATTACATCCACTCCGAAGTCGCCCGGCCGCACCTTGCCCACCAGCGCGTTCATGTTCGCGCCATCCATATAGAGCAGCGCGCCCTTCGCATGAAGAATGTCGGCGATCTTGTGAATCTCGTTCTCGAACACACCCAGCGTTGAAGGATTGGTCAGCATCAGGGCAGCGGTATCTTCATCCACCTGACGCTCGAGAGCTTCGAGGTCAATGCCGCCCTGCGGATTCGATTTCAAATTCTCTACCTGGTAGCCGCAGATCGCCGCGGTCGCCGGATTCGTTCCGTGCGCAGAGTCGGGAATAATGATCTTCCTCCGCGCATTCCCCCGCGACTCATGCCACGCCCGAACCAGCAGAATTCCGGTGAACTCGCCATGCGCCCCCGCCGCCGGCTGCAGCGTAATCGAATCCATGCCGGTAATCTCGATGAGGCACCGCTGCAGCAGATCGATCACTTCCAGAATTCCCTGCGCCAGCGACTCCGGCCGGTACGGATGCGCATCCGCCAGCCCCTCGATCCGCGCTACAAATTCATTCACGCGCGGGTTGTACTTCATCGTGCACGAGCCCAGCGGATACATCCCAAGGTCGATCGCATAGTTCCAGGTCGAAAGCCGCGTGAAGTGACGGATGATCTCGATCTCGCTCAGTTCCGGCAGCCCGGCCTTGTCTTCGCGAAACGCTGCGCCCAGCGCCGCCTTCGCATCCACTTCGGGCACGTCGAGTGGCGGAAGCTTATAGCCGCGCTTCCCCGGCGCCGACTTCTCAAACACCAGCCCTTCGTTCTGCGTCTGATGCGGCCGAACCTTGCCCAACGTCCTTCTCTCAATCTGTTCCACGATCGCCGCCATCCTTACGCCTCCACCGGCGCCGCTGCCAGCACCTTCGCCGCGTGATCGATCGTCTCCCGCGCCACCACTTCCGTCACGCACCACAGCGTGGCGTTCTTCAGCTCCGGATACCACCGGCCCAGATCAAGTCCGCCCACGATCTTCTCGTCCAGCAACCGCTGGCTCCACTGGGTTGCCGATTCCTGCGTCTGCAGGACGAATTCGTGGAATCTGGGAGAGTCCTTGAACAGCAACTTCGCTCCCGGCTGCGCGCTCAGCGTCTCCGCCGCATACGCCGCCTTCGCCAGATTGTGCTCTGCCAGTTCGCGAATCCCTTCCTTGCCGTACACCGTCAAGAAGATCGTCGCCATCAGCGCAACTAATGCTTGGTTGGTGCAAATGTTCGAAGTCGCCTTCTCTCGCCGGATGTGCTGCTCGCGGGTCGAAAGCGTCAGCACAAATCCGCGATTCCCATTGGAGTCGACAGTTTGCCCCGCGAGCCGGCCCGGCATCTGCCGCAGATACTGTTCCTTTGCCGCAATCACCCCGCAAAACGGCCCGCCGTAGCTCAGAGCCACACCGAACGACTGCGCCTCCATGCTCACAATGTCCGCTTCTACTGGAGGCCGCACAATTCCCAGCGAAACCGCCTCAGCAATCGAGACGATCAGTAGCGCACCCTTTTTGTGCGCAATCTCCGCGATCGCCGGAATGTCCTCAATCACACCAAAGAAGTTGGGGCTCTGCACCAGCACCGCCGCCGTCTCGTCCGTGACCGCAGCCGCCAGCGCATCCAGATCGACGCGACCCGTCTCCCCTACATATCCGATCTCCGATGTCGGCAGATCGCGATAGCGCAGATACGTCTGCAGCACCTCGCGATACTCGGGATGCACGGCCGACGCAACCACGGCCTTCTGCCGCCCCGTCACGCGCATTGCCATCAGCACCGCCTCGGCTGCGCCTGTCGATCCGTCATACATGCTGGCGTTCGCCACATCCATGCCGGTCAACTCGGCAATCATTGTCTGGAACTCGAAGATTGCCTGCAGCGTTCCCTGCGTGATCTCCGCCTGGTACGGCGTATAGCTGGTCAGAAACTCCCCGCGCTGCACCAGCGCATCAATCACCACCGGCCGATAGTGCCGATAGCATCCCGCACCGAGGAAACTCGCGTAGTCGGTCGCGTTCTTCTGGCCTGCCGCCTTGAAATACGAGACGATTTCGCTCTCGCCCTGCTGCCGCGGCACGTCGAGATCGCGCGTGAGCCTGTATTCCGCCGGGATAATTGCAAACAAATCGTCAATAGCCTTCGCGCCGATGGACTTCAACATCTGCTCGCGCTCAGCCGGACTCTTCGGTAGATACCGCATAGCTTCAACCCGATCCTTTTCGAGGGACTAGGGACCAGAGACTAGGGACTAGGATTTCGCACGTAACGCCTTCATCACCCCGCCCAGCATCCGTCCTACTTCACTGCACAACTCTTCGGCTTTCTCAACTTTCTCTTTCGAGCCCATCCGTAACTCGTTCGCGATTACAATCTGGGTCTCAACCTCGGAGCACGAGCCACGTGCATGCCCAAGAAACTGGAAATACTCCCCACGCGTCGACCGCCCATAGCCTTCAGCAATATTGCTTGCAATCGAAACTGCGGCGCGCGGCATCTGATTGGTCAAACCAAATCTCTCCGAATCGGGAAAGCCGGAGGTCAGATCGTATACAGCGACTGTTAGTTGAATCGCTCGCTGCCAGACTGCGAGATCCCTGAATGATTGGCCCACGCGCTCGCCCTCACCAGTCTTACGTCCCTAGTCCCTACGTCCCTGGTCCCTAGCTTCCCGTTTCTTCTGAAACAAACTTCTCGTACGCCGCCGCGTCCAGCAGCTTCTCAAACTCCGACATATCCGCCAGCTCAACCTTGATGACCCACGCCTCGTGCGGGGCTTCATTGATCTTGTCAGGAGAAGTCTTCAATTCCTCGTTGATCGCCGTCACCGTTCCGCTCACCGGCGAAAACAAATCGCTCACCGCCTTCACGCTCTCTACCGAGCCGAACGAATTGTTCGCAGTCACAGAGTCGCCCACCTTCGGCACATCCACATACACGATGTCGCCCAGCGAATTCTGCGCGTAATCCGTGATCCCAATGGTCCCGATCTTCCCATCAAGCGAGATCCACTCATGTTCCTTCGTGTAGCGGTAATTCGCGGGATAAGCCATAAAAAGACAAGCTCCTTTTCAAGCAAAACGACGAAGCTACAGTGTACGACCTGCTGAGGCTTCACACTGAATGAGGAAAAGACAGCGTTTCACGCCGCCAATCTGCGAACCAGCCCTATTTTGATGGTCCGAAGCCCGCATACGGCTCAAGTGGCAAGATCGCGCTGAGTTCCAGCATTCCAGCCTTGTAGATCGGCAGACTCGCCACGGCATCTCGAACCTCGGCCTCGGTTGCGGCCTCCCAGATGATTGCCGCGCCCGGGGTGTCGCCGCGCTTCCATACCTGCCGCAGCAGCCCAGTCGCGTACATCTCCTTCACACGCTGCGCCTCCTGTCCAATCAATTCCGGGGTAAAAGCCTCAGCCGGAAACGCATCGGTGCGCCGGCGCGATAGCGTTAGAAATTGCATCTGTTCAGTTCTCCGGGTCGTATAGGTAGTTGGGCTGAATCGCTCAGGCCGCACTGGTCTCCGGACCTGCCGTGAGCCGCCGGTAATCCACCAGCATCTTTGTCCGCCAGATCAGGATCATGCCGAAGGCAAGAATAAAGAAGATCCCCGCAGTCTGCTGCGCCGTCAGCATCTTATCGAAATACCCGCGAGCAAAGAACCGGGTCGCCGCCAGCACCAGGATCACGCCTAAAAACGCGCTTGAGCGCTTCATCCTGACTGTCTCGCCCTGCCGCTCCAGCCTCGTGGTCAGTAGCAGAGGCCACGCCAGAACCACAGCGCCCGTCAGAAACGCTGTAAGAGCCCACGTCCATGGCACCCGGAAAGCCGAGTCCACAAACATCGAGAATCCCGTCGCCATCCCCAGCGGCGGAATGATGATCTTCCGCAGCGAAACCGCCGTCCGCGTCTCCCGCAACCGCCAAATCAGGACAGCAACAGCCCCCGCTCCGGCCATCACCACCGAACCGGCCGCCTTCGCAAAGAACGAGGAGAAAAGGGGAAGCGTCACTATCACTACATCTATCTTAATTGGATCTCAGTTTCGGCGCGCGGAAGGCTCTGTTCAGCTTCGGCCCGCTTTCACCAGCAACGCGTTGCTTTCCTATTTCGTGAAAAACTCCCCTCGCCCCCCATTCGCCCACGGATCGTAGCTTTCCGCAAACCGCGCCCGCTCGCGCACCGAAGGATGGCTGTCCATCCAGAACTCCACAAATGCGTTCGGGTTTGGATCCTCGAGCCACGATTCCCCCAAATGGTTGAACCCCGACACCGCCGTCTTCTGCGGATCGGCCACCAGCCCGTGAATCGCCTCCTGCCCGTACACATCCGCCTGGTGCTCGAAATACCGGCTCACCGTGTTCGCCACCGGCGTGGACACAAATGAGCCAATCGAAAATGCAAAGAACAGCGTCAGAAACCCTGTCCGGCTCGCCACCGCGCTCACCTTCCAGCGCTCTCCAAACCGCCGCACCATCCCCTCCGCCAGATGTGCGCACGCCCAGAACATGAACCCCAGGCCCGCCATCATCAGCGCCAGTCCTTTTGGAATGTGATTCAGCACGTAGTGCCCGCTCTCATGCCCGAAGATGAATATGATCTCGTCATCCGGCATCCGGTCCATCGTCGTATCCCACATCACAAAGCGCTTGCTCGATCCGATCCCCGTGACGTACGCATTGATTCCGTTGCTCTTCTCGCTGGCCTTCATCAGAAACATGCGCTCCGGCGGAATCCTCGTCCCGGTGCGTGCCACCACCTCTTCCAGTCTCGCCACAAGCGCCGGATGCGTCGCCTCCAACGGCGAATACTTGTTGAAGATCGGATCGATAACCAGCGGCTCCAGAAACGTTCCAATCAAGATCAGCGGCAGCGAAATCAGCCATATCCAGACCCAATAACGTCGCGGAGACTTCCGCACCACCCAGTTCAGAAGCAGCGCAACCGGCACCCCGAGCGCCAGCGACACGCCCAGCCCTTTCGCGTTATCGCCAAACCACGCCCCCCAGCCCTGCACGCTGATGTGATATTTCAGGCTCGCCGTGTGCGCGATCACCCC
>Ga0207676_10003647_pt1 | contig 10891 bp, 13 predicted proteins | sample KBSSwiS72_FD_184307 | JGI IMG/M metagenome (GOLD analysis project Ga0207676, IMG submission 184307) | Switchgrass rhizosphere microbial communities from Kellogg Biological Station, Michigan, USA - KBS Switchgrass S7-2 (SPAdes) (version 2) | ecosystem: Host-associated > Plants > Roots >... | reverse complement strand
ATTTGCAGCCAAAGCGACATTAACTTTCGAGTCCAAGCCACCGTCTCGTTTTGATTGTTTAGATTGTTGGACTATTTCCGTGGCGAGTTGATAGGCAGAGCCAAATAACACTTCACAACCGTCAACATCGATAACAACTATATTGGGTTGTGTCTCTTCCACCAGCGGTGAAAAACGGTAGGCAAAATCTGCCAAAGACATTTCCGCATTCAGGTCTGGCGCAAAAATACAGGCAAACATGTCTTACCTTTGTGCCGACCCCGCGATGAACCGACTTTCGTTAATTCCTGCGCTAATTGGTCGTCGCCGATTAACCTTTATCGAATTAACTCGTAAAAGATTGGCATGCGCAACTAACTCAGATTGGCAACCAGTGCGAATTGGCGACACATTATTTTTACGCCCTGGGATAGCGTGCAAATCATTAGTTCTTACCCACCCAGCAATTCCATTCAATTCCAGAGTCAATGACGCACAAGATCGAGTGCAGCTTTCGGCAGATATCACCACAATCGCCGTTGGTTTATTCTCCACCGTGCGACGAAAACGGTACCACCATGATGAGATAATCCGGCGCGCATCCTTTCCGGGTACGTCGCCCATATCCAGTATCACCAGACCAAACCCACCAGCATGTAACAAAAGATCAGTAGCCTTGAAACCATGCTCCATATTGCTTCCACATCGCACCCAAAGTAATCGTTCGAAATCTATTCCTGCCGGAGCAGCCTCCGTAGGTGCAAATACGTCATTAATATCTATCAAGGCACAGATTTCATCATGAGTAGTTGCGTAAGAAAGCATTGATAGAAGCAGACTGGTACGTCCTGACGACATTGGGCCAAAGATTTCGCTAACCGCCCCTCGAGGTAGACCACCCGTTAAACTATCGACCTCGATAATTCCCGTAGCGAGTGTTAGAGCAACCTTCTTTTCCTGAAGCCTAAAAGCATTTTCAAAACGACCAGCAATGTCAGACTCAATTTCAGCTTTTGAAAGAAGCGCTCGCATAGTTTGTCTCTAGTCGATCACAAGAATTGCGACTAACGAATTAGATTTACCACCGAAAAATTCCTTTGAAACGAAACCATCTCATTGACACATTTCCTAAACCGCTAGTTGTTAAGGTCACAAATAACCAGGGGAACCAAATGGCTAGTCGCAAAAAACCTTCACCTTTGCCAGCAACTTCAGCGGAGAAATTCTTTCCCGAACAACTATCATTGCCATCTCTCAAAGCAGCTGCGGCCGATTGCAAAGCCTGCGATCTTTGGGAAAAGGGAACACAAACTGTTTTTGGAGAAGGCCGAAGTCGAGCCACTTTTCTCTTCGTAGGAGAACAACCCGGAAACGAAGAAGATCTGACAGGCAAACCGTTCGTTGGTCCAGCGGGCAGATTATTTGACGACGCCCTGGAAGAAGCCGGCATCGATCGCAAACAAACCTACGTCACGAATGTTGTCAAACATTTCAAGTGGGAGCCACGAGGTAAACGACGGATTCACAAAAAACCAAACGCCATAGAAATCAAGGCGTGTCGTCCGTGGCTCGAAGCTGAGATTGTCCTGGTCAAACCAAAAGTAATCGTAGCCCTGGGGTCCACCGCAGCACAGGCCCTCTTAGGTCCAAAGTTTCGGGTCACAAAACAACGTGGCGAATTCTTAGAATCCACTCTAGCTCTCTACATAATGGCGACTTTACATCCCTCCTCAATTCTTCGTGCTCCTGATGATGAAACACGTCATCTTGAGTATCGACGGTTCGTTGATGACCTCAAGAAACTGGCACGTGTTGTCCGATAAAACGCACCGACAAAGCTGAAGCATGTCGGACGTTTCATACCGTCGCTTTAGCCCGGTGGGGTGGTTTCAAATTACTCCGCCTCCGAAAATGGTCAAATGGGTCGGAGGTTGTGAGTTGAGTAAATGATCACCGGGCTAAAGCCACGGTTGCCTCAGTTAATCCCCCAAACGAATTTCGAATTTGGAATTGCGGATTTCGAATTTCGTTAATGATTTGAAGATTTATTGCACTCCTTTCCTATTGATGAAACCGCAATCCGAAATTCGCAATCCGAAATTCCTCCCAAAATTCCTCTTGACGTCTTGTTCAATTTGTTCGAGAATGTTCGTTCGATTTTCGGTTGTCAACGAAAATTATTGAATGGGCTTTTTAGGAGGGTATATATGCCTGTAACCGCGAAACAACGACGTGTCTACGACTTCATTCGGCGTTACATGGAGTCCAATCAGGAACCGCCTACGATGGCAGAAATTGGCCGGCAATTTCAGATGAGTTCATCAGCCAGTGTTCATGGAATTCTTTTAGCTCTGGAAAAAGATGGATTGATCAAGCGCATTCCTAACGTAAGTCGAGGAATCGAACTGATTGAGCAATCCACTAATAATGACGAGAACGAAATTCCGTTGCTGGGAATTGTCGCAGCAGGTCAACCTATCGAAGCAATTCTCAGCCACGATACGGTAACCGTACCTAAAGACATGCAGGGGCGTGGGCGTACGTTTGCCTTGCGGGTACGTGGCGACTCAATGATTGAAGAAAATATCCAGGATGGCGACATCATCATCGTCGCTTCACAAACGACCGCCGACAACGGACAGGTGGTAGTTGCACTAATCGATGGGAACTACGCTACGGTGAAGAAGTTTTATCGCGAACCGGATTTCATTCGTCTCGAACCAGCTAATCCACAGTTCAAGCCGATCTTTGTCAAAACTCCGGAGCGAATTCAGATCCAGGGTGTCGTTCGCGGGTTAATCCGCAAATACAATCAAATGGTAACTGCATAAAATTCCATGACTTCGCACGAACAAAGCGACGTGGAATTTCTTGGCTTTGCGCTGGGCGATTGCACAGTCACTCTCAATAATGCAGCTGCTAAATATCTACGAGTCGTACATCGCACGGCGTTAGAGCTCGCCGTCCAAAATCAATTTGGCACTGAAGTCGGAGGGTTTTGGTTGCTTGCAGATCAAATCGAGCAACTCCGAAAACTTCCGTTCTATTACGCAAGTGAGGAAGCTCTACTCGTTCGCATTGCAGTCGAAGCATATCTCGCTGCGCAACTCCCAAACTTCTATCCCAAAACAACTAAGCTTCCGTAAACAGTACCGGTTCGGTTTTCCTCGCCTTCGCTACAACGATAAACGCGATCCCAAGCATGATCGTTGCTCCGCCTGCGAGCGTCCGCCAATTGAGTTGTTCCCTCAATACAATCATTCCCAGAACAACAGCGACCACCGGAGTCACTAATGCAATCAACATCGACTTGGTAACGTCCATGTTGTGAACCAACCAGTAGTAAAGAAGAAAGGCGAGAACCGAGCCGACAATCGCCAGATAAAACATCGCCACGACTGCCATCACTGTCCAATGAAACTTCAGAGGATTTCCCTCCAGAGGTATCCCAATAAGCAGCAAAGGAATCATACCGAAAAACATTTGTCCCGCTGCGATGACAGACGGCTCGAGGTTTTTCCCACGTGCCTTAACGAGCACATTAGAATAGGCCACAAAAAATGAACTAAACACCAATGCAACACAACCGGCTAGCGCTTTTCCACCCGATAGCGCCAACTGGTTTGAAAAAACAATCCCGACTCCACAGACTCCAAGTGCGACTCCGAAAATTCTTGCCCAGGTCATTCTTTCTCCAGGCAGATAAAAATGCGCAATCACCAATCCGAAGGCCGGAATCGTCGCCTGCAAAACAGCTGCAAGCCCTGAAGAGATGAATTGTTCTCCCCAAAATAACAATCCGTAATTCAGCGTGAATGAAAGAACGCCTGTTATAGCAAGAAGCAGCCAATCATCTTTTGAAGTGGGTAGTTTGACACCGCGAAATCGAATGAAAGCAAACAGAAGCAAACAAGCAATGACGAATCTGATGCCGGCGAAGGTTAACGGCGGAAGATCTTCTAGTCCTAGCTTGATGAACAGCCAGGTCGATCCCCAAATTCCACAGAGTATAAGCCAAACGAGACGTACCTTCATTTAGTCCCATCAAAGCAGTAAGCAATTAATAAAGAAATCAAAACATCCCAATATCGAAAGCGGCAAGTTGAGAACTGAAACATCCCAACTTGCCGCAGGATTTATCGTGAACAATCAGACAACCTAGACCTGTGGGTTTTCGAGTTTGATAATCGCGAATCCAGCACCTTGCGGATCCGTGAGAATCGCAAAACGGCCGACTCCCGGAATATCATCAGCTGGCTTCATTACCTTGGCACCTAGCTCGGTAGCCTTCTGAACATTTGCGTCGCAGTCATCCACGGCAAAATACACGAGCCAGTTCGATGGAATCGGTCCCATGTCGGGGCTGATTTGCAACATCCCACCAGCTGGCCGACCACCATTGCTGAACATTGTGTACTCTATTGGCCCAAAGTTTTGCGTGTCAGCGTCCCAACCAAAAACCGTTGTATAGAACGATCGATCTTTAGTCGCGTCAGTTGTCATCAGTTCATTCCAACAGAAGGAACCAGGTACATTGTAGATTCCAGCGCCGCCATGTTCACCCGCTTGCCACAGCGCGAATACTGCACCGGTTGGATCCTGTATAACCGACATTCTGCCGACGGTCATAACATCAAAAGGTTCTTTGAGAACTGTTGCTCCAGCGGCTTTGGCCTTTTCTGTCGACTCATCTGCGCTGGTTACGGAGACATAGCTGAGCCAATTTGGTGGAACGCCCATCGACACCTGGTCCGGCATGAGTTTGTACAGTGCACCGACATCTTTGCCGTTTAGTTGGAGCATCGTGTAAACCATGTCAGGTCCCATCGGATGATCGAGAAATGTCCATCCGAACAATTTTGTGTAGAAGGTTTTCGCAGCCTCGTTATCTGATGTTGCTAATTCCACCCAACAAAAAGTACCAGGCTTGTACTCCGGTGTTTCCTGCATTCTTGCTTCACTCATAGAGTCAAATCTCCTTCATAACTGTTCTACTGCAAATCGAATCCTGACGACGACGTCAGGTGGGGAGCCCGTATTAAGAAAACATTTCCACTAACATCTAGTCCGGCGAGGACCAGCCAACGGGTTTTCATGGAAAGGGGATGGTAAATCTACCATTTCGCTCCGTCTTCATAAACCGCGGAGCACCCGAGTATTTGCTGGATAAACCGCTTACGATCTTTTACCCGTGACAGGTTTCAGCGATGTGACAAGCGGAAGGTTTTCTGTGGAGATTTGTAGCGGCTAAAAACGAAATGCGCTACCACCAGCAAGCTGACAGTAGCGCAATCCGTTTTCCTATAAATTGCCGAAGCTTTCTATAGGACGGTAACAAGAACATGTACACGTTCAAGTCACCTAATTTGTATCCCGGTGATTAACTGGCGGTCAGTTTGAATCTCCGGTCAGCACTCGAATTATTTTCACAATCCTCGCGTTCTTGCGAACACGGTGCCGTTAGGTTTTTGTTTTGGTGGCTTTTCCTCCACCGCCGGTTACGTTCCGGCAACGAGGCTCAACTTGCGTTGAGCTGCGTCGCACCCCGTAGCGGGTCCTTGCTCTGGGGTTCCACTCGTTTTTATCCGAGTGGCTCGAGAAAGTCTCGCAACCTTCTCTAGCTGAGCCTTTCGGCTCCAACTTAGGGCGTCAATGGAATCAACAGCCGCCTGTCTTTCCCCTCGCTCGGGCGTCACCGCACCGATTGCCGATCCCTCCGTCGGTCTCAAACGCCGTAACGTTCGTGACAGGATGCTTATACGCTTCTATCTATTTTGGATCAAATTTTTGCGTGTTTTATTTTTCCAAAAGAAACAGAAAATCCTTGAAGTTAAAAATGCCTTTGGAACATGTAAAGATTTGTAACTCAAATTTGAACCAGTCCGTTTCCAATCTTGATCTGATCGGCGATGAGTTTTCCTACTTCAATCATCTCTGCCGGGCTTTTGTATTTCGTCCGTGGCCAGAAGAAACCTTTTAGCCCATCACCTTTCTTTCGCGGAACAACGTGAACGTGAAGATGCGGCACACTCTGGCTTACGCGATTATTCATTGCCACGAACGTTCCTTCGGCGTCCATCGCAGACTGAACTGCGCGTGCGATGAGTTGCACTCTTTGGAAAAACGGTCCGATGGCGGTCGCGGGAAGGTCTGCCAACGTCTCATAATGTTCACGCGGGACAACCAGGCAGTGCCCGGGAAACAATGGCCTATGATAGAAAGACATAGCATGCATCGTCCTCGAACACTGCCACGGTGTCTGAGCTACTAGACACAAATCCACAAAACAGACAGGTGTCCACCTTCATTAAAAGATTTCCTTTCGTCTTATACTTCTAACGCTTCTTAGTTGGCCGCACCAAGAATCTCATCAAAGCCGGGCCGAACAAAGTCCCTCGCATGAGGAAACTCTCTTTCCGTTCTCTGCCGCAAGTTCTCCAGGAGCAATATTAACGGAACGATTGAATCCGCGCGTTCGGGCACAGACAGCTGCATCAATCGCCAGCCAGCTATTGATCGATCGATTCCGAGCAATGCAACCTTCGCTGAGCCGTCCGAATCCTTCGGGAATTCGCCTGGTTCGTCTTCCTCGAACTCGTTCTCGTCGATCCGGCTCGACAGCGCCCGCATGCTCTTTACTGCGATTTGATATTGATACCAATGAATTATTTCGCGGGCATCAACCAAACGATCTGCTTCTTCTATGTCGGTATCCGTCGCGGCGAGGTCGCTAACCTCTACCAGTTGGTCGAACTCGCGAAACCAATCACTCGCCGCATTGGCGTACTTTTTGCCGGCTTTTGCTAGCGGATGATTATCAGCCTTGCGACGTTTTTTTCGCAGCTGTCGCTCGTCATCCTCCTTGATGTCACTTAGATCAACACCCGCTTCGTGCGCCCATTCCATAACCATTTCGCGTGTTTCCTGAAAGATTGAACTGAGTTTGCGCCAAAAGGCTTCATTCTGGATGTCGCGGCTTTCCGGTGTGTTGTCGTCGTCTTCCTGCTCCGTCGCGTATAGCAGACAGCGAGCCGATAGAGGACAGCGTTCACACCAGCGGTCACAGTAGTTGTAGATTCCAGAGATTAGATTGGGGTTTCGAGATAACTCTGTGAGAGTTTGTCTTCGCATGAGGTTCTCCTTTGAGTATGAGGTTTTGAGGTGGCCCATTGTAAGATACGAACTCGATAAATGACAGCGAAGATGAGTAAAACTTCATCCGGGAGCTGAAGATTTTGGAGGTAGCTTTTCCCTGGCTGCTAAGGAAAAATGAAGATTCAAATCAGTTCGCGATGTACAGCGCTCTTCGCGTTTTTTCTTCTCTTATTAGGAACATCACAAACATTCGCACAAAAAACCGCGAACGGTGATCCGCAGTCTTTGAATTACGGATTTGTCAGTCCAAATACACGCGATGGATTGAAACTGGACGATGCCATTCGAGGTATGAACTCAGTTGAAGAGACGAGTTTGCTGAGACGCGCGAAAGGTATGGGCTGCGTAGTAAAACGAAGGATTAGCACCACGCGAGCACTGGGATCCTGGAGCGATGGTGCAGAGCACTCGATCGTAGTTCGCGTTTACACAGATGTTCCGACCCTACGCTATTTAATGTCGCGACTGGGACGTGATGCCAACCAAAAGGCGATCATTTACTTCCATCCTGAACCTTTCGGATCAGCTAAGATCTATTCGATGCATTTACGTCGAGGCTCACGCGGTTTCGATACCGTTGCGCGCATACTGGATAATGCCGGTATCCTTTTCCGCACTCTCGTACCCACTAAACAAGACTTGATCATTTATGTTGTCGATACCGACAGTAACCTCGCGACGAAAGTGAAAACAGCGGCAAAACAGCTAAAAGGTCGGCTGACTTCTCAAACAGGTTCCGCTAGTTTCATTGGCGATGATACCGATCGAGAAAAAGGTCGAAACATCTTCTTAAAGGAGATAGCTGACTACGAGTCAAAACATCCTGATCTTCCACCGCCTTGTACAGCAACTAACTAGTCATGAAATCTAAAATGCCTTGTCTGCGTTCCACGCTGTCTGATGCTGTTCGACTGCTGCCTGGGCCAAACGGCGAACGCTTTGCCACCGTTTTCCAGCATGGCAGCCTTTCAGTTGAGATCTATGCACCACGCGAAACGGATCCACAAAAGCCACACACACGTGATGAAGTCTACGTCGTAGCAGCTGGTAGTGGCGATTACGTTTGTGGCGACACGCGACAATCATTCGGTCCAACGGATCTTCTGTTCGCGGCGGCGGGAGTCAAACACCGATTCGAAAACTTTACCGACGATCTAACTGTTTGGGTGTTGTTCTACGGCCCGGAAGGCGGTGAAGAGAATGGATAATCTGCCCGAGTATCGCTCAATCGTTCCCGTGTTTTCGGTTGCCGATGTAGGAGCGACGATGAACTGGTATCAAACAAAACTTGGATTCTGGACTGATCCCTTCCCTGCACAGGAACCATACGTGTTTGCGATTCTGTTTCGCGATAACGTTGAGATAATGCTGCAGCGGGTGGAGGGGTATCAGAGGCCTGACGACTACGGCAGTCGAGCGGGAGGCGTTTGGGATGCCTACATTCGATCAGGACATGTGAAGGAACTCTACGACGGCATCAAGGAAGAGGTGACGATCGTCAAACCGCTACGTCACCAGCCATATGGAGCATGGGAATTCGAGGTGAAGGATCCGAATGGTTATGTACTCGTGTTCAGCGAAATCCAGGAATAAATCATCAGACCGGCCTCACTGCCTTTGTGAAGCCGGCAATCGGCAGTGCATTCAATACTTCGCCTTTTCTAACCCAACCTCTGCGCGCCATCGCGACGCCATACTGCACATTGTTCAGTGCACCCACCGAGTGCGCATCAACGGAAATCACAAACTTGATCTTTCGCTTCCGCGCCTCGCGAACCCAGCGCGGTTCCAGGTCGAGCCGGTAAGGATCCCCGTTAATCTCTATCGCCGCACGCGACTCAGCGATCACATCCAGCACTCGTTCAACGTCGCACTCAAACGCCGGGCGCCGTTCGAGTAAACGTCCAAGCGCGTGACCCCAAATCTTGAAAACAGGTTCACGCATTGCCGTGACTATTCGCTCGGTCATCTTCGCTTTATCCATTTTGTATCGCGCATGAATGCTGGCAACGATCACATCAAACTTCTCGAGGATTCGATCGGGGTAGTCGAGTTTACCGTTCGCAAGAATGTCTGACTCAGTCCCGCGCAGAATTTTGACCTTTACTAACTCCTGCACTTCGTCGATTTCTTCCCACTGTCGCTCAAGCCGATCAATGTTGACACCGTTTGCATAAAACGCCGTGGGCGAATGATCGGTGATGGTGATGTACTTCATTCCCATCGCTTCAGCAGCGCGCACCATCTGTTCGATAGTATGCTTACCGTCTGAGTACGTCGTGTGACAGTGCACCATTCCTTTGATGTCTGACAGTGTCAACAAATCCTCATTCAACTTGCAGGCCAATGCTGCTTCTATCTCACCTTCATCTTCGCGCAACTCGGGTGTGACATATTGCATTTTCAGGGTGCGATAAATTTCTTCTTCCGACTTTGGAGCGCGCTTTGATCCGGAGCCATCGCGAACGGCAAAACTGATCTTTTTGGACGATGCGTAGCCAACTAACTTCTCAACATGTGCAATAGAACCCGTTCTCGCAAACAACATCATTGGGAATTCTTCAGGGACAACAGCTGTGACAGCTATCGATGCTCCGTCCGTCACCTCAGCAAAACACGTAGCGCCTTCGACCCTACTCGAAATTATCATCGGAAAACGCGCGAACCGTTTTATGACTGCAGCGGGGTCCTTTGCGCTGACGACGACTTCAACCGTGCCAACAGTTTCTTTCCAACGTCGTAGTTCCCCGGCAACACTGAGTTCTTTCACGCCTTCGATGGTCTTCAAATATTCGATGATGCGCTCTGCCGTGTTCGAGGCGTGATGAAGATGTAGACGTTGCTTCGGTTTCTTTTTCTCACTCGCGATGGTCTCGAGCAAACGTTGCTCAGTCCTGGCGCCAAAGCCTTTCAGCTCTCTAACCTGTCCCGCTTCGGCTGCCGCTTTCAACTCGGCAATAGATTTAATCCCTAACTCATCTTGCAGTTGTTTGACCTTGGCAATACTCAGACCAGGCACGGTCGATAACTCTGCTGTTCCAACTGGAAACTCTTCTTTTAGTGCTTTAAGAACAGATGATTCTCCAGTCAGGTACAGTTCTTTGATTTGAGAAGCGAGCGCCTCACCAATTCGTGGTAACGAAGTCAGTCGATCCTCCTTTATCAGTTGGTCAAGATTTGCGACCGCCTGAAGAGATCGCGCACCAGCGTTGTAGGCCTTCGCCTTGAAGCGATACTTACCGCCTTTCAAGTCCATCAACGCCGCAATTTCTTGCAACGCGGCAGCGATAGCAAACTTGTCGAGATTTGGTTTCAGATTCTTTGGCATCTTCTGTATCGGTACTAAGTGAGTTTCGCTTTTCGATTGCAGATTTGCAAAACCTGCTTTCACGATCGGAAGGATTTCTGTTTCTTTGCCCGCGAAGCGGGCTAAAGAATATAGCCTGGGGTGGAGCGAGGCTTTGCGAGCGGAACCCTAGGTAAGCGTTGTTAAAGAATTCAGCCCGCTAAGCGGGTGAGGGGCGAGTTATGCTCCCAACCTCTCGCGCGTTTCGCGCGCTGGCTTACTATTAACGATGGTCCTAGGGTTCCGCTCGCAAAGCCTCGCTCCACCCTAGGCTATATTCTTTAGCCTGCTTCGCAGGCAAAGAACCCTTGCAGTGGCATCCGCGCTACTTAATCTCGGGCTCCTCTGCGTTTTGGCGGTGAAGAATTAGATACTTATCAAAACCGCCGAGTCGCAGAGAACGCAGAGATT
>Ga0207676_10003643_pt1 | contig 10901 bp, 6 predicted proteins | sample KBSSwiS72_FD_184307 | JGI IMG/M metagenome (GOLD analysis project Ga0207676, IMG submission 184307) | Switchgrass rhizosphere microbial communities from Kellogg Biological Station, Michigan, USA - KBS Switchgrass S7-2 (SPAdes) (version 2) | ecosystem: Host-associated > Plants > Roots >... | reverse complement strand
GAGTTTCAAGTCACAATTGCAATTGGATCGCCGGCAAGACGTAGAGTACTTTCCGGAATACCTCGAGGCTAGCCGCTTTCCTGAAGAAAACACCGCGGTATTTTTTCGCAACTACTTACAGGCGAAGTACGCTAATCGCACTGTAGACGTCGTTGTTGCATCGGCTGATGCCCCTTTGAGATTTCTGCTTCAGTATCGGAGCGAGCTTTTCTCAAAATCTCCGATTGTCTTTGTTGCAAACGATCCGCCTAAGCCAGACGCCCTTGCCTCCGCGGCCGGCGCGACCGGCATTCACTACAAGAATGCATACCGCGAAACAGTGGATTTGGCACTGCGATTACATCCCGGGACAAAGCGCGTTTTTGTCGTAAGCGGCACGCCGCAGCAGGATCGTAGATTCGAGAAGATTACACAGCGAGAACTCTCCGGCTTCGAAAAGGCGGAGATTATATACCTGACGGATCTGCCTTTAAACGAACTGATCGCGAGAACCAGCAGCTTGCCCCCTCAATCTGTGATCCTCTACGTATGGCAGCAGTCGTCGAACGAGCAGGGGAAGCTTTTGGAGAGCTATGAGGTGCTGAGTCGAATCGCGCCTGGATCTTCCGCTCCGATTTACGGATTTGGCACTGTGACTCTTGGTTCCGGAATTGTCGGAGGTTATCTCCAGGGTCCGGAGATGAACGGTGCAAAAATGGCGGACCTCGTTGAGCGGATACTGAGTGGTACTTCCGTTCGAGAAATGCCAGTTGAACAATCGCAGAAGGCACCGATGTTCGATTGGCGCGAGTTACGACGATGGGGCGTACTTGAGAGCAGCCTGCCACCTGCCAGCGTTGTGCGCTACAGGGAGTTCACATTTTGGGAATTGTACAAGTGGCGAATAGTCGCCGTGATCGCGCTGGTAATCCTGCAAAGCGCCTTGATTGCCATACTGCTGGTGGAACGCCGAAGGCGTCAGCGCGCCAGGAGAGCGCTCGACCAGCTCAATGCTGAATTGGAATCTCGCATTGAGATACGAACTGCCGAATTGAATGCGAAGAGCCGAGAGCTGGAGACGTTTGCGTATTCCGTTGCTCATGATCTTAAGGCACCGCTCCGTGGCATTGATGGTTATAGCCGGATTTTGTTGGAAGAATATACCGGGAGCCTGGACAGCGAAGGTCTTAGATTTCTAAAGACGATTCAAAATTCAACCGATGAAATGAACCAGTTGATTGACGATCTGCTGGCGTATTCGAGGCTTGAGCGGCGCGAGCTGACTACTGATCGAGTTGAGTTAGCACCCATTGTCAATTCGTTAGTGGAAGAAAAGAGACGTGAAACAACGGAGCGTTCGATTGATTTCGTGATCGACATTAATGGAGCCACTGCACTGGCCGATAGCAGTGGTCTTGCTCAGTCACTCCGAAATTATCTCGACAATGCGATCAAGTTCACCCGCAAGGTTGCCGAGCCGCGAATTGAGGTCGGCTCGAAGGAAAACGCTGAGAGCTGCGTGTTGTGGGTACGGGACAACGGCATCGGGTTTGACATGAAGCACCACGACCAGATCTTCAACATCTTCCAACGGCTCAACGTGACACATGATTATCCCGGCACTGGAATCGGATTGGCGATCGTGCGCAAAGCAATGGAACGCATGGGCGGCAGAGCCTGGGCGGAAAGCAAACCCGGCCACGGCGCAACTTTCTACCTGGAGATTCCAAAATGAACCTCGGGCTTTTTGTAGGGGTGGCCCTCCGTGGCCACCCCAGTCTCGACCTCGTACGCTGGGGTGGCCACGGAGGGCCACCCCTACAAAAAAGCCCGGTGTAAATGTATGAAAGTTCTGTATGTAGAGGACGATCCGCGAGACGCTGACCTCACGTTGCGAGCGTTAGCCAAAACCGCCCCTCATATCGCGGTTGACACTGTCTCCAGCATTGCTGACGCGTATGAGCGCCTGGCACGCAGTGACGATGCGGAATCGATCGATCTCGTGCTCACCGACGTGAACTTACCCGACGGCAATGGCCTGGCGCTGCTCAATTACATACGCCAAAGCTCTTTGCCGCTCGCGGTGGTGATCGTCACGGGCGTCGGCGACGAAGACACTGCTGTCGCCACACTGAAAGCTCGCGCCGATGATTATGTCGTCAAACGCGGGGGATATCTCGAGCGACTGCCGGTAGTACTCGAGAGTGCTTTTAATCATTACCGTGCCGACGCCGCTCGCCGTGCAAATCCACTGAAGGTTCTTTACCTCGAACCCAATTGGGCGGACATCGAAAGCACTCGCCGGCATTTGGCCGTACATGCGGATCATATCCATCTCGAGGTCGTGAATACGCCGCCGGAAGTATTTTCGTCCTTGCGAGAGAAAGCCACGACTTGCGACGTGGTTCTCATGGACTTTAAATTCCCCGAAGCAAATGCCCTGCACATCTTGAGACAGCTGAGTCTCAACTCAACTCAAGACACACCCATTGTTCTGGTTTGTAGTGAAAGCGATGAAGACCTGGCTCGACAAGGCCTCAAGCTTGGCGCCTCGAGTTGTCTCGTAAAGCGTCCGGGTTATCTTTACCAACTGCCATGGGAGTTGGAGCAAGCCCACGCTCGCGCAGATTTACAGCGCCGGGAAGCCGCACTGCATGCAAGCGAAGAACGCAACCGTGCCATCCTGAATGCCATACCCGACTTGATGTTCCTTCTCGATCGCGAGGGAACATATTTGGACTACCACGCAAGTAATGCGGCGGCCTTGTTGAAGCCGCCGAGTGAATTTATTGGAAAGAAGTATAAGGACGTATTACCGCCGGATTTAGCCGCCAGGATCTCCTGGAGTATCGTTGAGGCACTCCAATCGGAGCGGCCAGTGCATCTGGAATATGCCCTTCCTGTTCCGCAAGGTACGCGGGCTTATGAGGCATCGATCGTGAAATGCAACGGTGACAAGATCCTGACGATTGTGCGCGACATCACCGCGCGTAAAGAAGCTGAGCAGTCGTTAAAAAAGGCGCTCGACGAGGTCAAGCGGCTCAAGGATCAACTGCACGAGGAAAATATCTATTTGCAGGAGGAGATTCGCGGCGCCAGCAACTTCGGCGAGATGATCGGACGTAGCGAAGCGTTGCGACGAGTCTTGCACCAGGCCGAACAAGTCGCTCCGCTCAACACTACTGTTTCCATTTTTGGAGAGACTGGTACTGGCAAAGAGCTCCTGGCCCATGCGATTCACAAGCTGAGCCCGCGCTGTAATCATGCATTAGTCAAACTGAATTGTGCCGCGCTACCGGGCACCCTCATCGAGAGCGAATTGTTCGGTCACGAGAAGGGCGCTTTCACGGGCGCCGATGCGCGACGCACCGGACGGTTTGAGATCGCGAATGGAGGAACGATCTTTCTTGATGAAATCGGTGAGCTCCCTCTGGATTTACAGGCCAAGCTATTGCGCGTGCTTGAAGAAGGTGAATTTGACCGAGTAGGGGGAAGTCGCACGATAAAGGTGGACGTGCGCGTAATTGCCGCCACTAATCGCAATCTTGAAGAAGCGGTGCGGAAAGGAATCTTTCGTTCGGATCTGTATTACCGGCTTAGCATCTTTCCGATTACCCTGCCGCCGCTGCGGGAGCGGAAAGAAGATATCCCGATCCTCGTGAATCATCTGGTAAAGCAATTGAGCCAGAAGCTCGGCAAGACAATCGATGCAATCCCGCAGGACACGATGGCGAAATTGCGAAACTATCCGTGGCCCGGCAACGTGCGCGAGCTGAGGAACGTCATCGAACGCGCTGTGATCATTACGCAGGGATCGAAACTTCGCCTGATCGACGATCTCGATTCGCAAGCTTTGGAGTTGGAGCTCCACGAACAAGTCGCAGCCCACAACGCATTTGCGGACTCGATCCAAACCGCCGAGACACTCGAGCAAACCGAGTACAATACGATACTGCGTACGTTGAAGAATGTTCACTGGAAAGTGGAAGGTCCGGGTGGCGCCGCTGAATTACTGAACCTTCACCCCAGCACGCTCCGGTCCAAGATGCGCAAGCTCGGCATCGAGCGCCCGCGGTTTACCACTAACTGACTACCTGTGCTTCTTTGTGGCGTTTGATGAACGCGATTGCCTCATCCGCGTTTGCCACACAAACCGGAATATCAACATCCTCGGGACTGATGAGCGGCGTCTCAAAGGAAAGCATTGCCTCGCGCACCCAGTCGACAAGACCCGGCCACATCTTTCCTACGAGGAGCAATGGTGTGTATTCGAGGTGACGAACCTGGAGCAACTGCCAGATCAACATCGTCTCCAGCACAGTGCCGATACCACCTGGCGCGACAATGAATGCATCCGAAGCGAGCACGAAATGATGGAGGCGAGTAAAAAATGTGCGATGCTCGAACGCGAGCTCGACGAAGGGGTTTACCTCCTGCTCGAATGGAAGATCCACTCGTATACCCATCGATTTCGCTTCACCGGCGAGATCGACACCTGCGTTGGCAGCTTGCATCAACCCCGGACCGCCGCCGGTGATAATGTCGCAGCCCATTTCCGCGAGGGCATGCGCGGCTTTTTTGGTTTCTTCATAAGCAACGGTGCCGGGTTTTGCGCGGGCCGAACCGAAGATGGTGACGCGATACCGATCTTTGCGCGACGGTTTTAGTCGCGTCAGGTTGTTGACGACATCCCAGAGGCCCAGTACCGACTCGATCAACACCTCTTTAACCGCATCCTCATCAGCCAGGCTTACTGCGTTAGTTCTCGTTATCGTGTCAGTTGTTGTGTTCATAGTTGGTTCCAGTCCGCATTCGCATGTTGACTATTCCAGCCCAGCGATTAACGCCGAAGGCGTTCGCTAATTTGAGCCCAGGGTTGGAGCGAAGCGACAACCCTGGGGGCGCGTCAAAAAGAAAACCCGCAAACCCTGAAAGGGTTTTTCCGCGTTCAATTCTCGCCGACGGTTTTAACCCTTTCAGGGTTACACCGTTATTTTGGAATTGATACCCAGGGTTGTCGCTTCGCTTCCAACCCTGGGCTCAAATTAGCCAACGCCTTCGGCGTTAGATCTCGATCTCATCGTCGAGTGCGGGGCACTCGGCGCGCACGCCGAAGCGTGTCTTGAGTTGTTCACTAAACGCTTTTCGCGCGCGGTCTTCGCCATGCGTGACGATCGTGCGCGGGCGTGATGACGCCATCACGCCAAACCAGTCGAGCAAACCATTTTGATCCGCATGCGCGCTAAACCCACCCATCGTGTGGATCGACGCACGCACCGGCACCTCTTCCCCAAACATCATCAGCGACTTCGCACCATCAACCAGCTTTCGCCCGAGCGTTCCCGGCGACTGAAACCCGACAATCAACACCGCGGTGTCCGGTATCGGCAGGTTATGACGCAGGTGATGCATGATTCGACCGCCGGTACACATCCCACTTCCAGCCATGATCAAACACGGCCCTTTGACACCGTTCAGTGCTCTCGATTCACCCGGTTTCACACAGGGCCGCGCGCTGGCCAAGCCACGGCCGAGGTCACCTGACTGGACCATCTCGAGTGCTTCGGCATCGAACAGTTCATTGTTCGTTCTGTAAATGCGCGTTGCCTCGATCGCCATTGGGCTATCGATATAAATCGGAAACGGTGGCAGCGTTTTTTTCTTAAAAGCTCCGGCAAGTAAATAGAGAAGTAATTGAGTTCGCCCAATAGCAAAGACCGGCACGAGGATCTTTGCTTTATTCTGAATCGCCCTCGCGATTATTTCTCGCCCTTCGATCGCAGTGTCGTGCAGTGAGCGATGGGTACGGTCTCCGTACGTTGATTCCATGATCACCGCATCGGCCTCCGTGAACGGAACCGGATCGTTGAGCAGGGGCGCGCCGCGCGGTCCAAGATCTCCGGAGAACACAACCACCTTCTTGTGACCGTTCTCCGAGACCGTCAGTTCCACACTGGATGATCCGATCACATGGCCCGCATCCACCAAACGCGCTTCGACACCGGGAGCAACTGAAAAACGCTCGTCGTATTTGACCGGCACTGTCAATGGTTTGAGCTTGCGGACGTCTGCCTCCTCGAAGAGCGGTTCGAGTGGCGGCAATTTGGACCGCGCTCGTTTCTGGTTTTGCCGTTTTAGATCCTGTTCTTGGATATTGAGTGAGTCTTTAAGAACGAGTGTGGCCAGATTGATCGTTGGCCTAGTCCCAAATACCGGTCCTTTGTATTCGTTGCGTGTGAGCAGTGGTAAACGGCCGATGTGATCGAGGTGTCCATGCGTGAGGACGACTGCATCCAACTTGCCACCCTCAATTTGTGCTGTGCGACGGTTCTTCGCGCTCTCTTCTTTGCGCCCCTGGAAAAAACCACAATCGACCAAAATACTCGCGTCTTTGGTGATGACGTGGTACGCGGATCCCGTTACATCGCCGGCGGCTCCAAGAAAACGAACTCTCATATCTGCTCCTGAAAATCAAAATGGCCAGCGCCACTCGACTACTTCGGGTCTGTCGATTCCATGCTCGTGCGCGTAATGACGACAAGAGATCTGCATGTTCCTGAACTTTTCCTTCGCATGAGCGCCAGTTGACTGAAGCTTCGACACGCGATCGATGACGTCGATAGCGAGCGTGTAACGATCGATCTCGTTATCGATCGCCAACTCCATCGGCGTGTTGATGTTGCCGCGTTCCTTGTAACCGCGAACGTGAAGGTTCTTGTGATTGGTCCTGTTATACGTCAGCCTGTGAATCAGCCAGGGATAACCGTGGAAGTTGAAAACGATCGGCTTGTCCACCGTAAACAAGCTATCAAAATCGCGATCGCTCAAGCCGTGCGGATGTTCGCGATCGGTTTGCATCTTGAACAGATCGATCACGTTGATAAAGCGAATCTTCAGCTCCGGAAACTCCGTACGCAGTAACGCTGTCGCGGCCAACGCTTCCTGCGTGGGAATATCGCCGGCGCATGCCATCACCACATCCGGTTCCTGTCCGGCATCGTTGCTGGCCTGTTCCCAGATGCTGATGCCCTTGGTGCAGTGTGTGATCGCCTTGTCCATATCCAGATACTGCAAGTGCATCTGCTTATCGCTGACAATCACGTTGATGTAGTTTTCACTGCGGAGGCAGTGATCGGCGACGGACAGTAAACTGTTGACATCCGGAGGCAGGTAGATACGCGTGACTTCGGCGCGTTTGTTGACGACCACGTCGAGGAAGCCCGGATCCTGATGAGTAAAACCATTGTGGTCCTGGCGCCAGACGGTTGAGGTGATCAGCAGGTTCAGTGAAGCAATCTTCCTGCGCCAGGAAAGCTGATTACAGATCGACAGCCACTTGGCGTGCTGGTTGAACATCGAATCGATGACGTGTGCGAATGCCTCGTATGTCGAAAAGAATCCATGCCGCCCGGTAAGCAGGTACCCTTCCAGCATTCCTTCGAGCGTGTGCTCGCTGAGCATCTCGATGACGCGGCCGTCGGGTGACAACTCGCCACCATCGCTGTCTTCAGGAAAGTATTCCGCGATCCAGAACTTCTTGCTCGCCTCGTAAATAGCATCGAGTTTGTTCGACGTGTTTTCATCCGGACCAAAGACCCTGAAGGTGTTCATGCTCAGTTTCATCACGTCGCGCAGAAACTGGCCCAACGGCTTCGTGTTTTCTGCCTCGATCTGACCTGGCTTTTCAAACGTACAGGCATACGTTCTGAAGTCAGGCAAACGAAGGGTCTTTTTTAATTGCCCGCCGTTGGCGTGCGGGTTGGAGCCCATGCGGCGATTGCCCGTTGGCGTCAGCTCGCGTAGTTCGGGAACGAAGCCGCCGTTGCTGTCGAACAGTTCCTCAGGCTTGTAACTGTGCATCCACTGTTCGAGCAGTTTTAGATGCACCGGGTTTTTCTTCACTCCGGCCAGTGGCACCTGGTGTGAGCGCCACAAACCCTCCACCTTTCGACCATCGACCTCTGCCGGCGCGGTCCAACCCTTTGGCGAACGAAGCACTATCATGGGCCAACGTGGACGCGTGGCTACACCCGAGCTTCGTGCTTCCTGCTGCAAGGTCCGAATGGTGCTAACGCAATGATCCAGAGTTGCGGCCATTGCCTGGTGCATCGTTGTCGCCTCAGATCCCTCGACAAAGAGCGGCGTGTAACCGTAGCCCTTGAATAGATCTTCAAGCTCCTCGTGAGTGATGCGTGCAAGCAGCGTGGGATTGTTGATCTTGTAACCGTTTAGATTGAGAATCGGCAGGACCGCGCCGTCTCGAACCGGGTTGAGAAACTTATTGATGTGCCATGAAGTGGCGAGTGGGCCAGTTTCTGCTTCACCATCGCCGACTACAGCAGCGACGATCAGATCAGGGTTGTCAAAAGCAGCGCCACAGGCGTGAGATAAAACGTAACCGAGTTCCCCGCCCTCATGGATCGAGCCCGGAGTTTCCGGTGTGCAGTGACTGCCGATTCCGCCCGGAAAAGAAAACTCCTTGAAGAAACGAAGCAGGCCTTCTTCGTCCAAACTCTTTTCCGGATAGATCTCAGAATAGGAGCCTTCAAGATAAACCGGCGCCAGAACGCCCGGTGCGCCATGCCCGGGGCCCGCCATGTAGATCATGTCAAGGTCAAACGACTTAATCACCCGGTTCAGGTGAGTATATATAAAGGACAGGGCCGGACTGGCGCCCCAGTGTCCTAACATTCGATTCTTGATGTGTTCTGGTTTTAAGGGTTCCCGGAGAAGTGGGTTTTCCTGCAGGTAGATCATTCCTAACGCGAGATAATTACAGGCACGCCAGAAAGCGTGAGTTTTCTGCAACTCCTCATCGCTAAGCGGCGCGTGCGTAATCGTCGCCCGTGCCATGCCAAAAGCTCTAAGCTCGCTCACCGCAGACTTGCTTGCGATCATGTGTCTCCTCGTGGGGTGGCCACGGAGGGCCACCCTACAAAAACGCAATGGGAATTTTTTGTAGGGGTGGCCCTCCGTGGCCACCCCACGATCGATCAGTGGATCACGATGCCGACACTGAGCCGCAGATTGTCCTGTCGCGTGCCCGGGATCACGAATGGTGTTCCGACTGTTTGAAACGGAGTCGGCGCCAACACTATTCCAGTCTGCTGATCGCCGCGATTGATTATGTTCCAGTCAACCTGAAAAACCCTTACATCGAGCTTGTTATTGAGCTTGATGTCGAGACCTCCACCGAAAGCCATCGCGAAGCTGGTCTCATTGGTATGGAAGTCGCTGATGCCGAAGAGCGCCGGCAGTTGTGGACTATCGACGTCGAGTTTCTGAACGGCGACGCCGAAGAGTGCGTGCCCGAAGGGCTTGAACGTTGGACCATCTTCAGAATTGTTTTTTATCTGAATGCCGCCAAGGAAATTTTGCAGGGTTGTATCTATCGTGCCATTTCCCAGTGGCCGGTTGAACTCGTCTTCACGCAGGTGAAGTGAATAATCAAACTTGGCCCCGATGTATTTGTGGAAGTTGTAATTGACGGCGAGGTTAAAGCCACGCAGCGTTTGCCTGTCTCCCAACACGTCGTCGACTGCCGGACTTCCCGTGTCACCCGCGAGGTTGTCAACGAATAGGGCGGAATAGCCTCCAAAGAATTCATATTTCTTGTAGTCGTCCTGCGCCAGTGCAGTGGTCGTAAGAACAAAGATCAGAGTTGCCAGCGTAACTAATCGCTTCATACGTAGTTCCCTTTCCTCCATTTTATTTTCGGGGCTGTATTCCAGTTTATTGACGGCCCTGGAGGTGGATAACTGTCAGTATTGACAGGGGAAATCACTTTAGTTGCGGCATGAGATAGAACATCATCGCGATGATTATGTAGACCGTGATCAGTTGCACTCCCTTGTACCAATTCCCCTGACCATCGCCGCTGACAAGTGCTCCAATCATCACCGCGATGAATAATGAGCCAATCTCCGCGCGGCCAAAGGCGAGCTCCAATGGCTGCGGGGCGACAAAGTAACTTGCCAGAACAAGTAGCGGCGCGACGAACAAAGCGATCTGTATACAACTTCCCGCGGCAATACCCACTGACAAATCCATCTTATTTTTTCGCGCCATCGCGATTGCCGATCCGCTTTCAGCAGCGCCGCCGACGATGGCGACGAATACGATACCGATGAACAACTGCGACATGCCGAGTGCCTTGCCGGTTTCCTCAGCAGCGCCGACGAGAATCTCACTCATCCATGCCGCCAGCACTGACGACGCCAGTAAAGTGATCACCGCGCGCGCCACGGACCAATGCTCTTCGTTGTCGGCATGACTCTCGGATTCGACGCTGGCAAAGGAAGACGTGTGTGTTCGTAGTGAGAACAGGATGTAGAGGGCGTAAGCAATTAACAACAGTATTGCGATTCCGATGTTGAGCAGTTGTTCCTGCCGGATCACCTCGTTTGGTCCAAACACGCGGCTAAAGGCGCTTGGTACGGTCATGCTCACGGCGGCTAGAAACATCATCGTGCTATAAGCGCGTGCGGCTGTCGCATTAAAACGCTGCTCGTGATAGCGAACTCCACCTAACAGGAAAGCGATGCCGAGCGCGAGCATTAAGTTAGCGAGTATGGCCCCGATGATCGACGCTCGCACCATTTCAAGCAAACCTGCCTTCAGGGCCACGAAAGCGATGATCAATTCCGGAGCATTGCCAAATGTGGCGTTTAAAAGACCTCCGATGGCATCACCGGTGCGATGTGAGAGTTGTTCAGTGGCGCCGACGATCTGAGCGGCAATCGGAACAATCGCCACTGCCGCCATGAAAAACAGTACCGGCGCGGAGACATGAGCTAAATAATCGAGAGCGACCGTGAGCGGGATGAACAACAGCAGCCAGTTCATCGGACTTCGCAAAAAATTGCTGAGCGGCGTTCGCAGCGATCCGACTTCGGTTAAATCAGAAACTGCGCTTGCGGTAG
>Ga0207676_10003640_pt1 | contig 10903 bp, 8 predicted proteins | sample KBSSwiS72_FD_184307 | JGI IMG/M metagenome (GOLD analysis project Ga0207676, IMG submission 184307) | Switchgrass rhizosphere microbial communities from Kellogg Biological Station, Michigan, USA - KBS Switchgrass S7-2 (SPAdes) (version 2) | ecosystem: Host-associated > Plants > Roots >... | reverse complement strand
TTATCGGTGAAGACCTCTCGTTCTTCCGCTCGCCAACAGCAAAGATTCGCTTCGACCGGACTTTCTTTGATGCGTGGCGCACCAATCTGCTGAACCCGCTGTACGAATTTGGCCGTCTGCAAGCCGTCAAGGAGATGGTCCAACATGGCTCCCGCTTCCTCGACCTGGGCAGCGGACTTGGCTATGGCGCGCAGCGACTCGCGGAGTACAAACCTGAAGGATGTGAAATCACCTGCATTGACATCTCCGCCGACATGTTGTCTGAGGCAAGGAAGCTGGCTTATCCCGCCGCTAAAGTCCGCTTTATCCAACGTGATTTGAATGATGGGTTGCCAAAATTGTCCGGTGCTCCCTTCGACGCGGTGCTTTTTAATGGCGCATTCCATTTCATCAGTGACAAACGCGCACGGTTGTCCGAGATACATGAAGTGCTCAGACCCAACGGTTTGCTGGTAATCGGTCACTGCTTCTGTCGCAGCAACTTCGCGGATGAACCGATGCACGATCTCTATTTCGCATTGCTGGAGAATCCTTATTGGGCCATCACGTTTCGGGAACTTCGAGCGTTGGTGCGAGAAAGTGGCTTTGCCGAGATACGCGAATTTCACAGAGGTAGCCATAGCTACCTGCTCGCTGAACGGCTCTCGGGCAAGCTCATTTGTGAGTAGCACAAACTATGAAGCACCGTTTGCTCATTATTGGCCTCGACTGTTTAGGCGCAGAACTGCTGTCGCCGTCATCACTTTCAGCGTTGCCATGTTTGCGCAGCTTGGTTGAGCGAGGTGTATCGGGTCCGTTGGAAAGCACGTTGCCTCCGATTACTGTGCCGGCATGGACTTCAATGCTGAGTGGCCGCGACCCGGGGGAACTTGGCGTCTACGGGTTTCGAAATCGCCGTAGCTTTGCCTACGGCGACCTCGTCTACGCTTCTTCGAATTTCGTTCGCTGCCGGCGCCTGTGGGACTACGTTAGCGAGGTGGGGGGGCATTCGATCGTCGTGGGAGTTCCGCAGACCTCTCCGCCGCCGCCCATTAACGGCTATCTGGTTGCTGGCTTTGAAGCGCATCGTTCTGAAGGCGGTTTCACTTATCCCGGTACACTCGCGGCTGAGCTTCAGGATCTAGTTGGGGGATACCAGTTTGATGTTGATGACTTTCGAAACCTGCCGCGGGAAGAGGTTCTAAAACAAGTCTATACGATGACCGAAGATCGACTCAGAGTGATGTGCTATCTCATGAAAAAGAAACCATGGGACTTTGCCATGCTCTGTGAGATTGGACCAGATAGGCTGCACCACTGTTTCTGGAGTGATCATGATCCCGAGCATCCGCGTCATAATGCGGGTTCGCCGCATCGCGAAACAATAAGACATTACTATCGTTATCTCGACGAAAATCTGGCTCGTGTGCTTGACCACGCGGGTACCGACACCACAGTCCTGATCGCGTCGGATCATGGAGCGAAGGCAATGCACGGCGGGATTTGCATCAACGAGGTTCTGAGGCGGGCCGGTTGGCTGAAATTGAAACAGGTACCAGAGGGTCCAGCACCATTGACTCCGGATCTGGTGGACTGGTCTGAGACACGCGCCTGGGCCGAAGGCGGATACTACGGTCGCGTATTCTTGAACATCAAAGGCCGGGAGCCGAACGGCACAATTTCAATGGACCAGAGGGACGAGGTACGTTCGCAACTGACCGCGTTGTTCAAATCCTTGGAGCTGCCGGGTGGTCCCACGATTTACAACCACAGCATCTGGCCGGAAAAAATCTACCGGCGTGTGCGTGGTATTGCTCCCGATTTACTCATCTTCTTTGGCGATCTGTCGTGGCGTAGTCTCGGCTCGGTAGGGCACCCGAACATTTGGTTAATCGGCAACGACACCGGCCCGGACGAAGCTAACCATGCGAAAGATGGAATGTTTGTGTTGGCTGGTCCCGGCGTTCGCCAGAGAGGCTATCGGCGGGCCTCAATTCTGGACATCGCCCCGACTGCACTCGAGCTGATGGGCCTGAACGCGCCGCCGGATCTATCGGGCAGGAATTTGTTGGTAGAGGATTGGTCCGAATGAATTTTCAAATCGACGTCCATAACTCGTTCGAGGCGATCCCACCGAAGCAATGGGAGCAACTCGCTGCGCCTCGCAGTCCATACCAGGACTTGGCTTGGTACGAGAATGCCCCATTGCCCGGCAGGTTACGGCTCATCACTGCATGGGCGGATGGCGAGCTGCGCGCCATTCTGCCTCTGTTCATTATTACTGGACCGAGCCATTACTATCACAGTCCGCGCGAACTGTTTTGCGGTTTTCGTGAACAAGCACTGCTCGAATCCTACGGAGGTAAGGACCGCTCACTTGAAGAAGTGCTGGCAGCGCGCTGGTTTCCCGCAGCTATCTCGATCAGTCCGTATGGTTATCGTGGCGGCGTAATCACCAATGAGCGGACAGCGACCGCCGCGTTATTCGCCGCAGTGACAAAGGCCGCGGACGAGTTGTGTCGCACTGAAGGAGTTCAGTTAGCCACCTATCACTACTTGAACGAAGATGACGATCGCGACTGGTTAAGATCACTGGCTCGCAGCGGTGCGCAGTTAGTTTTATCAGGAGCCGACTGCAATCTCCCTATCATTTGGTCCTCGATTGACGATTACTTTTGTGCTCTTGGTCCACGCGGCCGTCGCGTGCGCGCGGAATTCCGCCGCTCCTGCCGTCCGGGTTCGGGCATTGCGTCGTACGCGTGGGAAGGCGCCGGTGGTGTTTTAACCGAGAAGATGGTGGGCGTCGTGGGGGGACTGTTTGCCACTTCGGCGCGCCGCCATGGTGAGGCTCGGCCGCCCATGGATCTTTATGACGCTGTGCTGCGTTCCTGGCCGGGTCGTCGTGTGTTGCTCACTGCCGCTCAACTGAATGAAGCACCCCGCTCCGCTTTACTAGCATTCGTGAAAGGCAAGACTCTGTTCCCGAAATTCTTTGGTACTGAGACCACGCGCCATGATTATTTTCAACTCACCTTCGCTCGTTTGCTTAACTGGGCCATTACTGCACGTTCGACCCGAATTGAGTACGGCGGTGGCAGCCACAAAGCGAAGCTCCTGCGGGGGGCGCAGTTGCGCTGGCTATTTGCTGCTCTGCAGGTCTACGATGACGATCTTCGCGCTCGCCTACACAATTTTCTGCCTCGTTATGAGTCAATAAAGAAAGAACACTTCACCAATCTCGCACTGCGATATCAAAGGGATCACACTCCCCCGCCTCAACCCCTTATCGAGGTGAGCCTCTCCGGAACTTCGGCATTAGCAGGAGATATCTGATGTTGGTAAGCAACTCTGATCACCGCTTTTGGATTCAGCGCACAGAAAAGGATGCCTGGATCAAGACCACAATCGCCAATGCCATTGCGGATTACGCTGCCGGACATCAGCGGTTGGTTCGGACCTTTCTGGAGGGGCGAGCCGAGGATGAGTTCAAGCTTCTGAGAAGCAATCTGCTGCGTTGGTCACCGAAGCAGATTGAGGAACTCGCATCAGCTAATCGAGAGTCCTCACTTCTGTTCCTCGTGCTGATGCTCACTGGTTTATGCAATGCGGATTGCGCTATCTGTTTCACCGATCGCAAGCGAAAGGCTGACGAACTCAGCGTGCGCAGCCGTGATCGGCTGTTGAGACAGGCCCGTGAGCTTGGTGCTCGTTTTGTTTATGTACCGGGCGAGGGTGAGCCAACGCTCGATCCTGGCTTCTGGCAAATGCTGGAAACCTGCCGCGAGATCTCTCTTGAAGCTATTATCTTTACTAACGGCATTCTGCTTTCAGATCCGGAGTCATGTCGGAAATACTGGGGGTGCGATCCGCAGACGGCGATCCGCAGACTGCGCGATTATCCAGTGTCGTTCTACTTTAAACTCTGGAGTACTAACCCGGCACTCGTTAGCGAAATGATGCGAATCCCTTCCGAGAAATATCACTACCGCGACTACCACGGTCAAACTATTCCTGCCGGGTTAGTCAACCTGCTTGAAGAGTTTCCACGAGAACGTGTCGGTATTGAGGTCGTCGTAGAACGCCGCAACGCCGACGAAGTAGTAGAGTGTCTGATTCCTTTCGCCGACAAAAATGGTTTATTGAGGATTGTGGAGATGATTCAACACAATGGCCGTATTCTCTCGAATCAAACATTCGATCCAACCCCTGTGCAGGCACGAAATGTTGAAACATTTCTGAGTCCGACCAGTTGCAGCATGGCAACGTGCAAAGCCGTGGTTACCAGCCGTGGTTATCTTTCTCCGAGAATCGCAGTGCTGGAGCAGCAGATTCCCGGAACACCCGTTCATGTCGAACAAGGAGACCTGTTTGACCTGCTGCATCATACTAATTACATCGTTGACCGGCGCTACGACGTGATTAACTGCCTCTGTGAACAGTTACCAAAGGCCCTCACCTGTTCAATGTCTCCCCGTACGGCCACGGGACTCGTGAATATTACCCCGCCAGGTTTCGCATCTTGCCGCACTGGCATGGAGAAACAGAGCCTCACCAGAGATTGAGAGCGGTGCTATGAGTAAGGTGGCGATTTTAGTATCTGACGAAGGGCTCGGAGGAGTAGTCCCTTTTGGCCAGACGTTAAGACAAGCGGACTTCTCGCCAATCTTATTTACCGGCAAGGTGGACCAAGACCGACTCGCGAACTGGCGCAAGACATACGACGAAGTGCATGTGCTCGAAGATCCGTACGACGCCGGCGTATTGGTGGCCTCAGCCAAGGACGTGACCGCGGGCCGGCAACTAGCCGTTCTTTTCTCCTGTTATGATGGCTTGGTCGTGCCAGCAGCCCGGGCCGCTGCCGCATTGCAGCTTCCTCATCCTGCAATCTCGGGACTGATTCGCTGCCGAAACAAGTACGCAATGCGACTGCAAACTAGTCGCACTGCATTAGGGACGCCGCGATTCGCTTTGCTCGGATCACCCCAGGACTGCGAGATAGTGGGCACGCGCGTCGGCTTTCCTAGCGTGATAAAGCCACTGAATGGATTAGCTAGTCACTTGGTCCGGAAAGTAAATGATCTACCCGAACTCCAGGCTGCTTACGCGGAACTCGCAACTAAGATTGGGCTGAGTTTTGCCGGAAACTATTCCCGCCCCCTTCCCATTGACAACAACGGCAAGCAGGCAATCGATCCACGAACAACGTTTCTGCTCGAGCAGTTTTTGTCGGGAGCCGAGTACTCAGCGGAACTGCTGATTCGAGGAGGCAAGTTTCATCGCGTAGCGCTTTTTCACAAGTTCATCGTCGACGAGCATGGCTTTCTCGAATGTGGCTTTACGATGCCGGCGCTGGGAGTTGGTTCCGAACGTGAGGAAATGATTTGGCAGCACATCGAGACCGGAATTCAGACGCTTAAACTCGATAACGCCGCGGCGCACGTAGAGGTATTAGATACTGACCGCGGTCCGGTGCTGGTGGAGGTGAACGCAGGAAGGGCCGGAGGGCAAATTCTAGTCCGCGCGGTGCGCAAAGCAACCGGCGTTGATCTGCTCAGCGAAATTGTGGCGTTGCAATGTGGCAGAGAACGCCCCATGAAAGAGGAACCAACTTTAACGGGACGAGTTACTACGTTCACTGTCTTTCCGTCACAAAGCGGCAGACTTGAAAGCATTGAGGGACTGGAAGCTGTCCGCAAGCTACCCGGCGTGATTGAGGTAATCACCTTTTGCAATCCGGGAGACGTGATCGATGTCGACGACAAGGAGTTGTTCGCAGTCAATCTCCTCGTTGCGGGAGTAGAACCTGAAGAGTTGTTGCCGCTTTACCAACGCGCGAACGAACTCGTTCGCTTCGTAATCAATTAAGCATTAGCACGAGCTCTGGAGGCCAGGAATGAAGATTGCGGGTACGGTTAACCGCAGAGGTGAAACACTCACTGCAAGGGGGCCCCAATCTGCCTTCAGACCAAATGCGACTATTCGAAATTTGCTCAACGGAGAGTTTCCTTCCGGGGCAGCAGTTGTCTTAGCCGGTCGCCTACTGGAATATCAGGGACGGACGCTGAGATTAAGTAGCGAGGGGTTGCAGCTATCAGTAGAACTGGCCACAGAGATCGACACTTGGCCTAATCGGTTTGCCTGGATTGGAGTCCAGGGGCATTGGGAGCAGGTCACGCAGAAAGTATCACGCGCTGAGCTGTTGTTTTGGCAGGAACCAGACATGAGTGTTGCAGAGGCCGCTGCATGCAAGCTTCCTGAGGTGAAGGTCTTGACCGCGCCATGGCGGCTTGAGGCGATTGCGAAGCGCGCCAAGCTGCTTCGCTTCGCACGAGAATTCATGGAGGCGCATGGCTTTCTCGAGGTCCAAACTCCGATGTTACGGGCTGCGCCTGAGGTCGCGTATCTGGAGCAATGCACCACCGTCGCGGCCAATAGCCAAATTTTGTATCTGCGGACCGATCCGGAAGAGTACCTCAAAAGATATCTGACGATCGGTCTTGAAGCAGTTTACGAGATCTCAACAAATGTTCGAGTTGAGGAAGCAGATCGAGATCACCTGCAGGAATTCACCACCCTCGAATGCTACCGCCAGTTTGGTACTCTCTCTGACTCGATTAAAACGTGCTGCGCGTTTATCGTTGGCGCGCTGAATTCCGTGGGCACCGGGACCACTACGTCTTTGCACGGTCAAGCCGTTGATTTAACTCCGCCACTCCCAGTGAGATCCTATGCCGAGATTCTACTCACGTGTGGGCTTAACATTGAGCAATATCCGACGACTGACTCTCTGGCGCGGGAAATCAGAGAACGCGGATGGTGGGAGGGGACTGGTGGACCACTCGACCAGTTCAGAAGAACATGGCTCGAATGGCTATTAACCAACCGTATTCAGCCGCTTATCGATCGTCCGACTTTTGTCACCGAATTTCCCATCGAACTCGGTTTGAGTTACCGGGCCTGTTCTGATCGACCGGCGATTTGCCACCGAGGTGAACTATATTTGCCTGGTGGGTTTGAGTTGGCCCACGTCTACGAGATCATGACGGATGCGGCGCAAATCCGTGAGCGCTATGAGGAAAGGCTCTGTTATCGAGTTGCCGCGGGTCTTCCGGCTGTTGCTCTCGATGAGGGTCTCATTGATAGCGCTGCATTCGGAATGCCTCCCATGAGCGGACTGGCTCTCGGACTCGATCGCTTGCTCATGCTCGTGCTGGGTAAGGGAATCATTGGTGATGGACTGTTGTTCCCACGCGAAGGGTTTAATGAGGGAGAGTTATGAGTTTGCTTGTTGTTGGGTTGATTGCAGACGATCTGGACATCGTCAGGGCCGATGATCGCCAGAACGCGACAGTCGGAGAGTTTCTTGATGGCGGGTCTGCCGCGCTTATCAGTGGAATCGGTATCCAACCCGCAGGCTTTGAGCAACTTACTGGTTCAGAGTTTCAATCCGCCGCTGCTGCCGCGGGTGTGCGGCTCCGGTATTCAAGCTCGGCAACGGAAGCAGTGCCTGCAAGCGTTCAGATCCAGTTCGTTAGTACGCTGACAGCATTGACACATTCTGTTGAGTTAAAAGAACTCTGGTGGCAGCATCTTTCGAGCGCAGGTATTCTGTCGCTACTCCTGTTTGATCGGACAAAACCGGCTTGTCTGGTAGTTTTATTTGGCCATGCTTTGCCGTGCATGGGCTCATTAAATAATTGTCGATTGCAGGACGTATGGGCTACCTGGCTTCTACTGGCAGGAGGGACCCCCAACGCAGGTTCATTTTTGCTGAAAGAGCCGGACTCGGGAGTAAACCCAAGCGACGAGGAACGTCTGCTGGCCCGCCTGCGGCAACTCTACGGCGAGGGTTAGATACGGGGAGTACTGGTCGCATGATCATCGAGCACAAGGGAAAGAGACCTTCCATCGACCACACCGCTTCGATTGCGCCTTCGGCGGTGATCTCCGGTGATGTAGTGATCGGGCCGTACACGTGTGTTCTAGCAGGTGCAGTGCTTACTTCCGAAGGCGCCCCACTGCGTATCGGTTCGCGGTGTGTAATCATGGAGCACGCGGTGATCCGAGGAGCAGGAATTCATGAATGCACGATCGGTGATTACGTGCTCGTGGGCCCACACACTCACATCAGCGGGGCCTCGGTCGAGTCATGCTGTTTTATTGCCACCGGCGCGACAGTTCTCAATGGTGCTGTGATTGGTGAAGGTTCGGTGATCGCAATAAACGCCGTGGTGCATATTGGTACCCACTGTCCGGCGTCCGCCTTTGTCCCTGTCGGCCACATTGCTTATGGAGATCCGGCAAAAACATATCCAATAGAAAGGGCGACTGAGGTTCACGCGCAGATTGCAGCGATTGGGTTTACGAATATTGTTTTCGGATTTGATTCTTCACAGATGAAGGATGGGGAAGCTACGAGACAATTATGCGAACGATATACGGCCGCCTTGCATAGCCACTCCGACGATCGGGTTTTGTAAATGCTCAACCGACCTTAGGTCTGTGAGAACAACGATTTGATGTATTAAGTCGAAATGAACTGGCAAGTTTGTAAGCCAGACGTGAGAACGCTTGATCGAGTTGAGAATGGCATTCCTGCTCTCGAGACGTTCGGAGAGCTAGAAACTTTCGAACGGAACGCTTAGCCAGTGTCGTGGCGGTGAGACTCCGATCAAGCTAAAGAACCCACCATTTTCGCTCTTACATCTAATCCCAGCCAGCGCGTTCGACCCGAACTCAAGTGACAGAGCGGGCGGCCTTTTAAGAGGTTGTGGGTTTGAGCCCCATTGGGTCAAGTTTTCCCTAACCACTACCTTTTAACACTGCAAGACGAACTAGGGGCATCGATCCTTAGAGTTCAAGCTAAGCTTGGTCCGAAAGAAGTTCACGCATTGCTTCTCTGCGGTTGATATCGCAAAGCAGCTATTCGAACAGCAGTGCGTATGCCATTGAAGTGACACCTAGCGAGTATCGAGGGTCGTTAGGAAAAATGGTTGACCGCTCTTTAGCCGCAGGTTACGTCTTAGGTGACGACGCGTCTCTTATGTTGCTGCGGATCAATGTGAGGGCGCAATTCGTGTTGGACCATCGCTCGCGTTAGGCAGCCGGTCCGTGGCTTTTACAGTCAAGCGCAAGTTGTTATGGGTCGATATTTCTCATCACTCATGCGAATCACAATTACTTCAAGCAAGCGGCATATTGTCATTGGGTCGCAAACAATGGTTGGCGAAAGCGCCATGTAAGAGGACGACGTGGCGTCAGGATCGGCATCTTCTTCAACAATGCTAGTCCTCAAATAATCATGTTCGTCTATGATGATGCAACGATTTCTTGTGTTGAGGTACTAAGGGTTGCCCGCATCCCGGTCTTAGAGTCGTGAATAATTTTCCATCGAAGCTCTTATTTGTTGACTTTCTCAGAAGATGGCACTAAGGTGCCATCGTTTCCAAACGGCTGGATGCTCCCCAACTCGCGCTTCAGCATATACAGAGTGAACACGGTAACAGCCTGTATCCCCTCGCTGCGCGAAGAACGGACTCCAACGGTCACACTTTCTCTTAACCTCATGACTCTGAATGGAGAAAACTGCCATGGCTAACCGTAGCTCGGGATCAAAGTCTTCAGGTAAAGCAAGCTCAGCGAAGAAATCTAGAAAGGCATCCAAAGATTCTGGTCCAATCGATCTAAAAGCAGTCAAGTCGGGCCACCTCGCGGTTTACGGCGACGTGTTACGTCGAGCCAAAGCTCGTGGCGACATTAATGAAATGCGCAAAGTTGCTGCGATTGCGAGAACGCTGATTAAAGATGCCCAAGGTGCCTTGCGACGCTTGGAAGATTCGGTTAAGAGACTAGAAGGCTAACGGTCTTCATTGAATCATGCCGAATAATCCGCGACTTGTGACGGTAGAAGACAGGACTGCGTGTACACCTGTGCATGTCGTTTGGGAACTTACTCTGGCCTGTGATCTTAGGTGTCAGCACTGCGGTTCCCGCGCAGGCAAGCGGCGTCCGGAAGAACTCTCCACAGCGGAGTGTATTGATCTCGTCCGGCAGTTGGCCGAGCTCGGTGCGCGCCACGTCACTCTCATCGGTGGCGAGGCATATCTTCGTCGTGACTGGATTGAAATCATCCGGGCGATTCGGGTTGCCGGTATGGTTTGCACGCTTCAAACCGGCGGTCTTCATTTAAGCAAGGTTCTTATCACTGAGGCCGTAAGGGCTGGTCTTCAAGGTATCGGTGTTTCAATCGACGGCTTAGCTGACCTTCATGATCGTTTGAGGGGGGTCGAGGGCTCATTCGACGCTGCAATTGCCGTAATCCGTGAGGCGCGGGCACAAGAGCTCTCCATAAGTACAAACACTCAAATTACCTCGTTAATAGTTCCACAACTGCGCAAACTCATGCGACGCCTTATTAAGGCGGGTGTAGAACACTGGCAGCTGCAATTGACTGTGGCGATGGGTCGGGCTGCGGACAATCCCGAGATCTTATTGCAGCCTTATGAATTGCTTGAAGTGATGCCGCTGTTGGCAGATCTATATAAAGAAGGTGTCAAGAAGGGCATCCTTATTCAGCCGGCGAACAATATTGGATACTTTGGTCCGTACGAGTCGTTATGGCGGGGCAACGGTGATGAGAGAGTGCACTGGGTAAGCTGCAATGCTGGACAAAACACGATAGGTATTGAGGCTGACGGTACTATCAAGGGGTGCCCCTCTCTGCCTACGTCCCCTTATTCCGGCGGCAACATTCGCGATATCTCCCTGCGAGACATTTGGGAATCAAGTCCAGAAGTCGGCTTCACACGAAAGCGAACCACGGATGACCTGTGGGGATTTTGCCGGTCTTGCTACTACGCGGATATTTGTCGTGGAGGCTGCACGTGGACTGCTCATGTGCTGTTTGGCCGAGCGGGTAATAATC
>Ga0207676_10003639_pt1 | contig 10907 bp, 6 predicted proteins | sample KBSSwiS72_FD_184307 | JGI IMG/M metagenome (GOLD analysis project Ga0207676, IMG submission 184307) | Switchgrass rhizosphere microbial communities from Kellogg Biological Station, Michigan, USA - KBS Switchgrass S7-2 (SPAdes) (version 2) | ecosystem: Host-associated > Plants > Roots >... | reverse complement strand
GATCACATCGGTTTCTCGAAATGTGGAAGACAGCAGCTTCGCGGTTTCGACGAGGAAGACTGAGCCCGCGCTGTGACCCAGTGTGTCGTTGATGACTTTCAAATTGTCCATGTCCACGAAGAGAACACCGAATGGCAGGCGCGATCGAGCTGCGAGGCGGTAGGCCTGTTCAGCGAAGAGATTGAAGCCGCGGAAGTTGTAGAGGCCGGTGAGTTCGTCGCGGAGGTTCAGCTGCTGGACTTCTGACTGCATGCGAAGGATCAAACGCGAAAGGGCGAAGAGCAGAACGAAGGAAATGAGAGTCGCGGAGGAGGAGAGAATCGCAGTGGCGTAGCGGGCTGGAACGAGATGAGAATCAAGCACGCGGGCCCTGCAGATCTCGCGAATGATCGGCAACGAGAGCAGAATCGGCGCAACGATCCGCGCGACCTGACCCTCGATTCCGCCAGAGAGCAAGAAAGAAAAGACACCGTGCTCGGCGCGGCGGAGAACTGCAGTCAAGGTGAGGAGCGCGAGACAGGCGAGCGTAGGGATTTTAATCGGGCCATAAACGGAAGAGCCGGGGACTTGCACCAGCCCGAAAAGGAATTCGGAGAAGAGGACCAATACGATGAAGGCGAGCAGACACGCGAGACCATCGGCGATCTGACTCAAGGGCGAGCTGCTTGTTCGAAGAAGAAAAATTACGAGGCCGAGGAGTAGAAAGGCGAATGGCGCGAGAGAAACCTGTCCGATCTGCGGATCTCCGCCGGAAAGGCTGGGACTGGAGGCGTGGAGACCCAGAGCAACAGCGGCAATGATTCCGGTTATGGCACCGAGAAGGTGACCGATGTAGCGGAGCCGTTCGGTTCTTCCGCTTTCCAGCAAGAAGAGCGCAACCGATGCGCAGAGCGCTGCCAGAGCGGACGATGGCCGCATGTGGAGCAACGGTGAGGGCAGAAACTGTTCGATCGAAGCAAATAGCGAGGCGAGGACATTGAGGAGCGCAATCTGGATCGAAATGATGAGGGAGATTTGCTCGAGGAAGAAGACGCCGTGACGCAGCTCGTGGTTCGGCTCGTGAATATTCAATACCCGAAATGGCATGACAACAACCCGAACGCACGCAAAAAGGGCAAGAGCGTCTCAGAAGAGAGTTTTATGGTTTTAGCCTTCCCTTGCTTATAGCAGCTTGCATCACGTTCGATGGTGCAACTTTCGTAGGAGTGTACAGATGGGTTCGTGAGAGCGGGTTCGAATGGCCGACTATGCTGAGCAATCATCGAAGGACGGCGGGCGGTGCTTCGAAGTTCGAGAGCTCACGGAAGAAATCGTCGGAGAGTTTCAGGGATGCGGAGGCGATGTTGTCTTCGAGGTGGGCGACGGAGGATGTGCCGGGAATGGGAAGCATCATGCGGGAGCGGGAGAGGAGCCAGGCGAGCGCGACCTGCATGGGAGTGGCGCTGAGTTCAGCGGCGATACGGTTGAGGAGGTCGTGGGCCTGGCGATTCTGGCCGAGGGGAGCCCAGGGGATGAAGGCGATGCCGAGTTTTTCGCAGTGGTCGAGGAGGTAGTCCCACTCGCGGTCGGCGAAGCTGTAGCGGTTCTGGACGGAGACGATGGGGACGATTTTGCGAGCGCGCTCGAGGTGTTCGAGGGTGACGTTGGATAGGGCAACGTACTGGATTTTTCCGTGGGAGCGCATGTCGGCGAGGCACTCCATGGAGGCGTCGAAGGAGACGGCGGGGTCGGGGATGTGGAGCTGGTAGACGGCGATGCGGTCAACGCGGAGGCGCTTGAGGCTGCCTTCGACGGCTTCGCGCAGGTGATTGGGGCTGGCGTTGTGGATCCACTGGGCGGGACCGACGCGTTGCCATCCGCCCTTGGTGGCGACTACGAGATCGGCTGGGTAGGGATGGAGGGCTTCGGCGATGAGTTCTTCGGAGACGTTGGGGCCGTAGGAATCGGCGGTATCGATGAAGTTGACTCCGAGTTCGACGGCGCGGCGGAGAGTGGCGATGGCGGCATCGCGATCGGCGGGCGGTCCCCAGATGCCTTTGCCGGTGATGCGCATTGCTCCGTAGCCGAGCCGGTTCACGGTGAGTTTGCCGAGAGAGACGGTTCCGGCGGTGGCAGCGGGCCTGGCGGGAGAGGCTGGGGGCATGAGGACTCCTGTTGACTAGGATGTGGGGTGGCGGGATGGGGGCGCAAGGGGGAAAAACAGCTATTAGCTGCTAGCCATTAGCTTTTAGCTCGATTGTTGCGGACGGGATGGATGCGGCGCACGTCTTCCTTGAGGAAAAGCAACTGCGGGCTGATTCGCTGCGGTCGCAGGCTCGACCTTTGGTCGAAATGACGGCCGTTTTTGCGACGAGAGGAGTACCGGCTGGATCTGCACCAGCCGAGACGGAGCGGCTGAATCTTGCAGGGTGAGGGCACGTCTAAAATCAATAGAGATGGCAGATACGCTTTATTTGAGTTTGTGGTACCCGAATTTGCGGTTGGCGGGTTTGGCGGAGAAGCTGACGGCGGTGCTGAACGCGTTTGCAAAGCATGGCGGGGGGGCGCGGGTGTATTCGGCGACGGTGTGGCCGGTGAGTTGGAGCGAGACGCCGGTTTTTCAGCGGGTGTATGGATACGGCGAGCGCGGTGCTGAGCCTCGGTTGACAGTGGAGGACGCGCTGGAACTGCTGCACGAGGACTATGCGTACGAGTTCCAGATTGAGTGGTCGTTGTGGGAATTTGAACCCCAGGGACAAGGACCCGTCGCCGGGAAATCCGAGTTGGAGATAGCGGGCAGCGGCCTCGATGCGCGCTGGGTGAGGGAGCCGCGGCTGCTGCGTGTTGTTGGATACGGGCCGTTATTTGATGCCGGAGCGTATGAGCAGGACGGACATGTCCGGATTGACTTTGGAAGCGACGCGGCATTCCTGGATGAGGAGATTGAGCTCAATCCCGATACGGCGAGACACGTGGAAGAGAATGTGCGGCAACTGGTGGATTTGACGGCAGCGTTGGAGAAGGAGTCAGGCGCGACGGCACGGTTGCTTTGGAGCGAGCTGGGCGAGAGCCTTGCGCAGAGGCTGGCGGCACGTCTGGGTATGACGAACTGAGAGGAACGGTGCGCTTCACGATCGAGCGGCTGCGTACGTTGGTGCTGGTGGCTGGAGTGCTGCTGGTGATTGCGCTCGGGGTGTTTCTGGGGCTGGGGAAATACAGGAACCGATTCATCCGAAAAGATCTTCCCCATGCCCTAGGGCTCGGGATTCAAGAAGAAGCGAATGGGTTTGTTTATACGCATGAGGTGCGGGGACACACGCTCTACCGGATTCGCGCGTCGAAGCAACTGCAATTGAAGAAGGAAGGGAAGGTCTTTCTGCAGTTGCATGATGTTTCGATTGAGCTGTACGCCGAGGATGGGAGCCGGGTAGACCGGATCGAAGGGGGCGAGTTCGAGTACAACCCGGGTGTTGGAATCGCGAAAGCGATGGGGCCTGTGGAGATCACGTTGATGAAGCCGACGGTGCCTCCTGCGATTGCGCCGAATGCAAAGGCGGAGAATGCACTGGGGTCGAAGCAGATGCCGGAGAAGCTGGCGTCGGCGGCGCAGTCAGCAGCGAGTGGCGAGATTCATGTGAAGACCAGCGGACTGATTTTCAACCGCGAAAGTGGAGAGGCTTCGACCGAGAACAAGGTGGAGTTCTCGCTGACGCAGGGAAATGGCAGCGCGGTGGGAGCGAAGTACGACGCTCATGACGGCGTGCTGGTGCTTGACCATGACGTGGAGCTAAGTATCGAGCGGGGCGCTCAGCCGTTGAAGATGTTCGCGCGGCACGCTGAATTCAATCGCGATGACCAGGCATGCACGCTGCGGGCGGCGACCTTGCGGTATGGCAACAATGCCTCGAGCGCGGAGACAGCGAAGATAACCTTTCGCAATGATGGTTCGGCGCAACGGCTGGATGCAATGGGTGGCATTTCTGTGACAACGCTGACGGGCGGGCGGCTGTCGGCGCCAAAGGGAACACTGGCTTTCGATGAGCACAATGAGCCGCTGCATGCGCGCCTGGAAGGCGGCGTGTCGATTGATTCAGATCGAGACGGACGGAAGGTTCATGGCGGCGCGCCGTCGATGGAACTGGTGTTCGCGGGAAAGGGTGTATTGCGGAGCGCTCACCTGGAGAAGGGCGTGCAGATCGAGAGCGACGAGACGCAGGGGACAACGAGGGCGCACCGTGGCTGGACATCGCCGGTGCTGGATATTGCTTTCAAGGAAGCCGGGAGGGGGAAGGTCGAACCCGCTTCGATGCATGGAACGGACGGCGTGGTTGTGACGGCGTTTACACAGCGCGGGGGTAAGGCGGCGATTCCGGAAAGGCTGGTTGCGGACGATGTAACGGGGGAGTTCGGGCCGCATGGGGCCCTGACCGGGTTCAGAGGCCACGGTCATACGACGATCACGCAGAGCACGGCGGCAGGGGTGCAGCAATCGACCAGCGGTGATGACCTGGTTGCGCATCTGGGTCCGGCGGAGGGAACCACGGGAAAGAACGGGCAGCAGGGCGGAGTGCAGATACATTCGGCGACAGTGGACGGGCATGTGGTCCTGGTGCAGCAGCCAGCGCCGAAAGCCGGGGTAGCGCAGGCTGCAGTGCGGGCGACGGCAGGCCACGCGGATTACGGGCAGGGAGGGCAGTGGCTGCACCTGACTGGAAACCCGCGGGTGACTGACGGTGGGCTGGAGCTCTCCGCGGACAAGTTGAATGTATCGCAAGAGTCCGGCGATTCTCTGGCGCAGGGGAACGTGAAGGGCACCTGGAAGGGGGATCCGAAGCGAAGCAGCGCAGGCGGTCAGAGTATCGATCTCGGAGCAGGAGGTCCGGTGCATGCGGTAGCACAAGAGGCGGAGCTGAAGCGATCGACCGGGGCGGCAACGTTCAGAGGGAACGTCCGGTTGTGGCAGGAAGGGAATTCAATTGAAGCGCCGGTGGTTGTGCTGGACCGGACGAAGCAGACCCTGATGGCGCAGACTTCCAGTGCAAAGACGCCGGTGCAGGTTGTGCTGGTGAGCGCGATGGCAGCGATTCCGGGGCAGCAAGCGAAGCAAAGCGATCCTTCCGTCATCAGAGTGACGGGGGGAGAGCTGAGGTATTCGGGCTCGGAACGGAAAGCGGTGATGCGGTCGGGTGCGGCGGGGGTGGTTGTGGCAAGCACTGCAGACGCGAACACGAGATCGAACGAGGTTGAGCTGGTACTGCTGCCGGCAGGAAATCATGCGCGTAATGTGGGGGCAGGGGGGCAGGTGGACCGTATGACTTCGCAGGGACATGTGGAGGTGGCTTCAGCCGGACGTCGCGGAGTCGGCGAAAAGCTTGTCTATACGAATGACACGGGTGATTTTGTTTTAACTGGCACGGCCAGTGCGCCGCCTCAATTAATTGATCCGGCGCATGGTACGGTGACAGGGCAAGCTTTGATTTTCAACAGTCGCAATGATAGCGTCAGAGTCGACGGCGAGGGGCATAAGACAACGACGATGACGACTTCGCCGAAGTAACGGAACAAGGGGCCGCGAGCATGACGGGCCCGAGAGTTTGATGGACACACTGATCGCTGAGGGAATCGGCAAGACATACAAGGGGCGCCAAGTCGTAAGGGGAGTGACCCTGAAGATTTCGCGCGGCGAGGTCGTTGGCCTGCTGGGGCCGAACGGCGCGGGGAAGACGACGAGCTTCTACATGATCGTGGGGCTGGTTCCGCCGGAGACCGGACGAATTTTGGTGGATGACAACGATATAACGCACGTGCCGATGTACCTTCGAGCGCGCAATTTTGGAATCAGCTACCTGCCGCAGGAGCCGTCGGTGTTTCGCAAGCTGACGGTGGAGGAGAACATCCTGGCGGTGCTGGAGGCGCAGGCGCTGGACACGCGCGAGCGGAAGACGCGGGCGGAGCGGCTGATTGCGCAGTTGAACCTGGGGCACATTCGAAGCACGAAAGGGTATGCGTTATCGGGCGGCGAGCGGCGGAGGGTGGAAATTGCGCGATCGCTCTGCATCCAGCCCAATTTCATTTTGCTGGATGAGCCGTTCAGCGGGATCGATCCAATTGCAGTGGCGGAGTTGCAGAAGATTATTTTCGATTTGAAATCGAGCGGGATTGGGATTCTGATCACCGATCACAATGTTCGGGAGACGCTCAGCGTGACGGACCGCGCCTACATTATTTCGGAAGGTCTGATTTTCAGGGCCGGGACCCCGCATGAACTGGGGAATGATGTCGAGGTGCGCAGGATCTACCTGGGTGAGGGGTTCTCGCTGAATTGAGACTGCGGCTAGCTCGTAGCTGTTAGCTCTCAGCTTCGGTGTTGGAGACCAAAGCTGCGATCGATTCGGCTATGACGCGTCCACTTTATCCCCATCCCACCCATTCTGCAAAGGCGGCAGAATGAAGGGGCACCGCGCGATGCTCCCATAAGAACAACAGGTTAGGGGCATTTTGCCGTAAAGAGGTTTAACACGTTAGCGGGTGCATGGAACCTGCTACCCGATTACACTAGTGGGTAGTCCTAAAGGGAATCGAGTTGGTCGAATGGCGCTGCTGCAACCCAGACTGAATTTGAAGGTGGCACAACGCCAGGTCCTCACGCCGGGCCTGATGCAGATGGTGAGCGTTCTTGCGCTCAACAAGCTCGAGCTGAAGGAGATGATCGATGCCGAGATGGTGGAGAACCCCGTCCTGGAAGAGATTGACGAATCGGTTCCAATGCTGGATGAGGTGGCAAGCAAGCAGGAGCAGGACCTGCTTCCGGAGCGGGTGGACGGGCAGGCGGATGCCACGACCGAGCCCAAGGATCCATTCGCCGAGATTGATTTTGGGTCGTACTTTCAGGAGTACCTTGACCCGGGCTATCGGACCCAGCCGGAGTACGAGGACAGCGAGAAGCCGTCGTTCGAGAACTTTCTTTCGCAACCTACTACGCTCACCGATCACCTGGCGTGGCAGCTGGGAGCACTGACGCTGGAGCCGGAGCTGGAGATTGCGGCCGAGTTCATCATCGGCAATCTGGATGAAGACGGGTACCTGACGGTCAACCGGGATGAGCTGATCGAGGCTTTCGCACAGTTTCCGGAAAACAGGGATAAGGACAGAGATGCGCTGGGCGGACAGGTTATGCGCGGTATCGACCTGGTGCAGCACCTCGACCCTGCCGGAGTGGGCGCGGCAGATCTGAAGGACTGCCTTTTGATCCAGATTGCGGCGCAGAAAGTGGAGTTGAAGCACGTTTACGCCAAGCAAGATGACGAAGGGGACGAGGATCTTGCCGATAATCTGAGGGCGGAAGCGGATGCGAAGCTCGAGGAACGACGCCGGTCGATGGAGATTGCCGCGCAGATCGTGCAGAGCCATTTGCAGCTACTGCAGAAGCGGGATGTGAAGGACCTGGCGAAGGCGCTGCATGTGAGCCCGGAAGAGGCGCATGCCGGTGTGGAGTTTATCCGAACGCTGGAGCCTCGTCCCGGAAGACTGTACAACCGCGAGCAGACGAGGCTGATCGAGCCGGATGTGGTGTTCACGAAGCGGGGCGGGGAATGGGTGGTCTCGATGAATGAAGAAGAACTGCCCAGCCTGCGATTGAGTGCCCGCTATCGACGGATGTTGACGGCGCAAGGGACCGAGAAGGAAGTCAAGGAGTACGTTAAGGAGCGGTTCCGGTCTGCGATGCAACTGATGCGCAACATCGCGCAGCGCAAGAGCACAATTCTGCGGACGTGCGAAGTGATCGTGCGGCGGCAGCAGGATTTTCTCGATCAGGGAATCGAAGCGCTTCGGCCAATGATGATCAAAGAAGTGGCGGAAGAGATCGGGGTTCATCCGTCCACTGTGAGCCGGGCGGTGGCGAATAAGTACGCGCTCACGCCTCAGGGAGTGATTGAGCTGCGGTTCTTCTTCTCAGAGGGTGCGAATGGGCCGGAAGGCGCGGATACTCCGCTGCTGCTGCTGAAGCGAAAGGTGCGGAAGCTGATCGACGATGAAGACCCGAAGAAGCCGCTGACCGATGACCAGCTTGCGGCGGAGCTGCAGCGCCAGGGAATCCAGCTGACGCGCCGGACGGTGGCGAAGTATCGCGAGGATATGAACATTCCGTCGACGCACCAACGGCGCAAGCGGGACGAATAGGCGCTGCCGGAGCGCAGCAGACGAGGATCGGATCCGCTCCGCTGCAGCAAGGCGGTTATGGGAACATTTCAACCGTTTCAGACTCTTGTCTTTTTGTTGCAATCGGCTTCCCCCAAGCCGTACCATCACATCACCACGTAAGTTCAAGAGCCTGCTCGCTTTCCCCCCGTTCGTGATGGCATCAGAATTGTGCAAGTGGATTCAGGATGCGATGAGGTCATTTCGTGCCTGTGCTGAAGACAAGTTTTTCTGAAGGCGAATTGATCGCAGGCAATTACCGCGTGCTCTCGATTGCGGGCTCGGGTGGGATGGGTGTGGTGTACAGGGCGCGCGATGAGCGTCTTGGACGGACAGTCGCGCTGAAGTTTCTGCCCACAGATCTGAATGCAAGCGAGAAGGAAAAAGAGCGCTTTCTTCGGGAGGCGCGGACGGCGTCGTCGCTGGATCATCCGAACATCGGAGTGATTCACGGAATCGATCAGACGGAGGACGGGCTCACGTTTATCGTGATGGCGTTCTATGACGGTTCTTCGCTCGCGCAGCGGATCGCAAATGGGCGGCTGAATATTCATCAAGCGATGGGGATCGCGCGGCAGATGGCGCTCGGCCTGGGCGAAGCGCATTCGCAAGGGATCGTGCACCGCGATGTGAAGCCTTCGAATGTGATGTTGACGGCATCGGGGCTGGTGAAGATCGTCGACTTCGGGTTGGCGCGAGCCATGACGGAGGCGACGGCATCGCACACGGGAGTGACGGGCACGGTGCGGTATATGTCGCCGGAGCAGGCAATGGATCGCACGGTGGATCAGCGGTGCGACATCTGGGCGCTGGGCGTAGTGCTCGCGGAGATGCTGACGGGCAATTCGCCGTTCCATGCGGAGAGCATTACGGGGATGCTGTTCGCAATCCTGAACGAGCCGCCGAAGGGGCTGGATACGGTTCATCCTTCGCTACAGCCGCTGCTGTATCGGGCGCTGGCGAAGGATCAAGAGAAGAGATACGGGTCGTGCAAGGAGTTCCTGAGCGATCTGGACGCGGCGGCAAAAGAGATTCCGGCGGATGTGGTCGGTGCAGAGGCCACGCAGAAACTGCCAACCTCGATGCTGGGCGGACGAACGAATGCGCAGACGAAGCGGCTGATTGCGGAGGCATCGCGGACTGCGTGGGGACCGGCGAAGAGCCACAGATCGCCCTTGAGGAATTGGCTGCTGGGAGCGCTTGTGGTGGTGCTGGCTGTCGGGCTGGCAGTGGGGTTTATCACTCCGTTGCGGGAGAGGCTGGTTGCGCTGCTGACAGGTGCGCCGAATGAGAAGCATGTGGCTGTGCTGCCGTTTGACAACATCGGAAGCAATCCTGAGAACGCGGCGCTGGCCGATGGGTTGATGGAGTCGCTGGCAGGAAGGTTGACAAATCTGGATGTAGGAAATCAGGCTCTGTGGATCGTGCCTACGAGCGAGGTACGGCGGCAGCATGTGACGGATCCGGCGGATGCGCTGAAAAATCTTGGCGCGAATTTCGTGATCAAGGGCGCGGTGGAGCGTAATGGAAACGATATTCACCTGACCGTGAATCTTATTGACACGAAGAACCTGCGCCAGATGGGATCAGCAATGCTGGAAAACCCGGCGGGTGATTTGTCGACGCTGGAAGACGAGGCAATATCGCGGCTGGCGAAATTGATGAACATCACGGTGACGGCCGACATGCTTCGGAACACTGGCGGCCGAGTGAATCCCGCGGCGTATGAGGGATATCTGACTGCGCTGGGATTGATGCAGCGTTATGACAAGCCGGGCAATCTCGATCAGGCAATTGAGTCGCTGCAGAATTCATTGAAGACGGATCCGGGATTTGCGCTGGGGTATGCGCAGATTGGGGAGGCATACCGGATCAAGAGCATCGTGGAACAGAATCGGCGGTGGCTTGTGCAGGCGGAGGGGAATGCCAGGAAGGCGGTTGAACTGGACAATCGCATTCCTTCTGTTTATGTCACATTGGGGCGGATGCATGACTCGGCGGGGAAACACGATCTGGCGCTGGAGGAGTTCAAGCATGCGCTGCAGCTCGACCCGCGCAACGGTACGGCGATGGCGGGGATGGGGCGAGCCTATGAGTTGGCCGGCCGAGCGAATGATGCGGAGGCGTCGTTCCGCAAGGCTGTTGACCTGCAGCCGAATGACTGGGACGCGCACAACAACCTCGCGATGTTTCTGGACCGGCAGGGGAAGTATGAACCCTCATTTGCGGAATACAAGAGGGCATTGGAACTGGCTCCGGACAATGCGCAGGTGCTTTTCAACCTGGGAGCCACCTACATTGATTCAGGACAGGCGAAGTACTTCGGTGAAGCTGAGTCCATTCTGAAGCGGTCGATTGCCATCAATCCGAGTTTTCCGGCGTACGCCAATTTAGGTGCTCTGTACGACCGTGAAGGAAAGTATCAGCAGGCATCAGAGATGACGCAGAAGGCTCTGGAGATGAATGCGGAGAACTACATCGTATGGTCGAACCTGCGTATCGATTATGAATGGCTGAAGCAGCCTGAAAAAGCCGCGGCGGCGCGGCGGCGGGAGATTCCACTGCTGGAGCAGGCGATTCAGCAGCACCCGCGGGATGCCGAACCCTATGCTCAGCTTGCGAATCTGTTTGCGGAAGAGGGACTGCGGGAGAAGGCGATTGCGAATTTGCGAACCGCAGTTGCGCTGGATCCGAATAATCCCAGAGTTCTCGACCAGGGGGCGGACACC
>Ga0207676_10003636_pt1 | contig 10909 bp, 11 predicted proteins | sample KBSSwiS72_FD_184307 | JGI IMG/M metagenome (GOLD analysis project Ga0207676, IMG submission 184307) | Switchgrass rhizosphere microbial communities from Kellogg Biological Station, Michigan, USA - KBS Switchgrass S7-2 (SPAdes) (version 2) | ecosystem: Host-associated > Plants > Roots >... | reverse complement strand
TGCACTGGCCAAGCGACTGCGCGCCGAAAAGCGGCGTGACGATGCAGTACTCGTAAAGGCGTTGCGTAAACCGAGCCGGATCGCATGGACGCTCGACGGCGTCGTTCACGAAGATCCGGCGTCGATCGATCGTCTCGCGGCCGCAATTGCCGAGGTGCAGACCGGCGCAGATCTTCGAACTGCGCTCGAGAGTGTGAAGGAGGCCGTTCGTGCTGTTGCGGCGGCGGGTGCGCGAGTCGCGGTCCGCGCGGAGTACCCGATCGAGCCGAACGTACTCGTCACAGCCGTTCAGGCGATCATTGGCGACGAGAGCGCCTTTGCGGAGCTTCGTGCCGGACGACTCGTCGACGTGCCCGAAGGCGGCGGGTTGAATCTGCTCTTTGCGCTCACGGCGAATCCTGCGTCACCAAAAACAGCCGTGTCACCGAGCCCGCCAACGCCGCCGCCCGTTGAGCCCGTGAAACCCGATCCGCGCATCGCGCTCGGCGCCGAGGCGCGCGCAGAGCTAGATCGTGCCGAGAAGTCTCTCGCTGAGATGCGCGAACAGTCGGACCGTGCAACAGCGTTACTGCGCGACGCCAAAGCAAAGTTCGATGCCGCGGAACGCGCGCTATTGCTCGCTCAGACAGAACTCGAAGCGCGGCGTGACGACGTCGACCGCACTCAACGACACGTTCATTCCACGGCAGCGACTCTCGAAGACGCCCAACGAGCAGTCGACGACGCTCGCCGGCGTCTGGCGAAATTCACCTGAGCGCCGTTCTCAGAGCGCTCGCTTCCCAATCGAGAACAGCGTCGGCGCGTTGGACTAGGCGTGCGCGGGGAACGACACGCGGAACTCCGTCCGTCCTCGCTCGGATAACAGGCCAATTTCGCCGTTGTGGCGGCGCGTAAGACGGCGCGCGATGTCGAGGCCAAGACCGGTGCCCTGACCCACGGGTTTGGTGGTGAAGAACGGGTCGAAGACTTTGTCGTGTAGCTCGAGCGGAATACCCGGACCGTCATCGACCACAGTGACGGTGACGCGGCCGCTGATCGTCGACGCCGTCACCGTTACGGTGCCGCCGGTGCCGATTGCATCGAGCGCGTTGTCGACGAGGTTCGACCACACTTGGTTGAGCTCTCCACCCACGGCGAGCACGGGCGCAAGCTCCGGGTGCGTGTCGAGGGTGAGCGTGGCTTCCTTGGCGGATGCCTTCGCGCGCAGGACAGAAACGGTGTCGCGCAATCCCTGCGCGATGTCGATCGGCTCGATCGCGGCGGCGCGATCCATGTAGGTGAAGCGTTTCACCGCCCCCACCAGATCATGGACCCGTGCGCTCGCCTTCTGCACATCGGAGGCGAGCGAGCGCGCGAGAGACTCGGCCGCGATCCACCGCAAGGCGACGCCGAGGACGTCGGTGCCGATCGTGCCGAGAAGCGTGTCCAGCACCGGCGCCGTCGCGCCCAAGTCGACGAGCGCGGGCGCGGTATCGCGATCGGCGCCGTGTCGCTCGAGCCATTCGATCAGCGCGTCCTCGCGATCGGCGCGTTCGAGCGGCGACTCCGGTGTACGGGCGGTGTGGATGCACGACGCGCGCAGGCTCTCTATGGCTTCGAGTTGCTCGGGGGAGAGGTTGGCCGCTCCGCGTGCGTGCGACGCCTCCACGAGCTCGCCGAGCGAGTCGCCGAGCAAGGCGGCGCCGCGCGCGGCGGCCGAGGCGGGGTTGTTCAGCTCGTGCGCCAATCCCGCGGACAGCTTGCCGAGCGAGATCATCTTCTCGTCCTGCAAGTCGGCGCTGGTGAAGGCGCGCGCGCGGTCGAGCATCACGTGGACGAGCGCCGTGGTCAGTACGGGACACTCGTGCACGAGCGCTGGGAAATGGACGCGGTCCAGATTGATGAACGCGCCCGCCTCCATTCCGATCCCCGCCGCCACGGACAGGTTGACACGCGAGTAGGGGAGGAAACCGGTCACGTCTCCGGCGCGCCAATCGGCGACCCGCTTGGGTCCGGCGCCGCGGTCGATGAAGGCGCTGATGACGCCGGACACCACGATGAAGCATCCCAGCCCTTTCTGCTCGTCCTCGGTGGCTCCGCGCGCTACGATCGTCTCGCCGGCCATGAAGGGACGAAGCGTCGCGCGCGCGGCGACCCACTCGAGCTCCGCGCGCGGAGCGGCGCCGGCGACGCGATGGGCGGCGAGCAGGGCGACGAGATCGGGATGAGATTCGGTGGCCATGATCGAAGCATACCTCCGCGGGCGTAAGGCCGCGAAGGTAACCGCGATCGTTGCCTACTTCCGCTCCAGTGTCATGCGGTGCGTACCTATTGCGGCGGAGGTCCGCCCGCGCGGCCAGCAGGCTTCGGAAACGAGTCGATCAACTCCGCCATGCGCGTCCGTGTCGCCTCGTTCGGCAGGCGGCCGATGCCGCCGCCGATGTCGTCGAGCGCGTGCGACACCTTAGTCGTCCCCATACGGGCCACGGTGACGGCCGGGTGGCTGATCACGTACTTGAGGAAGAACTGCGCCCAGGTCTTGGCGTCGAACTCGTCGGCCCACTCTGGAAGGGGCTTGTTGGCGACGCGCGAGAAGAGGCTCGTGCCACCCGTGCAACTGCGTCCTTGAGCGTTGTTGAATGGGAAGAACGCCATCACGCCGATCTTCCGCTCCCGGGCGAGCGGTAGGATCTGGGTCTCGACGCCGCGATTGCTCACGTCGTAGTCGACGCCGATGAAGTCGATCGGCTCACTGCGCATGAGCGCCTCGAGCTGGGAAGACTGGAAGCTCGCCGAAATCGTCTGCACGCCGATGTACCGGACGCGCCCCGCCTTCTTCTCATCCTTCAGGGCCGCGATGGTTGCGGCATCGGCCGCGACTGGAAGCATGACCAGGTCGATCCGTGGCACCTTGAGCCTCGTTAACAACGAGTCGATGTGCGGTTTCACGAGGCCGGCCTCCGGCGCGGCGTTGCCGGGAGTACCGCGCGTCGACCAAAAGAGCTTGTTCTGAATCCCGAGCTCGTTGGCGGCCGTGATGTGGAACTGCTCCGATGCCGGGTTGACGTGCATCACGTCGTAGACTCTGCCGCCGCTGTCGGCAAACGTCTTGAGGACCTCCGTGAGCGCGGCGTGATCCGCGCACCCCGGGTGGTTGCTGAACGAGAGTCCGACGGCCGGAAGCATCTCACCAGAGGACGGAATGGCGCGCTGAATGAGCTTTCCACTCGGCTGCCGCAGTGCCTGAAGTGCGCCGGAGCAGCTCCGGAGTGAGCGCCAGCGTGGCGCCGGCACCGAGGGACCGGCCAAGCCATTCACGACGCGAGATCATACGGTCTCTCCTTCGTGGTTGATCGTTCGTCCTTGATCCGCACGCAGCCGAAATCGTTGGCCTTATTCAGCGCGCAATGCCTCCGTCGGCTGCACACGCAACGCGCGCATCGTCGGGACCACGCAAGCGAGCATGCAGACGCCGAGCATCACGATCGCGTAGCCGCCCAGAAGCACAACCTCGGCAGGCGTCAGCACTCCGCCCACCCCCGTCCCGCGGAATTGCGTTGTGTTCCCAACGCCGATCGACGCGACGAAGATCAACACACTCCCCGCGATCACGCCCAGGCTGACCTGCGTCAGCGGGCGCCTGAAGATCGACGTGATCACTCGGCGCGAGCTCGCACCCAGTGCCACGCGGACCCCGATCTCACGCGTACGGCGAGCGACGATGTACGCCAGCACCGCATAGATACCCGCCAGCGACAAGAGCAGCGCGACTGCCGTCATGCCGATGATGATCCGGACCCAGAGACTGTTCAGCCAGATCAACGGCGTCGTCACGTGATCGAGGCGCGTCACCTTCTCGACGCGGAGCGCTCCGTCGACCGTCGCGGCGAGCTCGCGAACACGCGGTGCGAGCGACAGTGGATCGCCGCGACCGTGCACAATGAGCTTGTTGGAGCCTTGGCTTCCCGGAACGACCGGTAGATAGAGGCCCGGCTCTCGCTGAGGCATGGCGGCGCTCGCCAATCCGAGCTCCTTCACCACGCCGACGATCTCGTACGACGGCAGTTGGGCCGCATTCGAGTCGGCTGCGCCCGAGGTGAGACGGACCCGATGGCCAATCGGATTCCGTCCGGACATTACGAGATCTACAAATGCCTGATCGACGATCACGACGCGAGCCTCCTGCGAGAGATCGGCGTTCGTGAACGAGCGCCCCCTCAGCACCGGTGCCTGGAGCACGTCGAAGTAGGAAGGATGGACCCGCGCGGCTGCCACCCATCGGGACGCGATCCCCGGCAGCGACACCACCTCGACGCGGCGATAGCTATGGTCCTCTGCCGGCAACGCGTCGACGAAGGTCACGCCGGTGATGCCAGGCTCCGCCATGAGTCGCTGGCGCAACGCGTCGAGCGAGGCGGTGATCCGCCCTTCGAGCGCGGTGCGCGCCTCCGGTGTCGTCGTTTCGTCGAGCGAACCGTCAATGGCCAGGGTGGCGCCGAGATACTCCTTCGTGGCAAAGCCGGCGTCGTACGACTCGACACGTTTGGTCTCGCCGCGCGCGAGCATCGCGACCGCCGGCAAGGCGACGGTGAGCGCAACCTGCGTGACGATGACTGCCGTCCATACACCGCTGAAGCTCACACCACCGCCGCCGGCAGTACCCGCGCGCAATCGCGTGCCGAGTCCCCGGGTGATCTTCCGCGCCGGCATCACTCCCGCCACCACCGCCCCGATCACCGTGAGCGCGAGCGCGGAGGCGATGGTCATGGGCGAAAGATTGAAGTCGACCCAGAACGGAAGCATCCCGTAGTTCATCTCGATGTACGGGCGCCCCAGGCGCACTAAGGCGAACTGCGCCAACGCCAGGCCGACGACGGCCGCGACGCTGGCGAGCACCAACGCTTCGGCGAAGAGCTGCGTCACGATGCGCCGACGGCTCGCGCCGAGGGCGCTCCGAACGAGAAGTTCCGACTCGCGAGACGCGGCGCGCGCGAAGAGGAGCAGCGCCACCGTGCTGCACACCACGACCATGAGCACGACAACGAAGAAGTAGCTGACCCCCTTAATCGCCAGCATGTCGGTGTTGTTGACACCAAGCTGCGTGTACGGCGTTACGTAGGGCTGAATCTGCGCGTGTGTCGCCGGGTGCTCGACGGCGAGCCGCTTGCCGATCGTCGTGAGCTCCGCTTGCGCGCTCTCGAGCGACATGCCGTTCGCGAGTCGACCGAACACCTTGATGGCAATCCCACGCCGCGGCTCCGCGCCTGCCGCGTTCAAGCGCAGCGGCAACCAGACTTTGTGCGCCATCGGGAACGCGAAATCCTCCGGCATCACGCCGACGACCGTCGCGAAGGTGGTCCCGAGCTTCACCGTGCGTCCGACAATCTGCGGGTCGCGATCGAAGCGCCTGGTCCATACATCGTAGCCGAGCAGCACCACGGGCGTCGCGCCCGCCGCTTCGTCCGACTCGGTGAGCACTCGGCCGAGCAGAGGGCGCTCAGGGTCAATGCGAAACGCAGACGCCGTGATTTCCGCCGCTATCTCCGACTGCGCCGCACCGTCCGCGCCCCTCAGGTTCACGCTTGCATCACGATACGCGCCAAGGTCGGTGATCGACCGCGAGGCGCGCCACAACTGATAATCGTACAGGACGCGATCCTCGTCCTGGCTCGTCTTCCGGTCCCAGTTCTGGATACGGACGATGCGATCGCCGTCCGGCAGTGGGAGCTTCGTGGTCGTGATCGCCCCGAACATCTGGAACGTGACAGCCCCGAACCAGATGCCGAACGCCATCGCGAGCCCGCCGACCATGGTGAGCCCCGGATATTTCACGAGCATGCGGAAGCCCAACTTCAAGTCGAGCGACAGGCCGCTGAACCAGGCCGTGCCGCGGCCGTCGCGGAGCGTTTCGCGATGCTGCTGTACGCCGCCGAACGTCGCGAGCGCGCGTCGTCTCGCTTCGTCGTGACCGACCTTCTGCTCACGCGCGATCCGCTGCGTTTCCATCTCGATGTGGAAGCGAAGCTCGTCGTCGATGCGCGCCTCGGCGGCTCGCGGGGCGAGAAGGCGCAGCCGCGCTCGCGCGGCGTGGAACCATGTCATGGTGGGAATACTCCGGGGTGACGACTTGCGCGGGGCAATTAAGGAACGCCGAGGACGGCTTCGAGGCCGGACGCGAAGCGCCGCCAACTCTCGAGCTCGACGCCGAGGGCGCGGCGTCCGGTTGTGGTCAGTCGGTAGTACCGCGCGCGCCGATTGTTGTCGGTCGTGTCCCAGTCACTGGTGACCAGCCCGTCTTTCTCGAGACGCTGGAGGGCGGGATAGAGCGACCCCTGGTTCACTTCCAGCACTCCGTTCGAGATCTGCTGCACGCGCTGGCTGATCCCCCAGCCATGCATCGGCGCGATGGACAGGGTCTTGAGGATGAGTAGGTCGAGCGAGCCCCGTAGGGCGTCGGTTTGTGGCCGGGAAGGCACGATGAGCTCCGGGCGGTCTTCTGTAGCTGGCTACAGTAGCATATCAAGCGCTCCTGTCGACGTCAAGAGGAGGAGGCCGCTCGAACCTAGAGACACGAAGACCGGTTCCAGCGTTAGGTTGGCACTCACACCCTTGTCGCGGCACAAGTGACAAAACTCCGCCATCTTGCTGTGTTGGTCACGCTCGTCGCGTCAGCCGAAGTGCAGGCGCAGCGCGCTACGGCCACGTTGCGGCACTCGGATCAGTTCTCCGCTGTTCGTTGCGATAGCAGCGTCGCAAAAGCGCTCATGGGTCGGCGTGTCACAGGAGGGCGCGTCGTCGAGATCGAGCGCGCGCACGTGGATATTGGGCTCAAAGATCTCGGTGCCAGCGAGATCACCGACAGCCTCTGGTTCATCACGCGGTGCTCGACAATCCTGCCTGGCGCCCGGCCGGCCAGCCCGTCTATCTGACCGGCGACAGTACCATGCTGCGGACTATTGCAGCGTGGAAAATTGACGAACGTTCGCGACGCTTCGTGCCGATCGATACGGCGGGGCTTCGGTGCGCGCGCAGCGGGATGTTCAGCATCGATGGCGGAATGTAGGTTCTCGCTCCGCGCGTTAGACGGCAGCGACTCCATCTCGGAAAGATGCGCACGGTTCTACTCGCGATACTGATCTTCGGTTGCGCTCCGGCGAGTCCCAACAGCGACTCCGTCGCCGCGGCTCGGTCGCTGTCCCTCGTCGGCACGTGGCGCGCAGCCGATTTCGTCATTCCGACTGCGAGCGATAGCGCCCATCAGCATCCGCTCGGGCGGCCGCCGCGCGGTTACTTGGTCTACGACGCGACCGGTCATGTGTTCTTCCAAATGGCAAAGGGCCTTGCCTTGCTCCCCGAATTGCGCGGGCGCTGGCAGCAGGCCGATTCCGCGACGTTACATGGACTGATGGCGGATGCCGTGGCCTATTTTGGTGAATATCGCGTGGACCGCACGAACGGTCGCGTTGTTCATCGCATCGAAGGGGAGATTCCTCCGAACCTCGGCACCACAGAGGTTGCGACACCGTTCCGGTTGAATGGCGATACGCTACAGCTCGGACGCGACAGCTCCGTCCATTGGCTATTTCTTCGAGTCCACGGCGCCACACCGGGGCCGCCCGAGCGCTGAAGCTGATAAAGCATGCGTTGAATTGTTTGGGCCTACCCTGCAAACTCTCATCTGTTCGCATCGCCAATTCCCATCACTCATTCCGCGGGTCGCTCATGTCGCCGCTCTCGTTTGGAGTCTTGGCCGGTTTGGGATTCGGAGTTTTGGCCATCGCGATGATGCTCCCGCTGCAATTCCCTGACAAACGAGCGGCCCTGCTCGGCGCCTTCATCAATCGGTTCGCCATCGGCCTGTTGATTCCGCTCGTGCACCTACCGATGCCCGCGCTCCTCGGTGGACTCATCGTGGCCCTTCTCCTTAGCCTGCCGGATGCGATCATCACCAAAGCGTTCGCGCCAATTCTTTCCGTCGGCGCAGTCGGCGGCGTAGTCATCGCTTGGCTCGCAACGCATTTCGTCTACGCGGCTGCAGCCTAGATCGGTAGTCTCGCACTCCGGCCGCCAGCTCGAGCGTCGACCCAGATGACGTCCATTCAGAGTCCGTCGCGCGGCTCGACGGCGCTCCGGTACCTCTGGTCTCGGCGACGTTGGGCGTATGGCGCCTACATGGTCGTTGCCGCCCTGCGAATTCCAGCGCGCGTCGGCTTCCGACTCGTTGCGCCGGTCTGCGACGTACGCTTGACGCTCGACAACGCGGCGAGATCAATGACAAAGGTGCCGCACATCGTGTTGTTTGCCGCGTTCTTCGTGATCACCGTCGTCCAATTCGACCAGCTCAGCCGGCGGGCGCTAGGGTGGAGCTTGCTGGCGACAATCGCCCTCGGCCTCCTGGTCGAGTTGGAGGAAGGCGCAACGCGCACGGGCAACTGCCGTCTCACCGATGTCCTACCGGATGTCACGGGAGCCGGCGTCGCTGCCGCGATTCTGCTGGTCGGAGCGCTGCTCGTCGGCTTATCGCGGCGCGTGAGACCGCAAGGGTGAATAGCGACGAATCCTCACCGCGACTTCATCGCGCCGTAATCTCGTGGTGAAGAGAGCCTAACAATGGCAGTGCATTCTGGAGCTCCACGAATCCGGAGCTCTCATCATGCGCTCGCCTGTGCAGGCCGCCCCGAACGTGACGCCCATGGTTGACGTGATGCTGGTGTTGCTCATCATCTTCATGGTCGTGGCACCGAATCTCCTCGACGGATTCCGCGCCGAGCCGCCGAAGGCCGTGAATGTGAAAGACCATCCGCTGGACTCGGCCGACGTCGTGCTGGGCATCGATGCGGCGGGCCGTTATTTCCTCAACAAGCGGCCCGTTCCGGCAGAAGATCTGGGTGGACGTCTGCAGGCCATTTATCATGGTAGCCACCGCGAGCCGATCCTCTATCTCAAGGCCGACCGCGACCTCGATTACTCCAAGGTCTTGGCGGCGATCGACATTGCTCGCAACAATGGAGTCGTCCTCGTTGCGATGGTCACGCAACAGTCGGCGCTCACACGACCGTAGATCTCATACATCTCTGTATGGCAGCTTGACTTCGCGCGCCCGGTCATGGAACGTCTCGCCGTGGACGTGCTGACCACTCGGCGGACATTGGCCGGGTGGCGCAGTCAACTGAATGGAGGCCTCATCACGAGCGGTGGCGGTGGCTTCTCCATTGGCTACGATTCAAACGAGGACGAACACAGCGAACCGCCGGCCTGACGCCAGCAACACTCTCATTGAACGAGTTTCTGCTTGGACATCGTTTTACAATCGCAATGCAGGCGAGCAGCCGTCATCCTAGTCTCGGCGTTTGCGCTGGGACTGCTGTCATCGCGGCAAGGCGTCGCGCAATCGACTGCTGCGGGGGCTTGCAGGACCGATCGTATGCTTTCGACTCTCACCGCAGAGCGCGGACGCGGTTGTCGCAACGAGGTCAGGACACGCCGGTCGCGGCGCACTCACGGGCGCTCTGATTGGAGGGGTCCTCGGTGCGGTGGGCGGATCTTTCTACAATGTCGGTTGCGTGCGTGACCCCTGTAACGCGAGTCGCCTGCGTGCCGGTCTGATAATGTTATCCGCCGGTGAGGGCGCCGTCGCCGGTGGATTGCTCGGGAGTCTCATCGGTTGGGCGTGGCCGACCGGTCGACCGTAGTCCGCGGTCGCGCTTTATTACGTGAATGCTGCCTCGCGATCGCTTCCGCCTCTCGGCGAGTACGTCGTCGCTGATCATCCTGGCCGGCATCACCGCGTGCGCAACACTGCCGCGACGCGACGGCCTGCGCGACGCCCACCTTGAACGCCTTTACTTCGGACGGAATATCGGCGACACGGCCGTCGTGAGTGACTCCGCTTGGGCCATGTTTGTCCGCGACGTCGTCACACCGAGCTTCCCTGAAGGCGCGACAGTGTGGGACGCCGCCGGTCAGTGGCGCGCTCCCGACGGCACGGTCGTTCGAGAGCGAAGCTTCGTCGTCGAGTTGTTGCATCTCGTGACTCCCGACGTCGAGCGCCGGGTTCAGAGCGTCATGGACGCGTATAAGCGTCGCTTCGCGCAGCAGTCTGTCCTGCGCATGGTGACGAATGTCCGAGCGAGTTTCTAGCCGTCCTGTCTACAGCTTCTTCAAGGTGGCGTGATTGCCCGCGTTGTCCCGCCGCAGCTCGGTCACGGGGCCGCGGTCGCCGTTCGCGCGGCGGAAGGTGATCGTCGTGTTGTCGTCGGAGTAGAACGTGAGTCCTCCGGCCCAGGCCAAGGGTTGCGCGCGCCCGCCAACGGGTCCGATCGCGAGCCCCGCGTCGGTCTTTGAGACCTCGATCGTGACCGTCCCGATTCTCGCGCCGTTGACCGTCTGGTATTTGCCGACGAGGTCCGTGGCGTCGCCCGTGTAGTGCGTCACCGTCGGCCGAGGGAGGGGAAGTACCTGCGCGGCGAGGAGGAAGCTCACGCCGCCCGGCACGAGATTCGTCGGCGACGTGTTCATGAGGACGACGACGGCCAGCTTTCCGTCGGGATACCACGCGACATCGGAGCGGAAGCCGGGCGCTGTGCCGCCATGCCCGATGTACTTCATGCCGCGGTATTCCTCGCCGACCTTGATGCCCATCCCATACTGCAGCTTCGTGCCGTCGTCGAGCGTCGCTTGCGTCGTCATCTCGGCGTACGACTTGGGCGAGAGCACTCTGCCGCCGTGAAGCGCCTTGGTCCAGGTGATGAGATCGCCCGCCGTGGAGCAGAGCGCGCCCGGAGCGAAGACCCAGACATAGGACACCTTCGGTGCGCGGCGGATGACGCCGTTTTGCAGGTTATAGCCGTGCGCGCGATGCGGGATGTTCGCGTCGCTGTCGCAGTACATCGAGCGCTTCATCCCCAGCGGGTCGAAGATCTGTTTCTTG
>Ga0207676_10003620_pt1 | contig 10927 bp, 6 predicted proteins | sample KBSSwiS72_FD_184307 | JGI IMG/M metagenome (GOLD analysis project Ga0207676, IMG submission 184307) | Switchgrass rhizosphere microbial communities from Kellogg Biological Station, Michigan, USA - KBS Switchgrass S7-2 (SPAdes) (version 2) | ecosystem: Host-associated > Plants > Roots >... | reverse complement strand
GGAACATGCGGGAGAAGTTATCAGGACTCGGGTTTCGACGGCTTCGACGCGCTCGTCCGACCGTCCCGCGAAAACACCGAGGGCCCGGTCTCCCGGGCCCTCGTGGAGTCTAGGAATCGCCCGCCGTCATCGTCGAGAGACGAGGAAGCCGGCGGCCGCCAGCAGCCCGGCGAGGAGCATCAACATCCCGGCCGACAGCGTCGGGACGGTCGCGGCCGCGACGGCCACGACGATCACACTCGCCGTCGCCGGAGTCGCTCCGAAAGACGCCGGCAGCGTCGCGGTGATCGTGACGGGGCCGCCGACCGATATGCCGTTGGCCGGGAAGGTCGCGGACGTCTGGCCTGCCAGGATCGTCACGGTCACGGGCACCGAGGCGATTCCGGGGTTCGACGAGGTCACCGTCACGATCGTATCGGTCGACTGGGCGATGTTGATCGTGGCGGTCAGGTTGCCGTTGGCGCCGACGACGATCGTCCGGGACGGCGGACTCAGCGCAATCGTGACCTGGGTCGGGCTTCCGATGACGAGCGAGTACGCCTGGGTGCCGACGCAGGTGTTCGCATCCGTCGCGGTGACGGTGAAATTGAACGTGCCGGCCGTGGTCGGCGTACCGGAGAGGAGTCCCCCCGTTGACAGGTTGATGCCGGGCGGGGTCGTGCCCGTGGTGACCGTGAACGCGTACGGCGCCTGGCCGCCCGACGCGGTGATCTGCTGGGTGTAAGGGCTGCCCTGGGTTCCTCCCGGCAGGGTCGGCGGCGCGAGCGTGATCGTCGGGCAGACGCCCGTCGCGCAGGACACGAAGAGGATGCCGCCCCGCTGCAGCGCCGGGTTGCAGAACGTCTGGCCGCCCTCGGTGCAGTCGAACTCGGGGTCGTCGCCGAGGACCATGTACGTCGTCGCGAGGCAGCCCGCCTGGCTCCACTGACGCCGCGCGAACGACGGGTGCTCGACGTATACGGCGGTGACCGCCGCGCCGGCGATGACGTCGCCGACCTGGATGAGCTTCACCGAGCCTCCGGCGAGAGTCCACGAGAATGCGCCGCCGCTCTCGTGGCCTTCGGCGGAGCCGTTCGTATCCTCCGGACCGCTCGACATCCCGGTGACGTACGCGACCTGGTCGGCGTTGTTGACGGTGATCATCTCCGAGGAGAGGGAGCTCTCCGTGGCGGTGACGATGCGGGTGGACGTGGTGCCGTTCCAGAAGTAGTAGGCGTCCTCCGAGCCTCCGGTCGTGAGGCCCGTGAACACGACGTGTCCCGCGTTGTTGATGTCGGTGTACGCCTGGATCGCGTCGATCGCCGACCCGCCCACGACGTTTCCGACGGAGACGATCGTCGTGTTGGTCGAGGGAGGCGTGAAGCGGACCAGGCGGTCGACGCCGCCGACGGTCTGCCGGTAGACGACCTGGTCGGAGTCGTTGATCGAGACCCGCGGCCCGATGGTCCCCGCCGGCGCGCGCACGACCTGGGTCGCGGCGCCGGGTCCCGTCAGGATGAACACGCCCTGGGTGCCGTCGGCGAGATTCAGGACGACGGGCACGTGCCCGGCGGCGTTGATGAAGCCGTCGATGTTCTCGTATTCGCAGCCGGGGCAGAATCCGCCGCCGCCCGAGTTGTCGTCCAGGCCGAAGCCGATGACCGCCGACGGCGGCGTACCGATGGTCGAGCCCTGCTGGACGAGCAGCTCGTTGCCGGGCCCCGAGGTGAAGCGCACGATGCCGTGGTTGTCCTCGTCGCACGCCTGCGGGTTAGAGGCCGGCGCGTAGGCGTCGAAGACGACCTGGCCGGCGTTGTTCATCCCGACCATTGCGGACAGGCCGCAGACGGTCCGTCCGCCGATCGTGGTGCTCGTCGCCGCGATGCGCGTGACGGCTCCGGCGCCCGGGCCGGCCATGATGATGCCGCTCTCACCCTCGTCCTCTCCGTCGCTCCAGATGTATCCCGCGAGCGCGGCGCGGAAGGCGGCGACGCCCGACTCGTTCATCGCCATGAACTCGGCCCACCCCGCGAGCTGGCTGCCGTCGGCGAGCGCGGTGCCCTCCTGCGCGAGGACGGTCTCCGCTCCGCCCGATGCGCGGGAGACGATCTGCATCGGGAGGCAGCCGGTGAGCTCGGCCGGATCGAAGCCGATCGCCGTCCACGTGATCGTGCCGTCCAGGACGGTCGCGCCGATCGCCGTGGGCCACGTCGGCTCCGTGCCGCCGCTCGTGCCGCCGGAGGACTGGAAGTTGAAGCCCCGGAAGCCGTTCCCCTGGTTGAAGGACTGCGTCGGCCGCACGACCGCGCCGGCCGCGAAGGCGGTGCCGGCCAGCCAGACGTTCTGCGCTTCGACGTTCGGGTCGCACGTCGCGTTCACGCCGAGGAAGTTCTTCGTGTAGAGGACCGTTCCCGCCGCGTTGATCACCATCGACGCGCGCCCGACATAGGGCGGCGGAGCCTGCCCGTCGGTCGCGGAAGCCGCGGGCGCGTTCACCGCGCCTGGCGCGGGACGGTGCTGCTTCTTCCAGGCCTCGAAGAGCGATCGCCGCTCCTCCGGCGTGCGTGCGAGGGTGAAGGCCGGGCGACTGCGACCGGACTCGAGCCCAGGTCCCTTGCCCTTGCCTTTGCCCGCCGCGGCCGCGCCTGCCGGTGTGAGAAGAGCCGCGGCGAAGGCTCCGGACACGAAGAGGTTTCGCAGGAAGGAAAACGAAACTTGCCGTGAGAGCATCTCGACCTCCGCCTCGAAGAGGAGAGAACCCACCCGGGGGAAGGACTACCGTGAGGCTAGATTATTACGAAACCGGCCCGTTGTAACCGGCGGTCAATTTTTCTTGCCTTCTATTTCTCGGCGATGCCGACGTCCGGTTCCTTCCCCTCGAAGGAGACGCCCTCGATCCGCCGGCCGGCGTCGGCCGCCGGGAATCCCCGGATCCTTCCGAGGTCCCCGCCCTCCAGGTCGATCCCCGGGACGACCCGGGATCGCGGCGAGTGCGTGGCGAGCCAGGCCGCCGCGGTCACGCGCTCGCTGCCGATGACCCCCTGCAGGGCGGCCGGCGCGCCGTAGACGTTGGCGTCGAACACGGCGACGGGTTCCGCCGGCAGCAGGAACGCCACGGAGGGCTCCAGCACGAGGTTGTTCGCGACCACGGTTCCGACGGTGCCCGGTCCGACCCGGAACGGCTCGGCGTAGTGGTTCAGCACGTTGTTGACGATCCGCACGTCCCGGCCCGACGCCAGCCCGACCGCCGTGGCGTCGGACGTCAGCCGGTTTTCGAGGTAGTTGCGCAGGACGACGACGTCCGTCGGGCCGGTTTTGCCCGGCGCCCCCGGCCCGCCCGCACCGACCTGCAGGGCGACCGAGGCCTCCATGACCGTGTTGTTCTCGATCCGGACGGCGCGGCAGCCCGGCCCGACGACGATGGCGGAGCCGCCCGTCCGGTCGTCCTCGTCCGGCCGGTAGTTGGAGAAACGGTTTCGCGTGACGGTCGCCCCGTCGCAGCTCTCCAGGTCGAGGCCGGGTCCGCGGTCGTTGTGGATCCGGTTGCCGGCGAGCGTCAGGCCGCGGGGCGCCGGGCCGGTCCCACCGCCGGCGGTCACGGAGGCGGCGCGATTGTGGTGAATGTGGTTGTTGACGAGGGTGACGTCCGCCGTGCCGCTCTCCACGCGGACCCCTTTCGACTGGTGGATGTGGCAATTCGAGAGCGTGACCCGGGACGCCCCCGCGCCGATGACCAGCGCCGGGCCCTTGCCTTCGTAGATGTGCGTCTGGTCGACGGCGACGTCGTGGGTGCCGTCGCCTTTGACGACGAGGCCCGGTACGTCGGAATCGAGCAGCGCGATCTGGACCTCCCAGAGCTGCCAGTGCGCTCGCTCGACGGTGAGGACCGCTCCGGACCCGTCGGACTTCAGGAAGGCGTGGCGGGCGAAGACCTGGATCGGCGCGTCCGCCGTGCCGCTTCGGCACGATCCTCCGACGCGAAACGCCCCGGTGTAGATGCCCGAGGCGATCACGAGGCGGTCGCCGGGCTCGAGCGCGCAGAGCGCCTGCTGGAGGTCGCGCCACGGGTGCTCCAGCGTGCCCTCGCCCGGCGCCGCCGCCTCGGCCGACGCGAAGCGGGTCCGCTTCGCGTCCGGGAACTTCGGATCGTAGGGCCGCCTCTCCGGGAACGGGCGTCCGTCGAGGAGGACCGGCCGCTCGCCGCCGAGCTTGTCGGGCTCTCCCGGCGCGTTCGACTCGACCGCCTCCTTCTCGGGCGACTGCTGCGGCGGGGGGAACTTCGTCTCCGTGTCGAGGGGCGTGGGCCGGGGCAGGCGCGCGCGGATGTCTTCCGGATTCTCGGCCGGGTTGTGGGTCGCGCTCGCCCCTCTCGGAGTCGGAGTTGGAGTCGGGGGCGGCGCGGAAGGCGCCGGGCCCTTCGCGCAGCGGAGGCTCGCCACGAGGGCCGCCACGGCGAGTCTGGCGCCGATGCTGCGCGCCCTCATCGCTCGGCCACTCCCAGGTCGGGCGCAGCGCCCCGGAACTGGAGGCCCGGCACGGCCTTGCCGCGGTCCACCGTCGCGATCCCCGAGACGCGTGCGAGGTCGCGCTGCACGACGCGAACTCCGGACTTCAGCTGTGTGTGCGGCATGGTGCCTCTCTCGAGAAAGCGCGAGAGCGCGGCGGTCTCGCCGCCGACCTCCGCGGTGACGGGACCAGAAGGCGAGAATACGTTGTAGTCGAAGAGCGTGGCGGCGGACGGGCTCTGCATCATCAGGGCGACGTCCGAGACCCGAAGAAAGAGGTTGTTCGCCACGACGACGCGCTCGGTCTGCGGCGGCGCTCCGAAGAGGAGCAAGCCGTTTGCGCATCCGTCCGTCACATTGTTCACGACGCGGATCGCGCTGCCCGCCTCGATCACGAACGCGGCGGCTCCGCGGCCCCCCTCGAGGAAATTTCGCTCCACCGACACGTCCGTGGCCGGCCGGACGGGACCGCCGCCCGGTTCGGCATGGCCGACCGCGATGCCCACCGCGAAGCCGGAAATGCGATTGCTTCGCACGGACGCCCGGTCGACCCGGGCGAGCGCGATCCCCCTCGTGGCCGGGATGCCCGACTGATCGCTCAGGGTGTTGTTGGCGATCGTGACGCCGTCGCCCGCCTCGATCGAGATCGCGGTCGCGCCGTCGTCCCGAATCGTGTTCTCACGGATCTGGAGGTCCCGCGTCTCGGCGTGGTTCGTCTCCGGAGCCCGCGCCCGGATCGATCCGGAGGGATTGTTCGAGAGGTGGCTCCCCTCGACGCTCACCTCGCGCGCGCCGCCCTGGATCTCGACGCCGCACGAGCTCGTACCCATCCGGGTCAGGTGCGTCTTCGAAACGTACGCACCCGTGATGGCGATGCGGGCGGCTTCCGCTTCGACGAGGATGCCGGGTCCGATGCCGTCCGCGACGCGCGCGCCCTCGAGCCGGAGGTCGTGCGCTCCTCGCCCCCGGAAGAGGATTCCCGGAGCCGGAGACTGGCCGAGCCGGGCGTATACGCCCACGAGAAACCAGTGCGACCGGGACACGACCATCGCCGGCGCCCCCTCCTTCGGCTCGAGCGTCGCCTTGCCGTCGAACACGAGCTGGATCGGCTGGCGTTCGTTTCCGTCCACGCAGGACTCGTCGATCGCGATCGGGCCGTACGTGCCGCCGCCCACCCGCAGACGATCGCCGGGCGCCAACCGGTGGAGCGCGGCCCCGAGGTCGTGCCAGGGGCTGGACTCGGTGCCGTCGCCGTCGTCCTGGCCGGGCACGGCGGCGCCCTTGCCGGGAGCGACGAAGAAAGTGCGCCTGGCCTCGGGCAGCCGGAACGAGACCGTGTGGACGGGAGGGAACGGCTTCCCTTCGACGAGGACCGCCTGCTCGACGGGCAGCGCGACCGGAGCGGGTCGGGTCGGCGCGGGCTGCTGGCCGCGCGAGGCGGAGGCCGCCAGCGAGGCGCAGAGTCCGGCGACGCCGATCGCGGGGCGAAGTGAGCTCATTCTCGGCGTGGTCAGCGCGCGGGATCGTAGCAGAGTGAGACGCCGACGGGGCGCGGCTCGTGCGACTCGGCTACTATCCCGGCCCTCAGGAGGTTCCATGCCGAACGTCGCCGTGCGCCGCCTCGCCGCGTCCTTGACCGCTCTCGCGATCCTCGGAATCTTCCCGAGCGCGCTCGCGCAGGACAAGCCGGTCGTGACATATCCGTGCCGGGGTTTCGACGAGCCCATGCAGCGCAGTCCCCAGCAGATTTCGCGCGGGCGCGTGCTGCCGCTGCGCGCGAAGCTCGTGCTGCCGGGCGGCGGGTTCTGCGACCGGAACACGGTCCAGGCGCCGCCCGCGCTGACTCTGAAATTCCGTCCGGAGGGCGGCGCGGAGGTCGACAAGACGGCCGGCATGGAGGTGCGTGACTACGGGAAGGGGAACCGGTTCGTCTGGGACGACGAGGCGCATTGGAAGTTCGACCTCGGCACGGGCAACCTTCCCGACGACGGCGAGTACGTGGCCACGTTCGTGTCCGGCGACGAAAAGGAGTACCACGTCGATCCGTCGTGCTCGATCGTGTTTCACCTGCATGGAGGCGGAGGGAACGAGAAGGAAAAGTGACGCGCGAAGCAGCGTGGAGCGGCGGTCGCGCGTCATCGCTGAGAGCGTCGCGAAGAAGGATCCCAGGCTAACGGCCGGCGCCCGCCGGTCCTACACGTCCGGGGTGCGGGGCTCGACGCGCTTCAGGACCTCGAACGAGTAGTCCACCCGCAGGATGTAGACCCACACCCATAGGATCGTGCCGGACGCATAGCGCACGAAGTTGTCGAGCACCGCGATCGTCACGCATTCCGGCCAGCCGAGCCCGCCCAGGTACAGCCCCGCCGCGAAGCCCCACTCGAACTGCCCGATCCCGCCCGGGGTCACCGGGATCAGCCTCGCGATGTAGCTCGCCACGATCGCCATCAGGAGGATCGAGAAGTTGACGTTCAGGATGACGTGCGTCGAGGTGAACGCCATCGCGATCATGTAGGCGGCGATGTCCTCGAGGCCGAAGGCGACGAGCGACAGGAGGGTGAGCTTCGTGAAGGTCATCGGCCGCCGCGCGAGCGCCCGGAAGGAGTCCTTCACCTCGTCCCAGTGCAGCGGGATGATGGAAGCCTCGGGGAATTGCCGGCTCGGACGGGCGAGCAGGTAGCAGAGACCGAGGATGATCAGCGACCAGAAGATCTGCGCGAGCCACACGGACCAGCCCAGGCCGAACGGTCCGTACGCGGCGTAGACGACGATCTCGATGACCACGAAGAGCTCCGCGAGGAACGCGGCCTGGGCCACGCGCGCGCCCGGCGACCCCTGGCTCTCCATGAAGCGCACCATGCGCACCACGCCCTGGTTGAATGGGAGCAGCCGGTTGACGCCGACCCCCTCGAGGTAGGCGCGCGCGTGCTGCGTGAATGTGCCGCGCACGCCGGTGAACTTGCAGAAGCCGTGGAACTGTGCCGCCTTGATGAGCCAGAACACCAGGAAGATGACCGCGGCGCCCTCGACGAGACCCCACTTGATCGGATCCTGCGACTTCAGGAAGTACTTCAGGTCCGGCACCCCGCGGATGATTCCCGTCTGGGCGTCGTGGTAGCTGACGACGCCCGCGTCGATGAGCACCGACAGGAGCCGCGTGTTCGCGAGGAAGTTCCAGACGCCGGAGGACCAGATCAGAGTCGCGAGCAGGCCGATCCCGAGCAGGTACGAGAAGGTGTAGGACCAGACGAGGTCCACCTGCCGCGGGTCCTCGGCGGAGCCGGGCGAGGGGACCGGGTCGGCGTCAGCGCGTCGGTCGGCTTCCATTTTCCCCTTCCGCCCGCGCGGCGGCCGCTCCCGGACCCTGGTGCCACGCGACGGCGTCGTGGACCGCGGCGTCGAGAGTGTCCGCCATGAAGGGCTTGCCCCGCATCACGACGACGACCTTCTTCATCTGCGGGAGGTGGTTCTGCTGCGAGCGCAGGAAGATCGGCTCGACGTAGAGGACCTCGCGACCGATCGGCAGCAGAGTCGTGTGGCCGCGGATGACCTCGGTTCCTCTCCGGTTCCACCACGAGAAGTTCTGGGAGATGAACGGGTCCTGGTCGATCGCCGCGTCGGCCTGTTCCGGGCCGATGACGTACTGCCCCTTCGGAATCTGCAGCACGACGATCTTTCCGTAGTCGGCGCCGTCCTGGTAGACGATCGGAATGCCGCGCAGGTTCAGCGCCTTCTCCGGCGTGAAGACCATGCCCAGCGAGAACTGGGTGCGCGGCGTCGCGGCGGGCAGCACGCCGTTGCCCGTCTCGAGCATCACCGCGTAGGGCTCCATCGAGAACGTGATCGCCTTGCCGGTGTCGAGGATCGGCCCGAGCACCTCGTCGGCGTCGTCCCACATGTCCTCCATGTTGAAGAAGTACATGGGGTCCTTCATGTGGTAGTAGATGTAGAGGTCGTCGAACTGGATGTGCAGGAGCTGCGGCGGATAGGTGAGCTGCCGCCGCACCGAGTCCGGCATCTTCGACGCCGGGGTGAACAGCTCGGGATACACCTTCTGCCACGCGCGCGCGACCGGGTCGTCCTTGATCTTGTAGAACGTGATCGCGCCCGTCTCCGCGTCGACCGTCGCCTTGATCGAGTCCTCGACGTAGTTGACCCAGCGCGTCGGCCGCGGGAAGGGCGAACGCTCGTCGGACTTGTCGCCCAGCTCCTCGATGAGGCTGTACGGGTAGCGGTCCGTCGTGGTCACCGCGTTGACCATCCAGACGATCCGGCCGTCCGCGACGACCGCGTACGGGTTGGAGTCGTAGAAGAGGAAGGGCGCGATGCGCGCCAGGCGATCGACCGGCTGGCGGATGTAGTGGACGCGCGTGTTCGGCTTGATCAGGTCGGAGAAGACGAGCTCCCAGAACTTGCCGCTGCGCCAGCCGAACACCATCCGCTTCCACAGTGAATCGATGCGGACCCCGGTCTTCTTGTCCTCGGGCAGGAAGATCTCGGCGCGGTCCTGGTCCGTCGGATAGTCGAGCTCCTTCATGCCGTGGACGTTCGAGAACGCCATGGTCGCCGCGCCCTCGCCGTAGTAGACGCGCGGCTCGGGCGTCGCGAGCTCGGGGTACCTGACCTTGGAGGGAATGTCGTAGGAGACGTACTCCGGGCCGCCGCTCGGCGTCACGCCGGCGATCGGCGCCATGACGAGCCCGAACCCGTGCGTGAACATCATGAACCGCTGGCCCCAGTAGGCGAGCCAGGGCACGGGCTCGTAGAGCGGCGTCTCGCGCACCGCGGAAACGAACATCCTCTCCTCGCCGCCGATCGGGTATCGCACGGCGTCCACGTTCAGGAGGTTGTAGTACGTGCGGAGCTTCTGCTCCTGCTGGAAGAGCTCGAGCGTCGGTCCGTAGACCATCGTGCTGCCCTGCGTCTGGAGCACCCGCTGCGCGTGCTGACGATCGATCCAGCGCTCGAGGTAGCTCACGAACCCGGGCCACAGCGGTGCGTTCTTCAGAGTCGCGCTGGACAGGAGCGACTCCGCGGAGGGGACCGGGTCGCCGGGACGGTTCGGCAGGAAGTCGACCTCCTGCACGCCGCCGAGGCGGTACGCGTCGCGCGTCGCGTCGACGTGGCGAGCGATGAACGGGATCTGGATGACCGGCTCGTTCGGCTTCACGAAGAGCCAGTAGCGCACGACCACCGCCGACTTGAACGCGAAGTCCACGACGACGAGGACGAGAGCGACGCGCAGGGCGCGCCGGAGCCGGCCGGGAACCGCGGCGGGACGCGCGATCTCGCGCAACGCGACGAAGATCGCGGCCGTGAAGCCGAGGATCACCAGCGCGGTGAGTGAGATGTAGGTGAGGGTCGAGAAGAACCCGACCACGTCGAGGTACTGCGCGCCGCGCTTGATTTGCGCGGCGTCCGAGTTGTTCTTCAGGAGCAGGTCGTATCGGGTCAGCCAGACGCCCGCGGCGGCGAGGACGCCGAGCATCAGCCACCCGGCGCGGGTCGCCGCCGAGGCGGAGATGGCGACGCGGGAGCGCAGCCGCGACCCGGCCGAAGACGCGCGCCGCGCGCGCGCGAGGTTGGCGAAGGCGATCGAGGAGCACAGGAACAGGAAGACCGCCCACGTGAGATAACGCCAGGCGATCCAGATGTTCGGAAGGTCGAAGGCGTAGAAGCCGATGTCGATCCCGAAGACGGGATCCGTTTTGTCGAAGGTGAACCCCTTCCCGCCGAGCAGGAACTCGGAGTAGTTCGTGGCGGCGAGATAGCCGGCGATCGACGCGGCGAGGAACGCCGCCTTGCGCGCGAACCGCCGCGCGAAGGGCGAGACGTCGTGGAGCCACGCCGGGAGCGCGATGGCCAGCCCGAACGCGAGGAACGCCGGCACGTAGAGCCACGCCCCCATGCGGAAGTTCGTCCAGAAGACGGACTCGACGCCGAGGCTCTGGAACAGCCAGTAGTCGGCGAAGAGGATCGTGATCACGTCCAGCGTGAACAGGGTGACGACGACGCCGGCGACGGTGAGAGCCCGCGACCACAGCAGCGCCGCGGCGGGCGCCTCGGGCAGCGCGATGTCGGGAAGCTCGGCGGAATGGGTCTCCGCCGCGATTCCGGAGCCGATTGCCTCGACGGAACTAGACATCGGTCGTGGCTGTTCCCTCAGATCTGCTGGAAATTCGCGCGGATGCTACCACCGGAAGCGGCGGAGAGGAGGCAAGGAAAAAGACTCAGCGGAGGAACCCGGCGAGGGAGAGCTCCGCGTTCAACACGAGGACCGAGGCGGCGATCGCGGCGAGCGTAACGGGGACCCCGATCTTCACGTAGAGGGAGTAAGGGATCTGTACGCCCCGATCGCGAAGCAGCCGGAACCAGATCATGGCGGCCAGCGACCCGATGGGGAGCATCTTCGGACCGAGGTCGCCGCCGATCAAGGCGGAGAA
>Ga0207676_10003612_pt1 | contig 10938 bp, 18 predicted proteins | sample KBSSwiS72_FD_184307 | JGI IMG/M metagenome (GOLD analysis project Ga0207676, IMG submission 184307) | Switchgrass rhizosphere microbial communities from Kellogg Biological Station, Michigan, USA - KBS Switchgrass S7-2 (SPAdes) (version 2) | ecosystem: Host-associated > Plants > Roots >... | reverse complement strand
GATCGGCTCGATGGCAAGCAGTGGATTGTCACCGAGGAATTCCGCGCCGGTTATTCGGTTATTGGCGAATTCCCCACAAGGGATGCTGCCGTAAATTACCTCCAGACCATCAGTGACGGGGGCCGCCGATGACCCCCAAACAACACTTTCGCGCCCTCCAAATCCGGCTCGAAATAGCCGAGTTCGGAATGGGCATGCCGCTGGACCGCGAGCGCGTGAAGGAACTGCGCGAGCAGGTCGAGCAGGCCCGCAAGGAAGCCGAGCAGGCAGAGCGCGCATTCAGCGCCAACGGTTCTCTCCGTTGTCTATTCCGTCAGGGTGATTGATATGACCGACTACGATCCCGAGCGCGTCGACCTGCGGATCGAAAGCCGCCAGGGCAAGCTCGCCGCCAACGCCGAGGCGATCGAGCGATGGCAGCGCAAGCTGTTCCGCGCGTCGAACGAACTGCAGAAGCTTGTCGCCCAGCGCAAGCGGCTGCTCAATCCCAGCAAGGGCAAGCTCACCTACAAGGGCGAAAACCTCACCGGCATGGGCGGCGGCGCCGTCGACGGCCTCAACGACGAGATACCGCTATGACCAAGAAACGCCGCGGCCGACCGCCCAAACCCAAGCCGCGCAAGCCGATCCGCGTTCGCGAGCACATGCTGCGGCCAATGATCCGTGAAGCATGCAAGACCGGCATGGTCGAAGCGATCGAGCATTGCAGCAACTTCTGGCGCGTCACTGACGGCTACAAAAAATACATCGACCATCAGGTCGCGACCGAAACCGAGGTCCTGCTGGCCGCAGTCAAACAAACACTGCGCGAGGAACTGGATCGCGCCGCCGGCTTTCTGGTCCGCCGTGGGAGGAGGAAATGACTATGAAAAATGGTGTCAGTGGCAAGGGTGGCGTCACCCTGCAGATAAACCAAATGCCCTCTCGGCGCCGCGTCCGGCCCGTCGATAACCCAGACCCTAGCGGCAACCGCCGCCAACGCCGCGCCTATGAGGCAATGCGTCGTGAGGCCGAGCAGACAAACCGGACCATCGACACCTTGGGGCTGATCCTAAACGGCGCCTCACAACCAGCACGACAGGACAAACGAACATGATCCCCAACCCCCAGATGCCGCCGATCGGCCTGCAACAGGTCACGCCGGCAACGCCCATGGAAATGCTCTCCCGCGCCCTGATGTCGGGCGCCGCGCCGGAAACCCTTGAGAAGATGCTGGCGTTGCAAGAACGCTGGGAAAAGAGCGAGGCCAAGAAAGCGTTCGACCGCGCCATCGCCAAGGCCAAGGCCGAAATCCCCACGATCGTGAAAGACCGCGAGGTCAGCTTCGGCACCGGCAAGACATCCTACAAGCATGAGGATTTGGTCGGCATCGCCAAGGTGGTCGTCCCGGTGCTGTCCAAGTACGGCCTGTCGTATCGCTGGCGCACCGAGGTCATCGATAAGCAGATCATCGTGACATGCATCTTGAGCCATGAGGGCGGCCACAGCGAGGAGAACAGCTTGCCCGGGCCGGCTGATACCTCGGGATCAAAGAACCCGATCCAGGCGATCGCATCCACGGTCACCTACCTGCAACGCTACACCCTCAAATGCGCGCTCGGCCTGGCCGCCGGCAAGGATGACGACGCTGTGTCGGCCGGCAATGGCAACGGCCCCAAGCCGCCCGATAAACTCAACGACGAGCAGGCCGTCGACCTAACCAAGGCGATCGAGGATGGCGGCCGCGATCTGGAATGGTTCTGCGCCTATGCCGGCATCGACACCCTGCACGATCTGGCGCCCGAGCGATTCGCCGCCGCGCTCAATTGGGTCAAGGGATTGCCGAATAAGGTGGCCAATGCAACAGAATGATCTGCCCGACGACACGCTGCTGGACAACGTGTTGCTCACTGGGCGCTGCAGACATATCGCCCGCTGGGGAACCCCGGAAATCAAGACTGTAGGCGATCTACGCAAACTGTCTGATGCGGAATTGCTGGCCTATCCCAATTGCGGAAAGATGGCGCTGCTGGAGTTCCGGCTGCTGACCGGACAGCGCAAGCCGGGCTTGCCAAATAACCCATCCGAGCAATCGCTCAAACAGCGATGGGTGCGGGAAGTCTATTACGGGACATGCAATTGCTCGTTCGAAGATTGGCGCAAGGAACAGCGGCGATGATCCAGGGATCGGATGAATGGCTGCAGGCCCGCATCGGCAAGGTCACCGCGTCGCGTGTCCACGACATCATCGCGACAACGCGCAGCGGCGGCTACACCGCCGGCCGCAAAAACTATATGGCGGAATTAGTGTGGGAGAGATTGACCGGCGAGTTAACCGAGCATTACGTCAGCCCCGCCATGATCCTGGGCTCGGAAAAGGAGCCCAAGGCGCGCTTTGCCTACACGTTGGAACGCGGCGTCGAGGTCGAGCAGGTAGGGTTTATCACCCATCCCACGATCCCGAATGCCGGCGCCTCGCCCGATGGTCTGGTCGGCGATGGCCTCATCGAGATCAAGGTGCCCAACGGCGCGCAGCATTTGAGCATGCTGCTAGGTGACAAAATCGATCCGCCCTACATCAGCCAGATGATGTGGCAGATGGCGTGCCTGCCTGATCGCAAGTGGTGCGACTTTGTTTCGTATCACGACAACGCGAAACTGTCGCCCAAGGCGCAGTTGAACATCCGCCGCCTCGAGCGCGACGACACGCTGATCGCCAAGATGGAATTAGAGGTCACGCAGTTTTTGATTGATCTGGACGCGACCGTCGATCTGGTGAGAAAGCGATACCCATGAATAAAGAACAGATTATCCGCAACGATCTGCTCGATCGCATCAAGGACAAGCATTTTGTGTGGTGGAACGACAGCCTGGAGTTATACCGGATGGCCGGCCTCAAGCCGTCCGCATTTGGCAACGACGTGCTGACCGTGTTGTCCTACCAGATCGTCTGGATGCTTGAGCATTATAAGGTTGATTTTGATGTCTTCATCGAGGGATTGCGGCACTCGTACAAGGCTTACAAGGACATCAAAGAATGAGCTTCACCGCGAGCCATGCCTACAAGATGATTGTGGACAAAGAAAAACAAACACGCACATCCGAGCAAAATCGGAAAATGTGGGCAATGCTCACAGAGATATCGGTGCAGGCCACCTTGCGCGACCAGCGATGGACCCCCGAGCAATGGAAGGCCATTTTCATGCAGGAGCTTGGTTATAAGGTTGAGGTGTTACCTACACTCGACGAAAAAAGCTGGTTCCCGTGCGGCCATCAATCGAGCAAGATGAGCACATCGCAAATGGCCGAGCTCATCGAGTTGATGTACGCCGAAGGCACGCAGCGCGGCGTTAAATTCGCCGATGACGTGGCCGACCATGCGCGCTGAATTTTCCAAGGCCACCAAACTCGCCGCCTATCGCCGCGCCATGGGCCGGTGCGAAGGCTGCGGCGGGCTGCTGGTGCCGGGTAAGTTTGCTTACGACCACCGCAACCCATCAGAATTCTCGGGGGACAACAGCCTGGAGAATTGTCAATGCCTGTGCGTCGGCTGTCATGGTGCCAAGACTGCAAAGCAGGACGTGCCGGCGATAGCGAAATCAAATCGCATTCGCTCGACCGCCGCTGGCATACGCAAGGACCGCAAGATTACAGCATGGCGCAATTTCGCCGACGAAATCGTCCGCAAACCGAGGATACGAGAATGATCCCGCAATGGGCGCCGGCGTTTGGCTGGGTGCTGTTCTGCATCGCCTGCAGCACGCTGCTGGCAATCGTGCTACTCAGCTGTCAGATGCCGCTGCGATGACCGACGAAGAACGCCAGCGGTTTTCCCGCAGATTGCGCGAGGCCAATGCCGAGATCGAGCGGCTAGAGGCCGACAACGAGCGGCTGCGGGTTGCGCTGCAAACAGTGCGCGCGGAAAACGACCGCGCCAAACGGCAGTTCACGAACGTCAGCAACAAGATTTTGGATGATGCGTGCCGCGCCCTGGAGCCAAAGCCATGCCGCGCCTAACTAGGCGAGCGCCAAGGGTACACGACACGCACTTGGTCGTCCGTACTTACACCGAGGCTTTTAGCCAGCGCCTCGGAGAGATCGGCCGCACGTCCGGTTTCGGCCTCATGCGGCCCCCAATCAGCAGGGTGTGCCAATCGCTGCACGCCGGTCTTGGTGTTGGTAACCATGGCCATCTGGCCGCTGTGGCCAAGCATATCCTTCGACGTATCGTCGTAGTCCCATCTGCACGCTACGAAAAACACTGTTGCGCTGTCCATGCGCCGCGCAAGGCCGCTCGTCCCGGGCGGCTGCGATTTCAAAAATAGCCAGGGCGCGTCCGATACCTCGTAGAAGAATGCCAACCCTTCGTCACTACTGACGCCTTGGTCGGTTGGCCCCCCAAAGGTCGAGCACGTTCCTTCCGCCGTGAACAGATAATCCGAATTAGGCTCGGGCGGCTTAATCACGCCGTCGTCGTGATCGCCCACCGTGCAGATCGCGCGATCGATCGCCTCACAGATGGGATCAAACTCATCGAAATAGGTCACGCAATCGTTCTCATTATCCCCGAAGCAAATCTCCAGAAGGACGGCAACCTCATTCGTGTGTGATAGGAAATACAGCCCGCCGATCGTGTCATCATTCTTGGCGCCGCGGTTGGTCAGCCCCGACGCCTCGGCAATCGCGTCGCAGATCGCCTCGGCATATTCGTGCCCGGCCGACGATGTGTAGAACACCTCGACGCCGTGGCCCTGGCCGTTGCTGGCATTGAAATGCACGCTCACGTCGAGGTCGTGATTGCCCTGCGCGTTGTGGAAATCGCAGATGCGGTCGAGGTTTTCGCTTTGAGTGGTCGACACGTCATCCCAATAGGTGACGACATCCACGCCGGCTTCGCGCAGATTGTCACCAACTTGCGTCGTCACGCGGCGCGCTTCGTCAACTTCATCGAGCCACTCCGAAGACATCCCGCGTATCTTTTTGCCATGGCCGGCGCTGATGACTACTTTCATCACGCTCCTCCGAAATGATGATCGAGCCGCACCGTACCACTAAGCGCACCGCCGCCGCCGACTACATCAATTGCGACCGCGAATTCTCGTAGTTCCGGCTGCGGCACCGGCTGCTCGCGGGTGCCAGATCGAAATTTGATGAAGCCAGTGGTCAACCGTGGAACGAAGATACCCGTGCCCGCCACTACGGTGTAGGTGAGTTCATGGCCGTCCGGCATGAACATGTCGTTAAACATCAAACCATCACTTGAAGTAGCAAAGGTTAATGGCGCTGCCCCTACCCAATTTCCTGGCATCGTTATTTTTACAATTGCCCCCGCACTACAATCAATGCCGCTGCTAAGGCTCTCACCCGCCTGAATTATTGGGCCGTTGATTATCACCAGAGGCATTTGCCCCTCCCTTTGTGTTAGAATGCAACCGGCGCCGATGCTGCAAACACCGGCGCCGTCATTTACCTCCGAACCGATGGAGCGGCTCGATGGCGTTCAAACCTACTCACGGTATGTCCAACACACCAGAGTTTAGAGCATGGCAATCCATGCTCCAGCGTTGCACAAATCCTAAAATCCATGATTTCCGCAACTGGGGTGGCCGCGGGATCGCGGTATGCGAGCGGTGGAAAAACAGTTTCGAAAATTTCTATGCTGATATGGGTCCGCGACCGTCTGCTAGCCACACGATGGATCGCATCGATAACGATGGCGACTACAGCCCACAGAATTGTAAATGGTCAACCAGAAAAGAACAGGCAAACAATCGGCGAAACATTTGGGAAACTTCGCCCGAGGCTATGCTTGCTGGCATCCGAAAAGGCTGGATCACCCGCCGGGCGGGCAAGTGGGCGGGGTCCACTCGCGCGTGAACTTGCGGGCGCGGTTGTGGGCGTTGATGGCGTTGACGATGCCGACCTGCGCCCGCTTGGGCTGCTCGGCGTCCGGGTCTTTCTGCCAAATGGTGTACAGGTGCGCTACTGCTTGCTCCAAGCCCACATCAATGCCTTTGAGCGCGATGTCGCGGATGCGCTCGCGCTCGATCGGGTCCACGCAGTCGTAAGGCACCCGGCCCTCGGCTTCGCGCTCGAATTGCCCGAGCACAAGCAAGGTGATGGCCACGGTGGTCATGCCGACAACGATGCCGACAAACCGATCTTGGATCATCCCGATGGCCACAGCGGAATGCCCGAGCCGGCGAACAGCCGCCACAGGATCAGGATCGCCACCAGCACCAGCACGACGCCAAGGATCACGACCACCATGTGCGGCAGCACAATGCCAATCGCACCCAGCACCCAGACTATCAAGTAGAAACACAACGCGAGGCCGCACAGATAAATCAGGGCGTAGATGAGCCGCTCAACCATGGTTGCCTCCCGGTCACAGATTGTGGTAGTCTGTCGTATGGACGACCTGGAATTGGAAGTAATCATCGACGCACTGGTCAAGCGCAAACAGGGCGCCAGCGAAGCCGAGCGCGCGATGATCAACCGCGCTCTAAACGGCTTGCGCTATTCCTACGAGGATGCCGGCCCGATCTGGGAAAGCCTCGATCCCTTCGGCTGGCGCGCTAGTCTTCCGTAGACTTGAATGGCGTCGGCATCGGCGCGCTGAACCCATACACCGGGATTTCGTTGCGGATGATGCCGCGGCGCACGATCTCGTCCTTCGGCATGCCGGTGAGCCGGTGCGTGCGCTCGATCGCATCGTTGATATGGCTGATCATCGGCTTGCCGGGGACATTCGGCTTACCGGCCGGGTTCTTGAAACCGGCCCACGCAACGTCCTGATAGGCGCCTGGCCGCACGCCGGCCGCTGCCGCCTCCGCATGCAGCGGCGCCTCCAGCAGCCCGAACGCAGTCTTGCGTGCATTGTTGGCCATGTTCTTGTCGGCAGAATGCGAGAGCATGCCCTTGGCCATCTGGTCGTCCATCACCGCACGGTCGAGGTCGCCGACGAAGGAGCGCGCAAAGTTGTGCATCTTCGGTTGATCGGCGCCCAAGCCGGCATAGCCGCCCTCCCGGCGCATTCGCATGTAGTCGCCCACGTTGTTCATCATGTATTGGCCGCTGACCGGGGCTGGGATTTCCCACCCGCCCTTCGGCATCGGCTTGCCGGTCTGCTCCAGATAATTGAGGTAGTGCGACATCAGATAATTGGTGGTCGGCGATTGGCCCGAGGTGGTGGCCGCCATGCCCGAGGCAAATCGATCGAGGAACGCCTTGCGCCCTTCCACCGGGCCTAGTTCCTTGACGAAATCATTCTCCAGTTGCCCCATGAAATACCAGTTGTCGGCGTTGCCTAATTCCTTGCCCCGCTCATAAGCCGTGCGCAGCCGCTCGCGCGTGATCGGGGCGTCGATGTCCTTCAGGTAGGTGTCGATCGTAGACTGCCGGGCCGGCTTGATCTCCAGCGTGTCCACGTTGCGGCCCGGGTATTTGCTCGGATCGACCAGGGTGCGCTTGGCCGGATCGTAATAGGGATCGTAGCCGCCCTTCATGTCCTCGCTGATCTTCTCGCGAGCGCCCATGAATTCGTCTGTTTCGGGTGCCGTCAGCCGGCTGCGATACGGTTTACCGCTCGTCTTGTCGGCCTTCATAACGCCGCCCTCGACATTCGGCGGGTAGGCTTCCGCATATTGCGGGTATGGCGCCTCCTGCAGTGCCCGCTTGGCGGTCTGCGGAATTGCCGCCCGGCGGATCGCCCCGGCGCCCAGCACCGCGCCCTCCATCGCCGGCGCCACCAGTGGAGCTCCAGCCGCGCCCAGCGCCTGCTGCACCACCGGCCCGGCGTTATAATACTCGTTGCCGTAATGTTGGATTTTGCCGCCCTCGGCGAATGCCTCCTGGGCGCCCTTGTCGAGCATGTTGTACAGCGAGGGGATACCGTAGCCCCCCTCCACGAAACGGGTGCCGGCACCCTCCTGGCGGCCCCTGCGGCCCGTCCTGGCGGCCGCGGCCTCGCGAGCCGCCTGGGCCTCGGCCGCGGCGCGCTCGGGGCGCCGATCCTCGACGTTGCCGCTCTCGGGGAAACCCTGGAGCGCGCCCGCGAATGCCTCTGGATTGACCGGAATGCCGCCGGGGCCGAACTTGGGATAATCCTGCGTCGTCGAGCGGAGATATTGCTGGATTTCCTCCCGACTCGGCATCGGCCCGTTTGGCCCCGGCACGATCGTGCCAGGCCGATCGGGCACAAACACCTCGGGGCCGTCCTCGCCGACGATCGTTGGGCCGGTCGGCCGACCGCCCCCAGCCATGCCGGGTATGGTGTTGATCACCGGCGCGTAGTTGAACGGCCGCGGATTGGCGAAGAAATTCTGTACCGGCCGCGACATCAGCGCCCGCCCCCCGATTGGTGGCCCAAGCGCCCCCAGCAGACCACCGCCCAACAGCAGCGGATTGCCGGTCATCAGGCCGCCGCCAATCGCGCCCACACTCGCCGGCAGCGACATCATGTAAGCACGCGGCGCGGTGCCGGATTGCGGCAGCGGCTTCATCACGTTCTCGCCGGCCTTGGCCAGCCGGGACAGATCGCCGGTGCCGCGGGCATAGCCGCGCCGGCTTTGGTTCACCATGGCCGCCCGCAATGCAGACGGGGAGATCAACCCCTCCGCACCACCACCGCCCGTGATCGCCCGTTCGATCGGCAGAATATTCGATATTCGCGACGTACCTGCTGCCACGCCCCCAGATCGGACGAGCCAATGCGCTGTAGGTGTCGCTCCATGGCGTGATCAAGGGCGTTTTTAATCCCGCGCAGCGTGTCAGCCACCTCGGGCGGGGCGCTGCGGGCTGCAGCCTCCATGCGTGAGCGCAGCGAAGCATAGGCAGGCCCAGGGATGACACCATTGTTGCCCCCCAGCGCCTGCGCAATCTCTTCCTGAAAATTCTGGATGACCGGCGCGCGCATAGGCGGCGACACATTGCCATTGTAATGATCCACCGCCTGGCGGATTTGCGGCCCCATGGCCTGGTCGGGATGTAGAGTGTTGTTGGCCGCCAGCCGATCGAACTGATTACCGATGCGCTTAAAGGCGTCGTCCATCACCTCGGGCGTGGCACGCTCGGCGTCGATGCCGGCCCGTTTCAATACCGCCTTGGTGAATTGCTCCTTGCCGCGCTCGGTCATGCGGGTGCCGGCGCCGGTCACATCGCCAAGGCTTTGCTCCAGATACTGCAGCGGCGTGCTGCCGGTTTTCTGCCCGGCAGAAATATCGCGCACCCCCTCACGCTCAAGCAACGCCGCATCGGCCGACTTCACCGCCCCGCCCCGCGGTGACACCAGCAGGCCGCGCGCGCCCTGCGCGGCAAGTTGCGGCCCGACCGCACCGACCATCCGGGCGTACGGCTCGATCGAGCTATCCTTAGTGATCTGGCCCAGTGTTTCGCTGCCGATCCCGGGGGTGACGGCACCCTGTATGATGCGGCGCGCCCAGCCGCCCGGGCCGGCCAGCGCCGCGGGGACCATTTCGGTGACGGTCTGGGCATATTCGCCGGGAACAGTCTTGGGCTCGTACAACGGCCCGGTTGCCTTCTCGACGGTGCCGCGGATTTCCTTCGATGTCGGCCCCTGCAATAGAGGGATCGGCACCCGCCGCGCGTACTTGGAGATTGTCTCCGGGGACACGTCGTAGCCGAATTGGCTGGCTAGGCCGCTAGCGCCGCTCGCCATCATGTCGCGGATATCGCCAGGCGTGCCGGCGAGTTTCATCACGCCTTTGGGCAGGCCGATGGCGGCGGATTTGGCCACATCTTCCGCCACGCCAGGCTCGTCCGGCGGGTCGAATTGGTCAAAAATATTGCCGCCTTTTGGGGCGGCGCCAGCCGGCGGATCAAACTGGTCAAAAACGTTCGCCATCGGCTATTTCCCAGTTAAATACCGCATGGCGGCACCTTCACCGTACTTGGCATCGAATTCGTCGCGCCGTTGCGGGTTGTTCTTGAGAAACCGAACAGCATCGGCATTTGGTCCTGTTCCGCCACCGCCGGTCTGCCGCGCCGATGGCGCGCGCTGCTCGGCGGGCGGCAGATAGCGCGGCTCGCCGCCGGCACCGGGGCCGTGGATTAATTCCATCCGTATGCGCCGCACCCGGTCGAGGTTGGCAAGAAACTGCTCCTTGCTGCGCGACTGATCCAATTCGCCGATGGCGTCCTCTAACCGCTTGTGCTCATCCTTGGTGACAGCGCCCAGACCGGTCGAGCCGGTGGGCGAATTCGCCCGCAATTCCTTCATCGCCTCCAGCGAGGAGGCGCCCTTGATGGTGGCAACCAACCCCGCCACGTCGCCGGCCTTGCTTTCCGGCACATGCTGCATGATGGCGCCGCCCCAGCCGGTGGTGCGGCCAGGATTGGCAATGACCGCATTAATGGCGCGCTCGATGTCTTGACCCACCGGATCGATCATCTGGGCACGCTTGGCCTTGTCGGCTTGCGCCGCCTGCTGCTTGACAGCCAGCTTGGTCTGCTCCTCGGCGTAGGTTTTTGTATTCATGCCGGGGGAGGGTGGCGGGAAGGCTCGGCCCGGAGCGGCGGCAGGCGCCGGCGTTGGAATGCCACTGCCAGACGGCGGCAGTGCAGCCGCACCGCTGGCGGCATAATCGCCGGCACCGCCTTGGCCATAGACCGGTGCCGTGCCTCTGGTGAAGACATCGGGATTGGCGGCCACGCCGGTGCTGGGCGGCACGCCTTGCCCGAATGGAGCATATTCGCGCGTGCGCGCATTGGCCCAAACCGGAATTTTCTGGTCGGGAAAATCCGGGTGCGGTATTTCCACCACCTTCCAATCGCCCTCGGTCTTCGATTGGATTGCCTTCTGGATAAAGGCGGTGTGCTCCGGTGTTCCGGGTGCAATTCCAGAGGCACGCGCCAGCTTTTCCGCCTCGGTCATTTGGTTTTCGGCAAATTGTTGCTTCCACTGCGATGCCTGCAAAGCATCCTGCCGCGCCTGCCGGG
>Ga0207676_10003608_pt1 | contig 10946 bp, 10 predicted proteins | sample KBSSwiS72_FD_184307 | JGI IMG/M metagenome (GOLD analysis project Ga0207676, IMG submission 184307) | Switchgrass rhizosphere microbial communities from Kellogg Biological Station, Michigan, USA - KBS Switchgrass S7-2 (SPAdes) (version 2) | ecosystem: Host-associated > Plants > Roots >... | reverse complement strand
CGGCTGCTTGAAGTAGGCCGGATCGTCGACCGAGAATTCGTAGAGGATGCGATCCTGGGCGGTCCTGGTGAACCGCTCCGTGAGCTTGCCCTGCGGCGAATAGTTGAAGCCGCCGCCCAGGCTCGCGACTCCGAAATCCTTGGGGAAATTCGTGGTCTCGACGACCAGGGTGTCGCCCTCGTACCAGCCCACCGAGTCGCCCATCCAAGGGCGCACGCTGGGCGGCAGGTGGGTGCGCTGACCCATGCGGATGATCCGCGCGTCGTGGTTCATCTCACTGCTGATGACCACGTAATCGCGGGTCTGGACGATCTGGTAGTGGGCGTTGAAGCCGGTGTTCATCATCGGCGGTCCCTCCGGCGAGCCGATGCCCTGCAGGCAACGCTCCTCGGTCGGCCGGCCCTCGGGTCCGTCGAAGGTCTCCTTGACGGCCGCGGCGCGGGCCTTCTTGCCGACGTCGGTGAAGGGCAGCCGGCCGTCGGCGGGCTCGACGATCCACGAGGAGCGTGGCTGGCCGTCGATGCGGGCCAGGTGCAGGTCCATCTCGAGGAAGTCGGTCTGCGGCGCCTCCTTGACGACGGGCGGCGCCGGCAGGTTCGGGTCGACCGGCGCGTTAGAGATGATGGAGCCCGCGAACTGCTTGAAGCCGGCCAGCATCATCGCCTCCTCCTTGTCGGTGGCGATCAGGCTTTTGAATATCGGCGGCCGCTGCAGGAAGGTCAGCGACGAGTTGGTCCAGATGCCCTCGAAGTCCGGGGCGCCCGAGCGGGTGCGCGGCGCGCGATAGGGGCCCGCCTCGGCGGCGCTGGCGACAAGCGCGAGGGCGGCGATCAGACACGGCAGACGACGCATGATCTTACTCCCAATCAAGTGGTTACGAGGGCGACGGGCCTGGCTGCAGCCCGCCCGGTGAAGCGGATCCGGACCAGCCAGAAGACCATCAGGACGAGGACGCCCAGAGCTGGCAGGAAGAGCCAAGGCGAGTTGCGGACGGCCTCCGGCTGGGCCATGGGCTGTCCGGCGAAGGAGCCTGCGGCGATGAACAGCGCCATGCACATGCGCCACAGGTGCCGTGCGATGCGCGAGGGGCCCGCGAGCCCGCCGCGGCCGATCACGCTGAAGTCCGAGGCGGCGGCGATCAGCGCAACGACGGTCAGGGCGTAGCCCAGCTGGGCGGGCTGGCCGTCGAGCATCGCACCCGGCAGCTTGTCGGCGGCGCGAGCGAAGGCAAAGGCCGTGGCGGCGACGAGCAGGGCGACGACGCCGGCGACCCTCTCCAGGGGCCCGGTGCTGGAGGGCCTGCGCCACACGACCACCCAGGCGGTGGCGGTCAGGTAGAAGGTGAACACCCCCATAAGGGCGGAGAAGCGGTCCGGCAGCAGGGGCGCTACGACCGCGGCGATGCCGGACATCGTCAGCATGGCCACGAAGAACACCTTACCGGCGACGCGATGGACCCGCGCGCCCTTGCGGGCGAAGAGGGCGACGGGGCCGGCGATCAGGGCGAGGCTCGCCCCGCCGATGTGAAGCACCAACGCGGCCAGGGCCAGGGCGTGGACCAGAAATGGCGCGTCGGGACTGATTAGTAGGTGGTTTGTCATAAGCGTTTGGCGACCCTTGGAATTTCAGCGCCACGCTATCGGCCCGGGGTAGGAAGGCCCATGACGCGGGGCGCCAAAAACCTGACCTCAGGTTTCACCGGCGCGCAGGCGGCCTGGCGAGGGCGCCGCCAGGTCGGTGTTCGCCGCGCGCAGGGTCCGCGGGCTGGACCCGGTCCAGCGCTTGAAGGCGCGCGAGAAGGCGGCCGGCTCGGAGAAACCCACGAGGTAGGCGGTCTCGTTCACCGAGACCTTGCGGGCGCTCAGGTAGTCGGCGGCCATCCGGTGGCGCAGCTCGTCAAGCACGCCGGCGAAGGTCACGCCCTCGGCCTTCAGCTTGCGGAATAGCGTCTGGCGGCTGATCCCCAGCTTGTCGGCGACCACGTCCATGCTCGCATTGCCGGTGTGCAGGACCGGCAGCAACAAGCTTTCGACGCGGCCCCTGACAGACTTCGAGCCCTCCAGGTTCTTCAGCAGCACGTCGGCGTGCTCGGTCAGGACGCCAAACACGTAACGCGGCAGCCGCGCCACCCGGTGGGCCGCCCAGGTCTCGTCGATCAGCATGCCGTTGCGGTCGCTCCCGAAGACCACGGGCGCCCGGAAGATCCGCTCGTATTCCGCCCGATGCGGCGGCTCGGCGTGGGTTACGTGGACCGCCTTCACGAATGGCGTGTCGTCGAACCGGCGCGGCCCGCAGACCAGCTGTGCGAAGGCCGATTCCGTGAGTTCGGGGAAGTCGTTGGGGTTCTTGCGGTTGTCGACCATCCAGAGACCGGCGCGGTCGCCGACGATGCCGAAACGGTCGCGGGCGCCATTGTTGTCGGTCTCCACGATCAGCCGCACGAAGCGGTTCAGCTGGGCGAAGGCTTCGGTCATCGTCTCGGAGGCCTGGCCGATGAGGCCGATGATCGAGACCTCGGCGATATCGACCTGCTCGCCGTAGTGGAGCGCCAGGGCGGCGTCGCCTGTCAGCGCCTGGCCGGCTCGCATCAGCGCCACATAGTTTCGGAACGGAATGCGCGCGTCCTGGTCCAGCAGGTCGGCCGGGTCGATTCCCGACTGATCTAGGAGCGTCGCGCGCGCGGCTCCCTCGGAGACTGCAAATTCGAGCAGTCCGCGGGCGAAGCCGGCTCCGACGGTGGGTTCAGCCATGGCGCGCAGATCCTCCAACACTCTGATGCCGCCGGCCGTCGCAAACCCGGCCGATCCGCCGTTCGGGCGCTTGGTGGTTGGCCACTGGGTCAAGATGACGGCGGTCATGGGAGTTCCTCCCGGGTCAGATCGGTTCGCGGCGGCGGCGCAGCCAGACGGCGGCGGCGAGGAACGCGGCGGCGACGATCAGGCCGCCCCAAAGCTCGGGGCTGCTGAAGGTCCGCAAGGGGTCGATCTGGGAAAATTCGTGGATGGGCTTTTCGCCCTTGCCGCCGATGCTGAAGGCTTCGCCGAAGCCGCCGAAGAAGCGCTCGCTCAGAAAATGGGCGATGTGTGCGCTGCTGAAGGCTCCGCGCTCGATGACGGCCGGCACGACGGCCACACCCATGGCCCATAGGATCGGCACCCGCCGCGCCCATGCCGACACCAGCAGGAACCAGGCGTAGATCGGCGCCTGCCAGAGCGCATTCACCACCAGACCGTAGGGCAGCGCCGTCCACATGAGGCCAAGGTGTACGTGGCTCCAATAGAGCGTGGGGCTGTTGCCGCTCAGCACGGTGACGATCGTGCTCCAGATGTAGATGACGACCTGGGCCGCAACGATGAGCGCGAAGGTGACGACCGGTGTCACCGCGATGGGAATGGCCGCCTTCGAGAGCACGGTCATCAGGTCGGAGACGGGCAGCGACTTCCAGAACAGGATGCTGCGGTCGCGCCGCTCGGAATGGAGCGCGCTCAGGCAATAGAACAGGGCGACGAAGAGCCCGGTGATCATGATCGCGACGGCCACGAAGCTGTGGGCGCCCATCAGCGCTTCGGTGTGCTTGGCGTCACCGCGCGCCACGGCGCGCAGTACACGCGGCAGGGCGAGCGTGCTCAGCATCACCCCGATCAGGGCGACGCCGCCCATCACCAGCGGCGCCAGATAGATCGCGCGGTTCTCCCAGAGCTCGCGCCGCACCGACCAGTAGAAGAGCCGCCGCCAGGGCAGCACTGCGGGCGCGGCGCCTTGCGCGGCGGGTTGCTCGGACATGGTGTTCGACGCGCTGGTCATGCGGCGGTCCCTTGCGGCATCCGGGCGACGAAGATGTCGGCCAGGCTGGGCGTGCGCACCTCGCCGAGCTCGGCGAGCCGAGCGCGGTCTGCGCCGTCGAAGATCAGGAAGCTGCGGCCGAGCCCCGAACGCTCATGGACGGGCTGCAGGGCCCGCGCAGCGGCGAGCTGGTCGGGCCCCACGGCCACTTCCAGGTAGCGAACCTCGATGTCCTCCATGCTGGCCTCGAGCACGACCCGGCCGCGGTCGAGGAAGACCACGTCGGTGAGGATGTGCTGGACCTCTTCGACCTGGTGGGTGGTGACGACGATGGTTCGACTGCGGTCGAAGTAGTCGTTCAGCAGGCTGTCGTAGAACTGCCGGCGGTAGAGCAGGTCCAGGCCGAGCGTCGGCTCATCCAGCACCAGGAGCTTGGCGTCGATGGCCATGATCAGCGCCAGGTGCAGCTGGGTTACCATGCCCTTGGAGAGTTCGCGGACTCTGCTGGTGCGCTTGATCGTCGTCCCGGTAAGGAAGCCTTCCGCCTTGGCGCGGTCGAACCGCGGATGCACGCCCTCGACGTAGTCGAGCGCCTCGGTGACCCGCAGCCACCGCGGCAGGACCGCGACGTCGGCGATGAAGCAGACGTCGCGCATGAGCTGATCGCGCTCGGTCCAGGGGTTTCGCCCGAGCACCTTGAGCTCGCCCTCGTAGGACGTGAGGCCGAGCATCGCCATGAGCGCCGTGCTCTTGCCAGCGCCGTTGGGGCCGATCAGGCCGAGGATGCGGCCTTCCTCGACGCGCAGGTCGACGCCGTCGAGGGCTACGGTGTTGCGGTAGGCCTTGCGCAGGCCGCGGGCTTCTATGCAGGCCACGTTCAGCTCTCCCCGCGCCGGGTCGGCGAGCCGCGGCCGCCGAGCAGTTGTTGCGTCAGGCCCAGCCGCTGGATGGTCGCGCGGATCTCCGGCCACTGCTCGCTGAGGAACCGCTGGCGCTCGCCCTGCAGCAGCAGATCGCGGGCGCCGGTGTTGATGAACATGCCGAGGCCGCGGCGCTTCTCGACCAGCTTTTCGCCCTCGAGCTGCTGGTAGGCCTTGAGGACGGTGAGCGGGTTGACCCGGGATTCGGTCGCGACGTTGCGGACCGAAGGCAGCGGATCGCCTTCCTTGAGCAAGCCGTCGAGGATCATCGCGACGACCCGGTCCCGAATCTGGCGGTAGATCGGCTGGCTGTCATTCCACTCAGAGTCCATTGTCCGTTCCGGATAGCCGGTCAGTGTTATACATAACTATAACACCAGAACGAAAGCAAGCGTTTTCAGCGCGCGGTCAGCGCGGCGGCGATGGGCCTAAGAGGGGGAAGGTGGCGGCCGCTCTCCCCGGGCGGGGAGAGGGCGCGCGATCAGGCCGTCAGCGCTTGTTGGCGAAGTCCAGGAAGCGCTGGCGAAGGGTCGGGTCGGTCTTGAAGACACCGGTGAACTGGGTGGTGATCGTGGTCACGTGGCGGTGGTGCACGCCGCGGGTGGTCATGCACTGGTGGGCCGCGTCGATCAGCACGGCGACACCGGCGGGGCGCAGGCTGTCGGTGATGGCGTCGCAGATCTGCTGGGTCATGGTCTCCTGGGTCTGGAGACGCCTGGAGAAGATCTCGACCACCTTGGCGAGCTTGGAGATGCCCACCACGCGGTTGGTCGGCATGTAGGCCACGAAGGCCTTGCCGAGGAACGGCGCCATGTGGTGCTCGCAGTGGCTCTCCACCTCGATGTCGCGCAGCATGACGATGTCGTCGTAGCCCTGCACGTCCTCGAAAGTACGCGAAAGCTCCTTGGCGGGGTCGAGGTTGTAGCCCTCGAACCATTCGCCGTAGGCGTCGACGACGCGCTTGGGCGTGTCGAGCACGCCTTCGCGGCGCGGGTCATCGCCGGCCCAGGCGATCAGGGTGCGCACAGCCTCCATCGCCTCTTCGCGGGAAGGGCGCTTCACGGCTTCAAGATCAAGGTCGGGGTTTTGGCCGACCAGGGTTCGGTCGCGTATGGCGTCCATGTTCGGGAGCGGTTCTTTCCAGGGCTGAGTTGCGCCGGGACGAAGGTCCCGGGAATTACGCGTGGCCACCCTTAGCTTGGATGGGAAACACCCGGGATGGTTCCCGTGGCTTCCGATCCTGCCCATCTGTATATGGGCGCAACGCCGCACCCGGCAACTGTAACGCAGCGTTAGCTGGACCAATGACCCTTCGACTCTACGACACCATGGCCCGCAAGAAGCGGTCCTTCGTCCCGCACGATCCGAGGCGCGTGACGATGTATGTCTGCGGACCGACCGTCTACAACTACAGCCACGTCGGCAATTTCCGGCCGGTGGTGGTCTTCGACGTGCTGTTCCGGCTGCTGCGCCGCCTCTATGGCGACGACGCCGTGCTCTATGCGGCCAACGTCACCGACGTGGACGACAAGATCAACGCCAAGGCGGCCGAGGAAGGCGTCGGGATCGACGTCATCACGGAGCGCTACCTTACGGCCTACAACGCCGACATGGCGGCGCTTGGCGCGCTCGCGCCGAGCTTCCAGCCGCGCGCGACCGAGACCATGGACGCGATCATCGCCATGATCGGTGAGTTGGTGCGCAACAACGCCGCCTATGCGGCCGAGGGGCATGTGCTCTTCAACACCCAGGCCTATTCGGACTACGGCAAGCTCTCGGGCCGGCCGCTGGACGAGATGATCGCCGGCGCGCGGGTCGAGGTCGCGCCCTACAAGCAGAACCCGGCCGACTTCGTGCTCTGGAAGCCGTCGAAGCCCGGCGAGCCGGTGTGGGACAGCCCCTGGGGCCCAGGCCGGCCCGGCTGGCATATCGAATGCTCGGCGATGATCGAGCAGACGCTTGGCCTGCCGATCGACATCCACGGCGGCGGCATCGACCTGGTGTTCCCGCACCACGAGAACGAGCGAGCGCAGGGGGTCTGCGCGACCCACGACCACGAATATTCCGCCTTCTGGCTGCACAACGGGTTCCTGAACTTCGGCGACGAGAAGATGTCGAAGAGCCTCGGCAACGTGGCGCTGGCGCACGACCTTCTGGAGAAGGTCCCCGGCGAGGCGATCCGCTGGGCGCTGCTGGCGGCGCACTATCGCCAGCCGCTGGCCTGGACCGAGGAGGGTCTGACCCAGGCGCGCAATTCGCTGGACCACATCTATGGCGTGCTCGGCCGGGCGCGGAACGTTGCGGCGCAAGGCAGCTCGGCGCTGGGCGAGGACCAGGTCGAGGCGCTGCTGGACGACCTCAACACGCCGGCGGCTATGGCGGTGCTGAAGAAGCTGGCGACCGACCTCGACGCGGCCGTGCGCAAGGGCTTGCCCACGGCCGGAGCGCTGAAGCAGGACCTGATGGCGCTGGCGGGCGTGCTGGGCGTCTTGCAGTCCGACCCGCAGGCTTGGTTCCAGGGCGGGGCGGACGAGGACCTCAGCGCCCGCATCGACAGCCTGGTCTCGGCCCGCGACGCCGCCCGCGCTGCGAAGGATTGGCCCGAAGCCGATCGCATCCGCGCCGAGCTCACCGCGTTGAATGTGGAAGTCATGGACGGACCCGCCGGCGCCACCTGGCGGATCAAGGAGCAGGCCTGATGCCCATCGCGCCTCCGCCACAGCTCAAGGCCGGCCTGTTCGCCCGCGGCTCGGGGACGTTGAAGCCGCCAAAAGCGACGCCGACCGGCGCTCCGCCGCCGAAGGCTCCGAAGGGCGTTCCGGTCGAGCACCGGATCGGCATCCAGGCGCCGGCCGAGGTGATCTGGGGACTGATCCACGATCTCGCGTCATGGGAAACCTGGAACCCGACCTACCCCAAGGCGTCGGGCGACATCCACATCGGCTCGACGCTGGAGATGACGCTCCAGCTGCCCGGCCAGACGCCGCAGCAAATCAAGCCGTTGGTGCTGGAATGGGTGCCGAACGAGCAGCTGCATTGGCGGCTATCGCTGATGGGCGGGCTGGTGAAGACGCTGCGCTACATCGAGATCGAGCAGTTGGCGGAGGCGAGCTGCATCGTCTCCAACGGCGAGTTCTTCGCAGGGCTCATGGGTCCCAGCGTGGTCAAGCGCGCGGGCGGCTCGGTCCGCCGCGGGTTCATCGCCATGAACGAGGCCTTGAAGGCCCGCGCCGAGGCGCAATGGCAGGCGAGCCAAGCGCCCGGGTGACCGGTCCCGAGCCGATCGGCGTCTTCGTCCTGACCGTTCAGGCGACGGCGGGACCCGGGAATTCGCAACCGGACGGCCGGCGCTACACGATCTTGGCGTTCGCGCGGGGCGACGACGAGGAAGCCGCGACCGACGCCGCCGGCAACGGCCTGGAGGCCCTGGGCTGGATCGACCGCGAGATCCTTCGCTGCGGCGAGATCGTGGATGCAGGCGCCGTGCCCGAGGACCTGCGCTCGGCCCTGCAAAACGCCCGCGCCAACGGCTGCGCACTCGTGGTCTACGACGAGCCCTAGGCCTGGCGGCCGAGGAGCGGGTCGCTGATGCTGGGGCGGCCGTCCTCGCCATGGCCGGCGAAGCGGCGCTGGAAGCCCAGCTCGCTGGTGGGAGCGGTGACGCTGAAATCGTACCAATGGCCGCTTGTCCGGATGTCCCAGACGTCGACAATCCGGGCTCCGGGCGCAAGCCGGTGACGGCGCGCGGGGGACTTCTGGTACGCCAACGGCGCGACCTCCACGTCGCAGACGCCGTCGCCGTCGTTGCGCAGGGTAATCAGCAGCCGCCCGCGCTTTGCATCGAACTCGGCGGAGGCCTCGGGCCGCGGCCCATCCGGCGGCCCGGGCGAGCGCCAGCGGAAGCCACGCAGGAAGCCGTTCGGACCGTGTAGGGCTATCGCCTGGTCCCCTTGGCCGCGAGGAACCACGTCCTCCACCCGCCTGCCCGGCTCGACGGTGTAGAACCGCGGCTCACCGCCGCCGGCGGTGAAGAGGGCGAAGGCCGCGCCGGCCGCGCCAGTGTTGGTCACCGTCAGCATGAGGCCGTCGCCGTGACGCTGGGCGTCGATCGAGAACGCGTAGGGCAGGGCCCGCGCCGGGCGGCCGCCGGGTTCCTGGCGCGGCACGGTAGGCGGGGTCGCGGGCGCCTTGGGGTAGGGCAGCGTCTTGGCGGCCTCGGCCCGGGCCGGCAGGTGGGCGGCGTCGGGGAGCGCGCGGGCCTTGCCGCGGTTCGGAGTCTTGAAGTCGAAGATGGTGGTCAGGTCGCCACAGACGGTGCGTCGCCAGGGACTGATGTGCGGCTCTTCCACGCCGAAGCGGGCTTCGAGGAACCGGATCACCGAGGTGTGGTCGAAGACCTGCGAGTTGACGAAGCCGCCCTTGGTCCAGGGCGAGACTACGATCATCGGCACGCGGGGGCCAAGGCCCACCGGCTCGCCGTGATAGTCCTCGCCGTCGGTCTTCACGGTGCTCTTGCCGAGCGCCGCACCCACGGCTGGCAGCGGGGGCGGCACGTGGTCGAAGAAGCCGTCGTTTTCGTCGTAGTTCAGCATGAAGACGGTCTTGGCCCAGACCTTGGGGTTGGCGGTGAGCGCCGCGATCATCCGGGCGGTGAACCACTCGCCGGCCGCTGGGCTCGCGTCAGGGTGCTCGCAAAGCCGGTAGGGCGGGACGATCCAGGAGACCTGCGGCAGCCGGTCGGCCGCCACATCCGCCGCGAACTCGGCGATCAGGTGCTCGCCGTTCGAGGTCTTGGCGTTGGCCGCGTTTGCGCCGGGGACCCAGGCGCGGCCTTGCTTATAGAGCACGTGGTCCGGCGCCAGGCCCCGGAAGTTGGCGAAATAGGCCAGGCCGTTGTCGCCGTAGTTGTCGAACTCTTGGTAGACGCGCCACGAGACGCCGGCGGCCTGCAACCGCTCGGCGTAGGTGGGCCAGGTCAGGGCGGCGAAGGTCTTGGAGTCGTTCTGAGGGTCGGCGGTCTCGTTGGGCTCGGCGGGGGGATTGGCCACGACGTTACGGCTGTCGTCGCCGGTGGAGAGCCCGCTCGTGCCGCTGAACAGGAAGAGGCGGTTGGGGCAGGTCTGTCCCCAGATCGAGCAATGGTAGGCGTCGCAGATCGTGAAGGCGTCTGCGAGCGCGTAGTAGAACGGCAGGTCGGCGCGCGTGAAGTAGCCCATGGTCAGCGGACCCTTGGCCGGAATCCAGGCGTCGTGATGCTTCCAGCGGGCGTGGGTCCCCTTCCAGCTGTGATCGAGGCTGAACATGGTCTGGGCCCGGGTCGAGGTCGTATCCAGGTGGAACGGCCCGACCGCCGGCGCGCCGGCCTTGCCGGGCTGGCGCCACACGGGCTCGCCGCTGGGGAGCTCGATCGGCCGTGGATCGCCGAAGCCGCGCACGCCGGCGAGCGTCCCGAAGTAATGGTCGAAGGAGCGGTTCTCCTGCATCAGGATCACCACGTGCTCGACGTCCTTGATCGTGCCGGTGACGCGGTTGGCGGGCAGGGCCAGCGCCTGGGCGATGGCCGGGGTCAGCGCCGCGGAGCCGAGCGCCGCACCTGCCGCCAGCCTGAGAAAGTCCCTGCGATCGCCCTGTTCGTCGGTCATGGTTCGCTCCCCGCTTTGGCGACCATAGACGCCCAGGAACGGACTTGTCGCTTCGATCCGGCGACCGCTACGGTCGCGCCTTGTAAGGCGTGAGGGGCGTAAGGTGATCGCGACGATCTGCAGGGCCCTGGCGGCCGCCGGGCTGGCGCTCGCCGCCGCCGGCTCCGCCCACGCGGAGACCAAGCCGGAGCCGGTCACCGTCTATCGCCACGCCATCCTGATCGACGGGACCGGCGGCTCTGCGCGGCGCGACATGGCGGTGGTGGTTAAGGGCGAGCGGATCGCGGCGGTCTCGCCGGACGCCGATCTGAAGCCCGCGGACCTGGCCGGCGCGCGCAGCGTCGACCTCAGCGGCAAGTACCTGCTCCCCGGCCTGATCGACAGCCACGAGCACCTGGCCACCCCGCCGAATCGCAGACTGGCTGAGGCGACCCTGCGCCGCGATCTCTACGGCGGAGTGACGGCGGTGCGCGACATGGCCGACGACCTGCGCGCGGTGGGCGAGCTGGCGCGCGCCTCGCGGGTTGGCGAGATCCCCGCGCCGGACATCTACTACGCCGCCTTCATGGCCGGCCCGAGCTTCTTCGTGGACCCGCGCACG
>Ga0207676_10003601_pt1 | contig 10954 bp, 8 predicted proteins | sample KBSSwiS72_FD_184307 | JGI IMG/M metagenome (GOLD analysis project Ga0207676, IMG submission 184307) | Switchgrass rhizosphere microbial communities from Kellogg Biological Station, Michigan, USA - KBS Switchgrass S7-2 (SPAdes) (version 2) | ecosystem: Host-associated > Plants > Roots >... | reverse complement strand
TGGCCGCTTTCGATACAAGAATGATCGCGATCGATGCGAGAACCGGCAAGGAATTGTGGAAGACATCGGCCGCCGATCCACAACAACAGATCGCGTTCACGACGGCTCCAATTGTGGTTAAGAACATGGTCATTGCGGGCACCGCAGGTGGAGAAAACGGCATTCGGGGATTCCTTGCTGCATGGGATGTGGAAACAGGAAAGGAACTCTGGCGATTCAACACGGTGCCCGGGCCTGGCGAACCCGGCAATGAAACATGGAGCGGAGAGTCATGGAAACATGGTGGAGCGCCGATCTGGGTTCCCGGCTCCTACGATCCGGATCTGAACCTGACTTATTGGAGTACGGGAAACCCCGGCCCGGACTGGGCTGGCGATGCGCGCCTGGGCGATAATCTTTACAGCTGCTCGGTCATCGCACTCGACCCGGACACCGGCAAGATCAAGTGGCATTATCAGTTCTCGCCGCACAATGAATTCGACTGGGACTCCACCCAGATTCCAGTTCTAGCGGATATCGACTGGCAGGGGCGTCCGCGTAAAGTGATGCTGTTTGCCAATCGAAACGGCATGTTCTATGTTCTCGACCGCGCGACCGGCGAGTTTCTCAAGGGCGCTCCATTCGTCAAGGTGACCTGGGCCACCGGGTTCGATGCCAAAGGCCGGCCGATCCAGGTCCAGAATCCGACTCCCGAGGGAACGTTGGTGTATCCGGGCAATCAGGGCGGCACCAACTGGTACAACCCTTCTTTCAGTCCACGCACCGGCCTGTTTTATATCCCGACGTGGGAAAACAGTTCATCCACATATTGGAAGGACCAGGCTCCGCCGGAGTTCCATGAAGGTCAGGGGTTCGCTGGTCCATTTCCTAGAGGTGGATCGCGCGGCGAAGACGTGTACTCCGCTGTTCGCGCCATCGATCCGAAAACCGGCAATAAAGCCTGGGATTTCCGCCTGCAAGCTCCATCGACTGAAGGCGGCGTCCTGACGACGGCATCTGACGTAGTGTTCGCAGGCGGCCGCGATGGACAATTCGTTGCTCTCGATGCGCGCAACGGAAAACTGCTGTGGCAAACGCTGCTCGGCAAATCAGTCGCCGCAGGTCCGATGACGTATAGCGTCAACGGGAAGCAGTACGTCACCGTTACCGCAACGTCGACCGTCTTCACGTTCGCTCTGCCAGATTAGAGGGATATGGGGCAGCCCTCTCGTTACTCCAATTTTGCGTTGCAACTTAGAGGAACGAGAGGGCTGCCCCGATAACAGTTTGCCCTGTGGTATTAAGCGGCGGAGCGACCGAGGTGCTCCACAAGCAACCTCCATCCGTCATCGTTCCGGTGCAACACCGACGTGCCGAAGCCTGAACCGCTCGCAGGTCGACCATCGATGCGACCACTCCAGTTGAAATCGAACAGGTAGACAGCGATCTCTGACCCACGATGCACCCAACGAATATTTGAGATTCGGTATTCTTCGTCCGCGATTGCGGCGAAATTACCTTTGAAGGCGCGCTGGACAGCCGCCTTGCCGATGTGCACCGTGCCGTTTGAAAAAGTCACACAGACCTCATCGTGGATGAGAGGATCGACGGCTTGCCAACCCTGCGAAGCGAGCGCGCGTTCATAGAGCGGGATGAAATCATCGGGTGTGGGAGCTCCTTTAGTCGGCATAGCTGTTAGTTCAGCGGAAGGGGATCTCCATCCGCGGCGCTCTGGAATTGAATGCGGTTTGGCGCACCCATGTTCTGATCCGATTTCAAAGCTGCGGATATCGCCGTTCGAAAAATCGGCGCGCGGACCGCATCGCCCAGTGCATCCTGCGGCGAAACGTAAATAACAGGCCGAGGATAGATGGCTGTCAGAAGATCCGTCGTGTCGTAATGCTGGAGCACTCCGGGGATCACGATTTCAGAAACATTGCGATGGACCGGCTGATCCACAATCATTCGATACGACATCAGTGTGTTCGCGACAACCACTTTCGAGATTCGCGCATCGAGCACCGCCGCGTGCAGCGCAACCATCCCCAGCGGACCGCTTCCATAAACCGTGATTGCATTACGATCGACGTCTCTGCGTTCCGCAAGCCAGTTGACGGCACGGATGGTGTCGTCAATCCGAAGTCCGATGATGGACTTCCCTACCAGGAACGACCGCAGTGAAAGCAGATTGAAGGCGCCCAGGTAGGGAGACTTGATGCTCTCCGTGCCGGGCGGCGTGGGACGCGCATCGAACACCATCACGACGCGGCCGGCCTTCGCGAGTCGGTCCACATCGCCGCCTGCCGCGATCAATGACGAGCTCAGCCGCGTGTCCATCATGAGAACCGCCGGCATTGCAGATGTGATGAGGTTGGGAACGGCGACATATCCAGCGATTTCCATGTTCTCATCGCTCGTCATCGCGATGGTTTCCAGGCGATAGCTGGAACGCTGCTCGGTGGAATTTATCGACACGTGCGTGAACTCTGCTCCAGGCTCCATCATCGCGCCGGTTAGGGAACGAATGTCCGCACGCAGGCGAGTCTGCAGCGATGGCACATCGTTTTTCGAGCTCCATTCGGTTTGTTTCGCCATTCGAATTTCAGCGCGTTTGCGATTCAGTGAATAGAGGCTCGATGCCTCCCGAAACTCCATCGACACCTGCCCGCTGTTCGTCACGATTGTCGCCGTCGGAGTCGGTGGTCGAAGCGTGCTGAACGAAGGCTCGTCGCTCGTGCCCTTGAGATTCACCATGAAGAACTTCAGGATTGCCGGAGAAACCGGTCCCAGATTTCCGTGCCCTCCCGGTCCGGTAATCCACTGGATCTTGTCTTCGGCGGCATACATCGCATAAAACCGCTTTACCTCATCGACGGTTTTGCGCGCGCCTTCGAATGGGAACATATCGTCCATCGTCGAAATCACAGCGTACGGCTTTGGAGCGAAGGCTTCAACCCAATCCGGAAAGTCCAAACCCTGTTCGATGAAATGTGGGATCGACTGTTCGGCATCCTGCGCGCCGGTTGGTGATGCGAGCAATTCGTTGAACGACGTGATGTAGCACGCCGAGGCCGCCACCTTCACGCGCTCATCCAGTGCCGCAAAGTATGCCGTGGATGTTCCACCGCCCGAACAGCCGAATGCACCGATGCGCGTCGCATCCACGTCCTTGCGGGATACCAGATAGTCCACGCCCCTCATCGCATCGTTCACCATGTAGCGAGCGATGTTATCGCCGATCAGCATGGGGCCGATGTTGGCCTCGCCGTGCTCGCCCGTGGGATTTCCGATGATGGATTTCTGCTGATCGGCGGCGTAATACTGCAGACGTTCTCCCTGGCCGACGGGATCGTAAGCCAGCGCGATAATGCCATTGCGGGCAAAGTTTCCTCCCCAGCTCCAGTTCTCGGACTTGCCGCCGGCTCCATGACCCGGAGGGAGAACGATCGCCGGAAACGGCCCACTTCCCTGTTCCGGAACATACACGTTCGCGGTTACCCAGAATCCGGGCAGACTCTCATATGCGATTCTTTCCACGCGAAACCCATCCGCAGAGGACCTGCGGAACTCCCTGACGGTAGCCGGACCACGGCCTTCCGGCAATCCTCCAATCAATCGCAGAATCTTCTCGCGAACTTCCGCCTTCCTTCTTTCGGCATCGGCGCTGCTGCGAATTCCCGCGACAGTGCTGCTCCGAGCATCAAGCTGCGTTTTCGCAATACCGTTGAGATATCCGATCATCTGTTCGCGCGGCGGAGCACCGGACTGCGCGGCGAGCCATACCAAAACGACCAGCAGAGCGCGCGATTTCATGGCAGGATCTTTCTCCTAATCCGATCAAAGAGCCAGAGGAAATTGACGGCAAACAAATTTATACGGCGCTGTCGATTTCGTTCTTCGTCATTCGACAATTGGATAGAGCCCATGGTTCAGTCGGGTTCAGATCATTATTAAGGAGATCGGACAATGCGTTTCATGATGTTCGTCAAGCATGTGGAAAATCAGGGCGTTCCACCCAAATCGTTAATGGATGCCATGACAAAACTCATCGAGGAGGAAACCAGGGCCGGCACGCTGATCGATACCGGAGGGTTTCTCCCCACTTCGAAGGGCGCCAGCGTCCGTCTCACGGACGGGAAAATCACTGTGACCGACGGGCCCTATGCCGAGGCGAAGGAGGTTATCGGCGGCTACGCCCAGTTCGAATTGAAATCCAGGGAGGTGGCCATCAAAGCTGCGGTAGACTTCATGGAGCTTCACAAGAAACACTGGCCCGGCTGGAATGGTGAAACCGAAGTTCGACAGATCATGGGTCCCGAAGACTTCCCGCATTAACTGCAGGGTGTCTGGGACCACCCGCGATCTCTGGGACAAGGGGGCAGACCGGCCAGACACCTTTTTCGTTCTTACTGCAGAACGCCGGCCTTCTTGAAGTCGCCGGCCTTCACGATGGAAACACCGGCGGCGTTCACGCGTTTCCGGAACGTGGCGTTCACCTCATCGAGCGTCAGCGCATCGATGGCGCCGTCGATTTTCTCATCCCACGTTAGAGTTCGATCCAGCTGCTCTCGCGTCATGATGAGATTCTGCAATCCGGAATCGCTGGAACGGCTGACGGTCCTCTGATCGCGAATGGACTTTTTCGCATCGGCAAGTTCTGCCGTCGTAAAGCCACTCGCCAGCGTTTTCGTCAGTTCATCGCGAAAGCTCGTCTCCACCGCCGGAGTGTTCTTCGGATTGCTGATGGCCGAAGCCGAAAACAATGCCGCGTCCCCTATTGCGGGTGCGCTAAACGATGAACCGACGCTGTAGCTCAACCCCTCGCGGTTGCGGATACGATCCGCCAGACGCGACGATATCGAGCCGCCAAACATGTAGTTCGCCACAACCATCGCGGGGTAATCCGGATCCGTATCGGTCATGGAAATACGCAATCCTGCATTGAACTGGGCGTTTTCCTTGTCCGGCGTTTCGATCTTCCGATTGATCGGGGTCACGGGAAGCGCCTTCGACGCGATACGCGTATACGGACTCGGGCTGGTCCAGGACGCCAGCGTTTCCTCTGCGACTTTTCGAACTTCATCCGGTGTGAACTTCCCGACAACAACCAGTTCGCCTGTCGACGCGCCATAGAACTGCCGGTAAAAGGATTTCACATCTTCGAGCGTCAGCTTCTTCAGATCCTCGATCTGCTCGTCCATCGTGCGCGAATGACGAACATCGTTGCGCGGGAACGGGCTCAGGTTGGCCTGAAGGACCTCCGCTGCCAACGTCGCGGGCTCCGTCCGGCCGCGCTCGACTGCGGCAATTTGCTGCGTTCGAATCTGTTCAAAATCGGATTCCGGAAATATTGGATCCCGGAAAACCTGGACGGCAAGACGAATGGCGGGAATCAGATTTTCCGCCGTTGTATCGATGGAAGCGCTGGCGCTGCTGAGTCCTCCGCTGATGCCAATCCGCGCATTGATTTTCTGCATCGCATCCTGAATTTGTTGCCGGCTCATCGTGCTGGTGCCGCGCATCAACATAGCGCCGGCAAGCTGCGCTGCGGCATTTTTCCCGGCAAGCAGCGATTCATTGCCGTATCGGATATTGATTTCCGCTGTGACCGTATTGCCGCGGGTTCCCTTCGGAAGCAGAACCAGTTTGAATCCGTTGGGCAGCTTCAGACGCGTGATCCGTTTTTCAATACTGGCAGGAGTGGGATCCAGAACTTCGCCGTCGGTGACGTTAATACTGGTTGGATAGTCGCGCAGCAGCTGGTCCATCGTTGGAGCTTCCGGTACATTCGTGCGATCCGGCGCCGCTTCCGGATTGAAAACTCCGACGGTCCTGTTGGAATCCTTGAAGTACGTCTTCGCAACACGGACGACATCGTCTACCGTGGCGCGTTTGATCTCTTCGTAATTCATGAACAACAGCCGCCAGTCTCCGGCTGCAGCCATGTCGGTCATGCTCATGGCGAGAGACTGGGAATTGGTGAACTCCCGATCCATGCGTTGAACGATGGAGTTCTTCGACCGATTGACCTCTTCGAGGGTCGGCGGCTCTTTGGCAAGACTCGCAATGGTGTCGTAGACGATCTTCTTCGCTTCGTCGACGGACTGGTCATCGTTGAGCGAGACGGACACCGTGATGAGCCCCGGATCGTGCAATTCCATGACACCCATGCTGACCGACAACGCCTTCTTTGACTCGACCAGCGCCTTATATAGTCGACCGGATCCGCCCGGGCCGATCAGCACGCCCTCCATCACTTCAATCACGCCATCGTCGGGATGCGCGAGAGCCGGGGCGTGATACGCAATCATGATGTTCCTGCCCTTTCCAACACGGCGCAGTTCCACGTACCGTTCACCGTCCTGAGTGGGTTCGACGGTATAGGTTTCATCGAGCTTGCGCGTGGGACGCGGAATTGCTCCGAGACTCTGTGAAATCAGGTTCAGCGTATTGGTCGGATCGATCGGCCCCGCAACCACGAGCACGGCATTATCCGGCTGGTAGTACTTGCGATAAAAAGCGGCGAGACGATCGATGGGAACCTTCTCGATATCCTGACGCGATCCGATGGTGGACTTCCCGTAGTTGTGCCAGAGAAACGCCGTGGACAAAACGCGCTCGGCAAGAACGCTCGTCACGCTGTTCTCGCCACGCTCAAACTCATTACGAACGACCGTCATTTCGGTGTCGAGCAGCGGTTTTTCGATGCGCATCTTCACCATGCGATCTGCTTCGAGACCCAGGGCCCACTTCAGGTTGTCTTCCGATGCCTTGAATGTTTCGTAGTAGTTCGTGCGGTCATAGGACGTGGTGCCATTCCAGGTCGCACCACGGCCGGTGAGTTCCTGTTTGATGTTCCGGCCATCCGTACTCAGGATGAAATTCATGTGCTCGAGCAAATGCGCCATGCCCGTTTCGCCGTAGCCTTCATGACGTGATCCGACGAGGTAGATCATGTTGACCGTCATCGTCGCACTCCCGGCATCGGGAAGGAGCAGAACGCGCAATCCGTTGGGATACGCATATTCCGTGATACCTGCCATCGAGGCCCGCCGTTCAACACCAGTCGGCAGGGTTTGCGCAGAGGCAATCGTTACAAGGAATACGACAGGCAGGACAAAGCGAAGATGGGAGGTTCGGATTTTCATGATGGAATTTTTGCGCGAACCTCGTGAGATAGCCAAGAAAAAATCCCGATGAGAGAACCTTATTTTCAGAAAATGACGGGAATAAAGGATCTGCGCTTTTCCGGGCAAACCCCTCGCTCCTCCCTGGACTCTCAAGATTTCAGCAGGACAGAACGGGAACGAGGGGTCTGACCCCTCGTTCTCTATTTTTATTCGGGCGGTAATGATGCGCCGCACCGTGCGCAGTGCGACCAGCCCGGCTGTACGGCACCATGACAACCGGGACAGGTTCTTAGAAGCGCTTCTCCACACACCGCGCAAAACGTGAACGATGCCTGAGCCGCGGATCCGCACTTCGAGCAATGTTGCAGAAGTGGATCCCGAAGGATGAAGTACAGAATGATACCAATGGCATTGGGGATGAAGATGGCAAGCAAAGCCCACAGCAACGGCCTCATCCCCCGCCGACGTGCATCCCCGACGATATAGCCGACGAGCAGTACGTATACGGAAAGCATCAGCATGACTGCCACGCCAGCGAGCGCGGCGAACGGAACCCACGCCAGGCTGCCATGGGTGGGTTGCATCCGGACCACGACCACAAAGGAGAGAGCAGCGAATGGAACGAGCAGTGCCGCGACAACGGCGATTATCAGCGCCGGACGCGGAATGATTTTCAATTCTTCAGTGAACCGGCTCATGACATCCTTCCTATCTCACCGCGATTTCCAATCAGCAGAGCAGTGGCTGCCGCAGTAATCGAAGCCACGGTAAACGAAACTAAAAACCAGGGACCGGCACTCACCAGATTCATTCCGAGCACTTCCAGCTTCCCGCCCGACAATTCGCGAACCAGCACCCAGAAGGCAACGCTGGCGAACCACGAGAAAATCCCGAGCCCGCATAACGTCAAACCATTCCAGCGCACCATTGCAGAGGTCTCACGTTCGCGAAGAATTCTCGCCTGAGTTCGCGCGATCAAATCTGCCGGAGCTGTCGGCTGTGGCATCCCGCGCAGGCCCATCGAATACACAGACCATGTTTCCAATTCGTGGCGGCAGATCTCGCAGATGCGCGTGTGCGCTTCCACCTGCAACTGCTCCTGTTGGTTCAGCGCTCCGGCAGCGCACAAAGGAAGCATGTTTCGAATCGAATCGTGTGTGCTCATTTCCACTCCACCCTGCCTCGGAGGCTTTCCAGGGCCCTGCCGAGACGGCTCTTCACTGTTGAGATTGGAATGCCTGCGACTTCCGCGATCTCCTCCAGTTTCATGTCTTCTTCGAACCTCAACGAAATCACTTCTCGATGAATCAACGGAAGCTTTTCGACAGCTGCCGCCAGCACTGCGCCGCGCTCGAATTCCAGCAGCCGATCGAGCTGACTTTGCCCGGCCGCTTCAAGACGTTCAATGGGAGCGATTCCGGAATCGTCCGGCGCATCGAGGCTGCTGCTTCTCCGCAAACGCAGATAGTCGATCGCCAGGTTCCGGGCCACGGAAAACAGCCATGCATCGAATTGCCGCCGCGCGTCGTATCTGCCGATTTTCTCGATTACTCTCAACCAGGTCTGCTGAAACACATCATCGGCGGCAATGGGATCCTGGAGCAATCTGTGGAGGAAGCGATAGAGCCGATGCTGATACCGCGCCATAACGGAACTCAGCGCATCCAGTTCCCCGCGCTGGAGCCGAGCGATCGAGTCTTCCTGGGTACTGAACGTGTCCGGATTCATGGAGGCCGCGAGAATCATAACAATCGGTATACGGTCTTCCACCCCGAAAAGACTCATCGGAATGCGGAGCTGGCATTAAAGCGCTTGAAGTTCAGGGCCGCCATGGCTATAAGTCAGAGCCGATACGGAGAACCCTATGACGAAAATGATATGCCGTGTTCTGGTTGTAATTCTTTCGGTTGCGGCCGCCGCGTCCGGCGCATCTGGCGAGGTCCCGGTTCCCGTCGTCACCGGGCCCATCGCATCGCCCGGAATTCCCGGCGCCACGGCACACAATTACTTGTTCTTTGCCACGAATCACGATCTGGCCATTCACGGCTATATCGAAGAAGAATTCTTCATTGAAGGCACGGCAAACCGCTACAACACACCGGCGCAGACTACTGGAACCGTCATCGACGGGAACCATCCTTACAAGACTCGAGTTGTGGTGCGCCGGCCGGCCGATGCGAAGCGATTCAATGGAACGGTTCTGGTCGAGTGGTTCAACGTCACCAATAACTTTGATGCGGAGAATATGTGGTTCTTCGCTTGGGAGCACATGATCAGCGACGGCTACGTCTGGGTCGGTGTTTCGGCGCAGAACGTCGGTGTCACCGCACTGAAGAAGTTCAGCAGCGATCGTTACGGAACTCTGGATGTCACGCACGGCGCAACCGTGATGGGCGACGCGCTCTCGTACGACATTTTTTCGCAGGCAGGCAAGGCCATCAAGAGTCCCGGCAGAGTCGATATCCTCGGAGGGCTGAAGCCCAGGCATGTCATTGCCATCGGAGAATCACAGTCCGCCAATCGTCTGTCCACTTATGTGAACTCCGTCAATCCGCTTGCGAAAGTCTATGACGGATTCATGCTGCTCTCTTCTCTCAACCAGAAGATCCGCATCGATCTCACCGCGCCGGTCTGGAAGATTTCGACGGAATACGACGTCGGCAGCGGCGAAGCCAATGCCCGGCAACCTGGCTCGGACATGTTTCACGCCTGGGAGATTGCGGGCACATCGCACGTGGACCATCACCTGAGACAGAACCGCGAACCTCTCGAGTTGCGCGACATCGGAACATCGTCGGAGGCGGCGTTCGCTCCAACCTGCGGTGTGCCGACGATTGGAACCCGGGTTCCGATGCACTATGTCATCGCGAGCGCACTGGATTTACTGGTGAAATGGGTGGAAAAGAAGACTCCTCCACCTGCAGCACCGCCGCTGACCACAACGGGCAATGGAAATCAGATCGTGATCTCCCGGGACACGAACGGCACGGCGCTGGGTGGAATTCGTCTTTCCGGAGTCGCGGTTCCCACCGCCGTCAACATGGGCACCAATACCGGGCCGGGTGCCTGCGCGCGATGGGGATATTACAAACCGTTCGACATCGCGATGCTCAACAAGCTTTATCCAACACATTCGGCCTACGTCAGTGCCGTCGAGAAGATCACCAGCGAAAACCTGCGAGCCGGATTCATTCTCAAAGCCGATGCAGAACGCACGATTCAGGAAGCACGGGAGTCCGCCATCGGCCGTCTCGACAGTCTGGAAACCCAACGCGGGCGCGCTCTCTCCGACATCGACCGCACACCATAGGGAATGGGGGATTTTCAATGTTCCATTGTCATTTGCCATTTGTACCAGATGACAATGGAACATTGAGAAATCTTCCAGTCCTGTGTTCTGGCTTCAGCTGCCCTCGAACGGCAAGATATCCCCGGGACGCCGCAGCATCTTGTCGACTTCTCCGATATGCTGCATCTCCAGAGAAATGTGTTCGCGAGCGTACTCCTCCAGCATCACGTTCTTGTCTCGAACCAGTGCCAACAGGTCTTCGTAATGCTTCAGGGTTGCCTTTTCATGCCCGAGGGATTCGCGGAGAATGTCTCCGATATCGTGTTTGTGCGTTTCCAGCAATGGTCCGATTCCCAATGACGGATGCGCTCCGAGCTGCGTGATCATCTCGCCGGCTGCTCTGGCATGGGCCATGGATTCGACTGCCTGATCTTCGAGCCACTTGACGATGGGAATGCGATTATAGCCATACACCATGAATGAATAGTGCGTGTAATGGATTGCTCCCGCGAGTTCCATCTCCAGTATGTGATTCAGAATATCGACCGCTTCCTTC
>Ga0207676_10003593_pt1 | contig 10963 bp, 10 predicted proteins | sample KBSSwiS72_FD_184307 | JGI IMG/M metagenome (GOLD analysis project Ga0207676, IMG submission 184307) | Switchgrass rhizosphere microbial communities from Kellogg Biological Station, Michigan, USA - KBS Switchgrass S7-2 (SPAdes) (version 2) | ecosystem: Host-associated > Plants > Roots >... | reverse complement strand
TTTCGAACGGTTTCGCCGTCGTCGTTCCGACGGCAGGTGGACGCGAGACGGTGACGTCTCGGCTGGCGAGCGCGCTGGAGCGTGCGAGGGCGCTCTCGATGGAGGGCGCCTCAGATCTTGCCGACAGCTACGCCATCGATCGCCGATCGAACATGTTGGCTCCGATCGTGGATCCATCGCTGGCGCAGGAGTCCAACGATGAGCCTGGTGAGGACCGGAACCCGGCGATCTCAGCCGACCACCGAGAGGTCGGGAAGTGATGGAGGGCTCAAAGATCCCCGACGAGTCTCGGGCAGGCAGCGGACCGGCCCAATCAGCCGCTCGAGCACTCCTCAGGCTGAGTCCTCACGAACGCGTGCCGGTTCGACTGCGCAGAGTGGTTCGGCCCCTGACCGCGAGGCTCCGCTTCGTGGGTGTGCGCCCGGATGACGTGCTCATCGCTTCGTATCCCCGATCGGGAAGCACGTGGATCCGCTTCCTCCTGACCGAGATCATGATGCGGCAGCCGGCCGAGTGGCCGCTCGTCAATCGCGTGATCCCGGACGCGGGTGGTCACGGCGAAGCACCGGCTGTGCTTTCGGGCGGGGGACGGCTCATCAAGACACACGACCGATTCGTCGGACCCTGTCGCAGGGCCGTCTACATCGTCCGAGACGTGCGAGATGTGGTCCTGTCCGAGTACCGATGGGAACTGCGTGACGGGGTCCGCCGGACCCTCGACGAGCAGATCGAGCTCACGCTCACGAGCCGAACGCCCATGAGCCTCTTCGGATCGTGGCGGGACCACGTGACGTACTGGCTCGGCATCGACGCTGCCCGCCGTGGCGACCTGTTGGTGATCAAGTTCGAGGAGTTCCGCCAGGACCCGGTGGCAAAGCTTCGAGAGGTGCTTGGGTTCCTCGGACTCGATACGACGGCCCCGGAGATCGATGCGGCGATCGCGAACAACTCTGTGGAGAAGATGCGAGACAGAGAGGAGCACGCCGTCGATGCTGGTATCTCGAGCGGCGACCCGAGATATCCATGGATCGGACAGGGTGCGGTGATGGGGTGGCGGACCAAGCTCACACCTGAACAGGCCCAGCGCCTGAGCGTCGGCGCAGGGGATGTGCTCTCGCGGCTCGGATATCCGACGGGCGACCACGGGGGCACAGGTTGATGACGGTGCTGGTGGGCTATCGACCCGTGCGAAATCATGGGGCGCAAGAGCCAGCACCGGGTGGAGCGGCGACGATCTCCGCTCGCATGGGTTCCTCGGAAGCCAAGACCCTGGTGAACAGGTGAGGCGAAGGCAGCCGCCCGAGCAGCATGCGCCCGTCGGCGGCCGCGCCACATCAGCGCAAGGACGACTCCGTGGGCGTATCAGCGCAGCTGGTCGGGTGCTTGTCTTCAACCCGGACCATCGATCGATCGCGTTGGGTTTCGTGGATCAGACGTTCTCGTCAGCGACGAATTTTGGGCTATCAGTTATCGCGGGACGACTTCTCGGTCCTTCAGGTCTGGGCTTGGTGTTCATGGCGTTTACGCTCTATGTCGTCGCATTGGGCCTACAGCGACGGCTGCTCACAGAGCCGTTGTTGGCAGGAACCGCAGGAGCTAGCCCCGAGACCCTGCGTGCTACCACGATGCTGACTCTTACGGTCAGCATCCTCTTTGCGCTGAGCGCGACGATCGGCGCGTTGCTCGCCGGGCTCATCCTTCCCGGCTTTGTGGGGCGCGCGTCACTGTTGATCGCTCCCTGGTTCATTCCGACTCTTCTCCAGGATGTTGTCAGAAACGTCATGTTCCGTGATAAGCGGCCGATGGCTGCGACCGTCAACGATGCTGTCTGGTTCGTCGTCATGGCGAGCACCGTGGTTCTGGCTTGGAATCTTGAGACGCCCGAGGCAACGATGCTGTGTTGGGGGTTGGGGGCCCTTGCTGCTACATCGGTCGGGATGATTCAGCTGCACGCCCGACCTCGGGGTCCTCGCGCGTCTCTTCGTTGGTGGCGTGCGGACGCACTCCCGTTTGGGAAGTGGAATGCGGGCGCGGGAGTCGTATCCCAGATCGGGTCCAACGCGGTCGTTTTTGTCTTGTCCGGCATCGTCGGTGTCGCCGCTCTAGGAGGTCTTCGGGGAGCTGAATCAGTGTTCGCCCCTCTGACGATCGTTATCCCGGCGATCTCGCTCCCTGGCCTCCCTCTCGTGGCGCGTACGCTGGGAGAGGATCCAAGGCGTGCCGTTCAAGTCTCGATTCGGCTCTCACTCGTCGCGCTGACGGCGACATCGCTCTACGCGATCGCGATGGTGTCCGGCGGATGGCGGCTCCTACCACTCCTGTTCGGCGAGTCTTTCGCGCGGTTCCGATACCTCATCTGGCCTATCGCTGTTGCTCAGCTCTTCACGAGTGCCGGCGTCGGTCTCCTTCTCCTGATGAAGGCTGAGCGCCGTGGCAAGGAGCTGATGATCAACGGAGCGATCGGTGCGATCGTCTCTCTTGTCCTCGTTGCGGCTGCCGCTTGGCGTTATGGGCTGATCGGAGCCGCCTGGGGTACCGCTTTCGGGGCGATGGTTTACCTGGGTCTCCTCGGCCGCGCGTCATTGTGGAGGAGCACCTGTCGATGACAGCGAGCGATCCTCCCCTACTCGTACCCGAGTTCCTCTCGTAGGGTCGCGAGAGCTGGTAGGACGGAATCGATCTCGCTATCCACCCGGGAGCGCGCATCCTGGTTCGGGCGGGTGGAAGGCTGGATCACCGGCAACCCTTTCGAGAAGCGGTCGAATGGGCGGGGATCGAGGCCAGCCCAGGCGGCGATCCGATTCAAGCAGGCGACGGGGTCCTTGAGGAGGTCTTCGTGCTTCACGCGGATGACTCGATCGGTCGGCAGGTGGCGGAGGTCCCGCACGGAGTTGTCGTTGCACGAACGCCATTGATCGGCGCAAACATCGACCAACCGCGCTCCCTCGAGGGACCGCCAACCCGGCTCCAGGACGAAACACCAGTGCCTTCCCTCGTAGCCCTGGATACGGAATCCATCAGGGAGCGGATATACGTTGTGGTGGGTCGGATCCTGCCAACCGCCGTAGAGAGAAGCGATGTTGGCCCGCGGTTCCCGGATCAGGTGGACGAACCTTGCGTCCGGGAAGAGCTCTTCCACGAAGGGGATGCGTAAGGTGTTCTTCGGCGATTTCTCGACCAATCGAATCGGTGGTCGTTTGAAGGGCTTCGTGAGCAACGATATGCCCGAGGTGTACCACTGACGACCGCGGCCTCTCAGAGGGATGAATCGAGCGAAGGGCAAACTCTCCAAGTTTCCTGCGCTCTCGAAGAACGTCTTCATCAGTTGCCGACGCATGCCGGCATCAAGGTCTGCCGCAGAGAGCACGTTTGAATCCCGCTGGAGGAGATCCGGTCGAAACGGTCCCTCAAGTATCGGATTGCTCTCCTTATACAGACTCCAAAGTTCCGGATGGGACGACAGGGCGGCCAACAAGAGCGACGAGCCCGAGCGGGGAGCCGCGAGGATGATGATCGGATCCCGAATCAGCACGTTCTCTGAACCGACGGCCATCTCATCTCCGGATGCTGGTGGGGCGCCAATTGTGCCGCCATAGGGAAATCCTACTTGGAGCTTCGTCGCTCCCGACCGTGGTCGGAGCGTCGTTCCAGCATCTGCTCGAACGCCGTCCACGGGTCGTTAGTTTCGGGTCAAGGCCATTCGATAGGTGTCCTCGAGCGCCCCGAGAGCTTGTTCGGGGCTATGCCTCTCCGCCCATAAGCGGTAAGCACCCTCGCCGAATCGCTGGGCCTGCTGGTCATCAAGCAGTTGCTCGACGGCCGCGACCCATGAGGCGGAGTCAGCGGGCGATACCAGCAAGCCAGACGTGCCGTCGACCACGAGATCTGGCAGACCGCCGATTCGGCTTGCGATCACAGGCACACCCGCGGCGTACGCTTCTAAGATGACGCGTGGCTGAGCCTCGTACCACAACGAGGGCACGAGCAAGGCCCTCGCTCCCCGCAGGAACTCAGATACTTCGTGCTGTGGCACCGATCCAACGAACTCCACGTTGCGTGGAGCGGTCCGACGAAGCTGGCTCGCCTCCGGACCCTCGCCAACGAGTAGCAGTTTGCCCATGCTGGGGCTCCAAGTATCCATGATGGTCCGCGCTCCCTTTTCGGGTGACAGCCGACCGAGAAAGAGAAAGTGCTCGCCAGGGCCCTGACGCCTCTCTGTTGGCCACACGAAGTTCGATTTCACTCGGATCCGATCGTTAGGGAATCCCGCTTCGATGTACTTGCGGCGAACGAACTCGCTAACCGCGACGAAGAGGCTGATTCGATCGAATGTCCGCAGCGACCGGTGCACCGAGAGTGATATCGCCAATGCCGCGCTGCCAAGAGTGGAGTCTCGGTAGCAGCGATGAACGACTCCGCGCCAGGGTGGTCGTCCCAGGCAGTCTTCGCAGATCCGCTCGTCCCGCAAGAAGGTCGAGGGCAAACACATCAGTCGGTAATTGTGCAGCGTCATGACTGACGCGGCTCTTCCGGTTGCCCTGAGCGCTGCAGGAGACAACGCGGGGAACAGATTGTGAAAATGGATGATCTCCGCTCCACTGGCATGTGTCTTGTGTTGGATGTTGGCTATGGCCTGCTTGTTCCAGATGGCATCCATGCCCGTGCGTAGGAGACCCACCCCGCCGATGGCTGTGGGCTCAGGCTGCCAGAGCTCGACAGTGTGGCCAGCCTCGCGGAGCAGTCTGGCTTCATCGTCTACCACCGCGTTCTCTCCGGACACTGGTCCAGATAGATAGCGGGAATGCACGATGAGTATCCGCATCGTGCCGGTCACCCGGAGGAATGCGATCGAACACCCACCCCGACTACCTGGTGCCGAATCGGAGCTGGATCCCGGAGAAGGAGGGCGATCGTAAGCAGAAGAAGCGACGTGCCCCCGGCGACCTCGAACGTTGGCCCGGTGATGCTACGTACCAGCACCACGGCAAGGAGGACCAGTGGGACGATCCTGCCGGCCGGCCTAAGCGCCTCCGCGAATGCTCGAACGAGACAGATCAAGAAGGAAGCCGCGAGCAGACAGACTCCAACTAGGCCAGTTCCCACCAAAGCCTCTACCCAGGTTCCATGGATGCTTGATGTGTACAGGGATCCAAGCTTCGCCAAGACCTGGAACCTTGAGGCGGTCAGCAAACCCTTACCAAGTAGGGGTGATTCCTTCCAAACGGGAAGCGCAGCATCCCAATAGTTCAGCCTGCCCGACAAGCTGCTGATGACCTCCACCGTAGCGCCGCGTTGAAGGATCGGTTCGGTTTCGCGGACGAGCGCAGGACCCACGATGATCGTGGCGATCAGCCCCAGAACGATGACCCAAAAGGCGATCGCTGTCCTACGGAGGAAAAGCAGTACGAGCAGCCCGAAGACCGTCGCGATATACCCGGTGCGATATTGCGCGAGCACCAGAGTCGCGAACCCAACGAGGGTAAGGAGTTGTAAAAGGTGTTTGCTGCTTACGCCTGCGTCCCGAGGCGAAAGCAGCTGAGCCAACGACCATAGCCCTAGCGTCGCTCCCAGGAGACCGGTCCCGTTGGATGAGACGCTTGGAAAGACCCCGTGGACTTGGATCGGGAACGGGCTGTTGACTTCGACGAAGGCGCTGCTCGGCATGATGAGGGCCTCGCATAGGATGACGACGACGGATAGGGCCGTGAACCAGTACAGGAGCATGAGGATGCGCTCCATCGCCTCACGCCCTCCGCGACGATATGCCCCGGCTGCGACGACTACACCAATGGCGAGCTCCACGCCCCGGTAAGTCGTAAGTGGCAGATTGACCGAAAGTGGTGCTCCGATGAAGACGACGAACACGTAGGCGCAATAGAGTCTGAATGGCCTCGTGGTGATCCGTTCCCTTGAAGAACCGGTTGACCGACCCCCTGATGATGTGAGTGCGAGGCACCCGAGCAAGAACGCTAACCCGATGCAGGCCACGCGGTACAACCCCGCAGGGTCCAGTGGATCGCTTGCGAGCGCATTCGCATCACGCTGCCTGAACACGAGCTCCGCCATCAGGATGAGCAAGGCCGGAAGCTCGATCGCAACAAAATCGCGCTGCGGACGAGTGCGAGCCACGGCCCAGATCAGCGACGCACCGAGCGCCATCATTCCCGCCAGAAGGGCGAGGACAGCTCTTGTTCCCCCCGCCGCGACGGCCGACCCCGCGAACCAGGCGAGAAGAAAGGCGGCCGCGACGATCAACCATTCGCGCCGGAACGCCTTCTGGCCGGCTTGGAATGAACGCTTGGCTGCCGTTAGCATTTCCTGCATCGGTCGGTCCACTTCTGACTGGTCACCTTGGGATTGTCCCAGGCCAGACTCAGGTGTTGTCGGTGCAGGTCACCCCGTCCAAGGCGCATCCCTCCGCACCATCGTCGTTCATCGCGTTGTCGCGAACCACTACACCCCGGGAGTCTGGCTGTGGCGGATTCCGGTTCTCGTCGAAGATGATGTTCACACCAGCGACGTGATTCCCGCCGAACGTGTTCGACGCTACGAGGATGTCATTGGCGGAACTGATCCCGATGCCGCCGCGCCACGAGGCCGTATCCATATGGTTGTTACGTCGGATGACGTTGTTTTGGATGATCGCCTGATCATCCGAAGACCATCCGCCCGACATCTCCCAGAGGATCCCGCTCATGCCGTTGTGGATGATGCGGCTATTCTCGACGCGAAGCGTCCCATGCTTGCAGTGGTCGCACCAGATACCCGCACCTCGATTGTCGTGGATGTACGAGTTCGTCACGGTGGTGTCGTTCCCCGCGTCATCAGCAGCCGCCCTCTTGATGCAGGCGGCGTATCGGAACGATGATGTATTCGAGTAGGCATCTCCATTGTCCCAACAATTGAGGTCGTCAACCGTGACGTTCGCGCTCCCTCCACCGCCGATGCAGTTGCCACCGTTGTCGTGACAGTCGACGGATTGGAGTGTGAGGGACGACCCGCGCAAGGAGAAGGCCTTCCCGCAATCGGGACTTGGCGAGCACTGAGCGCTGCTGCCAGCGGGTGTTGGCGCTCCGAAGATATCGAGGTGCGCGAAGTAGTTGCGGTCCTCGACGCCGAAGATGCCATACGCAGTAGTAGGCAGCCCCCTACCATCGATGAACGTGGCATTTCGTCCCGCCCCGATCACTCGGTCCCCGACATCGGTCTTAATCGTTCTCGTGATCCTGAACGTCCCGGAAGCCAAGCAATAGGTGGTTCGGGGACCGTGATGCGACATGACCCGACTGAGTGAAGCGCTCGCCCGCACCTGCACTCCGTCGCAGTCGCGTCCGCCACGTTCCCTCGCCACGGACGGAGTGACTCCGAGCCAGGTGCCCGTGACGAGGAGCAGGAGGATGCAGATCTTGGCGCGACGAACCAGCACGGGACGCAACGCTATCGAGCCTCCTGCCGCGGGTCAAGGACGATGTGGACGACGGATCGTGCGGGCGCGCGGTCGCGAGGAGTCTACGCGTTGGCGGTGCAGCTGACGCCCGACATGGAGCACCAGAGAGCGCGGTCGCCGTTCATCGTTTTGTTCTGAACGTGACGCCTCGAGAGTCTGGTTGCGGTGGCGTCCTGCTCGCGGTATGGATGATGTTCACGTGGGCCACGAAGTTGGTGCCGAACCCGTTCGTCCCAACGAGGATGTCGTTCGCGGAGCTGATGCCGATCGCTCCTCGGAACGAAGCCACCTCGAGACAGGATGACGCTGTTCAGGATCGTGGCGCGGTCGTCGGCCGTCCATCCCCCGACATCTCCCATTCCAGAACCGGTTTCCGGGCCGTGCGAAGTGATGCCCGACGGCGCCCGACCACAGCCCGGGCTTGATCCCGACGAACACGATGTCGAGGTCCGGTCCGAGGACGTCGGGGATCGTCCGGCCACGCGCGGCATCGAGCTCCACCTTCGAGGGGCTCACGCGGTCAGCCAACCATGGGAGCGATCGGCGCGCGGGCCGCACACCGCGAGCAGCAGGACGTAGCACGCCGCGAGCGGCCCGAGGTCGGGTTCGGCGCCGCCCGCCACGGCGATCCCGGCGATCACGATCGAGAACTCGCCTCATGCGATGAGCGCTACCCCGCCCGGACGCGGCCTCGACGGCCGGTGACGGCACGACGAGCCGCCATCCAACCCCGTGCCGACCTTCGTCCCGGCACCGACGATCGCCAGCACCAGCGCGGCCGGGAGCGCCGCCGGGATCGTGCCCGGCGGGACGCACGCCCGCCCGGCGCTGCGGGGTGGCGACCTCAACGATCGCCCCCTCGATCAATCCTCCGGCAGGCACGTCGAGACAACGAGCTCGACGACGTCCGGCAGCCCGTCGAAGCTGGTCGGACGGTACATCTCCCAGACCGGCACTCGGCCCGCGAGGGCGGCGACCTTCTGGAACGTCGGCTCCGCGCTTTTGGGCAGCCGGAAGGCGACGGACCACAGGTTGGGGAGGGCCTCGGGCGCCGGCACCCGGTAGATGGTCGAACGACCCTCCAAACGCCGCAGCGACGCCTCTCGCAGGAAGACGATCGCCTTGATGGGAATCGGCGAGCCTGAGCCTCGCGCCGAGGATCCGAGCACGAGATGCGCTTTGTGTTCGTCCTCCACGAGGCAATCCGTGCCGGGGAACTCGAGCCGGCCGAAGACGTCCTTCCTGACCCGCAGGACGGCGGGTCCCGGCTGCATCGTGGGCTCCGGCTCGAGACGGCAGCAACTCATGTCGTCGGAGAGCAGCCGGTGACCAGCCTGGAGAAAGGCGCCCGCGAGCGTGGTTTTACCGAAATGCCCTGGAGCGCAGAACAGGATCGCCGAGCCTTCCACGTCCACGGCCGAGCCGTGGAGCACGAGGTCCCCACCGCGGATCGCGCATAACGCCGTCGGGAGCCCCAGGGTGCGCTCCTCGCGACGGAGCTCTTCTGGGTGCGGAGGGATCGCGATCGACGCTCGGTCCGGATCCACGAGGAACCAGCCTGCGCCTTCGTGCCAGACCGCGAAGCCCCCGTCCAGCTCGTAGATCTTCCTCGCGAAGGGGTTGTCGGGCCGCGCATCCCACGAGAGCAGCGGTTCGGGGCCCACGTCGGGTTCGCCCCCGCCGTGCTCCGCGACGATGAGACGACGACCGAGGGCCGGCGTCGGCCTCAGCAGTCGGAAGGCAAGATCCGACCGTACCTCGAAGCCGTGCGCGGCCAGGGCCTGGGCGCCGGGGGGAGGGTTGTTCGTCTGCGTGGGCCGAGTATACGGCCCGGATGAGCCGGGGCGGCCGGGGTCGTACTGCCGATGGTGTAGGAAACTTGGTGCGTGGGCGGGGTTGCTCAGACCGTTGCGTCCCGGTATAAAGCAGCAAGGACGGAAAGGCCGCCAGCCGACAAGGAGGAGCACCATGAAGTACGAGAAGCCGGAGATAGCGGACTACGGTTCGATCGCCGACCACACGTTCACCAGGTGTGGTGGCGTGGGCCCCAAGGTCGGGGACTTTCGGACCTGCGAGCTCGACAAGTTCGGCGAATGCTCCTGCTCTGACTGACTCTGACTGACTGCTCGTCTGTCCGGGGCTCGCGCCGCGGACGGCGCATGTGCCCGGATCACGGTAGTGCGGCGACCGGGACGGCCACGCCGTCCCGTTTTGCTGCGTTCAAGGGCGAGAGGACTTCAGCCGACAACAGTCTCGGATGAGACTGTTGTGCGCCTCGCCTTTATCCGGTGGCAGCCGTTGGGTCCCTAACGGCCCTCGCTAGACTGGAGCGGAATCTCGTTGGGTTCGATCGCAGCGATCCTTTCGTACGCACATCCCCCAGAGACCTCTGCGGTGGAGCGGGGCTTGCGGGCCGCGCCCCATCGAGGGTCGAAGATCCGGACCCACGCGGTCTCGCGGTTCGCAGTCGGAGCGTCCGCGACCGATGAGTGGCCAGACACGACCATCGCTGAGGCCGATGGTCTCGTCGCGGCGGTCCGCGGAAGCATCGACAACCTGACCGAACTGATCGCCGATCTTCGCCGCCAAGGGATCGAGAGCGGGACATCGAGCGCCGAGCTGGTGCTGGCCCTGTTCCGCCGATACGCGGATTCGACTCCGGAGGTGCTCCGCGGCGCATTCGCCGTGATCGTGAGCGATGGCAGCCGTCTGTGGTGCTTCCGGGACCATCTCGGGTTCGGCACCCTCTTCTACCGGGCGGAACGCGAGGCGATCTACGTCGCGACCGAAGCGAAGCAGGTCGTGGCCGCCGCCGGTATCCCATGGCAGCCCGACCTGGATGTTGCCACGGCCATCTTCCATCGGGAGAACGACGATGAGACGCCGTGTGCCGTGCGGGGGGTCTCACGACTGCCGAAGATGACTGTCCTCTCCGCCGCCTCGGGCACCGTGCGACGCCGCCGATACTGGCATCCAGAGCGGCTGCTGGAGAGGGCCCGCTACTCGCAGGGCGAGCTCAAGGAGCGCTTCGACGAGCTGATGACGCAGGCGGTCGCCCGCACCCTGACGGGCCGTGGCGACGTGGTCTCGCTCTCCGGAGGCATCGACTCGCCAGCGATCGCGGCGTACGGCGCCCCTGAGCACCTTCGCCGCACGGGAAAGCCGCTCGCCGCGATCACGACTACCTACCCTCACCTGCCGGCGGTGGACGAGCTCGAGTACGTGGAGGAGGTCGTCCGACAGCTGGGGCTGTCGTTGCATGTCGTTCGGCAAGACGCACCTCTCGTGGAAGGGGTCGACGAGTGGGTCAGGGTCCTCGACGGGCCCGTCCCACAGATCATGATCGGCGATGCCCGCGAGCACTACGAGCTTGCTCGGGAGCTCGGGTTTCTGACGCTCTTGAGCGGCGAGATCGCCGAGGGCCTCACTGCCCAGCGCGACCACCTCGTTCCATACCTGCTCGGGCACGGCCGGTTCCGGGCGGCGTTGGCTCAGATGAAGAGGATGAGGACGAAG
>Ga0207676_10003568_pt1 | contig 10993 bp, 8 predicted proteins | sample KBSSwiS72_FD_184307 | JGI IMG/M metagenome (GOLD analysis project Ga0207676, IMG submission 184307) | Switchgrass rhizosphere microbial communities from Kellogg Biological Station, Michigan, USA - KBS Switchgrass S7-2 (SPAdes) (version 2) | ecosystem: Host-associated > Plants > Roots >... | reverse complement strand
GGAATTTGGCAGCGTTACACGAGCATATTGGCTCGTACCATTGAAGACAATTGCTCGCGACGTGAACCCTCGATTAGGAATAGTTGTCGCGAAGGTTAGAAGGGCAACAAAGCCGGCGATTATGGTTAATCGTAATAAAGTGGATTTCATGTGATCTCCTGGTAGATAAGCCCTGGCTTATTAACTAAACCCGTGCTCGATGATTTTGTATTCGGGGGACTGTGCGGGGAGACCGCGTTTGAAGGTTAGGGGGAAATTATGCGCCGCAATGTACTCCTGCAACTACATGCTGTCAAGAAAACTTTGGGAAGCGTATGTTTCTACTTCTGATCAGTCTTTTCAAGTAGGTTGCACGTCCGGAATTGAGAGAAGGAATAGATAGCGGGCGTGATCAGTTAGTGTAATTCATATGTCGATTCTCTGACTTAGCGAATGCCCGGCATCGAGTAACAAGACCATAATCCATGGATAAAACAGCAACTCCAGGCGAATCGACGGATCAAAAAACATCGGCATTGCACTCAACAAAGAGTCGCTGAGAGATATGCCAATCAAAGTTCCCGCCAACCCGCACCCGATTGCGGCGAGCGCGATGAAGAGAATGGCCTGACGTCTACTCCAGCGCTTTGCGAGCACTTGTGCGACGATTCGATCATCATCCGTATACAATTTGATGGCGGCCCAAATCTTCGAGAGCGTATGCCATACGCCTATGCTAACCAGGACTAATATTACGGTACGTCCAGTCCAGCCGGAGCTACGCCACAAGTGAGGACGAACCAACGGCACAAAGAATGCGGCGAAAAGAAACGCCACGATTGGAAAGACAGCTTGTCGAAGAGCGCGCGCGTCTTCCCGTTCAGTCATTAAAAACTTTTCGAGATTTTTCTTGATGCGAGCATCCGATCGCGCGCGTCGCACATAAGTTTCGACAGTGGGATTCACGACTGGAGCATAAGCGCCTTTGGTAGCATAAGCATGGCGCTGTGCGTCATACGCAGCGCGGCGCTGTGGGTCGATCAATATATCTCGCGCACGTGAAATTTGAACAAATGCTTCAGTGGCCTCGGGCTTGCTGGCGTTCAGATCCGGGTGTTGCAGGCGCGCGAGCCGCTTGTATGCAGCCTTGATCTCTTTGACTGAGGCAGTGTTCTTGACCCCAAGAACCTGATAATAATCCAACATACTCTTTTGGCCGCAGTATGCCTTAATCTGCTGCGAAAAGTACACTGAACGTCATGAAACCTACTGCTTACTTTGCTCTCGCCTTGGTTACACTTACTTGCCTGATTACGTGCCGAACGCGATCAGCAGAATCTACTTCGCCAAAATCCGCGTCGCAAAGTGTTTCTTCGACCGACCTCCCTTCAAACGCGAGGAACGCAACCGATGGCTGGCATGTCTATACAGCTCCCGACAAGAGTTTTTCGATTGAAGTTCCTTGTGACTTATCCCGAACGGATGTCTCAGCCGGAAAAAATGTTTACGAGTACCGCTGCGGCGTAGACGAGCCTATGAGCTTTTTTATTATATCCGTAACAAATGTGACAGACGCAGAAGCAGCAAAGATGAAGGATGAACTTGCTTTCGAACGCAGCATTAAAGATTCGTTTCCTGCTAACAGACACCTCACCAGGATGGTGCCGATTAATATTGCAAGCGGCATGGGTCGAGAAATTATCGTTACCAATGCCAGAGATGAAATGGATAATGCGAGGGCGCGGATTATAATGACGAGTAGTCGTCGTTACGACGTCATCTTTATAGCAAGTGATCTGAAGGCGCTGGAGTCTCCTGGGGCCGAACGTTTCCTCTCAAGTTTTAAGCCGTTACTATGAGCACTAAAATAGATGTGGGCCCGCTTGAGGATGCTACTTTCGTACGCGAACCCACACCTGCCGATCCTTATCGACTACTTCGATGACGTCAGCCCAGAACTCCAGCACACAGTCGATGGCCGCCCTGGGCAGAATGCGTGTTTGATAGGTCGGATCAATCCACTGGTAATCGTCGAAACAAACAAGTCCACCTGACTTCATAAGCGGTAACGTGTACACCCAATCCAACAGGCAATCGCGGGCTTCATGCGAACCATCAATGTAGGCAAAATCAAACCCCGCCTGCAGCGTCGGCAATACCTCAATGCTATAACCCTTAATCTTTATGATTTGGTGGCTTCGCGCGCACCGGCCGCGGTTCAAGTCAAACAATTCCTCGCCGCCTAAGCCAAACGTCGATTGATACGTCCACGGGTCAATGCACGTCAGTGTCGCCGCCGGATCGAACAACACATTGTCCGCCAGCCACACGGCGCTTCGCCCTTCAAAACTGCCTATCTCCAGGAGCCGGCACGGCCGATTCATCAACGCTGCCAGCTGCACTTGCCATTTAGGAATGTGACCAGAAAACCAGTCGTAGGTGAAATGATAATCAGCCATACAGGATCACGATGCATCTACCTGCATAGCCGCCAGTTCGTTGCCGCCCGGATCGAGGAAGTGGAAGCGCCGGCCGCCGGGGAAGCTGAAGATCGGTTTGGTGACGGGGGCGCCGGTCGCAGTGACCGCGGCGAGGGTTGCTTCCAAATCATTCACCTCGATTACGGGGAGGGGCGCTTTGGTCGCCTCCTGTTGGTCTGCCTGGAGTCCAATGTCCACGTCTCCGGTGAGTGTGCATGCATACGTCGGCCCGAAGCCGGTCATCGTCATGCCAAACACCCTTTCGAAAAAGCTCTGGCTCGCCGCGAGGTCGCGCGCGGGCAACTCGATGAAGTTTGGTCTAGCCACGATAGTCCTCCCTTGGTTAAGGTTTTTCTTCTGAGAACGTAGTTCCAATACCAGTGGGATCATTTCACCAGTACGTTATTAGCCGGCGAGTTACCTGCGCGGGAGTGGACAACCCGAACTCAGCGTCCCAACTTGATGCGTTCGAAACAAGCTCCATGGTCCAATTGCCGTGTTTGTCATACTCGCGCGTGAAGATAGCCCTGGTCCCCGACATCTCGTTCGCGTTATAACTCACCTCTTCAGACTTATTTCCGGCTTCGTCATAAGCGAACGTTTGCCTGCTGACTTCCATGCCCATCATCATGAGCTTTGATTCGATTAACCTTCCTTCTGTGTCATACCTATGAGTGTGCTTAGACATCGCACTGCCCGGCGAGAACACCCGCGCCACCTCCGCCTTTTGTTCCTCGGTGAGCTCTGCCATCTCCTCGGTGGAACATGAGTCAGATCCACACGCGCCGAACGGGAATGCATCTCCGATATACTGCGTCTCCTCCAACGAGTTACCCTGTGCGTCGCGGGTGATCTCAACCCTGGTTAAAATCGCGCCATCGATGTTGAAGACTTTGACCTCGACCGCTTGGTCCCGGTCGTCATAGAGCGACTCAACCCGCCTCGCCCCAGCCGCACTGACCAGGGTTACACCCTCGATGCCGATCATCATGTTCGCCTCTCCAGGGAAGTCGAGTTCGTCAATCTTTACTTTTCTACCCGCATCGTCGTAGGCGTAAGTCGCCGGCGTAGTTACAATACCATCACGATCGACGTGCTGCTCGGCGGTGAGTCTATCGTTAGCATCATAGATGTACCTCACCTCACTATTAAGTGCACCTTTAAGGTCAAAGAACCGCGTCATCAGCAAGTCGCCGGAATCGGAGTAATCGTTCACGGTGCGCCAATCAGACCCATCAGGGTTTCGGTTAACCTGCTCGACTACCTGACCCTGCTTATTGAAAGTGATCGTATAGCTGAACGACGGCTTTTCAGTGATTTGCCCGTCCTGCTCCTCGAACTGCGCTGTCACAATCTGCACGTTCTTCACTGGACCTCTCAGTCCCCATTTCGTTTTGTCCATTGTCATCTGAACCTACATGGCTAAGAACGATTTATGGGAGACATTCTAACGCCGGAGACGATATTCTATTAGGGGTATAACTTGTCTGACTACCAGCATCACGCAGAAAGAATACGCGCCCTCACTAACCGCGGGGCCTACCGTGCAGCGACAAGTTACGCTGCAACTCTTCCCTCTGAAATTACACGCAGTCCTTCGATCGCTCTCGAGATTGCACGCAACTTCTTAAGGCAAGGATATCCAGTCAATGCTGAAAGCGCGCTGGCTGCGGCGGATGTGCGGCAGGCGACACCTGGCGAGCGATTAATACTTACGCTAGAAACAGAAGCACTGCGCGTCTATCGCCATGTGCAAATCAGGGAGGCCGTTGTTGCGTCAGCAAAGGCATTCACAAACGTGAATAACTCAATAGACGCAACTGATTTGGCAGAAGCTGAGCGAGTTCACACACGCATTCTTCTCATTGCAGCGACCTACTACGAAATCACTCCCGAAGCAGCAGCCAGGGCGAGGGACCAGCTTCTTCAAATCTCTAAGACCCTGGAACAGGCAGGACGCATCGATCAGTCACTCGCAGCCGGCCTGACTTACGCAGAAAAAGTGACGGAGCCGCTCGAGCGCATAGATGAGCTACTGAAGTTCGCAGTTCGAGCAAGCAATGCAGGGCGTCCAAACATAGCCGCGGAAGCAAGATTGCTGGCTGCCACTCAAATGATAATCGCGGGTCAACCGCGAAGTGCGATCGAAGACACCTTAAATATGGCCGCGACGCTTTACCAGGAGGGTGAACATGCGCACGGTCATATAGATGTTCAACTCGCCAGGGCAAAATTGCAGATTGAACGAGAGTTTGCGGGAACAAACGTATTGGAGGATTGTCTGCGAGCCTATCAGGAGATTGATTTTCCGCGCGGTGAATTAAGCGCTCTCATGGATCTATCGCAACTCGCACACGAGCGTGGCGACACCGCCACCGCAGCAACTTACAGAAACCAGACACTCGCTTTGTCTGAGCAGATAGGGATGGGTTTGACGCGAGACAACTTTCAAACCGCGCAAGCCGATCTACTGATGCGCAATGGCGATTACGGCGGCGCGATTGAAGTTTGTCAGGCCGCGATCTCCACTAATCCGCCGGCTATGCTCAGGGCGCTTTTCGAGCAACTGTTAGGAACCGCGTATTCATTTATCAATGATTTGGACGCATCGATTACACACACACGAAACGCTCTGGCAACGTTTGAAAGTCTGGGCGCAATCGATGCCGCATCGGACGCAGTAATGAAGCTCACGAGCGATCTTTCATCTCTCAGACAAGAAGACTCATGGCAGGAAGCCGAAGAGTTACTTCAAACATGGTCCACCAGGGACGAGGAACGACGCGACTTCTCTGCTGCTGTGAGTAAGCAGGAAATGATTGCGCAGGTCAAAATATTGCAGTTTTTGTATTCGAATGTGCATCGAGGTGAAGCGCGATTGCTGGACGAGGCTGAAGCAGCGGTTGCAAAAGCGGAAGCACTTACGCAGGGCTTAACAGAGCGCGAGTCGTTCCTTCGACGCGGCAACCTGCAACAACTGCGTGGACAGATTCACCAAGCGAGGAATGATGAGGACAGCGTAATACAAGCCTGGCGAAACGCGCTCTCATTATTTGAGCAAGCGGGATTCGAGATTTACGCAGCCAACTGCCGCTACATGCTCGGAGTTATATTTCTCAACCGGGCTAATCAGGACCTCGCGAACTTCAACGAAGCCGAAGATAATTTGCGCGCCGCCCTGGAATACTATGAGCGGGCAAAAATGCGTGGACAGTCGGCGGATACTCACTTCATGTTTGCTCGCTTGTATGTCAATGCGTCTCTGAGAGTACAGATTGATCTAAGCACACAACTGTTAGACGCCGCGCTCGATCACCTCCGGGAAGCAGCAGCTGATTACGATTCCATGCGGCAGGACTTCAATGCCGGGGCCTCGATTCTGGAAGTGCAGGGTGGCAAGAGGGTTTTGATTGAAAAGAGCCAGCGTATTTATCAACTGGCTCTCGACATTACCAGCCGGTTTCGCCCTGCTGCTAAAGAAGCATGGCATTGGGTACAGCACGCCAAGGCGAGAGCCCTTTCCGACGTTTTAGGAAGCGGCTCTACACCACCTGCACGAGTCATGGCCCAACTCGAGAAACATCCTGATTCATTTAAACTCGTGCTGGACGAACGGGAACTGGCGCTGCGAATTGCCAGGGCTTCCGCCGCAGAACGAATCGGATTACGCGAAGACCTGGAGACATTACGAGAACGTATGGGCCAGGATTCGACGCTCGCCGAATATCTGGAATTTCGCACTGGCTCGGCATTGGATTTGGCGGATCTGGAATTGATATTGAATGAAGACGCCGTCGCCGGACGCCAGTGCGTCTGCATCGATTGGTATGCAGTTGAAGATCGCTTGTTTCTTACAGCAGCTCGCGCGGGCGCCGAACCGCAAATGGTGCCATTACCTTTACCGCTGAGCATGGCGCGAGCTTTTGTCGCGGATAATCTTGGACCAGAAAATTTTCGTGGGAATTTGCTCGACGCGCCCGAAATCCTTCGTGACCTTGATCCTCTAATCGCGCCGCTTGCCCAGCTCAGCAATCCCGAAGATCTCCTCATTCTTTCGCCAACCGGGCCTCTGCATCTTTTGCCGCTGCATGCCCTGGAAATTGATTCCGAGCCTCTGCTGGCCCGCAATCCAATCGTTTATTGTCCGAGCTTGAGCGTAATGAGACAGTGTTTGGCTCGTCATCGCACACTTACTAACCAACCTGCGACTGCGCTGTTTGGTGACCCAAACGGCGATCGACCCGAAGCCTTCAAACTGATGGCTCGCCTGGAACAGCTCCTGGTTACCAGAGCATTCACCGGCAAGGACGTAACGTTTAAGACATTCAGCGAAGCTATAGCCGGCCGTGACTTAATTCACTTTCAAGGGCACGCTGTTCACGTACCCGGCAAACCGCTGGATTCGTTATTGGCCCTTGCCGACGGCAATCTTACGGCGCGTGAGATATTCGGTCTCTCCAAACTGTCAGCCGAATTAGTGACGTTGGCGGCGTGTGAGAGTGCGGCTAGTGTGATAGCTGCGGGTGATGAGCCACTGGGTTTGATTCCCGCTTTCTTATATGCTGGAGCAAACTCGGTTTTGGCGACGCTCTGGAGAGTGCATCAGACTTCCGCGGCACTAACCATGCGCATATTTTATGAGCAGTTAACTGATCGAGATACGTTGCTTGACAAGGCACTGTCTTTGCGCAAAGCCATGCTAACTGTCAGGTCGACACCAGGCTTTGAAGCCCCTTATCACTGGGCGCCATTTGTTCTTCACGGCAGTTGGCGCTAAGGAGGATCGGATGAGTGAACAAGAGACACTATTAGCGGATGTGCCTTTGGTGGGTGATCCAAACGCGACTGAGGAATTGGGCGCAACAGACATTGAGGCGATTGCGGACGAGGACTTGAAAGGAAGTCGTTTGCTGCTCGTCACGAGTGTTGTTCAACCCATCGATCTTGAGGGAACACCGGGTGGGATTGTCCAACTAGTCAGTACCTTTCAACCAGCCGAAGGCGCGCGTTTCAGTTCGGCTCAATTTCGATTGCGTCTGGTTACGCCGGCCGGGTTGCGGATAATTGATCTCGCGCCACGGGTGGTCGACGATGCTCATCCGGTTGAGTTTTCAATTGATAAGAAGGGGAAATTAGGACTAAGCATCCCCTCGGTGCCGATTGAGCCCTCGATCGAGATTGGTTCGAGTAAGAAGTACGTGAAGTATCACTGCGCTGTACAAGGCGCCGGCGCGGGCACAAGTCTCGCTCGTTGGGACTTTAGAGAGAATCCGGATCGCCGCGACGGAATTGGCCTCGAGCAGGTATTAACCTTGACGTTGCCGGTGATCGGACCAGTCTCAGGAAATGTAACTGTGAGTGCTCGTCTGGTCAGGTCAGGAATACGTGGAAAGATCGACGCGATACGCGACTTGATTGTCGGTGCGGATGATCGCTCTTACCCGGTCGCGTTCGAAATACCAAAGGTTCCCTCTCCAAATGTACTCGAGAAGTTTTTGAAGTTGTTTTAAGAACAAGAAATATGAACGGAACAGCTCAGACCTCGTGTATGTATCGTTGCTAAATAATTAGTCTGCTGGATGAACTCTCAAACACAAGCCATCAGGCTCTGCATCAAGGTAGAATCGCGAATCGTTTCAAAGGAGAAGTTTATGAGTTGGAATTCCAGCAAGCCGTGGCTGGCCATGCTTGTCCTTTTTCTGTTGACAGGCTCAAGCCTGCCACAGGTCCCGGATGATCGGCGCCCTAAGTCCGTCCTCGATTACTACTTCCTGTTACCACACAAGTATTTACCTTATCTGACAGCAGACTCGCGACCAGTCCGTGAGGCTGCGATCCAAACTAAAGACCTCGAGGGCGGATTTCTCAAGTCCGGGCTGGTAACAGATGAGGTATCCACGGCCCTCGCGCTTTTCAGGAAATCTGACGGCAGCGACTTGATAGCAGTTGAGAATCGGTCATGTCCCGGGCCCTGTTCCAGTAGTCTCAACCTTCTCTTGTATGCCAACGATCAGTGGACCGACGTAACGCATGATCTACTACCCGCTATCGATGGAGGTAGGATCCAGGCGTTGATTCAGCGACAATATCTGAGCCGTCCTAACGAACAGATGCGTCAGTCACTCATTTATACCCTGCGAAAAAATGGCGGGAGTATTGAAGTGAATGAGCACTGGTCGGGAATGGCGCTGGGAGAGTTTGAATGGTCGAATGATGCATTTATTTTTAAATCGGAGGAAGCGGGGGGCAGCAACTATCGTGTGCTGGGCGCGATCGACAACCCGGAAGGGGACCGCCTCCAGATCATCGGCGTCGATCCTGACCCGGCGAGTTTGCCATTGAATGGACATCTCAGGATCAGGATTGCCTATCAGCTCAAGTCAGGCAAATCCTGTTTCATCTGGGCCACACCTATAGTCCTGGACGGAAGGCCGGATGATTTCACAAGCGGATCAATGCGGTATAAGCCGGGCTCTGGAGTCACAACAGTTTGGTTTGGATTTAATAATCAGGCCCATATCGATCTTGTCAGAGTGACAATGGCAGATGAACAGCGGAAGCCGATTTTGACATTGACCTATCCCATCGATGCTAACTGGAAAGGAAAGCGCGAGTGTCCGACGTTCCATGTAGAGTGCTTTCCGAATACCGATTCTTCCGTCGCCCCGTTAGCCTGTATGGTTTATCCGAGTGGCGTCCTTCCGGGACAAGAATTCACTTATCAGTGGAATGTTTCAACCGGTTCGATTGCGAGTGGCCAGGGTACGCGCCGGATCACGGTCAACCTGATTGGGACCGAAGCAGAAACTATCAAAGCAGAACTTGAAATAGGGAATTTACCTCTTACTTGTGAGAGAAAGGCTTCTTTTACGGGATCGATCAAATCAAGAGACTAAAAAAAAGGTCCCCAAGCCCAGGGCGGCTCAGTTGGGTTGATATTTTGCATTCAACAGCTTGTCGAAGCGACCTGACTGAATATCTGCTCCAAAGGGCGAAGCAAAGTGCAAAATTGTGCCTGTGCGTTTGAATGACGAAGAATTGAACTGTTTACTAAAAAGGCGAGCACCAGCGAGCATAAAACTCTATCAAGCTGGATACGTAATAGTCTGTGGGAAGTGGCGACAAGGTGAGGTTGTCACCAGAATGCGGATTAGAACTTGCTCCACCTTTGATACTGTGGCAATCAGGTGATCAGTTTCTGCATTGGACCAAAAAGGATGCTTTCTCCGATTCAAGCACATTTGGCGATAAAATCTTGAGTACTTGCCATCCTTCATAGGCAGGCAGTCCAGGACCACCTAATGTCCAGCTTGTGCTTACCGTTTTTGTCTCGCCGGCCTCGAACTCCAGGTACTCCTCTGGCCCTGTCGCACCATCACTGCGCACAAAAGCGTACTTCACTCGACCTTTACCGTTGAGCCTCACCTTACCAGAAAACTTAATAGTAACCGGGCACGAACCTTGATGTTTCTCTGGTGACGCCGACCACATTTCCGTCGTTGCTATCAATTTCGATGGCACGGGTTGGTTTGCCTGTTGCGGCAAAGCGGCAGACGCCAATGGACGGGCCGTTAAAACAAAGGTACCCAGTTCATTCACCATCACCGTGACGATCGCTACTGCCGGAAGGAGACGTCCACCGACGCTCTCCCACTTTTTAGTCGCAGAGTTATAGCGATGAATCTCAAATGAATTGGGATCGTGGCCTTCTGCACCGTTAGCGCCATCACCAGGTTGTTGGCCGGGACGATCTGGCAGATGAAAACGTACAACCCCCCGCTTATTCAACATAGGTTGCGTAGAAGCTACTTTGAAGGGGCCGCTCACGACTACAACACCCTTTGGTAGAGAAGGGGGCGGCATATCTGAGGCGCCGACGCTGATGCGCGCCCCTGCCGGAAGCCCGTCAGGCGGAATGGTTACCGACAGTTGACCATCGGCAGAAAATACATCGCTTTCATTTTTCGGAATAATCGGCGTGAGAGTTACACTCTGGACTCGTGTGACAGATTGTTTGCTTGCGGTCACGGCAGTTGCACGGATCGTAGCTTGCAAACTAATTGGTAGCTGGTCCACATGGCCCACATAACTATTCGTCGCATTGTCAAATCGCATCAATATAGTCTTACTCCTGGTTGTCCCGGATGGGGTCAACTCAACCTCTGGAGGGGAGCTGAGTTCAGTACTCGCGCGTACGCGGACGAGCGCGCGCCCGGCTTGATCATCAGGCTCCATCGATACATACAACTCGAAAGGATCCGACCCGACACTCAGGCGACGCACTTGAGTTTGTGGGATCGCCAGGCCCCGATTAAACAAGAAAGAAGTTAGAGAAGGATTCGGTCGAGCATGAGCGGCCAACTGGTTCCCCCAAGAGCCGCCGACACTAGCAGCCAAAGGGCAGCCAGTAATCGTAAAGGATGGCCCACCGCCAGCCGTCAATTGGTCGCCAACGTGAACCCCCGTCGCCGTGATGAACCCGGTCTCATTGATGCTGGTGGTAGCGGGATCGTCAGTGCGAGATTTTCCTTCAA
>Ga0207676_10003559_pt1 | contig 11008 bp, 14 predicted proteins | sample KBSSwiS72_FD_184307 | JGI IMG/M metagenome (GOLD analysis project Ga0207676, IMG submission 184307) | Switchgrass rhizosphere microbial communities from Kellogg Biological Station, Michigan, USA - KBS Switchgrass S7-2 (SPAdes) (version 2) | ecosystem: Host-associated > Plants > Roots >... | reverse complement strand
GCCGCCTCGGGAACCGGTGCTGGTGCGGAGCGTAGGACGACCATCCCCCAACCCGAGACCGCGCCGTGCGCCTCCACGCTCTCCGGCTGATCCTGCTCCTCGCCGCCGCCGCGAGCTGCGGCAGCACCGCTCCCGATCCCACTCCCGATCCGGACCTGCGGATCCTGTTCATCGGCAACAGCCTGACCTCCGCCAACAACCTGCCCTCGCTGGTTCAGCAACTCGGCGCCAGCAATTCCGCCCGGCCCGTCGTCGTCACGTCGGTGGCGTTCGGCGGCTACAGCCTGGAGGATCACTGGAACCAGGGCGCCGCGCTCGCGGCCATCCGGCAGGGCGGGTGGGACCTGGTGGTGATGCAACAGGGACCATCGGCCCTGCCGGAGAGCCGCACCAACCTGGTCGAGTGGACCGGCCGGTTCGCCGTGGAGATCCGGAAGGTCGGCGCCCGGCCGGCGGTGTACATGGTCTGGCCACCGCTCGATAGCGAGAGCGACTGGGATGCCGTCACGGCCTCGTACGCCGCGGCGGCGGCGGCCGCCAACGCCGTGCTCTTCCCCGCCGGCGAGGCGTTGCGCTCGGCGTACCACGCCAATCCCGGGATGCCGCTGTTCGACACCGACGGCTTTCATCCGGCGCCACTTGGCTCCGAGGGCGTCGCGCTGGTGATCTACGCGGTCGCGGCCAACGTCTCGCCCCTGGGCCTCGCCCAGCGGGCGGGCCAGACGACCTTTCCTGCCAACCACATCGCCACGCTGGAGTCGGCCGCGGCGGACGCGATCGCCCGGTACGACCACTAGTTCTCCCCTCGCGTGGGCGCGGTTCGGGCGAGATCCCGAGCCCGCGGAGCTGGGCGACCGGGATGGCCTGGGCGGGGTACGGCCGGGGCGCTCTTGCCCGCGAGGGCGGACCGCAGTTCTATACCAGGCGTGCCGGACGTCGGCCCTTCCACCGCTCCCGAGGCTTTCATGCGCAATCTCTTCGCCCTGCTGGCGGTCATCGGCATCGCCGGGATCGCGTTCGGCGTGCTCACGCTCCTGCGCTCCGCACCGGGCCAGGCGGGGCAGCTGTCGTTCGCCTACGAGAACTACGGTGGCCCGGGCACCATCATCGCCGGGCTCCTGCTGCTCGGGACCAGCCTGTATCTCCGGGCGTCGTGGCAGGGACGGGACTGACCGGAGCGCACGGGTGCCGCTCCTGCGCCAGCTCGTCGAGACCCTCGCTCAGTTTCGCGCCCACCACCGCCGGCGCCTGCCCTTCCTGACGGCCGCGGTCGAGCGCCGGCGGCCGCGGATCGCCGCGGAAGACTACGCCGCGCGCCACACCATCGAGCACACCCTCGACCGCAAGGCCGATCTCCGCCGCCTGGCGCCGCTTCGCCTCGAGGCCGCCGAGCGCTACGCGCAACTGCTCCAATTCGAGCTGACCGGGCTCCGCGAAGTGGTGGCCGCGCTGGAGACCACCGCCGGCGGCCGCGACCTGCAGGAGTGCCTCGCCGAGGCCCGGGAGGAGATCGCCCGGCTGGAGATCGAAGTCGAGTGGTGCGACGAGCTGCGGGCCCGGTGGCCGACCGTCCCGCTCCACTGAACGCTAGGGCTTGACGCGGTTTAATTAAGCGATTAATTAAGCGCATGGCCCAGCCAGCGCCGGACAGCCCCAGCCGGGATCTCATCCTCGACGCCGCCGAGCGGCTGTTCGCCGGGCAGGGCTTCGCCCGCACCACGATCAAGGACATCGGCCGCGCGGCGGGGGTGAACAGCGCCCTCCTGTACTACTACTTCGCCGACAAGGACCGACTCTACCGCGAGGTGCTGCAGCGCTTCGTCTCCCGGCTCGTCACCCGGACCATGAGGGCCGCGGGCGACGACCCCGAGGCGGCCGTGCGCGCGTTCGTGGCCGCGCAGGCCGACACCGTGGCGGCCAGCCCGCACGCGCCCCGCCTGTTCGCCCGCGAGCTGATCGACCACGACGCCGCCCACGCGGTCCAGCAGGTCCAGCTCATGGCGGTCACCAGCTTCCGCCGCCTGTGCGGCCTGATCGAGGAGGGGCAGCAGGCGGGCCTCTTCCGCCGGGATTGGGACCCGCGCTACGCCGCCATCTCCACCATCGCCCAGGTCGCCTACTTCTCCCTCGCCCGGCCGGTCGTCCGGGTGATGCTCCAGGAGCGCGCGGCCGCGACGCCCGACCGGGTCCTGCGCGAGTTCGCCTGCCACGCCGCCGAGTTCGCGGTGGCCGCGCTGGCCGTCGCTCCTGCGCGCCGCTCGCGCCGCGGCCGGAGTGCGGGGGCGAGGCCCGCATGAGCGTGCATGGTGTGCTGGCCGCGCTCCTCGCGTCGCTCGCCCTGGGCGCGTGCGCACCCGGCGACGCCGACCCGCTCCGCGCTACCGGCACGATCGAGGTTCGCGAGATGGACCTCTCGCCGCTGGTGCCCGCCCGCGTCGTCCGCGTCCTGGTGGACGAAGGGCAGACGGTCCGCGCCGGGGACACGCTGGTGGCCTTGACGCAGTCCACCACCGAGGGCGACATCGCCGGCGGGGAAGCCCGCGTGCGCGCGGCCGAAGCCGCGCTGCGCGAGGCGCAGGCCGGCGCCAGGCCACGCGAGGTCGAGCAGGCCGACGCCGACCTCCGCGCGGCGGAGGCCGAGGCGGCCCGCGCCGCGCGCGACCTGGAGCGGATGCGCGCGCTGGTGGCGGACGGCACGGTGAGCCGCCAGTCGTATGACGCGGCCCAGGGCGAGGCATCGGCCACGGCGGGCCGGCGCGACGCGGCTCGAGAGGCGCTCCAGCTGCTGCGCGAGGGCACCCGTCCCGAGCGGATCCAGGCCGCCCGCGCCGAGGTGGCGAGTGCGCGAGCGGCGCTCGGCTCGGCGCGGTCGGTGGCCCAGGACCTGGTGCTCACGGCCCCGGTGGACGGCACGGTGCTCTCCCGCAACGCGGAGCCGGGCGAGCGCCTGGCGCCCGGTCAGTCGGCGCTCACCGTAGGCGAGACCGCCGCGCCCTACGTGCGTATCTACCTCCCGACGCGGGCGCTGCCGTCGGTGCGCCAGGGGCAGCGGGCCACGGCCCGCCTCGACGGCTATCCCGACCGTCCGATTCCCGGTGAAGTGGTGGCCATCAGCCCGCGCGCCGAGTTCACGCCGCGCATCGCGCTCACCGAGGAGGAACGGGCCGACCTGCTGTTCGGGGTGAAGGTGGCCCTGTCCGACACGACCGGACTGTTGCGCCCCGGGCTCCCCGCGACCGTCGAGCTCGACCCACCGCGAGACCGCCCGCGGTGAGCGAGCCCTCCTGGTCCAACGCCGTGGTCGCCGAGGGCCTCCGGAAGTCGTTCGGACCGCTGGTCGCCGTCGAAGGCCTCAGCATGACGATCCGGCGCGGGGAAGTGTTCGGGTTCCTCGGCCCCAACGGGTCGGGCAAGACCACCACGATCCGGATGCTGTGCGGGCTGATGGAGCCGAGCGGCGGCACGGCCACCGTGGTGGGCTACGACGTTCGGCGCGACGCCGAGCAGATCCGCCGGCGCATCGGGTACATGTCGCAGAAGTTCGGGCTGTACGACGATCTCAGCGTCGGGGAGAACCTCAAGTTCTACGCGTCCATCTACGGGCTCCACGGCGCCGGCCGGCGCGCCCGCATCGCGGAGCTGCTGGCCGACCTCGGGCTGGCACCGCGGGTCGGCCAGCTCGCCGGGACGCTGAGCGGCGGGTGGAAGCAGCGCCTGGCGCTCGCGTGCGCCATGGCGCACCGGCCGGCGATGCTGTTCCTCGACGAGCCCACCGCCGGCGTGGATCCCGCCTCGCGCCGCATCTTCTGGCACAAGATCCACGACCTTGCCGCGCAGGGAACCACCATCCTCGTGACCACCCACTACATGGATGAGGCGGCCCAGTGCGGCCGGCTGGCGTTCCTCTCCCGGGGCCGGCTCATCGCGGTCGGCACCGTCGCCGAGGTACTCGAGCATTTCCATCAGCCGACCATCGAGGACGTGTTCATCGAGCTGCAGCGGCGCGACGAAGGCGCGGTCGTATGAGCCGCCTCCGCCGGCTGGTCGAGGCGCCGCTCTGGGCCATGCTGTGGAAGGAGCTGGTGCAGCTGCGGCGCGACCGCATGACGCTGGGTCTGATGCTGGGCATTCCCGCCATTCAGCTCGCCCTGTTCGGCTTCGCGATTCAAACCGAGGTGCGGCACGTGCCCACCGTGGTGCTCGACGAGTCGCACTCGTCCGAGAGCCGGCGTCTGGTCGAGGTCTTCCGGAACAGCGGCAACTTCGACATCGTCGCCCGGGTGTCGGACCGCCATGCGCTGGCGGTGGAGATCGAGACGGGCCGCGCCAACGCCGCGCTGGTGATTCCGCCCGAGTTCATGCGCGACGTGCGCCGGGGCCGTCCGGCCCAGGCCCAGGTGATCGTGGACGCGGCCGATCCGCTCGCCTCGCAGGCGGCGCTCTCGGGTGCCCAGCTCGCCGCGGCGGCCCGCGCCGGTGAGCTCGCTGGCGCGGGACCCGCGCGGCTCGATGTGCGGGTGCGACCCTGGTACAACCCGGGGCTCCGGAGCCCGGTATACATCGTCCCGGGGATCATCGGGGTGCTGCTGTCGCTCACGCTGGTCCTGATCACCAGCATGGCAGTCGTGCGGGAGCGCGAGCGCGGCACCCTCGAGCAGCTCATCGTGACTCCGATCGACAAGACCAGCCTCGTGCTGGGCAAGATCCTGCCGTTTCTGCTCATCGGCTACGTGCAGATCACCGTGATCCTGGTGCTGGGCCGGGTGCTCTTCCGGGTGCCCATGCTCGGCAGCCTGCCGCTGCTCTACCTGCTCAGCCTTGCCTTCATCGTGGCCAGCCTGGCACTGGGTCTGCTCATGTCGACGCTGGTGCGGAGCCAGGTGCAGGCCATGCAGCTGAGCTTCCTGTTCCTCCTGCCCAACATCCTGCTCTCCGGGTTCATGTTCCCCCGGCAGGCGATGCCCGAGCTCGCGCGTTGGATCGGGGCCGCACTGCCGCTCACCTACTTCCTCACCATCCTTCGCGGCGTGCTGCTCAAGGGCACCGGGTGGGCCGAGCTGTGGCCGGAGGCCCTGGCGCTGGTCGGGTTCGCGGTCGGGCTCGTGGTGTTGAGCGTCGCCCGGTTCCACAAGACGATCGAGTAGCCGTCCACCCGCCGCTATACTTCGCGGATGCCGTCCTCCGCGCCCATCGCTTCGCCTCCGCTCGGGGCCACTGTGAGCGCCGCGGGGACGACCTTCGCGCTGTTCTCCGTCCATGCCACCGCCGTCGATCTCTGCCTGTTCGCCGCTGCGGCCGATGCCGCCGCGTCGCGTTGCGTGGCGCTCACGCGCGACGCGGCGAACGTGTGGCACGCCACGCTGGACGGCGTGGGTCCGGGGCAGCTCTATGGCTACCGCGTGCAGGGTCCCTGGGCGCCCGAGCGCGGCCATCGCTTCAACCCGGCCAAGCTCCTGCTCGACCCCTATGCGCGCGCGCTGAGCGGGCCGGTGACCTGGCACCCCTCGCTCGCCAGCTATCCCGACGCGATCCCGGGCGCCCCAGTGGACGCTCCCGCCGACCCGCGCGACAGCGCCGCGGCCCTGCCCAAGTGCATGGTGGTGGATCCCGCCTTCGACTGGGGCGGCGACCGGCCGCCTCGGACCCCATGGGACCGGACGGTGATCTACGAGTGCCACGTGAAGGGCATGACCATGCAGCATCCGGCGGTGCCCGAGGGGCTGCGCGGCACCTATCGGGCCCTTTCGAGCGGGCCGATCGTGCGGCACCTGCGCGAGCTGGGCGTGACCGCGGTGGAGCTGCTGCCCGTGCATCAGGAGGCCAGCGAGCCTCGCCTGGCCCGGCTGGGCCTGACCAACTACTGGGGCTACAGCTCGATCGGCTACTTCACTCCCGACGTGCGGTTCGCCACCGCCGGCCATGGGACGCCGGTGGCGGAGTTCAAGCAGATGGTGCGCGAGCTGCACGCGGCGGGTCTCGAGGTGCTGCTCGACGTGGTGTTCAACCACACCGCCGAGGGCGCCGCCGACGGGCCCACGCTCGCGTTCCGCGGCATCGACAACGCCTCGTACTACCGGCTCGACCCGGACCGGCCGGAGCGGTACCTGGACTTCACCGGCACCGGCAATATGCTCGACTTGCGGGCGGGTCCGGCCTTGGAGCTCGCGCTCGACAGCCTGCGCTACTGGGTCGACCACATGCACGTGGACGGATTCCGCTTCGACATCGCGCCGGTGCTCGGGCGGATGGACTCGGGGTTCGATCCCCGGGCGCCGTTCTTCGAGCGGGTGCGGCAGGATCCCGTCCTCGCCGGCGTCAAGCTGATCGCCGAGCCCTGGGACCTGGGACCGAACGGATATCAGGTGGGGAACTTCCCCCCGGGATGGGCGGAGTGGAACGGGAAGTACCGCGACGGCCTCCGCCGGTTCTGGCGGGGTGACACCGGCCGCGTCGGCGAGCTGGCCTCTCGGGTGGCCGGCAGCAGCGACCTGTACGCCGCCGGCCAGCGCGGCCCGCTCGCCAGCGTCAACTTCGTGACCTGCCACGATGGGTTCACGCTGCAGGACCTGGTGAGCTACGAGCGCAAGCACAACGCCGCCAACGGGGAGGACAACCGCGACGGCAGCGACTACAACCTGAGCCGCAACTGGGGGGTCGAAGGCCCGGCGACGAGCACCCACATCGCCCGCGTTCGCGAGCGGGTCAAGCGGAGCCTGCTCGCCACGCTGGCCTTCTCGCAGGGGGTTCCGATGCTGTCGCATGGCGACGAGGTCGGGCGCAGCCAGGCAGGCAACAACAACGCCTACTGTCACGACAGCCCGCTCACCTGGATGCCGTGGGAGCTGGACGAGAGCCAGCGGGCGCTGCTCGGATTTACCCGCCGCGTCTTTGCCCTCCGCGCGGCGACGCCGGCACTCCGGCGGCAGACGTTCTTCCCTGCATCGCCGGCCGACGGCGAGGGCCTCACCTGGCTGCGCGCCGACGGCGCGCCGATGGAGCCGGCGGACTGGGCCCACGACGGCAACCACGTCCTCGGCATGTTGTTCGACGGGGGCGATCCGCTGCTGATCCTGATGAACGGCGGCGGCCGCTCGCGGGCCGTGGTGCTGCCCGAACGGGCCGCGGCCTGGCACATCCTGCTCGACACCGCCGGCGAGGGCGAACGCCTCGCGGAAGGGTCGGTGACCCTGGCCCCGCACTCCCTGGTTCTCCTTCGGCAACGCTAGGAGCCGACATGCGTCTCGATCCCCTTCCGCCCGGAACCCGAATCCGTCTCAGTGACCGTGCGGCCGGACCGCCGGCCGGCGCGCCGTCGAAGGACGAGGCGCTCGGGAAGATCGACGGGCTGGTCGAGCGCATCGATCGGCTGCAGGAGGCGCTGTACGCGGAAGGAAAGCGGGCGCTGCTGGTCGTGCTGCAGGGACGGGACACCGCGGGAAAGGATGGCGCCATCCGCAAGGTCTTCGGGCCGCTCAACCCCCAGGGGCTGGTCGTCACCAGCTTCAAGGCCCCGACCACGCTCGAGCAGGCGCACGACTATCTGTGGCGAGTGCACCTGGCCGTGCCGCCGACGGGAGCCATCGGCATCTTCAACCGGTCCCACTACGAGGATGTGCTCGTGGTCCGGGTGCACAAGCTGGTGCCCGAATCCGTGTGGCGTCCCCGGTACGAGCAGATCAACCTGTTTGAACGGATACTCACCGAGAACGGCGTGACGATCCTCAAGTTCTTCCTGCACATCTCGCGGAAGGAGCAGCTCGAGCGGCTGCGGGCGCGGCTCGACGACCCCGCCAAGTACTGGAAGTTTTCGGAGGGGGATCTCGCCGAGCGCGACAAGTGGGCGGCCTACACGGCGGCGTACCAGGAGGCGCTGGCGCGGACCAGCACGCGGGTCGCACCCTGGTGGGTGGTGCCGGCGGACAAGAAGTATCTCCGCGACCTGGTGGTGGCCCAGGTGGTCGCGGAAACGCTCGAGCGGATGGATCCCAAGTATCCGGGCCCGCCGGAGGGACTGAACGAGCTCCGACGTCGGCTGGCGTGAGGGTCAGTTGTTCCCGTCGGGCCCCACGATGATCAGCGTGAGGGTGCCCCCCACGTCGATGAACGGCAGCTTGTTGCCCAGGGTGTTCTCCAGCGCCAGCCGCAGCCGGGGCTCGGTGGTGGAAACGACCACCCCCACCTGCATGCCGGCCGTCGGGCCGCCGCCGGGCGGCGAGAGGTTCTCCCAATCGAGCGTGTAGTCGTTGCGCTGGAAGGTGAAGCTCGCGGGAAGGTACGGCGCCATCCCGGGCGGGATGACGCCGGCATCGGCCTCTTCCGGCCACTGGCCGGTCTCGGACCAGGCGCTATAGGCGGCGAGCCGCACGGCCTCGAGGTCGCCGGCCACCTGGGCCGTGCGGGCCCGGTGCGTCAGGTCGATGTACCTCAGCAGTGCGAGGCTCGCCAGGAGACCCAGCACGACCATCACGGTCAGGAGCTCGACGATGGTAAAGCCCACGGGTCGGCGGCTCATTCCGATCTCCGCGAGATGATCTTGAAGCTGTTCCCCACGAACCGGCCGAGGGGCTCGCTCGAGTCGTACGACACCCGGACGCCGCCCGTGTCGGCCTGCAGCCGGTAGACCGTCTTGGCCGGCTCGTAGTCGAGCCCGGCCTCATGGGCGCCCGCCTCCGCGAGGGTCGCGGGCAGGCGTCCGGTCCGCTGGCGGAATCGCTCCACGTGCTGCGCCGCGTTGGCGACGCTGATGCGCAGGCTGGCTTCGCGGACCACCAGCGACTCGGGCGTGGGCGGGGCGGGGAACACCCAGTCCGGGCGCTCGACGTAGAGATAGACGCCGACGAAGACCATGACGGCGGTGCATGCTCCCATCACCAACCGGGACGCCCCGTGGCGCCGGCGGGCCTCGGCCTCGGCCTCGGCGCGACGCGCTTCGCGCGCCTCGGCCTGGGTCTTGAGAACGGTGTCGAAGGCCTCGAGCAGGGCCTTCTTTTCCGGCGAGGTGTTGGGAGTGTGCGTCATCGTGAACCGCTCCCCTCGTGGATCGGCTACCGGGTCGGGCTGCCGGCGACCGCTTGCTTGACCTGCTCGGGAAAGGCCCGGATGTCGATGGGCTTGGTGATGTACCCGTCGAATCCCGCCTCCAGCGCCCGTTCGCGGTCGCCGTGCATCGCGTGCGCGGTAAGGGCGAGGACGCGCAGGCCTGCGTGGGACGACCGGCGGATCTCGGACAGCAGCGCGAAGCCATCCTTGCCCGGCAGCTGGATGTCCATCAGGACCAGGACGGGCTGCTCCCGTTCGATGGTCTCCAGCATGCCGTCGCCACCGCTCAGCCCCACGACCTCGAGCCCGCGCAGGGTGAGCAGCGTGCGAAACAGCTTCATGTTGTCGGGGCTGTCCTCGACGATCAGAATCTTGGGCACGAGTCCCACTCCGGGGGCAAGAAGCACGCCAGTGACGGCCTTCGCGTCCCGCGCGCAACCCGCGGGCGCCGCCGGCGGTCATCCGACAAGTAGTTGCGCGATCAGGTGTTGATCGGTTTGAGCGCAGCGCGCACCCGCGCGACGAGCGAGCGGGTCTGCATCGGCTTCGTGAGAGAGTCCTGCGCCCCGAGATCCAGGGCTTTTTCCTCGCTCTCGCCGGACTGTGCGGTGAGCACCATGACCGGGAGCGTCGCGGTCCGCATCCAGGCTCTGCGCTCATCCAGCACGCTGCCGAGCCACGCGTCCGCGGGGCGCGTGCAGGTTCCGTTGAGAATCAGTCGTCATGTCGGTACAATGCGGGCCGACCCTATGGCTGGTTCGGCAACGCGGCCACCTCATTCGAGGGGCAGCGGCCTCTTCGTGACTTCCGCGAACGGAAATGATCGTGCGACCGTCGTCGCTGTCGGTGATCGGCCTGGGCGCCATCGGCGGGTCGCTGGCGTGGCAGGCACGGCTCGCGGGTGTTCCGCGGGTGATCGGCTTCTCGCCGTCGCGCGCGGACGCCGTTCAGGCCCTTCGGTCCGCTGCCGTGACCGAGCTGGCCGACTCGCCGGTGAAGGCGGCGCGGGGGGCCGAGCTGGTCGTCCTGGCCGTGCCAGCCCAAGCTACGCTGGACCTTATCGGTCGGTTGCGTGTCGCTCTCGAGCCGGGCGCGGTGCTGACGGACGTCTGCAGCGTCAAGGGCCCGGTCCTGGCGCGGGCCTTGGCCGAGGGCCTGGGCGACCGCTTCGCCGGAGGGCACCCGCTGGCCGGGACCCACGAGTCAGGCTTCGGGGCGGCCCGGCCCGACCGGCTTCGGGGCTGCGTCGTCTACGTGTGCGAGACTGGGGCCCCAGGCGGCGATCAGGTGGGACGGCAGGTCATGCGCTTCTGGGAACAGGTGCTCGAGGCCCAGCCGGTGCTCATCAATCCGGCGGACCACGATCGCCAGCTCGCCTGGACCAGCCATCTTCCGCAGGCCGTGGCCTCGGCGCTCGCCAAGACGCTCGCCGACCGCGGGCTGGCCGGCGTCTCGTTCGGCAGCGGCGCCCGCGACACCACCCGCCTCGCGGCCAGCAGCCCGGACATGTGGCTCGACATCCTGCGCTACAACCGCGCGGAGGTGGTCCAGGCGCTCGCGGCCACCGAGGGCGGGCTCGCCGAACTGCGCCGGCTGCTCGCCGCCGATGACGCCGACGGGCTCCGCGCCTATCTCGCGGCCGCCCAGCGGTTCCGCGAGGGCCTCGACCGATGATCGTGACTGGGTCGGTCCGCGTCCCCGGCGACAAGAGCATCACCCACCGCGCGCTGCTGCTGTCGGCGCTGGCGCGAGGCACCAGCCATGTGGGCGGCGCGCTGACCTCGCTCGACGCCCGGAGCTCCGCGCGCGTGCTCCGGCAGCTCGGGGCGGAGGTCTCGCCGCTTCGGCCGGAGACCGTCGTCACGGTGCGGGGGCGCTCGCGATTCCGCCGGCCCGACGGGGCGCTCGACTGCGGCAACTCCGGGACCACCACGCGCCTGCTGCTGGGCCTGCTGGCCGCGCATCGCTT
>Ga0207676_10003557_pt1 | contig 11013 bp, 10 predicted proteins | sample KBSSwiS72_FD_184307 | JGI IMG/M metagenome (GOLD analysis project Ga0207676, IMG submission 184307) | Switchgrass rhizosphere microbial communities from Kellogg Biological Station, Michigan, USA - KBS Switchgrass S7-2 (SPAdes) (version 2) | ecosystem: Host-associated > Plants > Roots >... | reverse complement strand
TGTCGATGCGACCTGTCCGTTGGTGTCCAAGGTCCACCGCCAAGCCGAGCGGCTGATCGCCGAGGGCAAGCACATCCTGTTCATCGGCCATGCCGGCCATCCCGAGGTGATCGGCACCTTCGGCCAGGTCCCGGCTGGGTCGATGACCCTGGTCGAAACCGTCGCCGACGTCGCCGAGCTCGACGTGCCGGACGCCGCGAACCTTGCTTTCCTGACCCAGACCACGCTGTCGGTCGACGACACCGCGGCGATCGTCGCGGCGCTGAAGGTGCGCTTCCCCGCGATCCGCGCGCCGCGCAGCGAGGACATTTGCTACGCGACGTCGAACCGCCAGGCGGCGGTCAAGGCGATCGCCCCGGAATGCGACCGGATGCTGGTGATCGGCGCGCCCAACAGCAGCAACTCGCTGCGCCTCGCCGAAGTCGCCGAGCGGATGGGCGCGCCGGCGCGGCTGATCGAGCGCGCCCGCGACATCGATTGGGACTGGCTCGGCCGGCCCGCGACGATCGGGATCACCGCCGGGGCGTCGGCGCCAGAGCTGCTCGTCCGCGAGGTCGTGGACGCTCTGCGCGGCCGCTTCGAGGTGACCGAGGAGCAAGCCGATCACAGCCCCGAGCGCATGGTCTTCAAGCTGCCGCGCGAGCTGGTCGCCTAGTGACCGAACCGCCGCTGGTCGACATCTTCACCGACGGCGCGTGCCGGGGAAATCCCGGCCCGGGCGGCTGGGCGGCGCTGTTGCGCACCGGCGGCACCGAACGGGAAATCTCCGGCGGAGAGGCGCTGACCACCAACAATCGCATGGAGTTGCTCGCGGCGATCAAGGCGCTCGAGGCGCTGAAGCGCCCGTGCCGGGTCAAGCTCCATACCGACAGCGTCTACGTCCGCGACGGAATCACCCGCTGGATCCACAAATGGCGCCAGAACGGCTGGCGCACGTCGGACAAGAAGCCGGTCAAGAATGCCGAGCTGTGGCAGGAGCTGGTCGCCGCATCCGAGCCGCACCGGATCGAGTGGCACTGGGTCAAGGGCCACAGCGGCCATCCCGAGAACGACCGGGTCGACGCCCTTGCCTGCGCCGAGGCCGACGAGCAGCGCAAGCATCACCGGCTCTAGGTACGGTCGAACCGCCGCGGCCTATAGAGAGAGGAATCGATGTGCGCGACGAATTCGGCAGGCGGCTCGTCTAGCAGCAGCGAAGCCGCCACGGCCGACGCTGCCGGCGACGTCTGGATGCCGAATCCGCCCTGCCCCACGCACCAGAAAAAGCCTGCGGTACCGTCCTCGTATCCGTAGGCGGGCACGCGCGCGGGGGTGAAGCTGCGCAGGCCCGCCCATTTGCGCTCGACCGCCTCGACCGGCCAATCGACGACCGATTCAAACCGATCGATCGCGCGGGCGACGTCGATCTCTTCCGGCGCGGCATCGCATGGATCGCTGGCCGTCTCATCGTGCGGGCTGACCCACACGCGATTGTCGGATTCGCCCTTGAAGTAGAACCGCTCGAGCGCGTCATTGACCAGCGGCAGGTCGCGCAGCCCGGTCCGGCCGATTCGCAGCTGCACCACCGTTCGCCGTTTCGGCTGGACCTGGAGCGGCGGCACGCCGCAGCGGATGGCGACATCGTCGGCCCACGCGCCCGCGGCGTTGACGATGGTCGCGGCCCTCAGCGGCTCTCCGCCCGCGTCGATTTCCCACCGGTCCGTGAGCCGCCGCGCGCGCTCGAGCCGGGCCGAACAGAACAGAGTTCCGCCCCGGCGCCTGAATTGCGCGAGGCAGCCCGCGTGCAGCGCGGCGACGTCGATGTCGGCGCAACTCGGATCGTACACGCCATAGTCCCAGCCCGGCCGCAGCCCCGGAATCATCCGTTCGAGTGCCGGGCGCTTGACCTCTTTCACCCGCGCGTCGCGGCTATTCGCCGCGAGCGCTTCGCGCAGGTGCATATAGTCCCTGGCGACCGTGATCGCGCCGCGGCGGTGGAGAAATGAGCGCTCGCCCGACGGCCAGCCCTCTTCGAGCGGCCGCTTCGATGCCAGCGTCAGAGGCATCACCGCCGGCCCCCCGTAATGCGCCAGCCAGAAGGCGGCCGAGCGGCCGGTCGAGTGAAATCCGCACTGCTCCTCGGCCTCGAGAAGAGCGACTCGCGCACCGCCGGCGATCCGCGCCCCGAGGCTTGCTCCGGCGATCCCGCCGCCGACGATGACGATGTCGAACTCAGCCATTTCCGGCCCCCGGTTACGAATTCGAAAGCCGCGCCGTCTAGGGGTGGCGGCCATGTTCAACGTCGCGTTTACTCAACTCCTGATGGCGGGGCTGGCGGCGATCCTGGTGATCGCGGCGGCGATCGACGTGCGCACTTTCACCATTTCCAACAAGCTCAACCTCACGGTCGCCCTGCTCGCGCCGCTCTACTGGCTGTCGGTCGCGCTGCCGCTGTGGCCCGACGTCGGACTGCAGCTCGCGGTCGGCGCCGCGGTGTTCCTGGTCTTCGCCGGCGCCTTCTACGCCGGCATGATGGGCGGCGGGGACGTCAAGCTCGCGGCCGCGCTTGCGCTGTGGTTTTCACCTCGATCAACAATCCAGTTTCTGGTCCTGACCTCGCTCGCCGGCGGAGTGCTGACTTTGGGCGTTCTCGCCTGGCACCGCGCCAAGCGCCGGGAGGGCCGTCCGGAGGTTCCGTACGGGGTCGCCATCGCATTCGGCGGCCTCGCAATTCTCACCCAACGGTTTCTTAACCAATTTGCCTGATTTGTGAGGGCGTACGGGGAGCCCTCAAGGGGAGGCGATCACGCCATGGACGTCAAGAAGCTTGCTCTGCTCGTTGGAGCTTTGGTCATTGCGGTGATCACCGCCGTCATGGCCAAGAACATGTTTGCCGGAGCCGGCGCCCAGCAGGCTGCTGCTGCGCCCGCGGTCCCGGTCGGCCCGAAGGTCATGGTCGCCAAGAAGGCGCTCCCGGCGGGCACGATCATCGATCTCGAAGCGCTGACCTGGCAGCCCTGGCCGAAGGAGCTCATGCAGAGCGCCTATTATACCGAGGGGCAGCCCGACGCCGACGGCCAGAATATGCTCGGCACCGTCGTGCGCTATCCGATCACCGCCGGCCAGCCGGTCACCCGCGGCGCGCTCGTCGGCCCGAAGGACCGCGGCTTCCTCGCCGCGGCGCTCGGCCCGGGCATGCGCGCCATCACCGTTCCGGTCAACGCGTCGACCGGCGTCGCCGGCTTCGTCTTCCCGGGCGACCATGTCGACATGGTGCTGACCCAGCAGGTTCAGGGTGGTGGCGACGGCCCGGCGCTCAAGGTGTCCGAGACGATCGTGCGCAACCTGCGCGTGCTGGCCACCGACCAGCGGATCGACAGCAAGGGCGAGGACGGCAAGACCGAGGTCAAGACTTTCGCCAACGTCACCCTCGAAGCCACGCCGCGCATCGCCGAGAAGATCGCCGTCGCGCAGAGCATGGGCACGCTGTCGCTGTCGCTGCGCTCGCTCGCGGACAATACCGCCGAGCTCGAGCGGGCGGTCGCGGCCGGCGACGTCAAGGTCCCGGCGGGCACCAACCCGTCGCAGGAGCGCCAGATGCTGCTGGCGGTCGCCAACCGGCCGCTCGACAGCAACACGACCTTCACGACCGGCGGCGACGTGTCGCGCTTCCAGCGCCGCACCGTCCCGGGCCGTCCCGAAGATCGCGCCGCCGCTGCCATGAAGGGGTTCGGCAGCGCGCTCGGCTCGGCTCTCGCGGGCCAGCCCGGCATGCCGGTCACCGGCCCCGCCGTTCGCGTCGCGCGCGGCAATACAGTCACCGTCGTTCCGGTGGGAGTTCGCTAACATGAAGACTCGCAACAACAGCTGCCGGGCACGTCTCGGCACCGCGTTCGTCGCCCTGGCCGTCGGCCTCGGCACGGTGGCCGCGGCCGCTCCGGCGCTGGCCCAGCCCGTGTCGAGCACCTACAAGCCCTCGCGCCAGGTGCTGCTCAACGTCGGCGAAGGCCAGATGATCAATCTGCCGCGCTCGGTGTCCAGCGTGTGGACCTCGGCTCCGGACATCGCCGACATCTATGTCAACGGTCCCAAGCAGATCAACGTGTTCGGCAAGGCGTTCGGCCAGGCGACGGTCATCGCGACCGCCGCCGACGGCTCGGTCGTCTACGGCGCGTCGGTCCAGGTCAACCAGAACAACAGCTCGGTCAACGAGGCGCTGCACCAGGCGATCCCGGACGCGAACATGAACGTGACGCTGGTCGGCCAGATGGCGGTGATCAACGGCACCGTCGCCTCGCCCGAGGACGCGACCCAGGCCGAGGCCCTGGTCCGCTCGCTGCTCAATACCGGGATCAAGGAAGGCGAGCCGCTCAAGATCGTCCCGGTCAACCGGCTGAAGACCGCGGTGCCGCTCCAGGTGACGCTCAAGGTCCGCATCGCCGAGGTCAACCGCTCGCTGCTCAAGAAGGTCGGCGTCAACCTCCTCGCCAACGATTCGACCAGCGGCTTCCGCTTCGGTCTTGCCCAGGGTGAGGGCATCTTCCTGCCCTCGCCGGGCCAAACCAGCGACCAGGCCGGCCAGGTCATCCGCAGCACGATCGGCTCGACCATCTCGGCGAGCGGCAAGCTGTTCGGGCTCGACCTCATCAGCTCGCTCGACCTGGCGCAGACCGACGGTTTGATCACGATCCTCGCCGAGCCGAACCTGACCGCGCTGTCGGGTGAAACCGCCAGCTTCCTCGCCGGCGGCGAATTCCCGATCCCGGTCTCGCAGGGCCTCGGCTCGGTCGCGATCGAATATAAGCAGTTCGGGGTCGGCCTCGCCTTCACTCCGATCGTCCTCGCCGACGGCCGGATCTCGATGCGCGTCCGGCCCGAAGTCAGCGAGCTTAGCGACTCGGGCGCGATCAAGCTCGGCGACGTCCAGGTTCCGGCGCTGATCACGCGCCGCGCCGAAACGACGGTCGAGCTCGGTTCGGGCCAGTCGTTCATGATCGCCGGCCTGCTCAAGAACACCAACACCAACAGCATCAACAAGGCGCCGTTCCTCGGCGACCTGCCGATCCTCGGCATGCTGTTCCGCTCGACCAGCTTCAAGCGCGACGAGTCGGAGCTGGTCATCATCGTAACGCCGTACCTGGTGCGTCCGGTGTCGCGTCAGCTGGTCACTCCGGCCGACGGCTACCGGGCCCCGACTGACGCCGAGATCAACCTCGAGGGCCAGACCTTCAAAGGGGTGAGCGGCGTGCGCCCGCCGCAGGCGATCGCGGTGCCCGCTCCAGGGTTCAAGTCGTGAGCCGCGGTCTTTTCAGGAAGGACATGACGATGCGTTCGAAACTCGTCCTAATCGCCCTCGGCACCGCACTGGCGGGCTGCTCGACCACCGGCGCGCGCGATCTGCCCGACCGCGGAGTCGCGCCGGCGAACGTTCCGGTGGTCACCACCACCAATTACGTGATCGACGTCGCGGCGCCCGGCGGGACGCTCGCCCCGCGCGAAGCGGAGCGGCTCGACGCCTGGTTCCAGACGCTCGGGCTCGGCTACGGCGATACCATCTATATCGACGGCAATTACGCGCCCGCCGCGCAGCGGGAGGTCGCGAACGTCGCCGGCCAGTATGGCATGTTCGTCGCGCACGGCAGCCCGATTACGGTCGGCGCGGTCGGCCCGGACTCGATCCGCGTCGTCGTCGCGCGCCACACCGCGGAGGTCCCGGGGTGCCCCAACTGGCGCACCGCGGCGCAGCCCAATTTCGAGAATCGCTCGCTGTCGAACCTCGGGTGCGGCGTGAACGCCAACCTGGCGATGCAGGTCGCGAACCCGCAGGACCTGGTTTACGGCCGCGAAGGCCCGTCGGCGATCGATGCTTCGACCGGGGCCAAGGCCATCCTGCTCTATCGCAGCTGGCCGCTCACCGGGGTTCTCGAGGGCCAGGTCAGGCGTCCGTTCAAGCGGCCCGATGATGCCGTCACCACCACTTCGGGGAATAGGTAAATGAACGCTCCCTTCCAGGCACGCGCGGGCCTCCGCGATCCATTCACGGCCTTCGTCTGCGACGACGCCACCGCCGACATGCTTCGGCCGGTCGCGGTCGAGCACGGCTGGTCGCCGGAGAAGGTCAACAAGGGCGGCCTGCGCAACGCGGTCCAGTCGCTCTCGGTCTCGGCCAGCCCGAACATCCTGTTCGTGGACCTGAGCGAGTCCGCCGACCCGCTCAACGACATCAACGCGCTCGCGGAAGTGTGCGAGCCGGGCACGATCGTGATCGCGGCCGGCACCGTCAACGACGTGCGCCTGTACCGCGACCTCGTCGCCAGCGGCATCCACGACTATCTGTTGAAGCCGTTCACGGTCGACCATCTGCGCGACACCTTCGCGCATGCCCAGACGATCCTGTCGGGCCCGCGCGGCGAAGCCCAGGTCGACAAGCCGCATGTGATGGCGGCGGTGATCGGGGTTCGCGGCGGGGTCGGCGCGTCGACCATCGCGACGTCGCTCGCCTGGCTGCTCGGTGAAAAGGCGCGGCGCACGACCGCCCTCCTCGACCTCGACGTCCACTTCGGCACCGGCGCCCTGGCGCTCGACCTCGAGCCCGGCCGCGGCCTCACCGACGCGATCGAGAATCCGAGCCGCATCGACGGTCTGTTCATCGAGCGCGCCATGGTTCGCGCCAACGAGCGCCTGTCGGTGCTGTCGGCCGAAGCGCCGATCCACCAGCCGATGGTGACCGACGGCACGGCCTTCTTCCAGCTTCAGGAAGAGATGCGCAACGCGTTCGAATCGACGGTGCTCGATCTGCCGCGGCACATGCTGATCCAGTATCCGCACCTGGTGCACGACGCGCATGTCGCGATCGTCGTCGCGGAGCTGACCCTGGCGGCGACCCGCGACACCATTCGCATCCTTGCCTGGCTCAAGTCGAACGCGCCGCAGACCAAGGTCATCGTGGTCGCCAACCGCGTGCCCTCCGGCGGCGCGCTGGAGATCAGCCGCAAGGACTTCGAGCAGTCGATCGAGCGTCCGGTGGACGTCGTCTTCCCGGTCGACGGCAAGCTCGCCGCCCAGGCTGCGAAGCTCGGCAAGCCGATGGCCGAAGTCGCCGGCGGCAAGATGGCCGCGCCGTTCACCCAGCTGTCGTCGATGGTCTTGAGCCACGCCAGCGAGGAAGGCGTCGCCACCGAGTCCAAGGCTGCGGCGAGCGCCAAGGGCCTCGTCGACAATCTGAAGTCGATGCTGTCGAAGCCCAAGGAGGCCAAGGCGGCGTAACGATCGTACGGGCCGGGCTCTCCCGGCCCCGAGTTGAGAGGCGACACGAATGCTTCTGTGGATCATCCTGATCGGCGTCGTCGGAACGCTCGCGATGGCCTATTTCGCGATGCGCGGGCCGTCGGCGTCCAAGGCCCTCAAGCGCCGCGTCGAGCTGGTCAAGGAGCGCCACGGCGACATCATCGCCGGCAGCGCCCAGGCCCAGATCCGCAAGCTCATGGCGCAGCGCGCGAGCATGCTCGAAAGCTATGCCTCGACCCTGATCCCCAAGCCGGCCCTGCTGCGCAAGCGGCTCGAGATGACCGGCAAGGACATCACGCTCGGCAAATATGCCACGATCTGCCTCGGCATCGGCCTGTTCATCGCCGCCGCCTTGATGCTGCGCGGGGCGCCGTTCCTGCTCTCGCTCCTGCTCGGCCTGTTCTTCGGCGTCGGCGGGCCGCACTTCTTTATCGGCAAGATGATCCAGCGCCGGATCAAGCAGTTCAACTCGAACTTCCCGGACGCGATCGAGCTGATGGTCCGCGGCCTTCGCTCGGGCTTGCCGATCACCGAGACGCTGGGCGTCGTCGCGAGCGAAATCTCGGGGCCGGTCGGGCTCGAGTTCCGCATGGTCGCCGACAAGATGAAGATCGGCCGGACGATGGAAGCGGCGCTGCAAGACACCGCCGACCGGCTCGGCACCGCGGAGTTCCAGTTCTTCGTTATCACCCTGGCGATCCAGCGCGAGACCGGCGGCAACCTCGCCGAGACTCTGTCGAACCTCGCCGACGTGCTGCGCAAGCGCGCCCAGATGAAGCTTAAGATCCGCGCCATGAGCTCGGAATCCAAGGCCTCCGCGTGGATCGTCGGCTCGCTGCCGTTCGTAGTGTTCACGCTCGTCTGGTTCATCAACCCGAATTACATGCACGGCTTCTTCGACGACCAGCGGCTGATGGTCGCCGGCCTCGGCGGGTTGGTGTGGATGAGCATCGGCGCGTTCATCATGGCCAAGATGGTCAACTTCGAGATCTAAGGGGGGCTGACGATCATGGATTCCGTGCCGACCGCTGGCCCTACCATTCTCGGATTCGACATCATCTGGATCGCGACGATCCTGAGTGCGGTCGCGACTATGGCCGTGCTGACCGCGATCTATGCCGCGACCACGGTCAAGGACCCGATGGCGCGGCGCGTCAAGGCGCTGAACGAGCGCCGCGAGCAGCTGAAGGCCGGCATCGTCGCTTCGACCAACAAGCGGCGCAAGCTGACCAACCGCAACGAGGCGGCGGACCGGGTCCGCTCGATCCTGTCGAGCTTCAAGATGCTCCAGGACGACCAGATCAAGAAGACGCAGCAGAAGCTGATGCAGGCCGGCATCCGCGCCAAGGACCTCGCCTTCTTCATCATCGCCGCGCGCTTCGTCATGCCGCTCGTGCTGGGCACCGCCGCGGTGCTGGTCATCTACGTGTTCGACATGTTCCCGGCCTGGTCGTGGTGGCGCCAGTATATGACCGTCGCCGGCACCCTGGTCGGAAGCTACAAGGCGCCCGACATCTGGCTCAAGAACAAGGTCACCAAGCGCAGCCACGCGGTGCGCAAGGGCCTGCCCGACGCGCTCGACCTGCTGGTCATCTGCGCCGAGGCCGGCCTCACCGTCGACGCCGCCTTCGGCCGCGTCGCCAAGGAGCTCGGCAAGGCCTATCCCGAGCTTGGCGACGAGTTCGGCCTGACCGCGATCGAGCTGGGCTTCCTCAACGAGCGCCGCCAGGCGTTCGAGAACCTCGCGTCGCGCGTCGACCTCGAGGCCGTGCGCGGGGTCGTCACGACCATGATCCAGACCGAGAAATACGGCACCCCGCTCGCCTCCGCGCTGCGCGTGCTGTCGGCCGAGTTCCGCAACGAGCGCATGATGCGCGCGGAAGAGAAAGCGGCCCGCCTGCCGGCGATCATGACCGTGCCGCTGATCCTGTTCATCCTGCCGACCCTGTTCATCGTCATCCTCGGTCCGGCCGCCTGCTCGATCCACGACAGCTTCATCAACGGCTAAAGCAGTTCCTCCCCATCGCGACGCGATGGGGAGGGGAGCCATCGAACGAAGATTCGATGGTGGAGGGGTAAAGGGCGCTGATCGACGAGCCAATTACCCCTCCACCATGCTCCGCATGGTTCCCCTCCCCACGAGCTTCGCTCGCAGGGAGGAACTGGAACACCCCTACCCCTCCAAGCGTAGAGTCCGCGAACCTCCTCACAAAGGAGACGCCGCATGACCTATAACCTCATCAACGACCCCAACCTGTGGGTGATCGCGGGACTGGTGTTCGTCCTCGGCCTGCTGATCGGCATGTTCCTGACCGCCGGCGGCCGCCGCAAGTGGAAGGGCCGCTACAAGGACGAGGTCGAGACCCGCCAGTCGTGGGAGCGCGAGCACGCCAAGCTCCAGCAGGAGCATGACGCGCGCGAAAAGGAATGGCGCGAGCGCGATTCCTTGCGCGACGCCGCGGTCCGCGACCGTGAACACGACCGCGTGGTGCCGACGCCCTAGCTCCCCGGCGAAGGCCGGGGCCCAGGCCGGCGCGAGCCGGTTTCTGACGAGGGCCTAACGAAGCCCTATCCGGCTCCTGGACCCCGGCCTTCGCCGGGGAACGGCTAGCCCTCGACCTTCGAGAAATCCGCCACCCGGTTGACCGCATCGCGGAAGCGCAGCAGCAGGTTCAGCCGCCGCTCGCGCTTGGCCGGGTCGGGATCGTTGACCGTCACATGGTCGAAGAATTCGTCGATCGGCGTCCGCAGCGACGCCAGCGCCGCCATCGCCCCGGTGAAATCCTCGGCCGCGACCGCCGCTTCCGCCTTGGGCTCGGCCCCATCGAGCGCCGCGATCAGCGCCCGCTCCTGCGGCAGGTCCGCCCCCGCCTCGCCCAGCGCGATCTCCCGGATCGATTCCCCGACCACCGGGTCGTCGACCAGCACCAAAGGATCCTCCTCCCCAGTCTGCGGAATCCCCTGCTCGTCCGCCGACGTCAGGACTCCGGCGGTATCCCATTTCTCTTTCTTGAGGATATTCGCCGCGCGCTTGTAGGCGACCAGCAGATTGGTACCGTCATCGGTCTCGACGAAGCCCTGCAGCGCCTTCACCCGCGCAAGCAGCCGTACAAGATCATCTTCGCCACCCAGCGCGAACACGGCATCGATCAGATCGTGCCGAACCCCCGCCTCGCGCTGCTGGACCTTGAGGCGGTCAGCGAAGAAAATCCCAAGCTCGACAATTGGACGAGTCCAAGCTGACGGCCACGCGTCGGGCTGCAGTGTAATTCCATCCTTTTGCATCCCGGCCATGATCGCGTCGACGTACGAGTACCGAAGCGAATTCGTAGTTGTCAGTGCGATGATCCCTAAGGCGGTACGACGAAGGGCAAATGGGTCTTTTGATCCGGTCGGATACTGTTCGATCTTGAAGAACTGCCCAATCGAATCCAGCTTGTCCGCGAGCGCCACGGCGACCGTCACCGGCGCCGTCGGCACCTCGTCGCCCTGCCCGACCGGCTTGTAATGATCGCGGATGGCGTCGGCGACGGCCTTGGGCTCGCCCTGCGCCGCGGCGAGATAGCCGCCGATCACGCCCTGCAGCTCGGGGAACTCGCCGACCATCCCGGTGACGAGGTCGGCCTTGGCCAGCCGCGCCGCGCGCTCGACCTGGTCGGCATCGGCCTTGACGATCCCCTCCTCGACCAGCCAGCGCGCCAACTTGGCCACCCGTTCGACCTTGTCGGCGACGGTGCCGAGCTTCTC
>Ga0207676_10003549_pt1 | contig 11036 bp, 8 predicted proteins | sample KBSSwiS72_FD_184307 | JGI IMG/M metagenome (GOLD analysis project Ga0207676, IMG submission 184307) | Switchgrass rhizosphere microbial communities from Kellogg Biological Station, Michigan, USA - KBS Switchgrass S7-2 (SPAdes) (version 2) | ecosystem: Host-associated > Plants > Roots >... | reverse complement strand
CGCTCGCGCGGTCGCTCCTGAGCCAGCAGTTCGGCGTCAGCCTCGTCCACTCGATCGGAGACGCCCTCGTCGTTGGCGGCACGGTCCGGTTCGTGCGGGGCAGCGTCGCTACCGTTCCGGCGTCGGCGACCGACCCGGATGCGGCCCTCGACGCGGTCGGGGACGCCAGTGGCCCGGAGTCGTCGCACGGCGACGTGGATCTGGGCGCGCTCCTGCGCCTGTCGCGCGTACGGGTCGGCGTGGCGGCGCGCAATCTGGCGGCGCCCGAGTACCGGGCCGAGGACGGCCTGGTGTGGCGGGTGGACCGAGCAGTCCGTGTCGGTGTCGCTGTCGTCGGCGATGCGGACCGGGCAGGACGGCAGGTGTGGACCGTGGCGTGTGACGCGGATCTGACGCGCGAACGGACGCCGATTGGCGATCGACGGGAACTCGCCGTGGGCGTCGAGCGGTGGATCCACAGCCGGCGTGTGGGACTGCGAGGCGGCCTCCACGTCAGCACCGTGGACGACGCGCGGCCGGCGGCGGCCGGCGGCGCCAGCGTGATGTTGAGTGGCGGCCTGTGGGTCGAAGGCCAGGCATTCGGGGGCGCGGATCGCGCATCCCGCGGCTGGGGGCTCTCCGCCCACGTGATGTTTTGAACGGAATCAGAGACTGAAGCGCGCGTCAACATGCCCGTCCGCATCGGCGAATTGCTTCTCAAAGAGAAGCGCATCACCCCTGAGCAACTCCAGGAAGTGCTGGCCTACCAGAAGGCCAACGGGGGCAAGCTCGGCCTGATTCTGGTGAAGCTCGGACTCGCCAAGGACGAGGAAATCACGGCGCTGCTGAGCAAGCAGTATGGCGTTCCCTCCATCAACCTCCACCAGTTCGAGATCGATCCTGCCGTCATCAAGCTGATTCCGCCGGAGACCGCCCAGAAGTATCAGATCATCCCGCTCTCGCGCGCCGGCGCCACGCTGACGATCGCGATGACCGACCCGACCAACGTCTTCGCCATGGACGACATCAAGTTCATGACGGGGTACAACGTCGAGCCGGTCGTAGCCAGCGACGGCGCGGTCAACGACGCCCTCGAGAAGTACTACCCGACCAAGCCGAAGGCCGGCGAGCAGGCGATCAACCCGAGCGCGCTCGACGCCGCCACGCGCGCGCTCGAGGAGATGCCCATCGACGCGGGCGACGTCGAGGTGCTGACCGAGCTCGAGGAGATCAGCGCCGAAGCGCTGCAGCGGCAGGGCGAGGAAGCGCCGGTCATCAAGATGGTCAACATCATCCTGATGTCGGCCATCCAGAAGGGCGCGAGCGACATCCACGTCGAGCCCTACGAGAAGGAGTACCGGGTCCGGTATCGAGTCGACGGCATCCTCTACAACATCATGACGCCGCCGATGAAGTTCCGCGATGCGATCACGTCGCGCATCAAGATCATGGCGAAGCTCGACATCGCCGAGAAGCGCCTGCCGCAGGACGGCCGCATCAAGATCCGCTTCGCCGACAACGGCGTCACCAAGGACATCGACTTCCGCGTCAGCTGCCTGCCCACGCTCTTCGGCGAGAAGATCGTGCTTCGTCTCCTCGACAAGGACAAGCTGATGCTCGACATGACGAAACTCGGGTTCGAATCCGAGTCGCTGTCGAAGTTCGAGGTCGCCATCGCCAAGCCCTGGGGCATGGTGCTCGTCACGGGGCCCACCGGCAGCGGCAAGACGAACACGCTCTACTCGTCGATCTCGCGCATCAACACGCCCGAGACGAACATCATGACCGCCGAGGACCCGGTCGAATTCAACCTGATGGGCGTCAACCAGGTGCAGGTCCGCGAGAACATCGGCCTCAACTTCGCCGCCGCCCTCCGCAGCTTCCTCCGCCAGGACCCCAACATCATCCTGGTCGGCGAAATCCGCGACTTCGAAACGGCGGAGATCGCCGTCAAGGCCGCCCTGACGGGCCACCTGGTGCTGTCGACGCTGCACACCAACGACGCGCCGAGCACGGTGAACCGGCTGATGAACATGGGCATCGAGCCGTTCCTCGTGGCCAGCTCCGTGAACCTGATTTGCGCGCAGCGCCTGGTGCGCCGCGTCTGCAGCAACTGCAAGCAGCCGCAGCACATGCCGCCTCAGGCCCTGATTCAGGCCGGCTACTCGCCCGAGGATGCGCAGTCCGTCACGCCGATGCACGGGGCCGGCTGCGAAAAATGCAACAACACCGGCTACAAGGGCCGCGTGGGCCTGTACGAAGTGATGGAAGTCACCGATGAACTTCGTGAGCTCGTCCTCGTCGGCGCCTCGGCCCTCGAACTGCGGCGCAAGGCGATCGACGAGGGGATGATCACGCTCCGCCAGAGCGGCCTGATCAAGGTGAAGGCGGGGTTCACGACGATAGAAGAAGTGGCGAGAGAGACAGTGAAGTAGGGATCAGGGGCAAGGAGCCGGGGGCCAGTCAATCACGCTGACCCTGGACCCTGAGCCCTGACAACGAGCAAAGCGAGCCAACAATGCCAACGCTGCCTGAACTGCTGAAGACCACGGTGGAACTGAACGGGTCGGACCTGCACCTGACCACGGCCACTCCGCCGCAGGTGCGCGTGCACGGCAAGCTCCAGCGCCTCGAGCACCCGGAGCTCACGGCGGCCGAGACCAAGCAGCTTGCCTACAGCGTGCTGACCGACCAGCAGAAGAAGCGCTTCGAGGAGACGCTCGAGCTCGACTTCTCGTTCGGCATCAAGGGCCTCGCGCGCTTCCGCTGCAACCTGTTCAACCAGCGCGGCGCCGTCGCGGCCGTCTACCGCCTCATCCCCGAGCGCATCCGCACGTTCGAGGAGCTGAACCTCCCGCAGGTGCTGGCCACGCTCGCGGACCGGCCGCGCGGCCTGGTGCTCGTCACCGGCCCCACGGGCAGCGGCAAGTCGACGACGCTCGCCGCGATGCTCGACAAGATCAACGCCGAGCGCAGGGAGCACATCATCACGATCGAAGACCCGATCGAGTACATCCACGGCCACAAAGGCTGTCTCGTGAACCAGCGCGAAGTCCACAGCGACACCCAGAGCTTCTCGCTGGCCCTTCGCGCCGCCCTGCGTGAAGACCCCGACGTCGTGCTCATCGGCGAAATGCGCGACCTCGAGACGATCGAGTCCGCGCTGCGCATCGCCGAGACGGGCCACCTGACGCTGGCGACCCTGCACACGAACTCGGCGGCCCAGACGATCAACCGCATCATCGATGTCTTCCCCGCGCACCAGCAGGGGCAGATTCGCACGCAGCTCTCGCTGGTGCTCGAAGGCATCGTGTGTCAGGCGCTGCTGCCGAAGGTGGGCGGGGGCCGCGTGGTGTCGCTCGAGATCATGGTGCCGACGCCGGCCATCCGGAACCTGATTCGCGAGGACAAGGTTCACCAGATCTACTCCGCCATGCAGACCGGCCAGGAGAAGGTCGGCATGCAGACGGGCAACCAGTCGCTGGCCAGCCTGCAGCTCGCCGGGAAGATCACGCTGGAAACGGCGCTGCTGGCCAGCTCGAACCGGGACGAGCTGCAGGAGATGATCAACCGCGGCGTGGGGATCGTCCCCGGCGCCGGAATGTCAGGCCGGCCACTGCGGCCAGCGGCCGTGCGGCCGATAGGTAGATAGAGAGTTCTTTGGCTGCCAGCTGTCAGCTGTCAGCTGCCAGCTACTGTGCACGCAAGGTACTGACGATGCCCACTTTTGCCTTCAGCGGCCGGACCCGATCCGGCGAAACCGTGACGGGGGAGCGCGTTGGCGACACGATCGACGCGGTCGTCGCCATGCTTCGCCGTGAGCAGGTGCTCGTCACCAAGGTCTCTCCGGTCAAGGCCAAGGCCGACGCCGCGCCGAAGAAGGGCAAGCTCGGGAAATCGGCGTCGCCCAAGAGCCTGGCCATCTTCACCCGCCAGTTTTCGGTCATGATCGACGCCGGCCTGCCGCTGGTGCAGTGCCTCGAGATCCTCGGCACTCAGGATCCCGACGCGAATTTCGGCGCCACAATCCTGCAGGTCCGCGCCGACGTCGAGAACGGCGAGTCGCTGGCCGACGCGATGCGGAAGCACCCGAAGGCCTTCGACGCGCTGTTCACCAACATGGTGGCGGCGGGCGAGGCGGGCGGCATCCTCGACACCATTCTCAAGCGCCTCGCGACCTACATCGAGAAGGCCGTCAAGCTGAAGAGCCAGGTTAAGTCCGCGATGGTGTACCCGATCGCGGTCATCCTGATCGCCGGCGTCGTCGTCGCGGCGATCCTCTGGAAGGTCATCCCGACTTTCGCCGGGATGTTCGCGTCCCTTGGGGCGGAGCTGCCGCTGCCGACGCGCATCGTCATCAAGTTGAGCGATCTGCTCGTCAAGTTCGGCTGGATGGGCATCGTGGCCCTCGGCCTCCTCGGGTGGGCCTTCAAGAGCTATTACGGCACCGAGCGGGGCCGTCGCGTGGTGGACGCCGTCGTGCTGAAGCTGCCCGTGCTCGGCCTCATCATGCGCAAGATTGCCGTGGCCCGGTTCTGCCGCACGCTCGCGACCCTGATCGCCTCGGGCGTCCCGATTCTCGACGGCCTCGAGATCACCGCGCGGACTTCGGGCAACGCCATCGTCGAAGATGCCATCCTCGCGACGCGCAAGAGCATCGAAGGCGGCAATACTATTGCGGCGCCGCTCAAGGAGACCAGCGTCTTCCCGTCGATGGTGGTGCAGATGATCAGCGTGGGTGAGACCACCGGCGCGCTCGACACGATGCTCGGCAAGATCGCCGAGTTCTACGAAGAGGAAGTCGACACGGCCGTCGCGGGGCTGTTGACGCTGCTCGAGCCCATCATGATCGCGTTTCTCGGCGTCATCGTGGGCGGCATCGTCATCGCGATGTACCTGCCGATCTTCGACCTGATCAGCAAGTTGGCCAACTAGAACGCCGTGGCGGGATCCGAGCGCCGGCGCCGGTTGATCTGGCTCATCTGGGCCCGCGTCTGCGTCAGCACGCTGCTGATGGGCTCGGCGGTGATCTTCCAGATCACGAAGCCGGGCTCACTGCCGATCGATCCGTTCTTCTTCCTGATCGGCCTGACGTACTGCCTCAGTGTCCTGTACGTCACCTCGCTCAACTACGTCGATCGGTCGCCGTGGCTGATCGACCTGCAGTTTGCCTTCGACGCCAGCACCGTCACTGCCTTCATTTACTTCACGGGCGGCGTGACCAGCTACTTCGCGCTGCTCTACGTCCTGCCGATCATCGGCGTGGCCTCGCTCAAGTTCCGCTCGGGGAGTATGCGCGTGGCGATCCTGAGCGCGGGCCTCTACGGGACACTGGCCGTCGCGGCCTACACAGGCGGACCCGGCTATATCGGGGGCCTCTGGATGCACGACATGCGGCCCCTGCTTCCCCCGCTGCGCGTGGCCACGCTGGCCGTCGGTGCGGACGCCATCGCCCTGGTGGCGGTGGCGCTGCTCGCAGGATCGCTCGCTGAACGCCTGCAGAACGCCAACGCGCGGCTCGAGGACGCCTCTCTGGCGCTGGCCGATCTCCAGGCCTTCAACCAGCACGTCATCGACAGCATGACGAGCGGTCTCGTCACCACCGATCGCGGCGGCCGCATCCTCACGTTCAACCGCGCCGCCGAGGCGATCATCGGCCGCGACGCCACTCAGATCGTGGGGATGAAGGCGGCCGACGTGCTGCAGTTCCCCGACGAGTTTGCCGGGGTGCTGGCCAGGAACCTGGGCGGTGCGCGAGCGCGGCGCGCCGACTACACCTATCGCACCAGCGACGGCGCCGTCGTCGACATCGGCCTCAGCGCGGCGCACCTGGTCACACCCGACGGCCACGCCGGCTTCCTCCTGACCTTCCAGGACGTCACCGAGATGCGCCGCCTCGAGCGCGACGCGCGCACTCGCCAGCGCCTGGCGGCCGTCGGCGAGATGGCCGCCGGCATCGCGCACGAGATTCGCAATCCGCTCGCCTCGATGCGCGGCTCGATTCAGGTCCTGCGCGCGGAGCTGGACCTCTCGAACGAGCAGGCGCGCCTGATGGACATCGTCATGCGCGAGTCGGATCGGCTGAACGACACGATTCGCTCGTTCCTGTCCTATGCGCGTCCGCAGCCGCTCGCGGCCGGGCCCGTCGACGCCGGCCGACTGCTGCGCGATACGGCCATCCTGCTGCGCAACAGCCCCGAGGTGCTTGCCGCGCATCGCATCGACGTGGACGCACCCGATGCCGGGCCGATCGTCGACGGCGACGATGGGCAGATCCGGCAGGTGGTGTGGAACCTGGCCACCAACGGCCTGCGGGCCATGCCCGAGGGCGGACGGCTCCTGCTGCGTGCGCGGGCGGATGACGCCACCGACGCGGGCGAGACGCGCGTCGCCATCGAGGTGGCCGACGAGGGCGTCGGCATCGCGCCCGATCAGCTCGACACGCTGTTCCAGCCGTTCCGCGGGTCCTTTGCCCGTGGTTCCGGTCTCGGCCTCGCCATCGTCCACCGCATCGTCAGCGACCATCGCGGAGAGGTGCGGGTGGAGTCTGAGCTTGGGAAAGGGACGGTCGTAACGGCGAGGCTGCCCGCGAAGGCGATAGAGCTGGAGGGGGTTACAGCCTGAAAGCAGCGGGCAGCGGGCAGCGGGCAGCGGGCAGGGGGCAGCCGGCAGGGCAGCGGGCAGGGGGCGACGAGCAAAGGAGGTCAGAAAGAAGTGCCGCGATGCCGATTCGCAATTATCGGGACCTCCTCGCCTGGCAAAGAGCGATGGATTTGACGGGAACGGTCTATACCGCGACGGCCAATTGGCCGAAAACGGAGATGTTCGGGTTGACTCGTCAGCTCAGAGAGGCAGCAGTGTCCGTGCCCTGCAACATCGCCGAGGGGAAGGGGCGTCGGGCCGACGGAGAGCTCAGACATTTCCTTTCGATCGCCAGCGGTTCCCTCGCTGAACTAGAGACCTGCGTCCTGCTCGCCCGGCGGTTCGGCTACCTGAACACACCTGAAACGGAGCAGCTGTTGGAACAGGCGTCTGAAGTCGGTCGTTTGGTAACCGGACTGGCCAACGCCATCCCTGTGAAGGCGAAGCGATGAAATCGGCATTGCGCCGTCGAGACGACGAGTTGCTGCCCGCCGCCAGCAGCCCGCTGCCCGCTCCTGGAGTGTCCCGCATTCTGGTCGCGGACGACGAGCGCTCGATGCGGGAGCTGCTGGCGATCGTCCTGAAGCGCGAGGGGTACGAGGTGATCGTCGTCGAGAACGGGCAGGCGGCGCTCGACGTCCTCGCGAAGGGTGCGGTGGATCTCGTCATCTCGGACATCAAGATGCCCGACATGAGCGGCGTCGAGGTGCTGCGGGCGGCGAAGGCCGCCGACGCGTCGCTGCCCGCGATCATGATGACGGCGTTTGCAAGCACCGAGACGGCGGTCGAGGCGATGCGGCTCGGCGCGTGCGACTACCTGATCAAGCCGTTCGACGTCGACGAGCTGAAGCTGAAGGTGCGGGAGAAGGTCGAGGCGCGACAACTGCGGCAGGAGAACGTGCTGCTGAAGCGCGCGCTCAACCAGCCGCACGTGATGGCCGGCATCATCGGCCGCAGCTCCGCGATGCTCGCCGTGTTCGACCTGATCGAGTCGGTGGCCAAGACCACCAGCACGGTCCTCGTGACCGGCGAATCGGGCACGGGCAAGGAGCTGGTCGCCCGCGCGCTGCACTTCCACTCGCTGCGCCGCGATCGGCCGTTCGTCGCGCTGAACTGCGGGGCGCTGCCCGAGACGCTGCTCGAATCCGAGCTGTTCGGCCACATGCGCGGCGCCTTCACGGGCGCGGAATCGACCAAGAAGGGCCTGGTCGAAGTGGCCGAGTTCGGGACGATCTTCCTCGACGAGATCGGCGAGATGACGCCGATGATGCAGGTCAAGCTGCTGCGTGTCCTGCAGGAGCGGAAGTTTCGCCGCGTGGGCGGGACCGAGGAGATCAGCGCCGACATCCGCGTGGTGGCGGCGACCAACCAGGACCTGCCGAAGCTCGTCTCGGAAGGGCGGTTTCGCGAGGACCTCTACTACCGGATCAACGTCATCCCGATTCAGCTGCCCGCGCTGCGGGAGCGGCGCGAAGACATCCCGCTCATCGCCGAGCACTTCCTCGCGAAGTACCGCGAGCAGATGGGGAAGACCGTGACCGGCGTCACTCACGAGGCGATGATGCTGCTCGAGCGGTACCACTGGCCGGGCAACATCCGCGAGCTCGAGAACGTGATCGAGCGGGCCGTGGCCCTGGAGCGGACGCCGGCGATCCTGGCCGAGAGCCTGCCGCCGCAGATCCGGGGTACCATTGATCCGACCTCCCCGGCGCCTGGAGACGTGGCGTCGCTGCCCGAAGCCGGATTCGACCTCGAACAGCACGTCCAGAACGTGGAACGGCGCTACCTGGCGCAGGCGCTGGAGCGGGCCGGAGGGGTGCAGGTGCGGGCGGCGGAGCTGCTCGGCATGAGTTTCCGCTCGTTTCGCTACTACGCGAAGAAGTACCGCCTGAAGTAGGCAGTCTTTGGCGCACCCCCGCGGATCGCGGTCGACATTTTCTGCCAAACGCGGCTGACAGGGATTGTCGGTGGCCCGGCATCCTCATGGAGACGTGCCAGCCAAACGTGCCCGTCGGACGTCAGATAAGTCGAGTGATCGCAAGGCGATGAGTGGGTTCCCGAGGGGAGGCCGGCGAGCTGGCACCCCGGTTGCTTTTCTCCCGGACGTCGACGGCCGCCAGATGTCCTGGCGACCAGACGGCGGCTGTCAACAGCCCCGCATGAATCAAGGGTTTCGGTCCGGAAGATTAACGGAACAACGAGGAGAGACATGGTCATGAAGCTGCGCAACCAGAAGGGTTTTACGCTCATCGAGCTGCTGATCGTCGTGGCGATCATCGGCATCATCGCCGCCATCGCGGTGCCGGGCCTGCTCCGCGCCCGGATGTCGGGTAACGAGACGTCGGCGATCGGGTCGCTGCGCGCCATCCACAGCAGCGAGACGAACTTCTTCGCCAACTGCGGCGCCAACAACTACGCCGACTCGCTGGCGGGTCTGTTCATTCCGGCGTCGGCCGGCGGCGACGCCTTCATCAGCGCCGACCTGTCGACCGACCCGGCGCTCAAGAGCGGCTACACCGTGGCGATGACGCCTGGCACGGCGACCACGCCCGCGCTGGTCTGCAACGGCACGACCACGGCGGCGACCTTCGCGGCGACTGCCGACCCCATCACGCAGGGCAGCACGGGTGAGCGCCACTTCCACATCAACGGCTCGGGCGCGATCTACTGGGACATGGCCGCCATCACGGCCGCCCAGATCGGTGCGCCGGCGTCGGGTCAGATTCTCCAGTAACGCTCTCGGTTGCACCACAAGCGGGGAGGTTCGCGCGAGCGGGCCTCCCCGTTTCCTTTTTGGACAGCTTCACGTACCATCGCTTCTGCATGACCCGTCGCACGGGCCTGTCCCTGCTGCTGCTGGCACTGCTCGCCCTGGGCGCCTCGTCGGCCGCCGCCGTCATCCACTACCACCTGCTGCTCGATCGCACGTATCACAGCGCCTGCGACATCAACGCGACATGGAGCTGCTCGCAGGTCTACGAGAGCCAGTACGGCGCGTTTCGCGGCGTGCCGGTGGCGGTCGGCGGCGTGATCTGGGCCGCGTCCGTGACGCTTCTCGTGGTGGCCGGGCTGGCGCTCGGACGGCGTGCGGCGGACTTCGCTGCGCGAGTGCCCGGGTACGTCTTCGCGCTCGCGGTGCCGGGCCTCTCCGTCGTCCTCTATCTCGCGTATGCGTCGCTGTTCGTGCTCAAGACGTACTGCATCTTCTGTCTCATCACATATGTCGCCGTCGCCGGCATCTTCCTGGTGTCCGGCGCGGCCGCGGATGGATCCATGACCGATCTCCCACGCAACGCCCGTCGTGATCTCACGTCGCTCGCTGGCTCCCCCGTTGCCCTGCTGGTCTCGGGCCTGTTCGTCGCGGGCGCGGTGGCGCTCGTCGCGCTGTTCCCGCGTCAGGTGGACGCCACTACGGCGGTGGCCGCCGCGCCGGCGCCGCTCAGCATCGAACAGCAGACCGAGTTCGACCGCTGGTACGAGTCGCTGCCCCGCGTGCCGGTCGCCGTGCCGACCGACGGCGCGAAGGTGCTGATCGTCAAGTTCAACGACTACCAGTGCCCGCCGTGCCGGATGACATGGGAACAGTACAAGCCAGTCATCGCCAAGTACCAGGGCATGTACCCCGGCAAGGTGAAGTTCGTGACGAAAGACTTCCCGCTGGATCCCGAGTGCAACCTGAACACACCGCAGGGCATGCACCAGTCGTCGTGCGAAGCCGCCGCCGCCGTCAGGATGGCGCGGGCCAAGGGCCGGGCCGAAGCGATGGAGGAGTGGCTGTTCGCCAACCAGCCGCAGCTCACGCCGGAGCTGGTCAAGCAGGCGGTGCGCAGTGTGGGCGGGGTCACCGACTTCGACACCCAGTACCCCAGGGTCCTCGAGCTGGTGAAGAGCGACATCGCCATGGGCGCCGCGCTCCAGGTGCACGCCACTCCCACGTTTTTCATCAACGGGGTAAGGATTCCGATCGTCAAGGCCGAGTACTTTGAGCAGGCGATTGCTTACGAGCTGAAGCATTGACTTGGCGAAACTGAAGTTCGGCCCTACGTCTACCCGAGCCGAATCAGTCGCAGGGCCGAACTCCAGCTCGGCCGGACATGGCTCGTAAGGGTCGCCGTACAGGCATGAGCGCTGCGATCGAGACCGACGAACTTACCAAGGACTACAAGGTCGGCTTCTGGCGGCCGAGGCCCTACCGGGCTCTCGACCGCCTGACGCTCGCCGTCGAGCCCGGCGAGGTGTTCGGCTTTCTCGGGCCGAACGGCGCCGGCAAGACCACGACGCTGAAGCTGCTGATGCAGCTGGTGTTCCCGACGTCCGGCCGGGCCGCCATCCTCGGACAGCCCGTAGGCGACCTCGAGGTGCGACGGCGGATCGGGTACCTCCCCGAGAACCCGTACTTCTACGACAACCTCACC
>Ga0207676_10003544_pt1 | contig 11039 bp, 5 predicted proteins | sample KBSSwiS72_FD_184307 | JGI IMG/M metagenome (GOLD analysis project Ga0207676, IMG submission 184307) | Switchgrass rhizosphere microbial communities from Kellogg Biological Station, Michigan, USA - KBS Switchgrass S7-2 (SPAdes) (version 2) | ecosystem: Host-associated > Plants > Roots >... | reverse complement strand
CCGGGGGACTAAAGAACTCCGGCTACAACAACGGAGAAAATGCCTGGTTAAAAAGTCCTTGTTTCAACTTTACCAATCTTAAGGCTCCTTACTTAAAATTTAAAGTGTTCTGGGAAACTGAGGGAAAATTTGATGGGGCTAATCTCGAGTTTTCAACTGACAATGGCGCCACCTGGCAATTACTTGGTAATAAGATCGAAACAAATGGCTGCCTTACTGAGAGATGGTATAATGACGGGCCCATCGCAAGTTTAGGCAACAAGGATGCGTGGTCAGGAAACATACAATCGTCAAGGCCCGGATGTTTTGTAAGTGGAGGAAGCGCGGGCTGGGTAACTGCAAAACATCATGTTCCCAGCCTTGCTGGCAATCCAAACGTTATGTTCCGCTTTGTATTTGCAAGCAATGAATCCTGTAATAACTTCGACGGTTTTGCTATTGATGATTTTAGCATTGAAGAAGCACCCCCGAGCACTGCTTCATTTACTTATAACTGTTCGAGCAACCTCCGCGTAAACTTTGTCAGCCAATCAACGTCCTGTCCAACGTCTTTTCTTTGGAATTTTGGAGATCCCTCTTCCGGGGCAAATAATACATCTGCAGATCCAAACCCAACGCATGCCTACACGTTAGGAGGTAAGTACAATGTACGTCTGACTGTCTTCGGGCCGGGAAACAGTTCTTCAACTTTTACGCTTCCCGGATTAGAGATCATAGAGAATATAGTTGCGTCAGTTGTAAACCCCATACGTTGTTATAGCGATACGACCGGAATCCTTACTGTTAATTTTATCGGTGATACTTCGGGGATTACCTATCGCTGGGACACTAAGCCTGAACAGGACACGCGAACGGCTGTGCATCTAAGTGCCGGTGACTATAACGTCACCATACTAAACAAAGATGGATGTCCTGCTTCAGCACATATATTACTGGGTGAACCTCCGCCAATAATATACGCGTCGAAACTTGTGAAGCCCGATTGCGCCGCCAGGAATGGACGTATTGATATCACAATGTTTGGAGGAGCACCTCCTTATTCATACAGCTGGTTCCCTAATGTGAGTAACACGTCGTCTGCGACAAATCTTCCGTCAGGCACTTACAAGGTCACTGTCCAGGACGCTAACCAATGTTATAAGGTCATAAATATTGACTTGTCTGATTCAAGTGACCTCGAAGCATCCATCTCAATTGTCAAAGCGGTAAGTTGTTTTGGTAGCAGTGATGGAGAGGCAGCGGTTACAGTGTCGGGTGGAATTTCACCATACACTTACTCATGGTCAAATGCCGGTGGAAATGCAATTGGCAACAAAAATCTTGTTGGGGGCAACAATACTGTTACGGTTACGGATGCCAGAGGATGTAAAGCGATTGCCAGTACAATCATTGATCAGCCGCCGGCCCTTACGTCGACTATAAAACGACAAAACACTTTTTGTGGAGATGATAACGGAACTGCTTCAGTGGCAGTGAATGGTGGTACTGGCCCATACCAGTATACCTGGAGTCCCGTTAATTCGACAAATCCTTCTGTCGGTAACCTTGCACCGGGGCAATACACTGTAACCATAACGGATAACAACGGCTGCATAAAAACTGACTCTACAAATATTGCACCCTCATCTCCGATCCAGTTGGAGCTTTCACACACAAATGTGCTATGCCCCGGTGAAAAAACGGGAACAGCAAAAGCCTTGGTTACCGGTGGCACACCTCCTTATAATTTTCAATGGACAAACAACACAGAGATTTTTAACGCTAATCCAATTATTAATGTTGGCGCCGGCATTTACAATTTAAAATTACAGGATATGGCCGGTTGCAGCGTAACAGCCTCAGTAACCATTACAGAACCTGAAGTTCTTAATATCAACATTACAACCGAACATTCATACTGCGCACTCAGCAATGGAAGCGCCACGGCCGCAGTAAGCGGCGGCACGTCACCCTATACCTTTTTGTGGACATCTTACAACAATACAACAGAAACTTTAAATAAAGTGCCTCCTGGCGATTACCAGTTACTTGTAGCCGATCAAAATAATTGTAGAGCTTCAACAGTGGCAACGATCCTAAATGATGAACCCCAACCCGTTTTTCTTGGTAATGATACTACCCTGTGTCCGGGAAATCATATCATTCTGTCGCCCGGCACTTACAGGACCTACAAGTGGCAGGACAATTCCGCGTTTGCAAATTACACCGTGATAAATGCAGGAACGTATACGGTTGAAGTAATGGACGACCGTAACTGTATTTTAAGGGACACGATAGAAATAGTCAGCGATTGCGGTTTTATATTTTTCCCGAACGCATTCACTCCCAACAACGACTTTAAAAACGATGACTTTGGGCCACTCGGATATTTGAGGACGGTAAAAGATTTTACATTGCTTATTTACAATCGCCACGGTCAGCTTGTTTTTAAGAGCAATGATCCATTTAAGAAATGGGATGGAAAAATGCGCGATGGAACCATTATGCCAGGCACCTATGTGTGGCTGGCAACGTATTCGAATAAAGGGAAAAAGGATATTTTACAAAAAGGAACCGTAACTGTTATTCGTTGATTTTTTTCCTGGTAAAGATGTCTTGATGCTAATTAAAATTGTAGAGTAGTGCTTGAGAGCTTTTTATTCATCCTAATTTATCAACCAAAATGAATAAGGTTTTTGTTTTAGTTATTATGCTCCTGTTTCTTGTGGAATTTAAACCTTGTTATTCACAAAACCCCCAGGAGTTGAAGCTTAAAGATTTTCGACCGAAATCCATTTATAAAGTGCCGGTGACAGTAGTCAAAAAAGCAAAATTCCCGGTGATTGATATGCACTCCCATGCATTTGCAAAAACCGAAGAGGATGTTGCAAACTGGGTTAAAACCATGGATGAGGCCGGAATTGCGAAGACGATCATTTTAACAGGCGCAACAGGTGCAAAGTTTGACAGTATTTATTCGCTTTATTCTAAATACCCCGAAAGGTTTGAGCTATGGTGTGGATTTGATCTCTATGGCTATAAGGAACCGGGATGGCTAGAAAAAGCAATTAAAGAACTGGAGCGGTGTTATAAACTGGGTGCGCGTGGAGTGGGCGAACTGAGTGATAAGGGTGCGGGTTTACGCTACTCCGCCGGCTTCGGACCACACATCAATGATCCCTTGATAAAACCTCTTATAAAAAAATGTGGCGAATTGCATATGCCGGTCAACATTCATGTGGCGGATCCCTATTGGATGTATCTACCTATGGATTCCACAAATGATGGCCTGATGAATGCTTATACATGGAAGATCGATTCAACTAAAGAAGGCATCATTGGCCACGCCCAGCTTATTAAAACCCTCGAAGATGTTGTCCGCGATAACCCGAACACAACGTTCATTGCCTGCCATTTTGCAAATTGTGAATACAATCTTTCAATCTTAGGATCGCTGTTAAATAAATACCCAAATCTTTATGCAGATGTATCAGCGCGCTTTGGTGAAACTTCCACCATACCAAGATATATGGCATCATTTTATGACAAGAACCAGGACAAACTTTTGTATGGAACAGACAACATTCCAGAGGCAGATATGTACGAGATAACATTTCGCATCCTTGAGACATTGGATGAACACTTTTACTATTACAGGTTTTATCATTGGCCGTCATACGGTTTTGGTTTAAATGACAATATCCTTAAAAAAGTTTACCAGTCAAACGCAAAAAAGATATTAAAGAATGCTACCTCAAACCAATAGGCAGTCGAGGAGAAGCTTTTTAAAGAAGTCACTCATAACTGGCAGTCTTCTTCCTTTCATGTATGGGAATTTGTTTTCCATGTTTCAGAACTCTCCTGTGGATCGTTTAAAGATCCATATATTCTCGAAACATTTACAGTTTTTGAATTATCAGGATTTGGCTGAAGCGGCAGCCGAAATGGGTTTTGACGGTATAGACCTCACAGTACGTCCCAAGGGCCATGTGTTGCCGGAGCGTGTTGAAAGCGATATGCCTAAAGCTGTGGAGGCGATGCGCAAAGTTGGTTTAATTCCTTTACTGATGACCACCTCTGTTCAGGATGCAGATAATATTACAGATAAGCAGGTGCTAAAGACAGCGGTTAAACTCGGCATTCAATACTACAGGATGAACTGGTTTGCGTATCCGGAAGGAAAAAGTATCCCCGAATCGTTACAGTATTTCCAACAAAAAATAAAAGACTTAAGCTACCTAAATAAAGAATTGGGATTGACGGGATGTTACCAGAATCATGCAGGAAATGAGGTAGGGTCCGCTATATGGGAGCTGTGGGAATTATTAAAAGAAGCGGACAAGCAATACATGGGACTGCAATATGATATCCGACATGCTGTAGTTGAAGGTGGTTTGTCATGGCAGAACGGTCTGCGCCTCATACAACCCCAGATAAAAACATTGGCGATTAAAGATTTTATGTGGGAAAAGAAAAATGGGATTTGGGATACACAGAATACACCCGTGGGAGAAGGCATGGTGGATTTTAAGACCTACTTTAAGTTATTAAAACAATACCGGATAATGGTGCCCGTAACGCTACACCTTGAATATCCTTTAGGAGGAGCAGAGAGTGGGGCGACCCAAATTTCATGCGATAAAAAAGTTGTTTTTGAAGCAATGAAAAAAGATTTACAAAAAGTCCACGAATTATGGAGCGAAGCGTAGACTACTAGATTTTAAAACGGAGGCAGATAAAACTTCAATGAAAAGTAAAATCTCAGTTATTTGTTTCATCATGTTCAGCCTGTTTCTAAATGCTGAGGGCTTTCAATTGCCTGTCAACAAAAAAGATTCAATCTTTACTTATAGCAAGATGGCGGAAGTTCTCCCTGGTACACAATTACTCAATCCAGAGAGTGATCTATCAGCAAGAATGCTGAGTGAAGCACACAAGTTTATTGAGGAAAAATTAAATGAATCTATTGCCAGCCGATCAAAATTATGGAATCGCGATTTCACTTCCCGGGGAGCCTATGAGAAATCAGTGGATTCTAATCGCAAGAGGTTTATGAAATACATTGGAGTTGTCGATAAAACTCAACCATTGGTTAGTTACAATGTGGGTATTCCAGATAAGTACCCACCGGTGTTCATGCAAAAATTTTCATCGGAGAATGATCCGGATATTGTTGCTGAGGCGGAGAAGTATCGGGCTTACCAGGTTCGCTGGCCGGTTTTCGACAGAGTCTATGGCGAAGGTCTTCTTCTTCTGCCCAAAGCCAAACCAAAGGCAATTATTATTGCAATACCGGACGCAGACCAGGAACCGGAACAACTTATTGGACTTTTGCCGGGTATAGCCGCTGAATCTCAATTTGCACGCCGTCTTGCAGAAAACGGATTCGAGGTATTGATCCCGGTTATCATCAGTCGAACACAACTGTTTCCCGGACAGGCTCAGCAACAAACCTACCGGGAATGGATTTACAGGCAGGCCTTTCACATGGGACGACACATCATTGGTTATGAAGTTCAAAAAGTAATATCAGCGATAGATTGGTTCAAACAATCAGCGAACAAAGATTTAAAGATCGGTGTAGCCGGATATTGCGAGGGAGGGCTTATCGCATTTTATTCCGCCGCTGTTGACAAAAGAATTGATGCTGTTCTCGTAAGTGGCTACTTTAATACACGGCAACGAGTTTGGGATGAGCCAATTTACCGCAATGTCTGGGGACTTTTGTCAGAATTTGGGGATGCTGAAATAGCAACGCTCATTGCTCCGCGTCCCCTGGTGATTGAATACAGTTTCATACCTGAGATTGTTGACAAATTAAAAGAATCGCCGGAAAACCCAAAAGAGGTCGAGGGATTGCCTTTTACGGGATACAAGGGAAAATTACAAACACCTTCATTCAAAGATGTTCAATCTGAGTATAATCGTATTGACCAATTCATAAAGCGGGATTTCCAATCAAGAGATCTTATTAGAGATCAGAAAAATAATCCTGTCGCCTTTGGATCCACGACTGCCTTAGAAAAATTGATCCTGTTTCTTGGCTACAATTCCTCTTTATCAATTTCCAATGAGATCCCTACTGACAAACGAAGTTCATTTGATCCTAAAGAAAGACAAATACACCAGGTAAAGGAAATTGAAGATCATATTCAGTGGTTGCTTCGTGATTCAGATAAAGAAAGAAACAGGTTTTTTCTTTACAAACTGATGCCGGAATTTGGAGAACGAACCTGGAGCACCAAACCTTATCATCCTAATCTCTCCCCGAATCCGTTTATTGATGCAGCAAAGCAGTATCGAAAGTTTTTTTGGGAAGAAATTTTAGGGAAGTTTGATGATACCCTATTGATTCCAAACCCAAGAACTCGGAAGATTTACGATAAGGCCCGGTGGACGGGTTATGAAGTAGTACTGGATGTTTATCCAAATCTTTTTGCCGCAGGAATTCTTCTTATACCAAAGGATATTAAACCTGGTGAAAGACGCCCTGTTGTTGTTTGCCAACACGGGCGTAATGATACGCCGCAAAAATTGGTTGAGGGGAACAACACAGCTTACAATGATGTCGCTGCCAGGCTTGCTGACCAAGGGTTCATCGTTTATGCACCTCAAAATCCTTATCGTGGAGAAGATCAATATCGGTGGCTCAGCCGGAAGGCAAATGCCATTAAGAAAACACTTTTCTCATTTATTATTTCTCAGCACGAGCAATCTCTTCATTGGTTGCAGTCGCTTCCTTTCGTTGATGGTAACAGGATTGCCTTTTATGGATTGAGTTATGGAGGTGAAACAGCCATGCGTGTTCCGGCAGTGCTGCAGGGGTATTGTCTTTCCATCTGTTCGGGTGACTTTGGCGACTGGACACGAAAGGTAATTGACACGCATTACGAAGGCAGTTTCATGAATAGCCTGGAATGGGAGATGCCTTATTTCAATATGGGTAGCACATTCAGTTATGCAGAAATGGCCTACCTCATTTTCCCAAGACCATTTATGGTTGAACGCGGTCACCATGATATAGTTCAACCGGATGAGTGGGTCGCTTACGAGTATGGAAAAGTCAACTACTTCTATGACCAGTTCAATCTTGGAGATAAAACAGAAATAGAATTTTTTAATGGGGGCCATTCGATGCGCAGTGACCAAACTTTTCAATTTCTTCACAAACATCTCAAATGGCCTTAAACGATATAATAAATAGATTGAATTTCGTGAACGTGAACTGCAAAAAACTCTATCAACTATAACCAAAATGATGATTCGTTTACACGCAACCGGTTTTATTGCTATTATGATTTTCTGTTTAGCAGCATGTAGACAAAAAGAATCATCTAAAATTCAACGACCGAGGGATCCATGGGCTTTCCGATCGGTTTTAGACAAGAAACCCCGCATGCTGACTGTGGCACTCGATTCTGCGTGTTATGTAGCATATGACCTGGCTCATTGCACTTTATACAAAGCATGGAAAGGAGGCGTTGTGATGGAAGGTGCTGCATATACCAACAAAAAAAATGTACAACCCACCACTTGGGGAATGGCCTACTATGATGATGCCGTTCAACACTCAAAATGGATCGCTGAATTTAATGGAAAGAAAGATTCCTCACGAATCGTAAGTGAAGGTTACGTTTTTCAAAATGACCAGATCTTTCTGAAATACTTATTGATCCTTTCAAAAGGAGATACAATTCAAATAGAAGAGCGACCGGAGTTTATAAGAAGTAAAACAGGGAAGCCTGGTTTGGAACGACTATTTAAGATCTCAAGAGCACCAAATGGCATCACCGTTTCCCTGCAAGCAAGGGATACTAGTTTTTCACTTAATGTAAAAAGACAAACTTCTTTGGTTACTTACTTTAACTCTCTTCCCACACAATTCCCGAGACCGCCCGAGGAGGAATATGACTCCCGTGGAAGGTATTGGATGGAAAAGAGCGACTGTTTTACGTGTCATGAGCTAGATAAGAAAACTGTTGGCCCTTCCTTCCATCAAATTGCCCAGCGGTATGAAAATGAAAAGAAACCAGATGAGCATCTGATCCGAAAAGTTAAAGAAGGTGGATCAGGCGTGTGGGGAAGTTCAATGATGAATGGTCATCCCGGACTTACTGAAAACGAAATAAAGACAATGGTAGATTATATTCTCTCTTTAAAAGCCGGGAATAAAAAAGAAAATAATTTGGTGGCTGAGGCAAAAAAAGCACCTGACAAAAACATAAGGCCTGGCTTTGGGGCCGCGCTGGAAGGAATTCATCCCAGTTATGATGTCAGTACAATTCATAAATCTGCGTTTAAACCGAGGGTAGGCGGCCTGGCTTTTCTGCCTGATGGACGATTATTAGTTACCACCTGGGATTCCATGGGCGGAGTTTATCTCCTGAATGGCGTTGAGACCGGAGATACAAATAAAATTACAGTAAAACGCATCGCATGGGGATTGCAGGAACCGTTGGGCATTACAGTAGTGGATGGAAAAATATTTGTCTTGCAGAAGCCGGAACTAACCCAGTTAATTGATCTTAATGGCGACGATATTATTGATGAGTACCGAACCATCTGCAATTCATGGGGAGTTACCGGTGATTTTCATGAATTTGCTTTTGGACTGGTTTATAAAGATGGGTATTTCTATGCAACTCTTTCTTTGGCCATGCGATTAATGTCAAATGAAAAGCAACAACCCGACCGTGGCAAAACGATCAGGATCGGACTGGATGGCACCTATAAATGGATCAATTATGGTTTACGTCAGCCCAATGGAATTGGATTTGGTCCGGACAAAGAAATATTTGAATGTGAAAATCAGGGTGAATGGATTCCTTGTAATAAACTAATTCACGTTAAAGAAGGAGATTATCATGGCATGCCCTGGGGCATTCTTCCTGATTCTGTGGCTGCTCCTCCATCAATAGCACACGCTGCCATTTACCTGCCGGAAGATGAAATAGCAAACTCTCCGTCTCAGCCCATATTGATGCAGGATGGACCCTATAAAGGACAGATGCTTCACGGTGACGTAACTCAGGGAGGTATAATGCGGGATTTCCTCGAAAAAATAAATGGTGAGTACCAGGGTGCTGTATTTCGTTTTACGCAGGGACTGGAAGCGGGTGTAAATCGACTCTGTTGGGGACCAGATGGAGCATTGTATGTTGGTGAAATAGGTATGGTAGGTGGGTGGAGCTGGAAAGAAAAACAATACGGTCTTCAGCGCATGAAATACAATGGGAAACTAACCTTTGAAATGCTCTCCGTTCGTGCAAAACCCCACGGTTTTGAAATAGAATTTACTGACGCAATTAAGGCAGAGCAAAACATTCAGGCAACTGATTTTTTGGTTCAACAATGGTGGTATCTTCCTACTGCAGATTATGGTGGGCCAAAAATTGATTTGCAAAAACTAAACGTCAGGAAGATCAATATTTCGACAGACCGGAGACGGCTTTTCCTGGAAATCCCGGGTTTGAAAAAGGAACATATTGTGTATTTCCGACTGCCTGGATATATGCAGAGCGCCAGTGGGCAATTGTTATGGTCTTCAGAAGCCTGGTATACTTTGAATAACATCCCTGAATAATATTTTCAGATACTGATGAATGACCTTCAAAACAAGAATAAAAAAATTAGCCGTAGAGAGTTTGTCAATCGTACCGGAACATTAGTGGCTTTAGGTGCGATCGGGTTGCGACCAAACTCCTTAGATTTTGCTGGCAATATGAAACAATCATCACCCATCCGCATTAAAGAGGTTGATTCTAATTTTGAGAGAGAACCTCTATTTCCCTACCGTTTCAAAGGAAGTGCTATAACAGAGTCCTGGCAAACTGCAGCATGGCTTAAAGGAGAATCAGGTTTCAGCACGATCGGTTTGGGGACCCAGGGAATTCTTTGGTCGGATTCAAAAGTCTTTGCGACCCATTCAGAGAGTGCTGGCAATGCATTGATGTATGCCATGAGCGAAAGGGCACTAGAAATAATGAAAGGAAATTCATTTATCAGTCCTCTGCAACTGCTGGATGATCTCTTACCTGAAATATATGCTTATGGCAAAAAAATAACTGGTAATCCGGACCTGAGAAAAACTTTCGCCTTAAACTCATTGGTATGTGTTGATAATGCCGCCTGGTTATTATATGCTCACGAAAATAATATCAACAGCTTCAGCGACTTGATACCTGATGCTTATAAGCCGGGATTATCCTGGCGACATGAAAGAGTTGCCAGTATGCCGTCATTTGGTGTGGGTGCGAAAATTGAAACAATTAAAGCTGCTGCTGATGAGGGTTATTTTATTATGAAGCTTAAGACGGGTTCGCCAGGCACACAAAAAGAAATGCTGTCAAAGGATATAGAGTTCATGTCTGCCGTTCACGCAGCTATTGGACACTATGAAACGCCTTATACTAAAAGTGGAAAAATTCCATATTATTTTGATGCCAATGAACGATATGATGAAAAGGATACACTTTCTCGTTTTCTGGATCATGCAAAAAAAATAGGAGCCTTTGATCAGATTGCAGTTGTAGAGGAACCATTCGGAGAAAAAAATGAAATGTATGTTGGCGACATGGGCGTAACAATTGCGGCGGATGAAAGCGCCCATACAGTTGAAGATGCCGCAAAACGTATTGAGCAGGGATATAAAGCAATTGCCGTAAAGGCGATAGCGAAAACATTAAGTATGACCATGAAAATTACACAACTTGCCTGGGAAAAAAAGATCTCATGTTTTTGCGCTGATCTAACTGTTAACCCGATCCTTGTAGAGTGGAACAAATGTATTGCAGCCCGATTGGCGCCGTTCGCGAACATTGGTATTGGATTGCAGGAAACTAATGGTCATCAATACTATAAAAACTGGGACACGATGATGAAATATCATCCCCAGGCTGGAGCAGCTTGGGCGCAAGCCCGGAATGGAGTATTTGTTACGGACAAATCTTTTTACGACGAAAGTGGAGGAATATTTCAGCCATCGCCCCATTATGAAGAGATGTTCGGACAGGTCGAAAAATGAATAGGGACCTTCTCCAAATTATTCGGCGACATTTTGC
>Ga0207676_10003542_pt1 | contig 11042 bp, 10 predicted proteins | sample KBSSwiS72_FD_184307 | JGI IMG/M metagenome (GOLD analysis project Ga0207676, IMG submission 184307) | Switchgrass rhizosphere microbial communities from Kellogg Biological Station, Michigan, USA - KBS Switchgrass S7-2 (SPAdes) (version 2) | ecosystem: Host-associated > Plants > Roots >... | reverse complement strand
ATAGTCGTGTCGCCGGAAAGCATGCTGCACCGTCGCATCACGCTCGCGGACGAGGAGTTCGCGCAGTGGCGCGCCGGCGTGCCCGCGGAGCCGACGTCGTCGGTCGGCCTTCGCCTCGAATATCTCGAGAATACGTTGGACATCATCGCGCGCAATCCCGCCATCGGCGTCGGCACCGGCGGGTTTGCGAAGGCATACGCGGAGCGCGTGCAAGGAACCGACGCCGATCCCACGCAGAACCCGCACAACCAGATTCTGCTGCTGCTCGTCCAGTTCGGCGTGGTCGGCTTCACCCTGTTCGCGGCGCTGCTCGTGACCCAGTGGCGGCTGGCGGCGAGGATGCGGAGCGCTTTCGACTCGGGCGCGGCCCGGGCGTTCGTGCTTTGCATCGGTATCGCGAGTCTCGCTGCTTCCACGCTGCTCGACCATGCCGAAGGATTCTTCTTCGCCTACATGAGCGGGCTCCTGTTTGCCGGGTATCGCTCTCACGCTCCGTCCCCCGCGCGGCGGCCGTCGAAGTGAACCTCCGTCGGAACGGCCCGAGCCGCAACGCGCGCCCTCCGCCCAGTCCCGCGAGCGTGCTGCTCGTCGTCACCCGCCGGATGGGCGACGTGCTGCTGGCGGCGCCGCTCGTCCGCTCGGTCCGATACGCATGGCCGGAGGCGGCGATCGACGTGCTCGTATTCGACGGCACGAGGGAAGTGCTGTCGACTCATCCCGACGTGCGGCGCGTGCTGACCGTTCCCGAGCGGCCGGGTATCACGCAGCACGTACGATTCCTGTTCCGCCTGTTTCGCAACCGCTACGACGTCGCCCTGTCGTGCGTGGCGAGCGACCGGCCGACACTGTATGCCGTCCTCGGCGGGCGTTGGCGCGCGGGGCTCGTCGTGCCCGGCAGGACGTCGGGGTGGAAATATTGGCTTCTGTCGCGGCCGGTCGCTTTCGACAACGTGGATACGCACACGGTCGCGATGAACCTCGCCTTGGCCGACGCGCTCAACGTCCCGCGTCGGCACGACATCGACATCCAGTGGAGCGCGGACGACGCCGCGCGCGTCGCCTCACTGCTCTCGACGATAGAGCCGGGGAGGCCATACGCGGCCTTGCACGTCCATCCCAAGTTCAACTACAAGATGTGGCACGTGGCCGGTTGGGTGGGTCTCGCGCAATGGTTGCGCGAGCGCGGGATCGCCACGGTCCTGACCGGCGGACCCGAAGGCACCGAGGTCGAGTTCGTGGCCGCCGTCGCCGCGCAAATGCCGCCGGGGACGATCAATCTCGCGGGTCAATTGACGGTCGCGCAAAGCGCGTGCGCCATCGCCGGCGCCCGCGTCTACGTCGGACCCGACACGCTGACGACGCACATGGCGGCGGCGATCGGCGTTCCGACGGTCGCGCTGTACGGCCCGTCGAATCCCGTGAAATGGGGACCGTGGCCAAAGGATTTCGCCGGCCCCACTTCGCCGTGGCAGCGCGTTGGCAGCCAGTCGATGCGCAACGTCCGCCTGGTGCAGGGAGTCGGCGCGTGCGTGCCGTGCATGCGCGAGGGATGCGACCAGCACGTCGCGAGCTTCTCGGAGTGCTTGCGCGGGTTGCCGTTGCCTACCGTCACGGCGGCCGTCGAACGCGCGCTGGGAAAGCCCTGAACGAGCGACGGGCTGTCGCCGGGCCGTCGTCTTCCGCCTATACGGGCTCGCCCCAGCCGGGCCGTCCCGCCAATGCGAACAGGAACGCGCTCGCCATCGCCGGCCACAGCAGCAGCACGCTGTGCGTGAGGCCGTTGAAGTTGAGCAGGTGTCCGTAGGAAACGTTGAAGAGCGAAAGCGGCGCCCGGGCGAAAACGAGATCGGGCACGAGCAGCGTCGCGAGCAGCGACGACAGCAGCGCGACGCTCGCGAGCGTGACCTGGACCGAGCGCGGCAATCGGATCGCCACGGCGAGCAGCAACGCGCCTGCCCCGATGCCGACTGCCACGCCGGGCGTGAGCCAGTGCTCGCCCGCGGCGGGATTGAGCAGCAGCAAAGCGGCGACGCCTTTGACGATCGCCGCGGCGCCGATCAGCAGCAGCACCGCTCCGGCGACGTGCGATCGCTCGCGCATCAGGAGCGCGACGAAGAGGCCGACGCCGAGCAGCTGGAAGGCGCTCTGGGCGCTCTCGACGAGCATGGCGGCGACATCGGTCGGGACGGGTTCCGGCAACGCACGTGCGGCCGAGTCGTACATCGCGGCGAACAGCGGGATGCCAGGGTTCGCCTGCACGGCGAGCCAGATCGCGAGCAGCGCGAGTCCTATGTCACCGGCCGCGCCCGGCAGGAACCAGCGCTCGCGCGCCGACGACAGCCAGCGCCCCGCACTCGGCGAGCGCGCGAACACGACGGCGAGGAGGCCGCCCAACGCTGCGCCGCCGCTGTTCGAAACGAGGTCGGCGACGCTCGCCACCCGTGTCGGCAAATACATCTGCAGCGACTCCATCGCGAGCGACACCAGCGCGCCGACGACCATCGCCAGGGTGAGCCGCCTTGCGCCGGAGGCTTCGCGCGGCATCAAGCCGACGAAGAACCCGAACGGCACATAGGCGAGAACGTTGATGACGAAGTCGTAACGGACCCATCGCGGCGGCCAGGCGGCGAACAGGAAGTACGGCGTGCCCGGCACCGGCGTCATCCAGTTGACGAAGGGCTGCAGGCTCGCGAAGACGATCGCGAGCCCGTAAAGCGTCGCGAGGAAATGCGGGAGCAGGGATCTGCGCCCCCACGCTTGCGGCCTCCAGACGGGGACGGCGGGCCCGATCAGCGGCCGGCTTTGATCCCGGTCCACAGCTTGTTGCGCAGCCGGCGTTGCGCTCCCGTGAGGTCCTGCAGCTGCTCGAGCTTCTCCGCGACGGCCTTGTCGGGGAAGATCGCCGGATTCTTGAGAAGCTCGGGCTTGATGAACTTGACCGCAGCCATGTTCGGATTTCCGGAGCCGATGAGGTTGGTGAGCTCCGCGGAGTTCTGTCCCTCGAGCATGAAGTTCATGAACTTGATCGCGAGGTCGGGACGGGGCGCGCTCTTGTCGATCACCATGTTGTCGACGGCCAGCACCGCGCCCTCCTTCGGCATTCCCTGCAGGATCCTGAACTTGCGCCCCGCGGCCTGCGCGTCGAGATTCGCCTGGAAGATGTCGTTCGAATAGCCGTGCACGAGCCAGATGTTGCCGACGGTGAGCTCCTTGATGTACGAGGACGCATTGAACGCGGCCCAGTAGGGCTTCGCCTTCTTGATCACGGCGACGGCCTCGTCCCAGTGCTTGGGGTCGACGTCGTTGGCCGAGTAGCCCAGGTACTTGAGTGCCGCCGCGAAGAGCTCGTTCGCGCTGTCGAGCACCGTGACGCGGCCCTTCACCTTCTCCAGGTACTTGGGATCGAAGATCACCGCCCACGTGTCCGTCGGCAGGCCGAGCTCCTTGATCTTCTCCTCGTTGTAGCCAATGATCGTCGTCGACATGGCGTAGGGCACCGAGTATTTGTTGCCCGGATCGAACGACGTGTTGAGGTAGCGCGGCTCGATGTTCTTGAGGTTCGGCACCTCGGCCTTGTCGACAGGCTTCAACCGGCCGCTCTTGATCAGTGCCTGCACGGCGTTCGACGTGGGCACGTACATGTCGTAGCCCTTGGCGCCGGCCGACAGCTTGGCCAGTAGCTCTTCGTTGTCGGAGTAGTAGGTCTGCACGACCGTGCACTTGCAGAATTCCTCGAATCGCTTGACCGTCTCGGGCGCGAGGTAGTTGTTCCAGTTGTAAAGGTGGAACTCGTCCTTGCCGGCGGCGCCTGCGGAGAGCGGGAAGGCGAGCGCGGTGGCGAGCGCGGCGAGCAGGAGCACGAGACGTTGCATCGTCATTCCTCTTCGGCGGAGAAAAGGTTCGGGGAAAGGCGTGAGGCGATGATGATAAGCGCGAGCGTCAGCAGCATCAACAACGTCGACACGGCGTTGACCTCCGGCGTGACGGCTATCTTGATCATCGAGTAGATCTGCAGCGGCAGCGTCACGGTTCCCGCGCCCGCCGTGAAGAACGTGATGACGAAGTCATCGATGGACAGGGTGAACGCCATGAGCGCGCCGGCGATGACCCCCGGCATGATGAGCGGCAGCGTCACATAGCGAAACGCGTTCCACGGCGTCGCGCCCAGGTCGCGCGCCGCTTCGGTCAGGCTCTCGTCCATGCCGGCGAGGCGCGAGCGAACCACGATCGCGACGAAGCCGATGCAGAATGCGATGTGCGCGATCGCAACCGAGACGAGGCCGAGCGTGAAATTGAGCAGCACGAAGAAGATGAGCAGCGACACGCCCATCAGGATCTCGGGAATGGCGATGGGAGTGAGCACGAGGATCGGCAGCAGCCTGAGCTTGTAGCGATACATGGCGACGCCGGCCATCGTGCCGAGCAGCGTCGACGCGAGGCTTGCGACGAGCGCGATGACGAGAGAATTGCCGGCCGCGGCGAGCATCTCCTCGTTTTGAAACAGCTTGTGGTACCAGTCGAGCGTGAAGCCTACCCACTCCGCGTTGAGTCTCGAATCGTTGAACGAATACACGACGACGATGACGAGCGGCACGTAGAGAAACGCATAGCCCGCGGCCGCCGCGATCCACAGCCAGACCGGGCGCTTACGCATCGGCTCCTTTCGCGCTCGACGGGTTGCCGAGGCTGCGCCGTCCCACCCACGCGGCGAAGCCCGCGAGCGCCAGCGCGACCACGGTCAGCACGATCGACAGAACGCTCCCGAACGGCCAGTCGCGCGTCTCCAGGAACTGCTGCTTGATGACGTTGCCGATCAGGCTGTCGTCCGGGCCGCCCAGGATGTCGGGAATGGCGAAGATGCCGAAGGCGGGAATGAACACCAGCGCCGCGCCGGCGTAGACGCCCGGCAGCGACAGCGGAAAGGTGATCCGCCAGAAGCGCTGCCATGCATCCGCTCCCAGGTCCTGCGCAGCGTCGAGCAGCGTCGGGTCGTGCTTCTCGAGGTTCGCGTACAGCGGCAGCACCATGAACGGCAGGTGCACGTAGACGAGGCAGATCAGCACGGCGAACGAGCTGAACAGCAACGACACGGGCTCCCGACCCAACGTCGCGAGCAAGGCGTTGACGGTGCGCGCCACGACTGCCTGCGGGCCGAGGATGATCATCCACGCGTAGATGCGAATCAGGAAGTTGCTCCAGAACGGGAGGATCACGAGGAGCAGCAGCAGGTTGCGGTGGCGCTTCGGCGACTTCGCGATCAGCGCCGCGAGCGGGTACGCGAGCGCAAGGCACAGCAACGTCGTCAGGAGCGCATACCAGAACGACTTCAGGAACACTTCGGCATACACGGATTCGGTGAAGAAGCGCGTGTAGCTCTCGAGGTTGAGGTCGAGCTTCCCGGCCTCGTCGAAGAGCGGCGCAAGGCCGCCGAATTCGCCTGGCGTGCGGAACGACGCCAAGACCATGATGAGCGTCGGAATCGCGAAGAACAGGAGAAGGTAGACGAGCGGTGGGCCGACGACCAGCCATTTGCCAAGCTTTGCGTTGGGCGCAGATCTCACCGCGGGTGCGCTCGATTTATCCACGGCGGCGCCCATTCGCGCCTCCGATATGTTGCCGCGACGCGTTGCGCCGGTTTGTCGGGCGCTGTCGCTCGCTCGTGGACGCGCGGCCGACACGCAGTCGTCGAAGAATCCCGGCGCTCTTCTGGTCGGCCACCACCCTTGCTCGCGGACGCGCTCTTCGAGCCTTGGCCTCGCCCCCCTCGCAAGGGTGTCCTCCTTGGCCTGCGCTTCGCGCCACTCGCTTACTCCGCAATGAAGTGGCCGGCTTCGGGCGGCCAGCTCATCTCGACGGCGTCGCCGACCTCGAAGAACTTCGCGCCGCCCGCTGCGGAATTCGCGAGCAGCGCCTCGACCTTGTGACCGCCCGGCGTGTCGACGATGTAGACCGTGACGTCCCCCATGTACAGGAGCTCCGACACCTTGCCGTTGAAGTGGTTGTCCGTGGTGTCGGGCGGCACCGCCGCTGCGATCCGGATCTTCTCCGGTCGCAGGGCGACCGTTCCGGGATGGCCGGGTGCGCGCGCCGAGGTCGTCGCCACGCGCACGGCGCCAAGACCTGCCACGTCGACCGTGACGATGCCCTTCGACTGAGTGCCGATCGCGCCCGACAGCAGGTTGCAGTGGCCGATGAAATCGGCGACGAAGCGTGTCTTGGGAAAGCCGTAGATCTGCGACGGCGCGTCCTCCTGCTCGACGTGGCCGGCATTCATCACCGCGATCCGGTGCGACAGCGCAAGCGCTTCCGTCTGGTCGTGCGTCACGTAGACGAACGTGATGCCGACTTCCTTCTGCAGGTTGATCAACTCGAACTGCATCTCTTCGCGCAATTTGGCATCCAGCGCCGCGAGAGGTTCGTCGAGCAGGAGCACCGTCGGATGCGTGACGAGCGCCCGGGCGATCGCCACGCGCTGCTTCTGTCCGCCGGACAGCTCGTGCGGGTACCGCTTGCCGAATCCCGTGAGGCGCACGTCGGCGAGCGCCTCGGCGACCTTGGGCCCCACCTCGCCCGACGGAGTCTTCGCCATCTTGAGCGGGAAGGCGACGTTGCCCTCGACGGTCATGTGCGGAAACAGCGCGTAGCTCTGGAATACCGTGCGCACCGGACGCTCTTCCGGCGGCCTTCGCGCCATGTCCTCGCCATTGAGGAAGATGCTGCCGCCGTCCGGCAGGTCGAACCCGGCGATCATTCGCAACAGCGTCGTCTTGCCGCAGCCGGACGGCCCGAGCAGCGTGAAGAACTCTCCCGCTTCGATGCCGAGGCTCACGCCATCGACGGCCGTGAAGTCGCCGAAGCGGCGCGTGACGTTCCGGATTTCCAGCAGCGCCATCGACTGTTATGGTTTTGGCGGGATGACTTAAGCGGCGGATTGTATAGCAAGGCCGCCAGGCAGCGACCGCGCGCCCGTCCGCGCGACGCCATGGTATGTTCGGATCATGAACGAGACATCGCACCCGCCGCTCCTCGACCAATTGCGGCAGCGTGCGGAAGCGGTGCGCAGGGAGAGGGAGGCTGCACGTCTGCCGGAGGCCGAGGCGCAGCGCGCCATGGAAGCGGCACTGTGGCGGGCGTTTCGATGGCTGGACGAGGCCGTGGGACATCTCGAAGTGATCCGCCCCGAGGTCGCGCATCACTTTCGCCTGGCCGATTACCTCACCATCGATCGGCCCCGCTTCGACGGTGGGTTCGCGAGCTTTCGCCGCCACGGGCTCGGCGCCGGCGACGTGGGCCTCGAGCACGTCGAGATGTTCTATCAGCTGACGGTGCCGGAGCCGATCGTGGTGCGCGTGAATTCGGTGGCCGCCCGCGCCGTCGAGGAACGGCTGCGTGCGGCGTCGCTCGATTTCGCGAGCGAGGCCGAGCACGACGCGGACAACGTGATTCGACAGAGCGTGTTTCGCATCGAGCCGCAGATCAGGGCTTCGGTTGCGTTCAAGCCCAACCTGTCACGACGAGTCGTCGACGTGACGCTGCGCAACGTCGATCGTTTTGAATCCGTGCTGCTTGAATTCGAGCCTGCCGCGATCGACGAGCCCGCGCTCGAGGATCTCGCGCGTTTCGTTCTCGGAGAGTCGAAGGCCTTCCTGCATCGTGCGCCGCTTGCCCGCGTCAATCCGCGGCGCGCCTGACTCGGCCCGCCAGGCGTCAGTTTTTCCGGCGCTCTCCGCCTAACCCGCTCCGAACTTCCATAGAAATATCCCGATCGCCATCGCGAGCAGCAGCGCGATCAGCGACAGCAAGCCATTGCGCGCGCGCTGCGCGGCGACGAAATCCCTGATGGTCTCGTCGGAAATCGCGGGCGGCGCCAGGAGCCGCCGGTGGATGAGGCGCGGCAGTTCCGGCAGCGCCGCGACGATGTAGGGGGCCTCGGCCAGCAAACGCCGCTTGAGCGCCGGGGGCCCGATGCGGTCCTCCATCCAGCGCTCGAGAAACGGCATCGCCGTGACCCACAGGTTGAGATCCGGGTCGAGCTGCCGCCCCAGGCCTTCGACGTTCAGCAGCGTCTTCTGCAGAAGCACGAGCTGCGGCTGGATCTCGACGTTGAACCGGCGCGACGCGCGGAACAACGCGAGGAGCACGCGGCCGAGCGAAATCTCGGAGAGCGGCCGGTCGAACGCGGGCTCGAGCACCACCCGAATCTCGGCCTCGAGCTCGTCTTCGCGCGTGTCCGGCGGCACCCAACCGGATTCCAGGTGCGCGGTGGCGACGCGATGGTAGTCGCGCCGGAAGAAGGCGAGGAAGTTCTGCGCCAGATACCCCTGGTCGCGCTCGGACAGCGTGCCCATGATCCCGAAGTCGACGGCGATGTATTTGCCCTGATTCTGCGCGTCGGTGGCCACGAAGATGTTGCCGGGGTGCATGTCGGCGTGGAAGTAGCCGTCGCGAAACACCTGCGTGAAGAACACCTCGACGCCGGCGCGCGCGAGCCGCGGAATATCGACGCCGGCTTCGCGCAGCCGATCCACCTGGCCGATCGGGATGCCCGTCATGCGCTCCATCACCATCACGTCCGTGCCGCAGAAGTCCCAGTAAACGGCGGGCACGAGAAGCAGCGGCGAATGCTCGAAATTGCGCCTCAGCTGGGAGCAGTTCGCGGCCTCGCGCGTGAGGTCGAGCTCGTCGCGCAGCGTCTTCTCGAACTCCGCCACGACCGCGCGCGGCCGCAGTCTCTTCCCGTCGGACCAAAGCTTCTCGAGCAGTGTCGCGCCCGCGTGCATGAGCGAGATGTCCTTCTCGATCACCTGCGCGATCCTCGGCCGCAACACCTTCACCGCGACCGGCGTGCCGTCGGGCAACTCCGCGAAATGCACTTGCGCAACGGATGCGCTGGCGATGGGCGTCTCGTCGAAGGACCGGAACACCTGGTGCACACCCTTGCCGTACAGGCGCGTGAGCGTTGCCTCGACCTGCGCGAACGGAAAAGGCGGCACACGGTCTTGCAGCTTCGCGAGCTCGTCGGCGATGTCCGGCGGCAGGAGATCGCGTCGTGTGGAGAGCATCTGGCCGAACTTGACGAAGATCGGGCCCAGCGCCTCGAGTGCCAAGCGCAGGCGCTCGGCGCGCGGCGCGGAGGTGTCGCGCCAGAAGGTCAGCGCGCGGGCGAGCGGGCGCACCGCGCGGAACCGCTCATGGCCGGTCAGGAATTCGTCGAGGCCGTACTTGAGGGCTACAACAACGATGATCGCGAGGCGCGTGAGGCGCATCCGGCCGATTGTAAGGTAATCGGTACGTTCGTCCGACCAACGGCCAGCGTGAACCGAAGCTTGGGCATGAACGTTGCTCGAGCGGCAGGCGGAGGCAACGACAATGCAGGAACGGCCCCAGACGCACGGAGAGGAAATCGCCAACAGCGTGAGCCACGGCGTGGGCTTCGTGGCGGCGCTGGCGTCGGCGCCGGTGCTCATCGCGACCGTGGCCAAGACCGGATCCTATGTAAATGTTGCGAGCGCGACCGTGTTCGCTCTTACAACCGTCCTGCTGTACTGCGCATCGACGCTGTACCACGCGGCGTCCCGCGAGCGCGTCAAGGCGCTGCTGCGCCGGCTGGACCACGGTGCCATCTTCCTGCTGATTGCCGGCACGTACACGCCGTTTACGCTCGGACCGCTGAAGGGCCCGCTCGGGTGGACGCTGTTCGGCGTAGTCTGGACGCTCGCGGTCATCGGCGTGACGCTCAAGGCCTTCGACCGCATCGCCCATCCGGTCGCCTCGCTCGGGCTCTACCTCTTCATGGGCTGGCTATGCGTCGTCGCAATCGAGCCGTTGCTGCAGCGCATCCCGACCGCCGGCGTGCTGCTGCTCGCCGGCGGCGGCCTGTCGTACATGGCCGGCGTCGCCTTCTTCACGGTCGACTCGCGCGTTCGCTACGGTCACTTCATCTGGCACCTGTTCGTGCTGGGGGGCACGTCCTGCCACTTCCTCGCGGTGCTCCGATACGCGGCGTAAGCCTGACTCTGGCGTTGTGCAACAGGCTGACGTGTCGCGTGCACGTGGCGGGCGTCTGTCACCACTCCGATCTTCGCAGTTGAGCCAAGTGCTGCCGCTCTGCTAAAACGACGCGAGCGCCCAACATGTAGATCGAAGGACTAAGTCGTTTCGCTACGTTCGGCCAGCGAGTCGACGCGTCGGGACAGCGCGTCCACGCGGTCGGCTGTCGCGGAGACTTCATCGGCGAACGCCCTCGCTTGCGCGGAGGTCACTGCTAGCGCTGCCTCGTCGCGCACGTAGCTCGCGACGCTGTCGCCTATGCGGGCGCCCGCGTAGCCGGGAAACGCCAGCATCCTGCGGCCGGCGTCGGCCACGAGTTGCCCGGCCACCGGCCCGAGCGCTTGCGCGAACGCGCGCTCGACGAACCACGGCAGGGTTTCGGCGAGTCCTTTGAGCGTCGCCGCGAGCGCTGCGTCGCCCTCCTCGCCGACGAGGTCGTCCCAGCGCTTCGGGTCGGCGAGAAACGCCGGCAGCGCGAACGGAGAAATCGTGAGCGTGAGATCCGCTGTGCGATCGAGCCCGGGAACGGACTCGATCGACCCGGTGCCGTCGATCTGCATTGTGGAAACCAGAGGTCCGACCGCGACCTTGAACGCACGTCCGCTGTGCGCAGCCAGGCAGTCCCGCGCCCACTGCTCGCGCGCGAGCACGCGATTGGCGACTGCGGCAGGAACCGCCGCAGGGTCCGGCCTCATTGTCGTAGCGGCGAGGACATCACGCAGTTCTGCGGATGCGGGTGTGGGCAGACGCAGGCGATCAGGCGTACTGCTGGATCCCGGCGAGCATCCAGCCTGTCTTGCCGTCGACGGGCTTCGAGAGGTTCCAGACCTCATCGAATGCCTGGGGCATGCCGCCGCTTTCGCGGAGCTTGCCCGTGAACCGGACGCTCGCCCAGTGGCGGTCGGCTTCGGTGATCACTTCCAGCACCTCCGCATCGAGATTCACGACTTCCGTCGCCGGCCGCCGGCCGCTCTCGAGATCGCGCACTCTTT
>Ga0207676_10003539_pt1 | contig 11047 bp, 13 predicted proteins | sample KBSSwiS72_FD_184307 | JGI IMG/M metagenome (GOLD analysis project Ga0207676, IMG submission 184307) | Switchgrass rhizosphere microbial communities from Kellogg Biological Station, Michigan, USA - KBS Switchgrass S7-2 (SPAdes) (version 2) | ecosystem: Host-associated > Plants > Roots >... | reverse complement strand
TGATCTTTCAGGTAACGTTCGACCTTTTTGATGATCTGGGAATCGTGAGCACGGTCTTTGTCGAGCCAGAAAATGGCAGGCGTGTCAGAAAGTTTTGCGCGGTTTACAGCCAATTTCACCCAATCCTGGATCGGAGCATCTTTGGTTTGGCAAGCCCTGAAAATATCGCCGTTTTGAACTTTTTGCTCGAGGAGAACATTTCCGTTTTCGTCTTCTACTTTGACGCTTCCTTCTGCCGAAATTTGGAAAGTCTTGTCGTGCGAACCATATTCCTCAGCTTTTTGAGCCATCAAGCCGACATTCGGAACAGAACCGAAAGTTTTCGGGTCGATCGCTCCATTTTTTTTCATATCCTGAATGATCGCATCGTAAAAACCGGCATATGTTCGATCAGGAATGATGCAGACGGTATCTTCTTCATTTCCGTCTTTATTCCACATTTTTCCGCCGCCCCGAACAAGTGCGGCCATTGAGGCATCCACGATCACATCCGACGAAACGTGGAAGTTGGTGATTCCTTTGTCCGAATTAACCATCGCTATTGCGGGTCCGTTTTCGATAGTTTTCGCGATGTCTGCTTTAATCTCGGCCTCCCGCGGATGTCCGGCAAGTTTTTCGCTGAGCGTGGCTAATCCGTAATTTGGATTGATTTCTAATGCAGCGAAAGTATCCTTATACTTTTCAAAAACGTCTTTGAAATATGTTTCAACGATCGCCCCGAAAATGATTGGGTCGGAGATCTTCATCATCGTTGCTTTCAAATGTGCGGAAAGCAGAACGTCTTTTTCTTTGGCCTCAGCGATCGCTTGCCCGACAAAAGATCTCAGTGCCGCGAGATGCATTACCGAAGAATCGATCACTTCGCCTGGCTTTAACGGAGCAAGATCTTTCAAAACCTGTTCGGAACTGTCGTTTCCGTAGAAAACAATTCGGAATTTTCCTTCTGTTTCTACTGTGGTCGAATTCTCGGTTCCGTAAAAATCTCCGGAATTCATGTGCGCGACAGAAGTTTTAGAATCCGCATTCCAAACGCCCATTCGATGAGGATTTGCTTGGGCATAATTCTTCACCGCTTTTGGTGCGCGTCGGTCGGAATTTCCTTCTCTAAGCACAGGATTTACCGCACTTCCTAAAACTCGCGCATATTTCTTGGTGATGGCTTTTTCTTCGTCCGTCTTAGGCTCCGCCGGATAATCTGGCACCGCGAAACCTTGGTTCTGAAGTTCGGCGATCGCTTCTTCCAGTTGTGGAACAGATGCAGAAATGTTCGGCAGCTTAATGATGTTGGCTTCAGGTTTTGTTGCCAATTCACCCAGTTCTGCAAGCGCGTCAGAAACCTTTTGGTCGTCTCTTAAATAGTCAGGAAAATTGGCCAAAATTCTTCCTGCGAGTGAAATGTCGGGAACTTCAACTTCAATATTTGCGGATTTTGTAAATGCTTTTAAGATCGGCAACAAAGAATGCGTTGCCAATAACGGGGCTTCATCGGTCAATGTGTAATAGATCTTCGATTTTTCTACCATTCTATTGCCTTGTTATTTTTTGGGCCTGATTGGGACGATCAGTAATTATTAACACTATATTAGGGCGCTTTGAGTCAAAACGAAAATGCGTCTCGTACCGGAGAGGGTTGTGTTGGACACTTTCATAACCGGCCACTGGCGAAGCCGTTTTGTAGCCACAATAGGCGAAGGCAAAGCGGTGGCTCTCAAGCAGGTCGTATCCTTGATGCAGCGTTTCAACGAAGCCGGCCTCTACGTCATCAAGACCGAGAACCGATACAACTTCGACGGCATGAAAGGTTATTCGGCATAAACTCTTATAGGATCGAGCCCAAAAAGGGCGAAGTCCTCTGGCTTCGTCCTTTTTTATATCGATTGAGGTTCAACATGAGAGCATTTCTGATCGTTTTGATCTTATTTTTTGCAGCCAATTGTGATGCGCAGTCGCATCTACCCAAGCAGATGCCTGGCGAGCTGCATATTTCCTTAAACATCAGCGGCGGGATGCTTCGAGCTTATACGCGGATCACAATCGATGGCCGCGATCTCAAATTCGACGAGCTAAAAGGCAACCAACCGGAGCCGCTAAAATGGTCCGCCACGATCAGCGACGAAGATCTTGCAAAGCTCTACAAAGCCTTTGTCGACAATAAGTTCGATACGATCAAAAACGACACCCGCAAAGGGGTCGTCTATGACGCCGGCTCGGAGAATATTTCGATCTCGTCGGGAGCCTCTTTCTCGTTCCACATAAGCAGCGGCCCGAATTCGCCTTTGTCAGGCAGAAACTTGAAGCGTTACAAGGCCGTCAGCCAGGCCATTGACGACCTTGTCTCACAATATAGGGATAAAAAGACCACTGAACTCCCTCGCCGCACAAACGAATCCAAAGGCCTGTGATCTAACGAAAAGTGGAGAATAGCGGAGACGTGAACAACTGAACGGGCGTAAACCAGACCGTTCGGTGCGGGTTTGCTTTTATCTCCTATGTCACTTATTTTGAACCAGTGTTGTTTAAGTGTTTCAAGCAGTTGGCGATAGTTGGCATTGGCTTAACAGCGGTCCTTTGTTCGGCCAGCCTCGCTCAACTCCCGCAGCCGCCGCCAAAAACGATTCTGCTGGATGCCGACGGAAATAAGCTTACGGACGAGGAGTTTGTCGATCTTCGCCTGGCAAACCGTTATGGTAAAGATCCCGCGACAAAAACGATCCTGGACGACGGCACGATCCAATTCAAGCTGGACCGGGTTCCGCAGGAGGGCACCGACGCCCCCGTGTTCTCATCCCACATGATCGACGGAAAATTCATTGACGCCGCCGATCTTAAGGGTAAGGTTGTGGTCCTCAACTTCTGGTTCATCGGATGCCCGGGATGCATGGAAGAACTGCTCAGGCTAAATGCTCTAACTGCAAAGTATAACGACCGGGACAAGATCGTTTTCGTCGCCGTTGCTCCTAACACGGCCCAGGAACTTCGGCAGTTTCTTTCTCGCCAGAAATTTAACTATAAAATGGTAGGGTCCGGGCAGGCCGTATTGGACCTTTTCAAGTTTTCGGGTTATCCGAGAAATATCGTCATTGGCAGGGACGGTAAGATCGCATACTGGCGGACGACCGTCAGAGCCTGGAGTAAATTCGAATCTGTTCTTGACGCGGAATTGGCCAAGTAGCGATCGCTCGATATGCCCAGCGACCAGAAATGTCCTATTTGTTCGGCCGCCGTTGAACCTTCTCCGAGGTATCCGAGTTATATTTGTGCCGACTGTTGCCGAAAAGCAGTAGACGAGAACGGCCGCCCGCTTGGGTTTGGGAATGTTTCATTTTCGGGCGGATTTGCGGCGTGGTATAAGGACACTGAGGAAGAGCGAGACAGTCATATTTGCTACATCGACGGCATTAAGTGTTGGGCCGACGAGGCTCACATGGGTGGGATAGTGATCACGATCGACAATGGCCAAGACAAATAAGCAAACATCTCGATTAGTTGCCGTTATTATGGGCAGCAAGTCCGACTGGGAAACGATGAAGAACGCCGTTGACGTTCTTGAGGAATTTGGCGTCCCGCACGAGACAAAGATCGTTTCCGCTCACCGCACGCCAGATCTACTTTTTGAATTCGCCAAATCCGCGGAATCTCGCGGTATTGAAGTGATCATCGCCGGTGCGGGCGGAGCCGCACATCTGCCCGGAATGTGCGCTTCGCAAACGGTTTTGCCGGTGTTAGGAGTTCCCGTCGAAAGTAGGGCTCTTAAGGGGCTTGACTCGCTTCTCTCCATTGCCCAAATGCCGGCTGGTGTTCCTGTCGGCACTCTCGCCATCGGTGCTGCCGGTGCAAAAAATGCCGGCTTGCTTGCCGTTGCGATCCTCGGTAACTCGCGACCGGAATTCAGGGAAAAGCTCCAGAAGTTTCGACAGAGTCAGACAGAGACCGTTCTTCGAACAAAACTTCCACGGACCAAATAGTCGATAACTACGACTGGGTGATCAGGCTTCCCCAGATAACGTGCCAGACCATGTAGAAAACAAACCGGAAAACAAGCGGAGCCCAGAAACCGTATTTCTTGAATTCGTACGCTTCCACCATATTTGAGATAAACAGCCAGCTGAAAACGCCTCCTGCGACCTCAGAAAATGAATATGATTCAACATAGGGACCTATTTCCCACCAGGAAGTTATCACTGCGGCGATCCAAAAGATCACGGCCTCGAATCTGCGTTGGAGAATGACGTGAGAAAACAGCCAGACGAGAAAACTTATCCCAAACAGCCGTAGAAAAACTTCCAGAAAAATATCCCCGTATGAGTAGAATACGATGGAATGAGGAAATACAACGTGAACCTTGTCCGATGTTTGATGCGGGTGGTGAGCGTGTTCCCGATAATCATTGAAAACAGTGATCACGCCGTAAATAAATCCTGTAATAGCAGGAATTCCGAATCGCTTGAAGTTGCTTACGCTAACGTCCCATATGCGAGCGATATCGAGTCTCAGCGATATGAAATAGCCGAGATAACCTAAGACGATTATCAAAATTACCCACGGCCATGAAAACGCCGTGGCTTGTTCAGGAACAATTACGTCAACCGGAAAGATCAGAAAATAGAGCTTAAAAGCTACAAAGGCGGTGAAGATTAGAGTGATCGTCTGGAACGATTTGTCGGACGTCAGAGATTTGAGTCTTTGTCGAATTTCCATTCGGTTAGACAATAAACGTAAAGAGAAATCAAGTCGCTGTGGAAAAGACGCGTAACGGATCGGCGGTGTTAACGATCAAGTTCATTTTTTCTTTCAATCGCTAAACTATTGTGACGGTCGGACATATTATCACACGCCTCAAATCGTTGGGGAGTTCGGAAAATCTAGCGGGACTGGAGTATTTTGGCATCACCGCGAAGAAGTCTTTTGGCGTTCCCACTCCCGTTCTCAAGCAATTTGCTCGTGACCTAAAGAAACAGGCTAGTGATCGACACGCCCTGGCACAGGAGCTTTGGGAAACCCGCATTTACGACGCCCGTGCGGTAGCCTTCATGATCGATGATCCAACGCAGGTCACTAAGAAACAGATGGATTCGTGGGCAAAGGACTTCGACAACTGGGCTACTGTTGACGGCACGTGTAGTTATCTATTCTGCCGAACGCCGTTCGCCTATGAAAAGGCTTTTGAGTGGGCGGAAAGGAAGCCCGAGTTTCTGAAGCGAGCCGGATTTTCGATGATGGCTTATCTCGCCGTGCACGATAAAAAAGCGGAAGATGAAAAACTGACCGCCTTTCTGCCCGTGATCGAAAAACATTCCTACGATGATCGAAATTTTGTTCGAAAGGCGGTCAACTGGGCCCTTCGCCAGATCGGAAAAAGAAACCAAAACCTAAACAAACTGGCCATCGAAGCAGCCGAGCGGATCAAACTACAAAATACAACACCTGCACGCTGGATCGCATCGGACGCACTTCGGGAGCTGAAGGGTGACGCCGTGGTTGAAAGACTTCATCGAAAATCGCAGAAGAACTAAGAGGCCGGTAGTCATTTTGGCTTCAACCATGTCCCAAATTCGCTAATTCTGTCCTGCGCTCTTGGGACATCTATCGGTAATAGAGTCAGTCACTTACAAACTTTCATAAATTCCTTGGGACAGCTGGCCACGGGACAAGATCGGCTAATGTGAACGTATTTCGAGAGCTTTCGATCGAAGCGTGCGAAAGGTAGAACTTTGATGTTTATCGACTCCCATTTGTGCTAATCTTTCTTTTTTCGTGGCGGACATAATTCTTCCCAATTCAACTATCGGTGTTTTCGGCAGCGGCCAGCTTGGCCGTATGTTCGCGATCGAGGCCCGCAAGATGGGCTACCGCGTGCATACATTTTCTCCATACACCGGAACACCGACGGGCCAGGTCGCCGACATCGAGACCTGCGCTCAGTACGAAGATCTCGATGCGGTAAAAGAATTCGCAAGATCAGTAGATGTCGTGACCTTCGAATTCGAAAACGTACCATCGGGAACTGTCGAGGCCGCCGCGGAGTTTGTCGATGTGCATCCTCGCGGCGATATTCTGCACACCACGCAGAATCGCTTGCGGGAAAAGACCTTTCTTTCGAACAACGGTTTTCCTGTTACCGAATTTCGACACATCAAAACAATTGAGAGTCTTTACAAGGCCGTCGAGGAACTCGGTGCACCATCGATCCTTAAAACGGCGGGGTTCGGTTATGACGGTAAGGGCCAGGAGAAAATAAGGGGCGTTGGCGACATCGAACCAGCGTTTCACGACCTGAAAGGAAACGAAGCTGTGCTCGAGGCATTTGTCGATTTCGAGAAGGAAGTATCCGTCGTCTGCGCGCGGGATCGGAAGGGAAATGTTTGTCACTTTGGCGTGATCGAAAACGAGCATGCAAACCATATTCTGGATGTGTCATTCGCACCGGCAATAGTCCCCGAAAAAGTTTTTAGGGAGGCGATTGAGATCGCGGGGGCTCTTGCTGACACGCTGAGCTATGTCGGCACGCTCTGCGTCGAATTCTTTCTGACAAAAGGCGAAAAACTCCTCATTAACGAACTCGCTCCGCGGCCGCACAATTCCGGCCATCTGACTTTCGATGCCTGCGTCACTTCACAGTTTGAACTGCAACTCCGTGCAGTGTGCGGGTTGCCGCTCGGCTCGACCGAGTTTTACAAGCCCGCGGCGATGGCTAACTTGCTCGGTGATCTCTGGCAAAATGGCGAACCCAATTGGGCGGCTGCATTGCGTTCTGAGAACATCAAACTTCACTTGTACGGAAAGACCGACCCGCGGCCCGGGCGCAAGATGGGCCACATAACCGCTACGGCTGATACGGGTGCTGCTGCGGCAATGAAAGTGCGATCTGCTCGATCCGCGCTCACGGACGGTCTTGACGCCGGTAAAACTGCTGTGTGAAACTTCGTTCAGCTATTCAAAACGGGAAATGGAGTCTTCCCGAACCAAACCGCTTGCAAAGCTGATGACTCCTGTTCATATTAGGTAGCGCTTATGGACAGGAATATTCTGTTGGTTGGCCTCGGCGGTCTGATCGGAAGCACAGCGAGATATCTCGTTGCTGTTTTATTTGCCGGCCAATTCACTTCCAGCTTTCCCCTCGCAACGTTTACCGTCAATATCGTCGGCTGTTTTTTCATCGGCCTTTTCGTTGCTTTCTCTGAACGGGGAAACATCCTTAGCCCGGAGTGGCGAATGCTTCTAACGACAGGTTTTTGCGGCGGATTCACAACCTTTTCAACGTTCTCCTATGAAAGCATTAAGCTCATGCAGGATGGTGAGTTTTTCTACCTCGGCTTAAACGTTCTTCTCAGCGTTGTTATCGGCTTCGCGGCAACATATCTTGGCATTCTTCTTGTGAGGTCGATATGACACTTCAACTTGAACGCGATTCGAAATTGCTGCGGATCTTTATCGGCGAGGTCGACAAGCTAGGACATCAGCCGCTTTACGAGGCGCTTGTGTATGCAGCAAAGAAGCAAGGAATTGCGGGTGCAACAGTACTTCGCGGCATTCTCTCGTACGGTGCCAGCAGCCGTATCCACACGGCAAAACTTCTGGACCTCTCCTTTGATCTGCCGATTGTCGTAGAAATTGTCGACCAAAATGACAAGATCGAAGCGTTTCTCCAAACTGCAAATCAAATGATCGAAGAAGCTGCCTGCGGTGCCCTTATAACGCTCGAAAAGGTAGAGGTTATTCACTACCGACCTAAAAAACATTAGGATAAAGGCTATGAATAATCCATGGCACGACGTTTCCATCGGCAACGACTGCCCTCACATTGTTCAGGCGATCATCGAGATTCCGAGCGGCAGTCGCGCCAAGTATGAGCTCGACAAAGATTCCGGGTTGCTTCGGCTCGACCGCGTTTTATATTCATCCGTTCACTATCCGGCGAATTACGGTTTTATTCCACAGACTTTGGGCGAGGATCACGATCCGCTCGATATTCTGGTGATCTCGCGTGTGGAGGTCCAGCCGTTGTGCATTGTGCGAGCAAAAGTCCTGGGCGTAATGCGTATGGTCGATTCCGGCGAGGGTGACGACAAGATCATAGCAGTTGCGGCAGACGACGTCAGCGTCAATCACGTCAACTCGATAAGGGAACTGCCCGCCTATTTTCATTCCGAGCTTCGGCATTTTTTTGAGGAATATAAGACGCTGGAGAGCAAGACGGTGCTTGTTGAAGACTTCCAGGATGAAAACCTCGCGAAAGAGATCATTCAGGCGGCAATTTCCGCATACCAAAAGCACTTCTCGCAGTAGGCGTAATTTGCGATGCCCCTTATAACAAACTAAAATCAGGTCGATGGGTGAAAGTATCGCATTTTCTCGAACCGCAGACCGAAAAATTACCTATAACGAGATTATTCCCCAGATCGATTCGCTGGTATCCGGCGAAAGCGATGTTGTTGCCAATTTGGCGAATATCGCAGCCGTTTTGAAAGAGGTATTCGGATTTTTCTGGGTCGGTTTTTATCTTGTAAAAGGAAACGAGCTGGTCCTCGGGCCGTTTCAAGGGCCGCTAGCGTGCACCCGGATAAAATTTACGGAAGGTGTTTGCGGGCATTGCTACTCAACAAGAGAAACTGTCGTCGTGCCGGACGTCGATAAATTTCCCGGCCATATTGCGTGCAACTCGGCTGCCAGATCCGAGATCGTTGTTCCTATATTTAGCGGCAAGAGCAAGGTTGCCGCCGTATTAGATGTCGATAGTGACAAATTGAATGATTTTGGTGATGTTGACCGCGATAGCCTTGGCACTGTCGCCCGGATTGTTGAGCGAGTCATTCGGAGCCACACGAACTCCGAAAGACTTGAATGACAACTATCGAATATCCGTTATGGATATGGATCTTATTCTTTTCGATCGTTCTAATAGCCCTTTTCGTTGACATCGGCATCGTAAACCGCCGATCACACGTTCCCTCTAAAACGCAGACGCTCGTCTGGAGCGTGATATGGGTCGGGCTTGCTGTCAGCTTTAACGGCTTTATTTACTATAACTTTGGGCTGCTTCATGCAAAGCGCTTCTTTACCGGCTATCTTATTGAACTTTCCCTCTCGGTAGACAATCTATTTGTCTTTCTCCTGATCTTTTCGTTTTTCAAGGTCCCGAAAAAACTTCAGCATGGCGTCCTGTTTTGGGGGATCATTGGCGCCCTGGTGATGAGGATGATAATGATATTCACCGGTGCCGAACTGGTGGAGCATTTCGATTGGATCCTTTATATTTTCGGGGCGTTTCTGATCTACACCGGAATCAACATGTTTCGTGACGACGACTCTAATTTCGAGTTGTACGAGAATCGGGTTGTTCGCTGGGTGACGAGATATATTCCTATATCGCGAGAGTTCGAGGGCGACAAGTTCTTTACCGAAAAGGACGGTACCAGGGTCGGCACGTTGCTTTTTCTCGTTCTTATTGTTGTCGAATTGACCGATCTGGTCTTTGCCATTGACTCCATACCTGCGATCTTTGGCATCACGACTGACCGCTTTATTGTCTACACATCGAATATATTCGCAATATTAGGCCTTCGGACATTTTATTTCCTTCTCGCAGACTTGGCGGACAGGTTTTATCTCTTGAAGTACGCCTTGGGGTTTATTCTCGGCTTTATCGGGTTAAAAATGCTCTTGCCACTTTTGGCCCAAGGCCTGATAATGGTTATGGGCGAGAATGTCACATCCGGCCTTTCCGCTTTCCTGCATAGCTTCCTCAGTGGCGAATTTGATCAAGAAGCGATCAACATCTCCCTCGCTGTCGTCATCGGGGCAATTTTCTTATCCGTCGTCTTATCGATGTTGATACCAAAAAAAGGCAAATCCAAGGCAGATATGACCGAGGATTGACTGAAAAATCCCGTTAGATGTCGAACCAGCAGAAAAACCAGTACAAAAAGTTCTACGTCGAGTGGTGGAAGATAAGCACGCGCACGATCTATGGCATGGTCACGCTCGTTGTCCTTATCGGCGTTCTGGCCGGGATAGTTTGGTATGCCTCACGTCATAATTGGTTTGCAACGGCCGAGATCGCGGATGCGCCAAAGGATGCGGCGAGGATCATCTCATTCGAGGGCGATGTCCGAATTACGAGAGCGTCCACTCGTGAAACGATCCTCGTCAGCAAAGAGACATTCGTCGCGGCCGGCGATACGATCCAAACTCAGGCGGATGGGCGCGCGGTAGTAAGGATGATCGATGGTTCGATCTACACGGTGCGGCCTAATAGTACAGTCGTCATCCGCGACAGCTCGTCAATTTTCAGCGGCACTAATGTTCGTGTTTCTCTAGATGACGGACAATTGCAAGTTCGTACAGATAAGCAGCCTGAAAATACTCAGAACGTGGTTGAGGTGGCCGAGTCTGAGAACAAGCTGAACTCTGATACAGATGCGAGTTTTAATGCCGATGCCCAAACCAGCGGCGGTGAGATCCGGATCAGCCGCGGAAGCGTCGAAACAACGATGGGCCAGGACAGAACGACGTTGAACGCGGATGAATATGCCGCGGTAAAGAATGGAACCATCGCATCCCGCGAAAGGGTTTTTGAACCGCCTAAGCAAACGTCGCCCGATAATTCTGGACAGATTGTTGACTCAACGGGCAACGGCGTCGCGGTGGCGTTTGCCTGGCAAGACACGGGCGAGCCGGCGGCATCGTATTATCTGCAGATAGCTAAGTCCCCTTATTTTGCCAGCGATACTGTTTTGGTCGACCGTGGTGGCCTTGCTTCTAGGGACTTCAGAATGGGCGGCCTGATTCCGGGCACATATTACTGGCGGCTCAGGGCAACCTCCAAGTCCGGCCAGACGACCAATTGGAATGATCCGTGGCGTTTCACTGTAGTAAAAGGCGGATCGGGCCGCAGTATCGATGTGGCAGACTGGCGAGTCGAATCGATCGGCGGCAGTCTCTATTTTGTCAGCGGACGGACGCAAGCCGGTGTAAAGGTTCGCTCACAGGGAAGAGAAACGATCGCCGCGAGCGACGGCATGTTCAAACTGCAGATCCTCTCGCGTTC
>Ga0207676_10003534_pt1 | contig 11059 bp, 19 predicted proteins | sample KBSSwiS72_FD_184307 | JGI IMG/M metagenome (GOLD analysis project Ga0207676, IMG submission 184307) | Switchgrass rhizosphere microbial communities from Kellogg Biological Station, Michigan, USA - KBS Switchgrass S7-2 (SPAdes) (version 2) | ecosystem: Host-associated > Plants > Roots >... | reverse complement strand
CAGCCGCTCGACCGCGGCGTCGTTCGCCGCGATCGCCCGCAGGGTCGCCAGAGTCAGCGCCTGCAGGAGCTTCGCGACCTCGCGTTCGAGGTCGGGCGAGAGGGAGAGTTGTAGAGCGGTCGGGGATTCCATGGGGCGAGGCTAGGTCGAGCGCGGAGTGCTGGCAAGGGCGGGCGCGGGTGAAGATCTCGTGGTCTCGGAAAGTGGTCCGAGCTGTCAGTCCCCCTCCGGGAATGGCAGCCAGCTGCTCTCGTCTGCCTCCGCGCGCTTGCGCCGCGCCTTCGCCCTCTTCTCCCCCGACCACTCCGTCTTCCGCGTCTTGCGTCGGTGGCAGTTGCAGCAGCGCACGTCGCACTTCGCCACCTCGGCGATGATCAGCTCCAGCTTGAGCCCGTCGGCGATCATCCTCGACACGTGGCCCGACTTCTTGAGCGGCTCACGGTGGTCGAACTCCAGCACCTCCGCGTCGGGCTCGCCGCAATCGACGCAGGGGTGCGTGGCGAAGTAGCTGGCGGTGTAGCTCTTGGCGAGGACGATCGCGCGCTTCTTCGCCGACGCGGCGGAGGCCTTCGCGCGAGCTTGGTTCCGACGACGGTAGCGACCGCGATCCTCGCGTTGCGCGAAGCTCTCCATTCCTACTGCGCGACTAGGGATTCCGCAGGCTGCGCCGGCGCCGCCGTCTCCTGCTTCGCCCCGTCGAGGTCCACGCCGCGCTCGCGCGCGACGTCGACGAACGAGTGCCCCGCGAGCGAGCCGTCCGTCCCGCCGGGGCCAGCAGAGTGAAGCACCGCTTCCTTGCCCGTCATCTTCTGCCACCGCTGCACGATCACGTCGCAGTAGGGCATGTCGAGTTCCATCGAGTAGCCACGCCGCTTGGTCTGCTCGCACCCCATGATCGTCGAGCCCGAGCCGCCGAAGAGGTCGAGAACATTTTCACCTTCGCGACTCGAATACATGATCGCGCGCACGGCAAGTTCCACGGGCTTCTCTGTGAGGTGGACCATCGACTGCGGGTTCACCTTCTTCACCGACCACACGTCGGTCGCGTTCGTCGGTCCGAACCACTCGTGCGCGGCGCCCTCCTTCCAGCCGTAGAAGCACCACTCGTGGTTGCCCATGAAATCCTTGCGGGTCAGCACGGGGTGCTCCTTCACCCAGATCACGGCCTGCGAGAAGTAGAGGCCGCTCTCCAAGAGCGCGCTCGGGTAGTTCGCGCAGTTCGCGTAGCCGCCCCAGATGTAGAAGCCCCGGCCGGGCAGGAGCACGCGAGACGCGTTGCCGAACCACGCGCGGAGGATGTCGTCGAAGGCCTCCTCCGAGATGAAGTCGTTGGCGAGCGGGCGGTCTTTCGCGCGCAGCTTGTCGTGCGTCTTTTTGGCCTTCTCGGGGTGGCGCGCGACGTCGAGTTTCTGGTGGTGCGTCGTGCCCGCGAAGCTGGAGAGGCCCGCCGCTATGGCGTTGTTGCTGCGCGGCTCGACCTTCACGTTGTAGGGCGGGTCCATGTTCACGAGGTGGATCGGCTGGCCATCCAAGAGCCGGTCGACGTCGGCTGCCTCTGCCGAGTTCCCGCAGAGCAACCTGTGCTCGCCCAGCAGCCACAGGTCGCCCGGCTGCGTCACTGCAATCAGCGGCGCCATCGGCGTCTCAGGTTCAACGACTGCGCCACCGCCGGCCTGGTCAGGTGCGTACTGCCCCACCTTCGCGCTCTGGTAGAGCGCTTCGAGTTCGTCTTGGTCGAAGGCGAGCGCCGCGACCCCGGGAACGAAGCTCGGATCCTCCTCGATCGCCTTCAGCATCTTGCCGAGCGACTCCTTGTCGAACTCGGAGAGGTCACCCGTGCGGTTCAGCGCAATTCCAAGGGCAGCAGCTTGCACGTCCGAGCCCTCGAACTCGACCACGTCGCACTCGGTCCAGCCCAATTTCTTCATGGCTTCGAGCCGGCCGTTGCCGCCGATCACGGTGCCCTTGCCCTTGCGCACCACGAGCGGCTCGACTTGGCCGAACTCGTTGAGCGACGCGGCGATCGCGTCGAGGTTGCGCTCGTCGTGCAGGCGCGTGTTCGCGGGGTCGAGGTGCAGCTCGGCGAGCGGGCGACGCTGGACGACCAGCGGAGCGACGGGCGTGGCGGGCGTGGCAGCGGTCATGCGGGTAGCGGGTCCTCTCGCGTCAGCAGGTCAGGTCCTCGGGATCTTCGCCGAGGACGGGGTCGGTGCACTGGTCGGGCACGACGGCTCTCGCCAGCCGCGCGCGCTTCTCCTTCTTGCGCTCGTTGTCGCGTGCGAGGCAGTCGTCGCAGAGCTGTCGCTCCTCGCGCTTGGCCTTCCCGCACAGAGGACACAGCCCCTGCGCGAGCTTCCGCGCGCGGATCTTCCTCTGCAGCTCGCTCGCGCGCACGCGACAGACCGAGCACCGCTGGTGGCCGGCCTGCGTCTTCCTCTGGCCGCACTGCGGGCACTTGCCCTGCGCGAGCTTGCGCTTGCGGTAGGCCTGCACGACCTCGGAGTGGCGAGTGGCCATCGGTTCGTCTGGCGTCGTGTGCGTGGTCAGAGAGACCGGAACGCGGCGCGCTTCTCGGCTGCGATCAGGTCAGCGCGCTTCGTGTCCTCGTCCTTCTCGCGCGCCGTGACCACCTTGGCCTTCTCGCGCTTCAAGAGGTCGAAGGCCTGCCGGTTGAAGAGGAGTTCGACGGCCAGCTTCCGACGCGACTCGTCGCGGTGGTGGCGGTCGACGTAGAACGAGGCCTCGTTCCAGATCGCGTCTTCCGGTCGCAGGCCGCGGTCGACGGCGACCTCGAGCAGGTCGAAGGTGCGCTTCTCCTGGCCGCGAGGGCTGTCGTAGGACCGCGACTCGCGCAGGCAGTGCCGCCCGCCGAGCAGCGTGACGATCATCGACCGAGCCTCGAAGGCCTGCGAGCCGTCGGCCGGTCGGAAGAAGTGCAGGCCGGTGAGCGCGCGCAGCGCCTCGGCTGCGGTCTCATCCACCTGCCGCGCGAAGCGGTCGGCCACCTCCTTCGAGGGCTCACCAGGAACGCGATCAGCCATCAGAGGCTCTGAAGGTACGTCAGCTCCTCGGCCTGCTGGTAGAGCGACGTGAGGTACGCCGGGTTCTCCAGCGACGAGCGCCGCTCGGCCACGGTCGACGCCGGGTGCCACAGCGCCAGCAAGGTCTTGGTCGCCTCCCGAGGCTGGACGCGCGTGACGAGCGGCGAGCAGTGCTCGGGGAAGCCCGAGGGCGCGCCGTCGCCGAGGCCCGTCTGCGCGTTCGACAGCGGGCTGATCGGCGTGCCAGGCCACGCCGGAGCAGGAGGCACGCCGATCCTGGCCGTCCACGGCCACTTGGGCGGGCCGTAGGCGCCGTTCAGCTCGTAGCGCTGCTCGAACTTGAGCGAGCCGTCGGGGTTGACGACGCGGTCGACGTGGCGCGTCGCGGCCTGGGTCACGCCGCCGTAGGCGAGCCCGGAGAGCCGCTGCAGGACGGCGCGCAGCTCGAGCGCGCCCAGCGCCGAGATCACCGAGTGGAAGTGCTGCGTGCCGAGGACGTCGGCCGGCATGTAGGGCGTGTGCTGCTCGCGCTGCGTGACGCCGGCGTCGTCGGCGGCGACCGAGTACACCGTGAGCGCAGCGACGGACCACTCGCGCAGGCGGTCGGCGGCCTGGCCCTTGACCTCGGCCGGCAGCGCGTCGAGGCACCGCAGGAGCCACGCCATGCCGCTCATCGTCCAGCCGAAGCCGCGGTCGAGCGCCGGATGTCCCTGGCGCGGCGTGTCCATCACCTGCGCGTAGATCAGGCTGAGCGACCGCGGCACGTAGTCGCCGTTGTAGTTCGCGTGCAGCTTGCAGTCGGGCCGCCACGCGTAGCCGCCGCCGTGGAGTCCGGCGAGCACGACCTGCGAGAGGTCCCACGCGAAGGCCGGGCAGCCGGTGTGTTCCCAGAGCGACCGCAGGTGGTGCCACGCGCGCACCTGGTGCTGGTTGTCGTGGGTGAGGTAGTCCGAGAGCGCTTCTTCGTAGGCGCAGCTGCCGTCGTTGGCGACGCGGTAGCGACGCGAGTAGTAGTCGCCCTGGAGGAAGGCGTCCACCTCGTTGAGGTTCGTGAGGTTCGGGTCAGGCTCGCCCTTCATGGAGTCGGGGATCGCTTGATCAGCAGTCGCCCAGGTCCACGGCCCGACGAGCCCGCCGTCGGAGGAGACGCACGCCGCGCGCTCGCGGTCCATCGTCATGCCGTGCATCAGGCGGTGGTAGTCCAAGGCCTCCGCGCACTGCTCCCAGCCCGAGCACGGGTGGATGTTGTAGCCGGCCGGCGCCGCCGGGTCCGGGAAGTCGTCGGGCTGGTAGACGCCCAGCGCAGCGGTGTGACAGTCGAGGAAGTCGGCCAGGTGCATCGGCGTGCCCGAGCCGAGGCAGCCGCGCACCGCCTCGGCGAGGCCAGCGAAGCGCGTGGCGTGCGCGCCGCGGTTCACCGCGGGCTGCGTCAGGAGCAGCGGCCCGTAGTTCTTCACGGGCGTCGTGCCTGCGAACTGCGAGCGCAGGTGCTTGTAGTGGAGGACCGCCTCGGCCTGCTCTCTCGCGCCGACGACGTTCAACGCGTAGAGCACGAAGCGACGCGCGAGGATCTGCCGCGGCAGGAAGACGTTGTCCGTCGGCGTCTGGCCGGCGGCCGCGGGCGGCTGGCCGTAGCCCCACGACACGCCGCGGCCCGTGGTGATCCAGCTCTCGTTCGGCCGCGCCTCGTGCACGACCGCGATCGCGTCGCCGTCGCTCGCGAAGCTCACGCTCACGCCGCGGTAGTAGAGCCTGCCGAGCGCCGAGCAGGTCGCCACGTCGACCACGCCTGCGTGGAGTCGGTACTCGACCTCGCACACGTCCTTGGTCCAGTAGCGCCAGGCCACGAAGCCACCCAGGCACTTCGCCACCGTGGTGGACAGCGGGACGAGAGACGTGGCGAGCGGCAGGCGGAAGGCGCGCGCGCCCCAGGTGCGGTGGTAGTCGAGGTCGAACTGCGGCGAGATCGCCGAGCCGCCTGTGGGCAACGACGCGTTCGGCGAGAAGCCGATCGTCGTGTAGGTGGAGAGCTTCATGGCAGGAGGATTCCTGAGGCGGTGGCGGTCGGGGCGGTGCGGGGATCCAAGTCGGGAGAAGAGTCGGGCTCGGGTGCGGTGGCGGTGGCGGGTACGGGTTCGCTGTCGAGCGCGAGCCCTTCGACCTCGGCGTTGGCGCGCGCCGCGTCTCTCGCGCTCTCGTCGGAGCCGGTGACCGCGCGCTCCGCGGCGTGCGCGCCGGGCTGGAGCTTCTCGCGCAGCTCCTGCGCGGTGTAGGCCTCGCGGTTCGCTGCGACCGCGCCGAGCTGCGCCGCAGCTGCCGGGTCCTTCGAGAGTTCGGGGAAGGCCTCGGGGAACCGCGACACGAAGTCGCGCGTGCGCTGCATCACCTTGTTCCCGTGGTCGCCGACCGCGCGCAGGATCTCGTCGACGCCGGCGACGCGCAGCTGCATCGTCAGGCGCTCGTTACGCATCTTCGCCAGAGTTGAGCGCACCGCGAGGTCTTGGCGGTGCGCGGCGAGCGAGCGGCAGACCTTCTGGAGTTCAACCAGGCCGCCAACCAGCTGGGCGTACTCCAGCCGGAGCTGGAACGACCGCTCGAGCAGCATCTTCTCTAGCTCGGCGCGGTGCTTCTCCAGCGAGATCTCCAGCGGCGGTTCCTGACGGGTTTCGGGCTGCGAAACAGGGGCGGCCGAGGCCCCGCCGGAAGTGGCACCTTGTGCGGTACCTGAAACCCTAGCCAGCAGCTGGGAGATCAGGTCTGCGGCCTGGAAGAGCATCTCGTCGCGCAGGTGCTCGGCCTCGGAGGCCTCCGAGTCTCCACGCGAGTAGGTGGTCGAGTTGCGGAGGACCTCGATCGCCAGGCGGGCTTCGTGGCGCAGCGCTTCGTCCTTGGCCGCGCGCAGGTCTGTGCTCTCGTGCGAGTCGGTCGCCCGCACGTCGTTGTCCACGTCGTCGCTCACTCGTCGTCCTCGTTGGGCTCGTCGGGCCAGCCGCCGCCTTCTTCGGTGGACGCGCTCTCGACCTCGTCGAGGTCGTCGCCGTCGAGCGTCGCGCTGTGCAGCGAGCCGTAGTCGGCTTCTTCGAGCTGGTCTTCGAGGCCTTCGAGGACCTCGGGGTCGAGCGCGGCCTGTTCGTCGAACGCGTAGCGAGCGGGCGGCTGGGGCTTGCTCTTGCTGCTCTTGCGCGGGGCCATGCCCGCCCGTGCTACCAAGGCCGCGCGCGTCTAGCTAGAGGACGCCCGCCGAGACGGCGGCGCGGACGGAGGTCAGGAAGAACCCGCTCGCCGCTCGGGCGCGGGCGCGCGTTCGGAGCCCGGCACCACGGCCCACAGCTCGCAGCCGTCATCCTGGTCGACCTTCCCAGTCCTGCGCAGCTCGCAGAGGTCGTAGGGCTCGAAGGAGAGACCTGTGTGCTCCGGCGGCATCCAGCGCAGCCTGAAGACCCGGCCGCAGGCAGGCACGGCGCACTGGAAGAGGACGTGGCGCAGGCGTTCGGTCGTGACGTCGACCGCGGCGAGCTGGTGCCAGCCGAGGCTGTGCCAGCAGGGGAGGACGGCGCAGCGGTGCGTGCGGCCACCGGACTTGTCGAAACCCTTGCCTCGGGAGTCGAAGGTCTGCGTGGTCGGCCCCTGGCCGGTGTTGAAGTGGATCGTCCATCCCTGGGGCATGTCGAAGGTCCAGGGCGCGTATTGGGCGTCCCAGCTCATCGCTCGAGCGGCAGCTCGTGCCAGTGGAACCCGCAGGCGTCGCAGATGACGAGCATCATGTCGTTCATCACGGCGCGCGCAGACGAGCCGAGGCTCGACCTCCACGTGCCGTCCCATCGAACGCTGCGCTTGTCTGAGCCGCACTTGGGGCAGGTCTTGAGCGCGCCGAAGGCGGGCAGCTGGCTCAGTTCTTCGGACTTCATCGCCGTTTCTCCTCTTCGTTGTCAGACGTCACCATCGCCTTCACCTCGAGCGCGTGCACGATCATGCCGTGCTCTCGCGGCCCGCCGACCTGCGGGTGGAACTCGTAGAAGCGCGGCCAGCCAGTCTCGATGCCGGCGACGTGCCAGTCGAGGAGCACGGTACCGTCGTCACGGAAGAGTTGGACGTGCGCGATCACGGCAACAGCGGGTTCTGGAGGTCGGTGGGCGGGTGGTAGGTGGGGTTGTCCATGGCGAGTCGGTAGACGTCAGTGACGAAGTCGTTCCAGCGTCCGAGCGCGGCCTCGGGCGTCGACTCCAGGTCCATCGAGTAGTGGCAACGCGGGCAGCGCACCCAGGACTCGCCCATCGCGATCGTCAGCTCGGGGTCCTGTTTGCAGAGAGGGCAGGGGCTGGCAGGCGTGGCGGGCAGGTCGGGCATGGCGGGGCTCATCGTTTCTGGTCCTTCTTCCGTTCGTCGCTCTTCCTCCACGGAGGCCCGTCGTCCACCGGCGCCAGTCTATATGCGAAACCCTCGCCGCGGACTTCAATGTGCTCGCCTTCTACGAGCCGCTGCCAGTCGCGGCCCAGGTAGATCCGCTGGCCGACCTCCCAGTGCGGCACGGCAGAGCAGGCGAGCGCGACGGCGTCGAGGTCGGCGTGGGTGATGACGAAGAGCTTGCCGGGGTCTCTCGGCGGCGCCTCTTCAGGCTCTAGCGCAGCCGGAGGCAGGGAGAGCGTGAGTTCGTCGAAGCGGTCACGCCACCTCTGCGACAGCCCGTCGCCGCACTCGTCGTCGAAGCCGTAGACGTGGGCCTGCGCGTCGAGCGCGAGCTGCGCGAGGGCGAGCAAGAGACGAACGTCGTCTTTCTCGTAGGCCTTCCAGTCCGAGTCGCGGTCGCAGGCCTCCTCGTCGAGTTCGTGGCGCAGCGCGGCGAGCCATCCTGCGACAGCCTTAGGCGTTTTATTCCTCGGCGGCGCCATCAAGTCTTCTCCTCGTTCAACGGCTTCTCGTGCCAGAGGTACCCGCACCGCTGGCAGACTCTTTCGAGGCGCTCGTTCCAGACGCGCACGCGCGACCCGCCGTAGGCCTGGTCGTAGTAGACGTTGCGCTCGCAGAGCCACTTGGTGGACGCGCCTGTCGCGCCGCACTTCAGGCAGGCGGTGGTCTCGGAGTAGGGCGCTGGCGTAGTGGTGAAGCCTGGGTCGAGCGCGCCGCGCGTCTCGCCGAGCCATCTGGCGCGCTCTTTCTCGTAGGGGTTGTCAGGGTGGTTGAAGCGGTCGGTAGAACCCATGGGGGACTCAGCCTCTCTGCTCTTCGCCTGTCTGCTTTCGCAGGTAGTCCACTAGACGATTGAACGCCTCGTCTCTGGTCTCGGCCTCGACGATCGCGTCGAGGCGCCAGACCAGCTGCGAGACCACGCTCTTGGCGACCTCGCGGCCGCGCGGGATCTCCTGCTGTGTATCAGATGGCACTGCGTCGACGCTGCGGACGTAGACCAGTGGGTGAGCGCTCGGCTCTGGCACAGGCTTCGGCAGTTCCGGCACCTGCCCCGCCCGCCGCAGGCGCTCAACCAGGTTGTCCATCCGGAGCCACCACATCGTGCTCACGACGTAGCGGGCGGCGTTGAAGAGGCAGAAGAGCGTGATCGCGAGCACGCACCAGAGCGACCACTCGCGCGATGTCCAGCTACTGAGCATCGCAGGTCTCTGGCGAGGACGGAGAGTAGTGGCCGGGGGCGGGCAGGGTCATCGGGAGGGATCCGAGAGGGCGCGACGATGGTCGTCTTGGAGCGGCAGGCGCACGTAGTCGCCCTCCATCGGCAGCGTGAACGCCTCGGGCGTGCCAGCGCGGAACGAGAGCCACGTTCCGAGGATGCCGCATGGACGGAGGTCGCCTCGATAGATGGCTCGCAGGATCAGCTCTAGGTCCACGATCAGCTGCGAGGAGGCGAGGTAGGCGCGGGCGAGATCGCGCTCTAGGTCGGTCACCTCCCACGAATGGAAGCTCTCGAGGTGAAGAGCGCGCTCCTGTTTCGCACGCCGCGCCAGGGCTTCCTCGGCGATCTTCCGCAGCGCGTCGGGGGAGGGAGAGGTCATCGGCGTTCTCCACAGCGTCCACACTCCTCTACGTGTCCAGGCCACGGCTCGCCCGGCGGGTAGCGCCAAGCGTGCCCGAAGATCCAGCACAGAACCTTACGCATCGGGCTTCCTCTCGCTGGGCTGCGGAGCGGCGAACTCGACACGCGCCCGCCCGTTGTGCCCGTGGATCGCTTCGAGCTGCTTCACGTTCGGGTAGATCGCAACCGAGTGCATCGCGGTCAGCCAGGACATCGCGCACATGCCGTTCGAGAACTCGACGCCCTCGGCGACGACGCCGGTTCCGCTGATCCCCGTCTCGTCGTCGTGGCGCACAAGCTTGAACAGGCGCGCTCGCGAGTCGGTGAGCGGGTTCTTCTCGCGCACGGTCGGTAGCTTCTTCATTGGCTCTCCTTGGCCTCCGGCTCCCTAGGAGAAGGGCGGGAGCGCTGCTGGATCTTGAGCACGGCGTCGCACGGCCGTCCGTCGTCGTCGATCCCGCCGCATCCGTTCTCGATGTCTTCGAGGCAGCGCGCCCGCTCCTCTTTCCTCGCCTCTTCCGCGATCTCCTCGGAGAGACGTGCGTACGCGGCGGTGAATGCTTCGTGGGGCGGCGGGTCGGAGCGGTGGCTCGGCCAGCCGGCGATCTCCCAGGCAAGCTCTCGGACGCGCACGCGCAGCCGTTCGCCGCGTTCAAGCTCAGGACGGGCGGGCATGGGGAGACTCCTTGGCGAGCCACTTGAGGCCGCAGTACATGCACACGGGTTCCTTCGGCGGCACGACGACTTCCTTGGTGTCCCGCACGCGCAGCAAGCCGAGGCTGATCACTGGATCGTAGAGGTGAAACTCGGGGCCTCGACCGTTCGCGCAGCTTCGCCTGGAGGCGACGTAGTCCATCGCCGCACGGCACGCGATCGTGTTCGGATGCCCGTTGCGCCCCCAATGGTCGCCCCACGTCGTCGCTCCATCCCGGAGCGCGTAATGCCAGGCGTTTCCGCGCGGGTGTTCCCGAACGTGATCGCTCCAGTGTACGACGTACCAGCCCCACAGGATGTTCTCGTAGTAGGGGAGATCGACCGAATAGGCCATGCACGAGTCCGGCGCGGCGAACGCGAGATCGTGCTCGCCGTCATCAGGCAGCCACGCGCCGTCCGCGTACCGGAAGAACGGCCCGCGCCAGTCGGGATGCGGTCTGAACTCGTACACCGGGAAGAGGCTCACGTTCGTTCCTCCAGCTTCGCGGTGAGGGCGGCGCGGACGGCGTTCAGGCAGCCGTTCCACGTCGCGCTCCATTCGTCGTAGTGTCCGGACTCGTCGCGCTTCTTCGGCAGCGCCGCTATCGCCTCGCGGATGCCTTCGAGGCGGCCGGCGGCGCGTTCCGTTTCCAGGCGAGCTATCAGCGCCGCGATCATGATCTCTGGCGTCGTCTCGGGCGTTTCTGGAGTCGGAGCGCGGATCTTATTCGCGTCTAGCCCGATCCATCTTTTGCCGTCTTCGTCCCAGTGCCTCACGTCGCCTCCTCCCGCGCCGCGCGGGCGACGATCTCGGCTCGCGCATTGGCGATCTGTTCGGCCGAGAATCGCAGCGCGGAATAGTCCTCGTAGGAGGCGAGCGCGTGGTAGTCCGAAGCTTTCTTTTTGAGGTACGCGGCGCACTCGTCCACGGCCTTTCCAGCGGCCTCCTCCGCGCGGCGGCGGAGAGCGGCCAGTTCAGCGCGAGCGCAGTTCGTCACGGAGAACACAGAAACCCGGCGTTCCTGCGTGTCGCGATTTATCAGATCCATCCGCTGCATTGGCAGGTCGAAGCGGCACAGGTAATCCAGCCACGATTCGAACCCCTCGGGCGGCTCCGGGATCTCGGCGGAAGGGGAGGCGCCAGTCGCCTTCGATGGCGTCGGCCGCGTCAGCGGCAGCGCACACTCGCACTTACCGACGCGCACGCGCCTGGTTTTATCCGGCGACGGACACCGGCACTGCGACAGGACGTTGCCGCACTCGCAGTACTCGACGAAGTGGTCCGAGCCGGTCATCGGCC
>Ga0207676_10003526_pt1 | contig 11071 bp, 5 predicted proteins | sample KBSSwiS72_FD_184307 | JGI IMG/M metagenome (GOLD analysis project Ga0207676, IMG submission 184307) | Switchgrass rhizosphere microbial communities from Kellogg Biological Station, Michigan, USA - KBS Switchgrass S7-2 (SPAdes) (version 2) | ecosystem: Host-associated > Plants > Roots >... | reverse complement strand
TGTAGGCGATAAGAAGGTTGTCGCTTCACAACAGGTTCGCCTTACAGCCGGATCCAATAAGATCGATCTCGACTTCACTATCGCCAACCCAAAACTCTGGTGGCCGATCGGCCTTGGCGATCAGACCTTTTATTCTTTTCGCGCAAAGCTGATCATTGGCAACAAGACGATCGATGAGGCGACAAAAAGAGCCGGGCTTCGTACGCTGGAGTTGCGCCAAAAGCCCGATGAATTCGGTAAAAGCTTCACGTTTGTGATCAATGGCGTTCCGGTCTTTGGCCGCGGAGCCAACTGGATACCCGCGGACATTTTTCCGACGCGGGTTACGAACGAAAAATACGATCAGCTTTTAGGTTCGATCCGCGACGCCAACATGAACATGGTCCGCGTCTGGGGCGGAGGAATTTACGAGTCGGACCATTTTTACGATCTGGCCGACCAGATGGGAATTCTGGTTTGGCAGGATTTCATGTTTGCCTGCAGCATGTACCCCGGCGACAAAGCGTTTCTGGATAATGTTCGCGCAGAGGCAGTCGATAATGTTAAGCGACTGCGAGACCATCCATCGATCGTGATATGGGTCGGCAATAAACGAGATCGAACGGCTTGGCAGCATTGGGGAGGATGGAAGGACAAGAATCCCGACTTTGTTTGGAAGGCGTATCTGGATATTTTCCTGCGATTGCTTCCCGACGTGCTTGATGAATACGACCCTTCCCGGCCCTATTGGCAAAGCAGCCCGAGCGCGAACTTTCAGGCCGATTCAGAATTTCAGGGTATTGGTGATACGCATTATTGGCAGGTATGGCATGCGGAAAAGCCTTTTTCGGAATATGAAAAACAGTATCCGAGATTCATGAGCGAGTATGGCTTCCAATCATTCCCGGAACTCGAAACGATCAGGTCATACACCACAGATGAGGATCGCGCCAGTATCGAAACTCCTGTCATGCTCGCGCACCAGCGACATCCGCGAGGGAATCAACTGGTTCGTACGTACATGCTTCGCGATTATGATCAGCCTAAAGATTTTGGATCATTCCTCTACGTAAGCCAGGTCCTTCAAGCTGAAGGAATAAAGCTCGGTGCCGAACATCTTCGGCGAATAATGCCGCGAAATATGGGCTCGCTCTATTGGCAGGCTAACGACACCTGGCCCGTGGCGTCGTGGTCGAGCATGGATTACTTTGGCCGTTGGAAGGCCCTGATGTATTATTCGAGACGATTCTATAGTCCGCTGCTAGTGTCACCGCACGTAGAGGATGGCAATATGAACGTGTACGTGGTTTCGGATCGTCCGGAGCAGGTCAACGGGCAGCTTGTGGTCACTCTCTACGATCTGAATGGAAAACTCTTGTCGTCAAAACAGCGCGATATCCAGATCGAACCTATCAAAGGAAAATCGTATTTCAGCCAGCCGATAAGCGATCTGTTAAATGGCCAGAATGATAAAGACGCCGTTTTGCTTGCCGAATTAAAAGTCGATGGCAAACTGGTTTCGCAGAACGATTATTTTTTCAGGCCTTTCAAAGAATTAGGCCTTGGAAAACCAAGCATCTCCTCGGACATCAGGGAAAGTAAAAACGGATTCACGATCAAGCTTGCCACCGACAAGGTGGCCAAGGATGTTTACCTTTACGGTGTCAGCGACGGATTCTTTTCGGATAACTATCTGAACATGATCCCGGGCAGACCGGTCGAACTCGAGTTTCGGACAAAAGGGAAGATGAAGCTTGATGAGTTTCGAAGTTTGTTAAAGATACGTTCACTGAAGGATGCGTTTTGATTTAAACCGAGTTCTTGTTCTTTTGGTCAGCGGATTGGCATTTGTGTCGAGCGCCGTTTGTCAGGGCGAAGCCGAACGGCGTGCGGCAAAGCTTGGTATAGGAATGAACCTTTCGTATCTCGACAACTTTTGGATAGGCAGCAAGGAGAAGCACTTCTCTGACTTTGCCAAACCTGCGGAAGCGGCCAAGCGAGAAAAGATGTTCACCGATATCGCAAAGGCAGGCTTCAAGACAGTTCGAATACCGATCTGTTTCTCGGCTTGGATGGAGATGAAGCGGCCGTATGAATGGGACAATCCCGATGCACTTAAAATGGCGGATTCTTTCGTCAAGTGGGCGCTCGACTCCGGACTCAATGTCATCGTCGACCTTCATCACAGCGAATTTGACCGGACGATCACCGATGCCGATGCCCCGGAAAGAATGGTCAATCTCTGGACACGCATAGCCGAACGATATAAGAACACAGATCCTGAACGTGTTTTCTTTGAACTAAGGAACGAGCCGCATAATATAACCGCCGAAGCGTGGCGGTGGCAGGCGGAACAGTTGATCAAGTATGTGCGCGAGATCGCTCCGAAGCACACACTGATAGTGGGGTTTCACGAATGGAATGGCAGAAAGGAAATGATCGACTCGAAACCTTTCACCGACCCGAACATCATTTACACATTCCACTACTATGCGCCATTCGTCTTTACGCACCAAGGTGCGGGTTGGGCGGGTGACTCGATGAAAGACCTCCGCGAAATTCCTTTTCCATACTCTTCGAAAATAGAGATCAAGGTTCCATCGTCGGCAAAGGGGACGTGGACCGAAAACCAAATTAATGACTATAAACGTGATTCCGATCCGAAATATATGTATGGCGAATTAAAGGCGGCCAGGGACTGGTCGGTCAAAAACAAAGTGCCGATCTTTCTGGGCGAGTTCGGGTCATTTGGCCAGTATGCTCCAATGGAGGACCGATGCCGGCACGCAGAGGCAGTGTTCTCCGCGGTTGGTAAACTCAGCATTCCCGCCGCCTGGTGGGAATGGGATGGCGGCTTCAATATGTTTGATAAAGGAACGCAGATTATCTCGGGCTGCATGCGAAAGGCGATCGATTCATATTTTGCGAAATGAAGCATTGGAGCGCTTCGATAAGTCCTTTACTAAAACGTTAAATTAGCCGTTTTTTAGGGATTTTGATGTTGTAAATTACTCAGGCTCGAATTATTATTTAGTTTAGCGGTGAATAAGCAATTGTTATAGTTTATAAAGACGATTGTACCTTTTTTCACTTTCTTCAAGGGCGGGTTTGGATATATGACAAAGCGGATAAATCTCAAGCGAGCAAACGTCGCACGCTCGAATACGATCAGAGATATCAATCGACAGATCGTTTTAAACTATATCCGCGAAGAAGGCCCGATTTCGCGGGCTGAGATCGCCCGCCTCACGGCACTCCAACGCTCTACCGTTTCACTAATTGTCGAAGAGCTTTTAAACACCGGCCTGATCGAGGAGGTGTATGGCGAATCGTCGGGCGGCCGTCCGCCACAGCTCCTTTCCTTGCGCGCCGCCAATGCTGTTGCATTGGGCATCGACCTCGGCAAAAAACGGACGATCGTTGCATCCAGCGACCTTGCCGGCCGCGTACTGGACAAGGCAGAATTCGCGACTGACCGCGATCTCACAGTTACTATGGACCGGATCATCGATTGCGCGCGGATGATGATTCAGAAAAGCGGCGGTTCGATCGAGGGGGTTGGTTTGTCCGTGCCCGGCCTTGTTGAGCCGATCAAAGGCACCGTGCTTCACATTCCGCATCTCGACTGGGATCGGCCGGACATAACGGGCCGGTTGTCCACGCTCACCGGTCTTCCGGTAAGAGCTGAGAACGACGCGAATGCCGCGGCCCTGGCCGAGCTTTGGTTTGGGCGGCCGGAGATCAGCGAAGTCCGCGACTTTATTACGGTACTTATCGATAACGGTATCGGTACCGGTATTGTTTTTGACGGGCAGATTTACCACGGAAAAGATGGTGTCGCGGGCGAGTTTGGCCACATGACGATAGGGCATGACGCGCCAATCGCATGTTCTGCCGGGCGTTTTGACTGTTGGGAATCATTTGCCTCGGAACGATCGGCGATCGCACGATACTCTAAAGCTTCGGGCAAAAAGAACGGCGAGAGTGTTACGTTTCCAGAGCTCGTCGAGCTTGCACTTGAAGGTCAGGACCACGCCATTCGAGCTCTAAAGGAAACAGCGGAATATATAGGTATCGGTGTTTCAAGTCTTATTCAGGGACTTTCGCCCGAGGTGATCGTGATCGCGGGCTCCATCGTAAGGGCTTGGTCGGTCATCGAAGAAGACGTTAAGAAAGCCGCGATCCGATCCATTTGTCAGGGATATCCCTCGGCGAATGTTATGCCGTCCACATTGGGAGCTTTCCCGACGTTAATGGGGGCCCTCAGCCTCGTCCTCGCCAACAAGTTTGCCTCCATCTCTATACACTGAAATTTCCTGCCATTGCGTTTGCAGAACCCGATAAGATCGGATTTATTCCGCTGTTCTTAAAGTTTAGAGTTCGGGTCTGAATTCCGCCTAAACGATGGGTGTCCGCGTTTCCTCCGATTCATAAAAGCTCGGTATTCCAACGAACAGATTGCTCGGGAATTCAATGGCTAAATTAGTTCGTTGGTTTTACTTTTCAAGGAGGTCGCCGTTTTATGTTAAAGAGACTGCATTATAGACGGAACGTAACGCGAGATCGCCGCTTCATTGACAACGCTGATATTGCACAGTTTCGGGAAAGGCAAACCCCCGTATATTTTGAGGATGCTCTTGTCGGTTCGATCGAAAAACCTGATCTTGAGCTTTGCCTGGCGGCGGTCGATAGATTTGAGATTCGCAATTTTCGCTTGCTCGCATGTTTGGATTCGGAGGAACGCATCGATAGGGTGGATATAAGCCTGTCGAGCTAACCCTGAACGATCTTCGGAGCATTAGGGCCGACGACACGCGTCGGCATTTGCGCGGTCAAGGCTTTAGAATAACTTTTATACAATTGTCCTCTTTATTTTTGAACATCTCGTAGGCCTCCGGGGCGTCATCCAGGGGCATTTCATGAGTAACAACGAACGATGGATCGATGTCGCCGCGTTCGATCTTTTCAAGCAACGGCCGCATATATTTGTGTGTATGGGTCTTTCCTTGTTTGATCGTGAGTCCCTTGTTCATCGCAGCGCCGATCGGGATGTTGTCGCCGAACCCAATGTAAACGCCAGGGATCGAGACCGTTCCGCCCTTGCGGCAGGCCATTATCGCCTGGCGTAGAACGTGAGGCCTATCGGTCGCTAAAAATGTCGATGTTTTTATAACGTCGAGAGTCCCGTCGAGCGTGCCGCCGGCGTGTGCTTCGCAACCAACGGCGTCGATGCAGCTATCGGGCCCGCGGCCGCCAGTCAATTCCATCAGGCACTCGTGAACGTCTTGCTCATCGAAGTTGATCGTTTCACAAAGATCATTTGAACAAGCAAGTTCCAATCGCTCGGGAACATTATCAATCGCCAGAACACGTCCCGCACCCATCATCCGGGCGCTTTTGATCGCAAATTGTCCAACGGGCCCGCATCCCCAGACAGCAACGGTATCTCCCTCGGTGATCTGGCAGTTCTCGGCAGCCATATATCCTGTCGGGAAAATATCAGAAAGAAAAAGCAGCATCTCATCCGGCAGGCCATCATTACGAAGCTTAAGCGGCCCAACATCAGCGTAAGGGACGCGAAGATATTCGGCCTGGCCGCCGGAAAAGCCGCCCATCAGATGCGAGTAACCGAATAGTCCGGCGGGCGAATGACCCATGGCCTTTTTTGCCATTTCGGCGTTAGGATTTGAACGATCGCACAGCGAAAACAGTTCGTTCCTGCAGAAAAAGCATTCGCCGCAAGATATGTTGAATGGCACGACGACCCGGTCACCGGGTTTTAGATTCTTTATCTCGCTTCCCACCTCGACGACCCTACCCATGTTCTCGTGACCAAGAACATCTCCTTTTTCCATGGTCGGCATGTAGCCGTCGTAAAGGTGTAGGTCGGAGCCGCAAATAGCGGTAGAAGTTATCTGAACAATTGCATCCTTAGGATCCTCGATGACGGGGTCCGGGACCGAATCAACGCGAACATCTCCAGACCCATACCAGCATAAAGCTTTCATCGCTGTCCCCCTGAATCTTCTAAGTATAGGACGCAGGCTAGATATGCTTTGTCTTGTTGCTTACGTTTGGCCGGACGGGTTTGTAACGTGCCTAATAAGAAAAGCGGCGATCAACTCGCCGCCCGAAGTTAGCCGGAATGAAAGCGGAACTAAGCCGGTTTCTTGTTCATATTGGCGTTAGTATTCGTCTTGGTATTCATATTGGATGGATGCGTATTGCTCGAAGTGTTCATGTTCGAGTGATTAGCATTGCCCGTGTTGGAATTCATGGTCGACACCGGTGTAGATGACGGCGACGGATAGGGAGTAGGCGACGAAAGGTTAGTATTGGTGTTGCGAGCATTACTGTTATTTACATTTGTCTCACCGCCGCAACCGACGAGTCCAGCAGCTGAGACAGCAGTCAAAAAAGCAGAAAGTGCTAGTCTTCTCATTTTGGTCTCCTCAATCTAAATATAATTTGCGCTTTCGTAATCACCTTCATTCCTAGAACACGGGAAATCGGGTGAACGAGTTGTATCCTTCACAGGCAGCCATCCGAGATGTTGACCACCCGGAAATTATCGAAAAACACGGGATCGTGTTTGTATGGAAGATGACACTCAAGATAACAAAACGTGGTCCAGAGCGTCAGAACTCTCAGACAAAGAAAGCTTAATAAATCGCCTATGCGACCGCAAGGGGGAAATCCCGAATAAAGTCCGAAAAATTTGACAGTAAAGTTTCTTCGGCTGACCGGTGTTCGATGGCGGGAACCGCAAAATCGATCGATTCCGTTTCGCGAATATCAGCGTCCGCGACACGCTGCAAAAAATTAAGAGCGCTCGAATGATGTTTAGGGTTGCCGGAAGCGGAAGCATCTGCGGGAATATGGACATTATAGCCACGCATATATGCGTCGTGCGCTGTAAACAATATGCATATATCGGTAGTAACGCCCGTCAAAATAATGTTAGACACACCCATTGAAAGTAGAAGCACACCCAGCGAAGTTCCGTAAAATCCGGACCGCTGCGGTTTAAGTACAAATAGATCGTCCTCCTCGGGCTCCAGGATCTGAATTATCTCACGGCCTCGTCTCGAATTGTCCCTGATATTTTTGACAAAGCTTGCAAAGTCTTCATTCCAACGCCCATAGTTGTCGTTAAGATAGATGACCGGAATGCTCGCGGCTTTGGCCCGCGACTTGAGAGCTGCAATGTTTTTCACGATCCTCCGTGCGTGTTTGTAAACTTGCGCGCCATCCTCAAATTCAAAATCCGAGATCAAATCAATGATCAACAATGCCACGCTTGATTGTTGAACAGTTGTAGAAGTTCCGGGCAGTGAGCCTTTGGTGTCGTTCATATTTGCCTCCGATCAAATTCAAACTCGGTAAACGCAAAACGAATGCCAAAGACTCGAGCTCGCCTTCGACTGCGAAAACATGCAAGAATCTTCATAATTTTGAGAAAAGATCGAGCAAGATCCTTGCATTGAAACGATACACGGCGCATTCAAGTGCCGACAGTCGGACCCTCGTATTGTTTTCATACAAAAGTATTTAATATTCACCCTGAATGTCAGTTGGACGAGTGGACTATACAACTCGCGTGAAAATTAGTTGTATACTAAATTTTACTTACGAAATAAATCGGAGCTGACCGAAAGCGGCGACGAGTGAAGAGCATCTTCCCGACTGCAGGCCTTTACAAAACCTCATTTTGCAGATCGCCCTTTCTTCAGCGAACTGATCTAGATGTCTCGAAAAAACAAGAAAAACGACGAAGAAAACGGGGCACCTGAGGACGGACATAACGACCTCATGACAGTCCGAATTGGCGCGTCGGCCGGCGAGAACAAGGCCGCAGGGGAATTCTTCTCCGCGAAGCCCGCGGACTCGGAAAAGATTTTTCTTCGCTATGATCGGGCAGAGGTTGCAGAGACCCGGAGGCCGGTCGAATTTGATAAAGCAGTCTTGTTCAACATGAATGAGGGGCTCCTCACCGTCGATCAAAACGGGTCGGTCGTTACGATGAATCCGGCGGCCGAGAAGCAGTTGGGGTGGAGAATTGACGAGCTGCACGGACGAAATATTCACGAGGCCATCCACTACAAGCGGAAAGACGAAACGATATACCCACCGGAAGAGTGTCCCACCCTGAATGTGCTCAGGACCGGCGTTCCGGTCTTTGATAGAGACGACGTTTTCATACGGAAGGACGGAACATTCTTTGACGCGCGTTTTAGCGCTTCTCCATTGGTCGGCTCTGGGCAAGCACTCGGATTGGTAATTGTTTTTCGGGACGTAACCGAACGAAAGCGGACCCAAGAAATCAGCGAATTTTTGCTCGTGATCGCAGAAAAGATACGAACGAGCCGGAACGCCCAGGACCTCTTGGCTGATGTTTCAGAATTGCTTGGAAAATATCTGGGAGCTCACCGCTGCCTCTTTAACGAGATCGATCTTGAAAAAGACCTTGAAACCGTTCATAAGGACTACTCGAGAACCGGCGAATCCGTGGCTGGCAAACACAAAATATCGGACTACAGCCCCATTGCGTCCGCAAACATGAAGGCCGGTCAGACAGTTGTTAACCGCGATTCGGAGACCGATCCTCGGACTGCGGACCTTTTTGCGAAGATTTATGCCCCGAACAAAGAGTTTTCGTATGTCGCTGTGCCGATGCTTCGTGAAGGGAAGTGGGTAGCGTCGCTTTGGTGCAGCGACGATAAGCCACGAGACTGGTCCGATGAAGAAATAGGTTTGCTCGAACAGATCGCTGAACGAGCGTGGTCCGCGGTCGAAAGGATCCGTGCGGAAGGGGCCATCGCGAAACTTGCTGCCATAGTCGAGTTTTCGGATGACGCGATAATCAGTAAGGATCTCGACGGGACCATTACAAGCTGGAACCGCGGAGCCGTCCGGCTTTTTGGATACGCACCCAAGGAGGCGATAGGCAAGTCCATCACCATGTTGATACCGCCCGATCGTTATGACGAAGAGCCGGGAATTCTGAACAGGATACGTGCTGGAGAGTCGATCGACCACTATGAAACGGTAAGGCGACGAAAAGATGGAAGGTTGATCGATATTTCACTTACGGTTTCCCCGGTGTATGACTCAAGCGGTAGGATCATCGCGGCCTCAAAGGTCGCCCGCGATATTAGTGCTCGGAAACGGGCCGAAAAGGCTTTGCGGGCAAGCCAGACACGCCTTGCCGACGAGCTCCTGGATACGAAGATCCTTCAGAAACTCAGCATTGAGCTTATTTCGGAACAACGAGCCGAGAAGCTGTATGAACAGATCCTCGACGCGGCGATGGAACTGATGAAGGCGGACTTTGCCAGCATTCAATTGCTCGATGAGGAACGCAACGCGCTGAGGCTTCTGGCTTGGAAGAATTTCCATGAGGATTCGGCCGCGAGTTGGCAGTGGATCGATGCGGATTCGGCCACTACGTGCGGACGAGCTCTGGCAACCGGCGGCCGTATTGTTTTAGACGATATTGAAACAAACGACGGCCTGGCTGACGACAGAAACCTTGAAGAATATCGGCGATCAGGAATCCGAGCGATGCAGTCGACGCCGCTGACCTCCCGATCTGGACGTCCATTGGGAATGATCTCAACGCACTGGGGCAAATCACATCGTCCATCGGGGCATGATTTCAACTTATTTGATGTATTGGCCAGGCAGGCAGCCGACCTGATCGAGCGCTCCAGGGCCGAGGCGGCTCTTCGAGATAGGGAAGAACGATTGCGGCTATCTCTCGACGCGTCTCAGATGGGATCGTTTATATGGTATGTCGATGACGATCGCACCGAGGACGATGCGCGAATGCTCGAACTGTTTGGCCTAGCTCGAGAAGATGAGCTTAATCTAACTAAAGCGCTCAGTACATTGATCCATCCCGATGACCGTGTTCACTACACTGAATCAGTCGAGGGTGCGATCGATCCTGAAGGGGACGGAAGACTGCGTGACGATATTCGCATCATTCGGGCCGATGATGGCGAGGAACGATGTATCGCAATAACAGGGCAGGCCGAATTTGAAGGTGAACCTCGACGGGCGGTGCGCGTCGCCGGCGTCGCTGCGGATATAACCGAGGCCCGTCGAGCCGAGGCCGCGTTGCGCGAATCTGAGGAAAAATACAGGATTAGCGAGAATCAGCTTCGACTCGTTACGGATAATATTCCAGCGTTGATCGCCTACGTTGGTGCGGATGAACGTTATAAATTCGTGAACGGTACCTACAGCGAATGGTTCGGCCAGCCGAAAGAGGCGTTTCTTGGCAAGAAGATGCAAACCGTAGTCGGGGTTCGTGCATACAAAAGCCTGAAATCGCATATTGACCAAGTCTTGACTGGTGAATCCACGACATTCGAGCTGTTGCTGAATTACAAAATGGGCCCGTCGCGCTTTGTCTCGGGAGCATATGTTCCGGACCTCGACGAGGACGGTTCCGTTCTTGGATTCTACGCTCTAACGAATGATATCACCGAGCTCAAACGGTCGGAGGAGATGTTGTTCTCGAGCCAGGAGCGCATGAGACTGCTGACCGAGAGCTTTACCGACTATGCCATCTTTTCAACCGACGTCGAGGGTCGCGTCGATACCTGGAACCCCGGCGCTGAGAATATTTTCGGTTATAAGGATGACGAGATCCTTGGTACGAGCCACGAGGTCCTGTTTACTCCGGAAGATGTCGGTAGAGGCGTGCCCGTAAAAGAAATGCGCAATGCGCGTAACAACGGGAGAGCATCTGACGAACGATGGCTTGTACGTAAGGACGGTTCCCGGTTTTTTGCGAGCGGCGTGATGGCTCCCCTTTTCCTTGGAACCTCTCTTACGGGGTACGCGAAGATCGCTGTAGATCTGACTGAACGAAAGCGAACCGCCGAAGCACTGCAGCGCGCTCATGATGAGATGGAAGTGCGCGTTCTTGAGCGTACGAAAGAACTTGCAGAAGCAAACGCCGCGTTAATATCCGAAATAAATGAGCGAAAAACGGCCGAAAGAGAAAGGGTCGAGCTGCTTCAGAGACTTGTTACGACGCAGGAGGACGAGAGGCGCCGGATCGCCCGAGATATTCACGATC
>Ga0207676_10003509_pt1 | contig 11098 bp, 13 predicted proteins | sample KBSSwiS72_FD_184307 | JGI IMG/M metagenome (GOLD analysis project Ga0207676, IMG submission 184307) | Switchgrass rhizosphere microbial communities from Kellogg Biological Station, Michigan, USA - KBS Switchgrass S7-2 (SPAdes) (version 2) | ecosystem: Host-associated > Plants > Roots >... | reverse complement strand
CAGCACAAGCGCGAACTCGTCGCCTCCCAGGCGCGCCACGACGTCGGTCTGCCGCAGGTTGGTTTCGAGCGTTTGCGCGATGGTCATCAGCACGCGATCGCCCTCGCGGTGACCCAGGCCGTCATTGATGATCTTGAAGTAATCGCAAGTTACGTACGCGACTGAGAAAGGCGCGCGGTTGCGGCGGTGCCGCGCCATCTCGACGGCGACCTTTTCGTAAAAACCGGTGCTGTTGGTGATCCCCGTCACGAAATCCACGCGCGCGGCGGATTGCGCTTTTTCATAAAGGCTTCTGACCATCGCCGTCAGATACGAGATCAGCAGATAGGAAAAGAGGCGATTGCCGTTACTGATGTAGAAGTAAGCGTCTTCCGAAAACGGGTTGCCGGTCAGCAGGCCAATCTTGATTTCGGAGAACATCGCGAGGAAAGCGAACAGGCCGCCCCACCACACGCCGCAAAACCAGCTCACGGCGACGATGATCAAAACATAAAACGTGCTGAGACTAAGCTCGTAGGAAGTGAGATAGTCGGCGCTTACCACCAGTACGAACGCGGTGCACGCGAGTAACAAAACTGCCGGCCCGCCGGGCGCGCGGTCAACATAGGGTCTCGCTTCTTCACGCATCGGGCCATCTCCGCCGGTAGCTCTGCATATGTTAACGGAATAACCCGGGTACCGCTCGAATTGCGCAGTCGAAAGCTTACACCGGCGGCATTATTTAACGTCTCAGCCCGCGCCCCGCAAGCGTTGACGCGGCGCTGGCGCCTTACGCGCCGCCCGTGCCGGTGACGCTGGTGCCGCCGCACACAAAAAGCGCCTGCCCCGTCACATAACCCGCATCGCGGTCGAGAAAAAACAGGATCGCTCGGGCGACGTCGTCCGGCGTGCCGACGCGTTTCACCAATATGGAATCGATCACGGTCTGGCGCTTGGTGCTGCCCAGGGGATGCCCGCGGGTAAAGAGTTCGCTCGCTACCGGTCCCGGGATCACCGTATTGACCGTGATGCCGTCGCCGCCCACCTCGCACGCCACCGTGCGCGTCATGCCGATCAGGCCGGCCTTGGCGCTCGCGTATACGATGCGCGACGTTTTGCCCTGAATCGCGCGCGACGAGATGTTCACGATGCGCCCGAACTTCGCGGCGCGCATCCCCGGCACGAAGGCCTGCGTCAATACCATCGCGGCGCCGAGCGTTACCGCGGTTACGTACTGCATATCGTCTATGGTCGCGTCTTCGAGCAGCGCCGGCCGGTTCGCACCCGCGTTGTTGACGAGATAGCGCACGGGAAATTCCGCTGCGATCTCCCGTGCGAGCACCCGGGTGGCCTCGTTATCGGCAAGGTCGATCTTGCGGAAATGCAGGTTCGGATGCTGTAATTTCGGCGCCGAGCGCTGCAGCGTGACGACGCCGATTCCCAAATCGAGCAAGCGGCGCGCGCAGGCTTCGCCGATGCCGGAACTGGCGCCAGTAACGACCGCCGTTTCGGATGGTTGCATGGTCACTAATCCGTTAAGTGAATTGCGTTGCGAGTCTATCAGTGAAACTTGCCGACCGCCGCGACAAAGCGCGCGTAGGCTTCGGGGTCGACCGTTGTCCGGCTCGAAGCGGGCGCAACGTAGCCGAGGACGTCGAGCGTTTGTTCGATCGCTTCGCGGGGGATTCCACGTGTTATGAAGACGATGCGCGACGCGCGCTCCTCATCGGGCCATGCGGGCAGCGTCACCGGCTCGTGCACGATGCGCTGCACCGCGTGCACGGCGACCGGCTCGCCTTCCACGTTGAACACGCCTTTGACGCGCAGCAGGTCGCGACCTTTCAATCCGGCGATCAGATCGAGCCACAGCACGAGGCCGGCGCGCGTCACGGGAGCCTCGTGACGGATCGAAAAACTTTGCACGTTGCCGGTGTGCGCGACAAAACCTCCGCTCGTGCGGGCCACTGCGCCTTCACGCAGCCATTCGCCGACGTCGCCGCGCCCTTGCGCGATGTCTAGATACGCGGCGCCGGACAACAATCCAGTATCCGCCGTGCGCGGATCGATCTTAAGCCGCGGCGCGTCCGCGTTAAGTTCTGCTAGCTTCGTCTCGAGCGCCGCCAACGCCTGCGCGTCGGTGAGATCCGATTTGCTGATCAGCAGGCGATCGGCGACCGCAACCTGGCGGCGGGATTCGCGAAATTCCTCCAGCTGCCCGAGCGCATTGACGCCGTCCACCAGCGTCACCACCGAGTGCAGCGCGTAGTAGACGGGTATATCCGGATGCGCCGCGAGCACTTCGAGTATCGGGATCGGATCGGCGAGCCCGGTCGTCTCGACCAGCACGCGGCGAAACGCCGGCACGCCATTCTTGCCGCGCTGCCGCAGGAGATCGATCAGCGTATCGACGAGCTCGCCCTGCACCGTGCAGCACACGCAGCCGCTTTCAAGCACGACCATGTTTTCGCGCGGCGTCGCCACTAGCAGATGGTCGATGCTGATCGCGCCGAACTCGTTGATGATGACCGCGCTGTCCGCGTATTGTGGAGCAGCGAGGATGCGATTGAGCAGCGTGGTTTTGCCGCTGCCGAGAAAGCCGGTAAATAGCGTGACGGGAATTTTTGCCGCAGGGTTCATGCAGGAAACGCGCAGATTTTTGTGCGGCCCATACTACCAAATTCGCGGCGCTGTGGTTGACACCGCGATGCCCCGCGGCTAACGTTCAGCGTCCGGAAAAAATCATCGACAGGAGCAAGGCGAGCATGACCATCAATGAAGCGTGGTGGAAACCCGAACCCGCGTGGCCCATACCCGAGAACAAGGGCAGGGACGTCGTCTTGACCGGCGCGAAACTGATCGACGGCAACGGCGGGCCGGTCATCGACAATCCGGTGATCGTGATCAAGGGCGAGCGCATCGTCGCGGTCGGCGCCAAAGGCAAGGTAAAGACGCCGCCGAACGCCGAAGTCATCGACGCCGCCGGCTGCACGCTGATGCCCGGCATGATGGACTGCCACATCCACACCGCGATGTTCAACTGCATGACGTTCCACAATCACCGCGTCGCGCAGTGGGAAGTAACGCCGCAGCTGCAGCAAATGTATTCGCTGTTCCACGCGCAGAACTGTTTCGACATGGGCTTCACGACGCTGCGCGATCTCGGCATGAACTCGAGCCGCGGCCTCTTTACGCAGGAACTGTGCGCCGTGCGCGACTCGATCAATGCGGGCATCCTCGAAGGCCCGCGCATGCTGATCGGCGGCTTCACCACCATCACCGGCTCGCATCTCGATTTGATCCAGCCGCGCGCGATGCCGCGCTCCGGCTTCAACAACGGCGACGGGCCGTACGAGCTGCGCAAGCTCGCGCGCACCAACCTCCTGTGGGGCTGCGACGTGATCAAGACCTGCGCGTCCGGCGGCGGCGGCACCGACAAGGAAGAGCCGGACATCATCAACATGACGCAGGAAGAAGTCGACGCGATCGTCAGCGAGGCGCACGCCTTTCACAAGGCAGCGGCCGTGCATTGCTTCACGACCAACGCGCAGCGCATGGCGATCAAGGCCGGCGCCGACACGATCGAGCACATGGTGTTCTCGGACGACGAAACGATAGGCATGATCAAGGAAGCCGGCATCCCGGTAACGCCGACGCTTGCGCATCGCACCGATCACGCAATCCAGTTGCGCCGCGAGCTCGGCACTGCGGAATTCGTGCTCACGAAGCTGAAAAAGCTGCAGCCGCATTGCTACGCGACGTTCCAAAAAATGTACAAAGCCGGGATCAAGATCGCGATGGGCACCGACATGGGCTTCGAGCCGCATTTCGGCACCAACTCATGGGAGCTCGAAGTCTACGTCGCGCTCGGCATGACGCCGATGCACGCAATCCAAACTGCGACGAAGAACGCCGCCGAAGCGATCAAGATGGGCAAGGACCTCGGCACCATCGAGGCCGGCAAGTTCGCGGACATCGTCGCAATCAACGGCGACCCGATTGCCGACATTCGCATCCTGCAGGAAAAGAAGGCCATCCACATGGTTATGAAGGAAGGCAAGGTCTACGCCGACCGCCGTCCCGGCAAGAGCAAAAACGTGGTGCCGGCCGAGAGCTGGAAAAAAATCGACTACCTATAAGGCTGGATACGCACATGGCAGCAACGAAGACCAAGACCGCCGGCGCGATCAAGGCGGGCCGCGGCAAATATCATTTCCGCGTCGCCAAGCTCAGGAAAGTCGCGGCCGGCACCGGCTATTCGACCTCGCACGGCGGCGTCGTCGAAGGCGCGCGCATGCTGTTCGGCTATATCCACAAGCCGCGCGGCACCGGGTCGCGCATGCACAGCCATCCGAACGAGCAGTTCAACTACGTGGTCAAGGGCACGCTCAAAGGCTCAGTGAATGGAAAGCGCGTGCTCGCGCCGGCGGGAACATTGATTTACATTCCCGCCAACGCGCCGCATACGCTGGTGTCAACGCCGGATGAAGACGTGATTTTTCTCGCGCTGAAAGATCTGTCGCACGGGATCATCGGCCGTGCCGTCGACGGCACCATGGCGGGCCCGCATTTCGAACCGGGATTCGGGCCGAAGACCGCGAGTCGCAAGCGCGCTGCCAAAAAGTAGCGTCCCTGACGTTGTATCAGCCTTCGCGACTATCGTGTAAGGTAAGGCTACAGGGGGGTTAGAGTTAAATGAGCACTGCAATTCATTTCGTGCAGGGCCTGCCGATTGTCGCGATGGCGCTGACGATAATGCTGACAGTCACCGCCGTAGGCTGGTTAGTCGTAACGGCCGTGAGTCGCTACTCGAATGCGACACTCAAGAAAGCCTATCGCGAATTGCCGCCGGCGCTGTGCGGCGCGCTGATGGCTGGGCAAGTAATACTTTGCGCGCTCTTGGCGAGCAGCGTCTGGAAGGACCTGGGGTCCGCGCAATAATCCGTACTGCAGGAAGCGCGCGCGCTTAATTTCGCAGCCACGCTCGTCGACATCAAGGCGAATTCCGCGTGGCGGCCGGCCATCGCCGCCTACGCGCGCACCGTCACTCAAAGCGAGTGGCAAACCATGTCGGATGGGGCCGAAGATCCGGAAGCACGCCGCATCCTCGACGATATGCACCGCATGGTGATCGATGGGTGGTCCGGACAGACCGTGTCCTTGCGCTCGGCGCTCGGCGCCGCTCTGCAGGAAGTCGAAGTCGCGCGGCAAAACCGCTTGATGGCCGCCGTCGATTTCATTCCGGACGAAGTCTGGCTGTCGGTCATGCTGTCGGCGCTCGCCGTCTTGATATTTTCGGCCATGCTGCTCGCTCACGTGCCTAACACCGCCCGCGTGACCGCGACCCTGTTGAGCGTGGTGATCGGAATCATGTGGTTTTCCGTGCTCGCGGTCGATCGGCCTTTCGTCGGCAAGATTTCAGTGTCGAACGCGCCGATCGCGAAGTTGATGGTCCAGCGTTAGCGTGCGCCTTCGATGAACGCTATCCAGCGCACGGTCAGGTTCAGCTCTTCGATGTTCCGCGCGAGACCGCTTGCGTGGGGTGCGCTGCTCCTCATTGCCGCGACGCTCGCAGGTTGCGGCTATTTCGCGGTAATGTTCACGCCGGAAAAGCAGGCGTCCACAGCGCAGTCGCCGCGTGCCAAAGAAGCCGACGAATACTTTTGGCGTACGCTGCATGCCGGCAAATACGACGACCTCACGCCGCTGATAACCGCGCTGACCGCGGCCTATCTCGAAAATCCGCACGACGCGACGATTGCCGCGCACCTGGGCTTTGCGCATATCTGGAGGCTGCCCGAGCGCAACCGGCTCGCCCGCATACCGCCGGAAATCACTGACGACGCGGTGCTGGCGAGCAAGTATTTCGGCGAAGCGGTCCGTCTGAATCGCGAAGATGGTGCGCATATTGGGATTCTTCGGCGTGTCGATGATGGCGGAGGGCCGCATACACGCCGACGAGAAACTGGCGACGCGGGGCTATTTCACGGCCAAAGAAGCGGTGCGGCAGTGGCCCGAGTTCAATAACGTTACGCTGGGTTACGTGCTCTCCAACGAACCCTACGACAGTAAATTGTTCCGCGAAGCGCTCGAGTGGCAGTGGCAGGCGATGGATCTCTGCTACGGACAGAAGATCGACCGCGCGAATCCGGCGATCGCCAGGTACGTGGTCCTCGAAGCTCGTGAAACGGAGCCCCGGCGCAAACGCGCGTGCTGGAATTCCGCTATCGCGCCGCACAACGTCGAGGGCTTCTACCTCAATATGGGCGACATGCTGGTGAAAAGCGGCGATTGGCAGACCGCCGTCAAGATCTACGCCAATGCAAATAGCGCGGGTGAATATTCGGCGTGGCCGCATCGGGCAGTACTCGAAGAATGCATCGCGACCGCCCAGGCGAACGTGGAACTCTTCAGGCGCCGCTATCCAGCCACGGAGCCGATTGCCGCACCTACCGTGATGTTCAACTCGAAATTGAGCTGCATGGCGTGCCACCAGAAGTAAACGGATGACGGATACCCGTGTGCAGACCCATTTCGAGTAAATGCGTACGTGGCAACGCCGGCCCACTTGCAGGCCGGCGCTGTAGTTTGAAACGGACTGCTGCGAGCCGCGTTACTTCTTCTCCGTGTCCGTCGATTTCGACTCCGTCGTGGTGGTCGAAGACGTGGTGCTCGATGAGCTTGCGGGCGGCGTGACGACGGTGGTGCTTGACTTGCCGGGTTCTCCTGCCGGGCCTTGCGGACCGGGCGCGCCCTGCGGTCCCGGCACCGGCGTGGTCGCGGGCGGAGCCGATTGCGGCACCGGCACTGGCGTCACGGTGGTTTTTTCGCACGCGCTCAGACCCAGCACGCCAGCGATTATCGCAAATAGAATGGAATATTTCATTTCGTCGCTCCTTCGGGTTGGTAGTGCGGAAAAGCCGATTACCTTGAGACTTTGATTTTCTCAAAATCCATTCCCGGTGGAAGACGACAAACACCTATTCGCTTGCAGGAAAAGGCCTACAGAAATGCCACTCGCATGACGGTTTGCCGCCGTCATATCGGGCGCGTGGTATACGGCTATTCGGGCTGCACCCCAGCGGCGGCGGCTGTTTTGCGTGTCGCCGCCATGTCTTGAGCGAGATAGGCCGCGAACTCCTGCGACGATTCGTGCATCACGTCGGCACCTTGCGCCGCCATTTTCGCTTTCACGTCGGGCCGAGCCGCAATGCGTTTCAACTCGGCGCTCAGCTTATCAAGTACCGTCTTCGGCACATGCGCGGGTGCGACTACGCCGTACCATTGCGACGATTCGTAACCCGGCATGCCCGCTTCTTCCGAGGTCGGCACATCCGGCAGCAGGGGTGAGCGCTTTTTCGCGGCAACCGCAAGAGCACGCAGGCGCCCCGCCTTCACCTGCTGCTCGACCGACAGCATGTTGAGTATCATCATCTGGACTTCGTTGGAAACGAGCCCGGTCACTGCAAGTCCGCCGCCCTTGTACGGCACGTGCACGATGTTGATACCCGCCATAGCCTTGAACCGCTCGGTCGCCAGATGCGGCGCGCCGGCAACGCCGCCGGAGCCGTAGTAGTACTTGCCCGGATTCTCTTTCAGGAGCGCGATCAATTCCTTCAGCGAGCGCGCCGGCAGCGCCGGATTAACTACGACCACCGAGTCCAGAACGGCCACGCGCGTGACCGGCGTGAAGTCGGCGGGAAAGTTATACGGCAGGTTGGGATTGACCGCGCTCGTGATCAGCTGGTTGTTGCCGAACATGCCTAGCGTATAGCCATCGGGCGCCGCCTTGGCGATAAGATTTGCGCCGATGATCCCGCTCGCCCCCGGCCGGTTGTCGATGACGATCTGTTGCTGCCACGCTTCCGACAACGGCTGCGCGACGATACGGGCAACGGTGTCGTAGGATGCGCCCGCGACAAATGGCACGACCATCCGGACAGGTTTATCGGGATAAGTGCCCGCGGTCTGCGCCGCACCGGCCGCCGCGGCCGCCAGCAGCAGCAAAGCAAACGCTGCGCGCGTCACGGCTTTTTCGCAAGGCCCAATTCGGTCATCACGGCCTTCAACTCGTCGTATTGCGCGGCCATGAACCTGCGCGAGTCCTCCGCGCCGCGAAAGGTGATTTCCCACTGATTTTTCTCCGCGTAGCTGCGAAATTCGTCGCTGCTCGTGATGCGTCGAAACACGTTTTCCCAATAGGCGGTCTGCTCCGCTGTGATATTTTTGGCGCCGATGACACCGCGCCAGTTTTCGAGCACGCCCTTGTAACCGAGTTCCGGCCAGGTTGGCGCAACCGAGAGCGGCCCGACCATGCGCTTGGGCGAACTCACCGCCAGCACGCGCAATTTGCCGCTGGCCACGAACGGGGCGACGTTGACGGTACCCGCGGAAATAACGTCGACATGGCCGCCGAGCAGCGCGGTGACCGCCTCGCCCGATGAATTGAACGCGACGAGTTTCGCCTTCGTGACGTCGACTCCCCCCGAGAGCAAAGGCATGGCGAACGACATGTGATGCGTGCCGCCCGCCGCGCTGCTCAACGCAAGGCTCAACGCAGTCGGGGATTTACGCAGAATTTCGACCAGTTCCTTGCCTGTTTTGATCGGCGAATCGACCTGCACGGCGATCGCGATGTACTCCGTCAACAATACCGAGAGCGGTGTGAAATCCGTATACGTGAGCGGAAGATGACCGTTGATGTTATTTGCAAGCAACGTCATCGACGTGACGCTCAGGTAATGCGGATCGCCGGGGCGTTGCGCCAGGAAATTGTAGGCGACAGCATGACCGCCGCCGGGGCGGTTGGAAATACTGCTCGATACGGGCAGAAGCTTTAAATCCCCCCAGATGCGGGTGATCGTGCGCCCCGTGGTGTCGAGCGAGCCGCCGGCGGTGGATGGGACTATCAGATCGACATTGCGCTGCGGACTCCAGCCCTGCGCGTCCGCCTGCGCCGCGCTCAATGCAGCGATAAACGCAACGACCGCATATCCGGCTTTGTCCATGACGCTCCCTCCTCGCGCACAATGCTGCCCGCGGCGCGTGGCCGCGTAAACTCAGTTTGCTTTCATGTTGACGCGCGCCTGCTCGGCCTGTTCCGGCGTCATCGAATCGATCAGGTTTTCGAGGTGCGGTGTCGAGCGCACCGTCACGTAGCGCGCGAACGGCGACTTGACGGTGACCCGGTAGCGCTCGCCGCGACCGGCCTGCAGGATGTCGCCAGTGTGCAGCGACTTTTTAGCGCCATCGCAATCCGCCGCCAGTTCGCCGTGCAGCACGTACACAAAAGTCTCGTGCGCCGCGGATTGCACGGCCTCTTCGCTGCCGGCGGGTGCTTCGAAGTAGCCGAAGGCAAGCCGCTCGCCCTCGATCCAGTTCGCGCGCTTCGCCGACACCGGCGGCGCATCGAATGCTTCGACGACCGGGTAATAGCAGAGCTTGACGCCTTCGATCACCGCTTGAGACCGGCCCTGCGCTTTCTGATGCTTGTCACGGTCGCCGACGTTGTACTTCTGGTTCACTTCTGCCACGGTCATCGCCTTGTCCGGCACCGCCTCGTCTTCGGCGAGCCCGACCACGGTCCACGTTTTGTCCTTGATGTACAGATAGGAACAGTCGCCGTCCTCGGTGGCCTTCATTGAATGTCGGGCATAGGCCGGCGCATGCACGAACATGCCGGTGGGCGCGATGCGCCGATCCTTGCCGACGATCGCGTTGATCTTGCCGCGCACCGGAAAAATCAACAGCTCGTTCGGATGGTAATGCAGCTCAGAGCCGGTGCCTGCCGTCTTGTGCACGAGGCAGAAGTACATGTATTTGCCTTCGATCACCGGCCCGCGCGCACTCGAGAGATGCGGCGTCAAATAATTGCTTTCGATATTCTCAAAACGATGAAACGGCATTCCGCGCTGTCCTTTCCACGTTATATATCGCAAACCGCACCTGAGCTGGCTTCTTACTCCGCGACTACGCCGGCCTCTTTGATGACTTTCGCCCAGCGCTCATTTTCCGCTTTGACGAATGCCCCGAAAGCTTCCGGCGACTTGCTGACGACGACTTCCACCCCGCCGTCGCCGAGGCGCTTTTTCACTGCCGCATCTTCCATTGTTTTTATCACTACCGCGTAAAGTTTTTTTACGACGTCGCGCGGAGCGCCTTTCGGCACGAACACACCCTGCCACGAGCCGATAGTCATGGTTGGAAATCCGTTTTCCACCATCGTCGGCACGTCCGGCACCGCCGCAATACGTTTCGGGGCTACCACGCCGAGCGCCCGCAACCGCCCCTGTTTCACGAACGTAATCGACGACGACAGCGTAACGAACATCAGCTGCACTTCGTTGCCCAGCAATGCGATGGCAGCGGGGCCCGCGCCGCCCTTGTATGGGATATGCGTCATCTTGATGCCGGTCGCGCGCATGAAAAATTCCATTTCGAGCTGGTTCGCGCTGCCGGTGCCGGGCGAGCCGAAGTTGAGCTTGCCCTGGTTGGCTTTCGCGTAGTCGATCAACTCCTTCACGTTGTTGGCCGGCAGCGACGGGTGCACGACCAGCGAGCCGGGCACGTCGACGACCTGCGTGATGCCGACCAGATCGTTGACCGGTTTGATCGGAAATTTGAGATAGAGGCTCGGGTTGATCGCCATCGTGCCGATATTGCCGAGCAGGAGCGTATAGCCGTCGGGATTCGCGCGCGCGGCGACTTCGACGCCGATATTGCCGGCGGCACCCGCGCGATTGTCGATCACCACCTGCTGGCCGAGCTCTTCGCCGAGCTTGGGCTGCATGATCCGGCCGACGAAATCCGATGCGCCGCCCGGCGCGAACGGCACGACCATGCGCACCGGACGTTGCGGATAGGCCGTTTGCGCCCACGCCGGCATTGCAGCGATCACGCCCGCTAACGCGCCGAGCGCCGAGCCTACCAGCGCAAACCGGCGGAATATTGAAGTGTGTGCAGCCATGATCTCCTCGGTATTTAGTATTTAGTATTTAGAAGCCATCTCAAAAATGCATATAAGGACTTGTACTATTGCGATTTAAGCGGTACGTTTATCTCAGTTCATGCTGAGGTGAACCGATGCCACGACGCGAAGAATTGAACGATGAGCAATGGAAGG
>Ga0207676_10003498_pt1 | contig 11117 bp, 5 predicted proteins | sample KBSSwiS72_FD_184307 | JGI IMG/M metagenome (GOLD analysis project Ga0207676, IMG submission 184307) | Switchgrass rhizosphere microbial communities from Kellogg Biological Station, Michigan, USA - KBS Switchgrass S7-2 (SPAdes) (version 2) | ecosystem: Host-associated > Plants > Roots >... | reverse complement strand
GAATGGAATGAGCACTTCGATTCGTCCTTCGGTTCCGTGGAAAATCATGCGCTGGTAAGGCGCCAGCCGAGTGCTACAAGTGAAAGTTGACTGGCCTTGCTCAAAGTCGAGTACCGCACTCGTCAGGGTGTCAGTGCCAAACACAGGATCCCGTTCAATCAACCCAAGCACACGCCGCGGCTCTGCCTCAAATATGAAGCGTGACATCGTGATTGGATAACAGCCGATGTCCATCAAAGCCCCACCGCCGAGCTCGAGTTGATTGCGGATGTTCTCCGGGTCGGGATTGAAGTAACTAAAGAAACCGGTAATAGATCTTAACTTGCCGATTCTACCCGACCGGATTAGCCTGCGTGTTTCAAGCCATTGCGGGTGCGTTCGCACCATGAACGCTTCCTGTATCCGCACTCCGTAGCGATCGCGACCATCAATGAGAGCTCGCGCCTCTTCTGCATTAAGCGCGATCGGCTTTTCACAGAGTACGTGCTTGCCGGCTTCGGCGGCTTTCAAGGTCCAGGGCACATGCAGGTGATTGGGCAGCGGGTTATAGAACACTTCTACAGAGTCGTCCAACAGTAGCTCCTCGTAACTTCCATACGCGTTGGGAATCCCTAGCGCGTCTGCACTCTCTCTCGCTCTTGCTAGATCGCGCGAAGCAATCGCCGTAATCTCACACCACGAGCTACGCTGCACCCCTGGAATAACTTTCGTCAGCGCGATGTTCGCCGTACTTAAAATTCCCCAGCGTACTTTTTCCGTCATTATTGAAATGCGTCAAATACGGATCGAATTTGCAATCGCTCCTGAAGTTCCGTCAGCGACAACGCCACACGCGAACGAAACTCCACCGTCATTTCTCTTCCGGGCGCGAGATTGAAGTAGTTATCCGAAAAGAATCCGTCATGTTCCGGCACCGCAAGATAGACGGCTTTCGCGAACTTATCGCTCGATATCTTGATGCTGAACCCGCTTCGAGTGCGGACTACCTCAGAGGTGATGCCGGGCTTCGAAAACTTTAATTCCTTGAACGGCGCGAAGAAGTAATCGTGACTGGAAACGGTTTTCTCATTCACCAGCAGCTCGCAATAGACGACGACATTCTTCTCGTCGGTTCCGTCCAGTAATTCCGGTACCCGCAGATCAAAGTACGAGCGACTCGTCAGCGGCGTGACATTCACGTCGCGCACGAAACTCTTCAACGTAGCGCCATCGAAATTCATCAATGTCACGCGGATTTTTGCTGGAACTGCTTTCGGTTGATCCGAAACCACGAACACCTTCAGATATCCGTTTTGCACCGTCGGGCTGATAAGCAGATCGCTGTAGAACCTGCGCGCGTAGTACTGCAACGCCTTCCAGCGCCCGTAATAATCTATGCTGGACCATGATGCGACGGGCCAACAATCGTTGATCTGCCAGTAGAGCGAACCCATGTTGTGCGGCATGATCCGTCGCAGGTGTTCTGCGCCAATGCGTATACCTTCCGCCTGTAACACCTGGCTCACGTACAGGAACGATTCGAAATCTTTCGGCTGAGCGTAGTCGCGCAACATGTATTCGCGCACGAGCTGGTTACCGCGCGGATGGCGCTGGTGCGCAAGCATGATGGGCGACTCGATGTCGCGGTCTGAGGGAACCGTGTACGACTTCACCGTTTCAATATTCGGAAAAGACTGGAACCCGTATTCGCTCATGAAGCGTGGTGTTTGTTTTTCATAGTCACTGAACGGTTCAGACGCATGCCAGACCCGCCAAAAATGCACGTCTCCACTGCGCAACGACTCAGGATCGTCGTCGAGCCCACCGTGCGGTGAGCTGGGCCAGTAAGGACGCGAGGGATCGTATTTCGCACTAACGTCCTGCAAGACTCCGTGAAATATCTTCAGATAGTCGTCCCCCACCGATGCCGGCAGGTTTTGACGCCAGCCCCAGTTTCTCCAGGCGGTTTCGACTTCGTTGTTGCCGGCCCACAGAACGATACTCGGGTGATTACGCAGCCGCTTCACATTGTCGATCGCTTCCGCGCGAACGCTGTCGAGAAACTCCGGTGTGGCGGGGTACATGCTGCAAGCAAACATGTAATCCTGCCAGACAAGGATTCCCAGTTCGTCGCAGAGCTCATAGAAGTCGTCAGCTTCGTAAATGCCGCCGCCCCAGACGCGCAGCATATTCATGCTGGTGTCGCGCACTGACTTGAGCAGGAACCGGTATTTGTCTCTGGTAACGCGCGTCGGAAAACTGTCGGCAGGAATCCAGTTTCCGCCCTTACCGAATACCGGCATACCGTTGATTACGAACATAAAGCTTTGTCCGGCTTCGTCATGCTGTTGTCTGAGCTCCAACGTGCGCAGTCCGGTGCGCGAGATCCTCTCGTCCGTGACTCGGCCGTTTACCAGACTGCGGGCGCGGAAGCTGTAGAGTGGTTGTGCGCCCAGTCCGTTGGGCCACCACAGCTTCGGTTTTGAGACTCTGAAGTTGAATGTGACTTGATTCGTTCCCGGCTGAAGATCGATCTGTTCTTTACCGGCATTGACTTTATCTGTCAGGTTTTCAAGCAGGACCGTAGCGACGCCGTTCGTGCCGGCTTCGATTTCGACATTGGCTATCAGTTCGGCGACGTCGGGTGAAATCTTTTTGACTACTATCTGGAGGTCATCCACACGCGCGTGGTCCCACGCTTCTATAAAAACTGGACGCCAGACACCACTGGTTACGAATCGTGGCCCCCAATCCCAGCCGTAGTGGTATGGGGCCTTTCGTGTGTAGGGCGACGTTTTTTCTCCCTGATCGTTCGGCGCGGGAAGTTGGTAGTTCAATTTCGCCATCACCGGCAGAATCTCATTGATAGGTGAACGAAATACAATTCGCAACGTGTTCTCGCCGGGTTTAAGTTTTGACTTGGCGTTCACGCGCCAGGTGCGAAACATGTTGTCTGCCTGGAGCACCAATTGCTCGTTAAGATACACGCCGGCGTAGGTGTCGAGACCTTCGAAGACGAGTTCCACGTTTTCGCGCTCGACCGTCTGTGCGGTGACTCTGAAACTGGTTCTGTATTCCCAATCAGTCTTGCCAATCCACTGTTGTTTCTTTTCGTTGTCGCGATAAAACGGATCGTCGATCAGTTTGTTGGCAAGCAGATCGGTGTGGACGCAGCCGGGTACGGTCGCGTTATACCAATCGGTTTTTCCGACCTCCCGAAACTGCCATCCGGAGTGGATCTTCATTACGGTAGCTGATTGTGCCTTCGCAGCAAGAAGCGGAAGCAACAGTAAAAGTGGGCCAATACACCAGCAGAGTTTTGTGCTCAAAGCTGAACCTCTAAAATTTTATTTTGCTTTCTGAATTCGCGCCTGATAAAAGAGGCGCGTGCCGAAACTAATTCAACGATTGATTACGTTGTTAGTGTTTCTCGCTATTTTGCCTCACGTGTCAACTCTTGCGAGCCATGCTGCCGGTCAGACAAGCGAAAAACCGGTGAATCTCGCGGCGCGATTCGGGCGTTTACGGCGCGGGATCAATTTGAGTCACTGGTTTTCGCAAGCGGCCAATTACTCGAAAACGCATCTCGAAACTCATACCACGGCCCAGGACATTGCACTGATCAAGTCGATGGGTTTCGACCACGTGCGCTTTCCAATTGAACCGGCGCCATTGCTTAGCGACACGCCCGATCCTGCGATTCTTAACACCACCTATCTCGGCTACGTCGATAGTGCGATCGATATGATCCTGGCCACGGGACTGGCCGTAATCATCGATATTCATCCGAGCGATGAGTTCAAACTCAGAATGGCTCGTGACGAGCGCGGTATCGAAGCTTTCCGTAAATTCTGGCGCGAATTCGCGTCTCATTTAGCAAAGCGAGATCCGGAATCCGTTTTTCTTGAAGTGATAAACGAGCCGATGGTCGAAGATCCTTATCGCTGGTACGGCATTCAGGGAAAGCTGATCGATGATATTCGAGCAGGCGCGCCAAATCACACGATCATTGCCGGCGGGCATCGCTGGTCGGGACTGTCCGAGATGCTTTTTCTCGAGCCATACGCCGACTCTAATGTGATCTACAACTTTCATTACTACGAACCGTTCGCCTTCACACATCAGGGCGCAACGTGGGCTGGTTCGAATCTTCCGTTCTATAAGAACGTACCATATCCATCTTCGCCGGAAGCCGTAAAGCTCCTGCTCGACACAATCCCCGACGATCCGGCGCGATACAATCTCCTTCGTTACGGCGAAGATAACTGGAACGCACAGCGAATCGATCGAGAGCTCGGCGCAGCCGCTACGTGGGCCGCGAAACATCACGTCTATATCACGTGTAATGAGTTTGGCGCCTTTCGCAAAGTCGTGAAGGCAGTAGATCGTGCGGTGTGGCTTCAGGATATGCGCCTTGCGTTGGAGAAGCACGGCATCGGTTGGACCATGTGGGATTACGCGGGAGGTTTTGCAGCGGTCAATAAGACAAGTGGGAAGGCGCAGGAGGATCCCGAGGTATTAAAAGCCCTTGGGTTAAAGCGTTAGACAGGATTTACAAGATTGCCGGATTTATTTATGAGAAGACTGAACACTGCTATCGCCCTTTGTTTTCTTTTCTTTGTCGCATCACTTTGCTTCGCCAATTCGCGTCCCGATAAAAAAGTTTCCTTCAATCAGGATTGGCGCTTTCAGCTTGGCGATGTCTCCAACGCACAGGACGCAGGTTTCAACAATTCTCAGTGGCGGAAATTAAATCTGCCGCACGACTGGAGTATCGAAGGCGACTTCAGTGAAAAGGCTCCTTCTGGGCGAACCAAAAACCAGGCCGAATCGTTTTGAAAGCAGGCTCAGACAATCTGCCGTCTGCATCGCTTGTAATCAACACTCGATGAGTTGTTGCCTGGCTGCTAACGAACATTGCGACGCATAAATCTCAAAAAAGCGAATGTGGCCCGCGCGGATACCATTCGCTTTATCAACCGTCAAATCGTACTCAACTACGTCCGTGAGAAGGAGCCTATCTCGCGTGCTGAGATCTGTCACGAGACGGAGCTGCAACGGTCAACAGTTTCGGTGATCGTAGGTGAGTTGATGACCAAAGGGTTGATATACGAAGTTGAGGGTGAATCGACTGGAGGACGCCCGCCGACTTTGCTTCGCCTGCGAGCCGGCGCTTGCATGGCAATCGGTGTCGATGTGGGTACAGCCCAAACAACCCTTGCGGTCGCTGACCTCGCCGGCGGACTCGTCGAGAAGGAAACGTTTGCCACGGATCCCGATATGACGGCCTCCTATCACAGGATCGTTTCGTGTTTACAGGGTTTCATCAAGAGGTATGCAAACATTGAAGGTATCGGTGTTTGTGTACCGGGCTTGGTCGATCCCGAAACTGGTAACGTTCTCTTCATTCCCCATTTCAAATGGCGCAATTGGTCGCTCGCCTCAGATCTGCAGGAGGCCACCGGACTATCGGTGACGATAGACAACGATGCGAATGCGGCGGCGCTGGCTGAATTGTGGTTGGGCCGGCCAGAGATTAGAGATGGGCGCGACTTCATTCTGGTTCTCGTTGAGGAAGGACTGGGAACGGGAATCATATTTGACGGACAGGTTTATCAGGGAGTCGCAGGCGCGGCGGGCGAATTCGGCCACATGACAATTGGGAAGGGAGCTCCCGTAGTGTGTGCGGCGGGAAGTGACGAGTGTTGGGAAGCCTTCGCTTCGGAGCGTGCGGCGCTCGCTCGCTACCGGCAGCGGGTTGGCGCGGCAGGGTCGGAGATCACCTTCCTCAAGCTAATCGAAAATGCGTTTGCTAATGACACCTCCGCTAAAGAGGCTTTGCTTGAGACTGCACATTACCTTGGCCTGGGAATCTCAAATCTCACCAAAGGATTGAGTCCGGAAGCGGTAATCCTGGCTGGTGACATCGCACGCGCATGGCCTCTGATAGCCGACGAGCTACAGAACACACTGGCAGTCAACACGATTTGCAGTGATTTACCTTCGGCTCCTGTTTTTGCCTCGAGCCTGGTAGAGGACACGCGTCTGATGGGCGCTCTGAGTCTGGTGCTTGCCCGCAAGTTTGCTCCGGTCGTGCCCGCTTAGTCCAGAATTTCGTATAGCACGCCAAAATTTCCAATCGGAAGAACGATGATCCTCGTCCTACGTTGTCACATTACTAAGCTTTTCGTTGATTGATGGCCTGGTCGTGCGCGGCACTGTCGTTGCTTGGCCGAATTTCGGGATTGCAACTTGGATCCGTCCGACCGGTATAAAAGAAAACTTAGGGTCTCATAAAAAAACTCTTGACAAAGAGTTCGAATTAGGAGTACTAACGCTTTTGCCCGGTCGTCGAACAAACCCTCTTTAAGTCATAACTATTTGGAAGAAACCTGTTTTTATGTCGCCGAAAAGCAGTCGGATTTTTGAATTTTTAACTTTTGTCCGGTCATCGAACGAACCCGCTGACCCCTCAGTCCGAGGCAGTGGGCGTTCAGCCCCTGAGTCGTTCAAAGTACCTGAATTTCGCTCCACCGGAGGAGAGTATGACTCTACGAAGCCTGCACAGGAATGCGACGCTCATCGTTTCCCTCTTTGTGTTTTCCCTGACAATGCTTGCGAATATGCAGCCGGTAGTTGCTCAAACTACAGGGAGCGCGTCACTGCGCGGCACGGTCAAGGATCCGCAGGGCGCGATCATCCGCGATGCCATCGTCACGATCACCAATGAGCGCACTAAGGATGAACGCCAGACGAAATCCAGCGAAGACGGCACCTACACCTTCACTGCTCTAACGCCCGGCAACTACACCGTCAAAACGGAAGCGCCGGGCTTCAAGACAAAGACACAAACAGATTTTGCAATCGAGACGAGCGACACAAAGGGTCTCGACATCTCGATGGAGGTGGGCCAGCCGACTGAAACCGTCACCGTTACGGCAAACGCTGAGACTCTGCAAACAGAAACCGGCGCGAGAGAAAACACGATCACTTCGAAGCAGATTGATAACCTCTCGATCATCAGCCGCAGTTCACTGGAGTTGTTACGTATTCTGCCCGGCGTGGTCGCGCCTGATAACACGGCGCTCGAGAGCGTCTCTTTTGGCGGCGGTGCAAACCGAAACGCTGATTACCACGTGAATGGTCTACGTGGTGAGCAAAACAACATCTCGATCGACGGCTCGCGCATGATCGACATCGGCGCCAACAACGGAACCGTGATCACCGCGAACCCGGACATGGTCCAGGAAGTTAAGATCCAGACAAGCAATTACGCGGCGGAGCACGGTACCAGTGCGGTGCAAATCAGCGCCACGACCAAGGGCGGTAGCAGTTCTTTCCACGGCTCCATCTACGACTACCTGCGCAACCATAAATTCCAGGCCAATGATCGTTCGAACAGCATCAATGGCATTGCGCGACCGCAGAGCAAGTACAACTACCCGGGCGGAAACATCGGCGGACCGATCCTCCTGCCGTGGACCAATTTCAACCGGACTCGCGATAAGCTCTTCTTCTTCGTCGGCTACGAGCGTTATCACCAGCAAGTGGACGAAGGTTCTAACTTGTTCCGCGTGCCCACGCTGAAAGAGCGAACCGGTGACTTCAGTGAGTCAGCGCCTGGCTCGATCTTCGTTCCCGCCGGCTGCACTGCGAATGGCGTGACCGGTTCGAATAGTGCTAACAGCGCTAGTGATGCGGCGCCAAACAACGACCTGAGGCCCTGTGCCGATCCGTTTGGCCGGGCGCTCTTGAACTTCTTCCCGTTGCCAAATCGATCTGCTCCGTTTGGCCAGAACAACTACGTCTACAGCGTTCTCAGGCCGAACAATAGACAGCAGTTCACTTCCCGCTTTGACTACGCCGTCAGCGACAAAACGAAACTTTATGTTCGTTTCGCGCGCGAGTATGAAGAGCAGGGTTTCCCGCGTGGATTGTGGTGGGATTCGTCAAGCTATGAACTGCCGGGCAAGCTGACCAGTAAGAACCTGGGTCGCTCAGTGGTAGTAAATCTGACGAACATCATCAGTCCGACGATGACGAACGAGATTCTCTTCAGCGCCAGCAAGCTCAAACTAAACTACGACTTTAAGGAACCCGACAAGGTTTCCTATGAGGCGCTGGGATTGCCGCGCACTGGTTTCTTCCCGAGCCAGAACCCATACGTCCCGGTGAGCGTTCTGACCTGGGGCTCCGGCGATTTGCACACTGCCTATGGCTATCCAATCCTGGCGTGGAACGACAGCTTCGCCGTCACGGACAATCTGGTGAAGGTCCAAAATACGCACACCTGGAAATTCGGTGCGTTCATCGAGCAGGCAAACAAACGACAGCAGTCAAATAGTGACGTGAACGTTGTCATTGCGCAGTGGGGCCAGGTTAACGCCACTGGTAACAACTATGGCGACTTGTTTGTCGGCAAGCCGATCGAGTTCGCTCAGGGCACCGACCGTCCAATCGATAACTTCCGTTACTACAACTACGAGTTCTACGCGCAAGACAGTTGGAAGATGCGCCCGAACTTTACGGTTGAGGCGGGACTTCGCTTCGGTTACTTCCCGCAGAACTACGAACGAAAAGGACTCGGCGTTCTGTTTGATCCATCGAGCTACAATCGGAGCCAGGGGATCTTTATCAACGGCGACCGGTCAAAGCCGAATGGATTTGAGTTAGCGGCGCGAAACGACATCCCGAAAGGCGTATTGGACAACACGCCAGTTCAATGGATGCCGCGTTTGAACTTTGCGTGGGACGTCGGCGGCAAGGGCGATCTCGTCCTGCGAGCGGGTGCTGGTCTCTTCTACAACCGCGTGCAAGGTAACTACGACTATTACTCCAGCGGTGAAATGCCAAACACCTACCGCGCCACGGTCGATACTCCGTGGGGAGCTGCAAACGGAAATGGATTGTCGTTCAGCGATCTGAAGAACCTCGATCCGTTCAGCACGATTTCCAACGTCGACATCAACTCGCGTGATCTTGAATCAAACGAGGTTCCGAGAGTTGCCAATTTCAGTTTCACCGTTGAGAAGCGGCTGCCGTGGGATAACATTCTCTCGGTTGCATATGTCGGTACTCAAGGCCGGCACCTGCCGCAACGAAGAAATCTCAACATCGTCCCGCTGGGAGGGCTCTCAAATGGAATCATTCCGCTGAGTTCGCCCGTCACCGTAACTAACGGCGGTGTGTCGACAACCTACACCCAACTTAATCTGGCTGATCCAGTGCAGCGAGCCGGACTGGATGCATCAGTTCTCCGAGGGTTCAAGCCGTTCCCGGCTTACAACAACATTGGGCTTTATCAGTTTACCGGCACTTCAACCTACCACTCGTTACAAGCAACGCTGAGCCACAATGGCCGGAGCTTCCAATACTTTGCGACCTATACTTTTGGCAAAGCGCTTGGAACCGTAGCAACAAACGAGAGTGACGGCGCAGCATGGGCGGATCCGATCGATACCAGAAACAGAAGCTGGGGAGTTCTTCCTTTCGATCGAACGCACGTGTTCAATCTCTCCTACAACTGGAGCCTGCCTGACCTCGCGCGCGGTGGTTTTGCGAATATGGTCACCAGAGGCATTTTCAATGGTTGGCAGATATCAGGAATCACAACGGTTCAGAGCGGAACTCCGATTCGTCTGAGATTCACCGGCGACATCGCCGGCACCGGCAATTCGATCGCCTGGTATGGTTCAGACGCTTTCAACATTCCGAATTCCGGAGCCAGTTTGGGTGCCGTCACACCACTCTACCTCGGTAATCCGCAGGTGGGTGGAACGGCGTTGGGTGGGAAGGCATATGATCTGAGTAAGCTGGGGATTCCAACGTTCCCGAACACTGGACCATCGCAGCCACCGTTCTACATTCGATCTCCGGGCCGCAGCAACTTCGACATCTCGTTCTTCAAGAACTTCAACATTACTGAGTCGAAGAAGCTTCAGTTCCGGACCGGACTCTTCAACGTCTTCAATCAGGCGTATCCAACCATCATCAATGTTACTTCCACGAACCTGACTGGAAGCGACATCTTCTTGGCCCTGGATACGGTCTGCTTGCGCCGGGTCAATGTCCCGAATGGAAATGGCACCAACGTTTCCAATCCCTGCGATCCAACCGGGGGTTTCAGATTCACCGACGGGCGTGCGGGAGACCGCAGTGATACGGTTAACAACTTCGGCAAGATCGTGAACAAACACGGTCGTCGGATAGTTGAATTCGCGTTGAAGTTTACGTTCTAAGTCACCCAGTAGTTTTTATCCACAGGTTACACGGATTACAATCTGTGTAACCTGTGGATTGCTTTTTGAGGTGAGTTATGACGCAAGGTATTCGCGCTTTCATCGCCTTGGTAGTCTGGTTATTCCTGAGCGCCAGTGTGTCGGCACAGGTTGAACCTCGATATAAAACTGCGGACACCAATAACGCGGTAATCCGCGGTCGCGTTACGCTTCCATCCGGATTCGGTGCCGAGGGTTACGCCCGCATCACTTTAAAGACCCAGCAGAGCATTCTTTCCACACTCTATACCAACAACAGCGGCGAGTTTCAGATCAGAAATCTGAGCGAAGGCATTTACTACGTGCAGGCGGAAATGCCGCAGGGCAACTTTGAAGCTGTAACCAGAAGAGTTGAGCTCGGTCGCGGCTTGATGGTGGATGTAGTGCTGGAGCTGGTGGAGAAGAAAGATCCAACCGGGAACCGCGTTGGCAAGGTGGTTTCCGCAGCTGAGTTACAACAGTCGGTGCCGTCGCAGGCAAAAAAACAGTATGAACTCGGATTGAAGTTTGTCAGTAAGGGAAACTTTCAGCAGGCCGCGACTCACTTCGAAGAGGCAGTTTCAATCTATCCGGAATATCTCGCGGCGCGTAACGATCTGGGCGCGCAGTATTTGAAATTGAAGCGGATCGACGAGGCTGAGAAGCACTTCGAAATCGTGTTGGGCAAAGATCCCAGGAACTTCAACGCGAAGTTTAATATGGGGTTGGTCCAGGTCGAACGGCACAACTACATCGAAGCGATCAGCCTTTTGAATCAGGCGGTTGCGATCGACAGCACGCGACCGGTCGCGCGCCTGTGGATCGGAATCGCCAAAGTAGAGCAGGGAGATCTGGACAGTGCCGAAGCTGAGCTGACGCGCG